>Ga0207712_10002095_pt1 | contig 13070 bp, 14 predicted proteins | sample KBSS44metaG_FD_184402 | JGI IMG/M metagenome (GOLD analysis project Ga0207712, IMG submission 184402) | Switchgrass rhizosphere microbial communities from Kellogg Biological Station, Michigan, USA - KBS S4-4 metaG (SPAdes) (version 2) | ecosystem: Host-associated > Plants > Roots > Rhizosphere... | reverse complement strand
CGAACTGGTTGTAGGACAACCCCTCGCGGCGCGCAGCCGCGTTGATGCGCATGATCCAGAGCCGCCGGAAGGTGCGCTTCTTGTTTTTGCGGTCGCGGTAGGCGTAGACGAGCGAGTGCTCGACCTGCTCCTTGGCGCGGCGATAGCTCGAGTGCTTCAGGCCCCAGTACCCGCGGGCCTGCTGCAGCACCTTGCGGCGCTTCTTGCGGGCGTGGACGGATCTCTTGACTCGCGGCATCTGCCCTACTTCCCTAGAAGCCGCTTGACTTCGGGGCCGTCGGCCGGGCTGACAGGCTGGTCCCGCCGGAACCCGCGCTTGCGCTTAGCCGACTTCTTCTCGAGGTAGTGGCTCTTGGGCGCCTTCCGGCGAAGGAGCTTGCCCGTCCCGGTCACCTTGAACCGTTTCTTGGCTGCGCTGTGTGTCTTCTGCTTTGGCATCGTCTTCTCGAGTAACTCCTGCGTTCTTCGTCGGCCCCAAGACCATCACCATGTTCCGGCCGTCGAGCAGCGGCGGAGACTCTACCTGCCCGATCTCCTTCACGTCCTCGGCCAACCGCATCAACAGGTCGCGCCCGCGCTCCGGGTGGCTCTGCTCCCGGCCGCGGAACATGATCGTCACCTTGACCTTGGCGCGCTGGTTGAGGAAGCGCTCGACGTGTCCCTTCTTGGTGTTGTAGTCGTGGATCCCGATCTTGGGCCTGAACTTGATCTCCTTGACGTTGACCGAGACCTGGTGCTTCCGGGCGAGCTTGGCCTTCTGCTCCTGCTCGTAGCGGTACTTCCCGTAGTCCATCACCCGTGCGACGGGCGGATCGGCCTGCGCTGCGACTTCGACCAGGTCGAGGTTCTTGCCCCAGGCGTACTCGCGCGCTTCGTTCGTGTCCTTGACCCCGATCTGCGACCCGTCCTCGTCGACGAGCCTGACCTTCGGGGCGCGAATCATCTCGTTGATCCGGGCTTGCGGTACCGGCGCCCGGTCCGGCTCGATCGTCCGTCGTGGTCTCAAAGGGCCTTCACCAAGTTCTCGTTTCCTCCTTGTCGAACAACAAAGACCGCTGCAAGCAGCGGCCCAGAAGTTCCTCGTCCGTCGACTCGGTTGAACCTCCGCAGAAGCGCACGGCTCGGGAGGTGAGGGTCTGGCCCTGCTTGAGCAGAGTCACAGCGTAGCAAGGTATTCCCGAACGTCCTCCAGGCTCTTGGTGGACTGCTCTCCCCCGCGCTCCCGCACCGCGAGCGCCTCGTCCGACTCCTTGTCTCCATACACGATCACCACCGGAATCTTCTCGACCTCGGCGTCGCGGATCCGCTTGCCGACGGTCTCGTCGCGCTCGTCCACCTCGACGCGGTAGCCCTCGAGCTTGGTCGCGAGCTCGTGCACCGCGGCGCGGTGGTCCTCGCCCACGGGGATGATCCGGATCTGCACCGGTGCGAGCCAGAACGGGAAGGCTCCGCCGTAGTGCTCGATCAGGATCCCGATGAATCGCTCGAGCGAGCCGAGCAGCGCGCGGTGGATCACGTAGGGCGTGTGCTCGGTGTTGTCGGCGCCCATGTAGTTGAGTCCGAAGCGCTGTGGCATCTGGGAATCGAGCTGGATCGTCCCCATCTGCCACGAGCGGCCGAGCACGTCGGTCATGTGCAGGTCGATCTTCGGCCCGTAGAAGGCGCCGTCGCCCTCGTTGACGACGTAGTCGATCCCACGCCGGTCGAGCGCGGCTCGGAGCGCGCTCTCTGTGAAATCCCATTCCTCGTCGGTACCCAGCTTCTTGTCGGGGCGGGTCGAGAGCTCGAAGCGCGCCTCCATGCCGAAGAGCTCGTAGAGGTACGAGGCGTAGTCGAGGCACGCGAAGACCTCGTCCTCGATCTGGTCAGCCGAGCAGAAGATGTGCGCATCGTCCTGGGTGATGTGGCGCACCCGTAGGAGCCCGAGCAGCGTGCCGCTGCGCTCGTCGCGGTGCAGGGTCGAGGACTCGGCGTACCGGAAGGGCAGGTCGCGGTACGAGCGCAAATCCGAGCCGAAGAGCAGCATGTGCCCGGGGCAGTTCATCGGCTTGAGCGCAAGCCGCTTCTCGCCCTGCTCGTGTCCCTGCACCCAGAAGATGTTCTCCTCGTAGTTCTGTAGGTGGCCCGAGGTCTCGTACGTCGCCTCGTCATACAGCAGCGGCGTCTTCACCTCGACGTAGCCGCGCCGCGCGTTCTCTCGTCGCCGGAGATCCTCGAGCCCGTTCCAGACGATCATCCCCTTCGGGTGCCAGAACGGCATGCCCGGCGCGTGGTCGGAGAGGTGGAAGAGGTCGAGCTGGGGGCCGAGCTTGCGGTGGTCGCGGCGTCTCGCCTCCTCGAGCCGCTCGAGGTACGCATCGAGGTCCGCCTGTGAGTAGAAGGCGGTGCCGTAGATCCGCGTCAGTTGGGCGTTGCGCTCGTCGCCGCGCCAGTAGGCGCCGGCGAGGCCGGTCAGCTTGACCGCCTTGATCGGCTTGGAGTCCTGCAGGTGCGGCCCGCGGCAGAGATCGGTGAACTCCCCCTGCGTGTAGAGCGTGATCGGGCCGTCCGCGGTGTCGACGAGCTCGACCTTGTAGTCCTCGCCCTGCTCGGCGAAGAAGCGCTTCGCCTCTTCGGCACTCACCTCCTCGCGGTTCCAGAAGCGCCCCTCGGCGAGCTCTGTCCGGATCTCTTCCTCGATCCGCTCGAGCGCCTCGTCGTTGATCGGCTCCGGGAACTCGAAGTCGTAGTAGAAGCCGTTCTCGATCGGCGGTCCGATCGCGATCTTCGTTCCGGGATAGAGCCGCCGAACGGCCTCGGCGAGCAGGTGCGCGGTCGAGTGACGAAGCACGTAGAGCGCGTCCGGGTCGGACGTGTCACGCGTGGTCAGGATCTGGATCTGCTGCCCCTCCTCGAGCGACGTGCGCAAGTCCTGAACGTGGCCGTTCGAGCGCACGAGCACGGCTTGCTCGGCCAGCTTCGGGCCGATCGCTGCAGCGGCGTCGAGGCCGGTCGCACCGTCCGGAAGTTCGAGTTCCGAGGAGTCGGGAAGGACGACTTTCATGGAAGAGCAGGATACTTCGCAGCCTCGCGAGGACGACCGCAATGACGAGCTCGACGACTCGCCGGCGCCCGACCCGGAGAGCGGCGAGTCGGACCCCCAGGACGACCCCGAGGCCGACTAGGCCACGGCCCGTCCCGACACGACCCGGGGTCAGACCCTCGGTCGTGTCCAGACGGGCCAGTTTTTCGATCTAAAGGCCTGCTTGCGTCGAACTAGAGCACGTTGAACCGCTGCAAAGAAACGGGGTCGGAGGACATGCCCGGGGTCAGACCCCGGCCAGGTCCCTAGTCCTCGCCCTCGACTGCTGCCTTCAGTTCCTCCGGGCACTTGAGCCAGTAGCTCTCGCGCAGCCACTCGAGGGCTGCCTCCAGCGACTCCTCGTCTGTGACCGCGGCCGTCACCCAGCCGTAGCGACCGACGTAGCTCGCGGTGCGCACGTAGGGCAGCAGGTGCGCGATCTCGCGCTCCTCCGCCGTCAACTTCATCGTGACGTGGACCGCGCCCTCCTCCACCTGCGCCCAGCCGAAGACCTTGTTGGCTCCGACCTTGAAGACCGGGAAGTCGCCCCAGGGCCGGTCCTCGTAGGACTCCGGAAACGAGAGCGCCAGCTCCGTGATCCGCCGCTCGATCGTCGCCGTGCGCACGGCCGCATTCTGACCGCTTCGGACTCCTCGGCGCCGGGAAGCGGAATACGGACCCACACATCCTGGTCACGGCCGCGCAAACGAAGCCGTCGGCATGTAGGAGCTAGCCACCACACGCGTACACTCCGTCCCATGAGGCCCGAGACGCTGACGCGCCGGGTCGGGGCGGGGTTGTCCGCCTCAACCGGCGCGACCGAGGCAGCCGGCGAGGCTGCGCGCGAGGCGCGGGCTGCGCTCGGCGCCGTTCCCGTCGACCTCGCTTTCCTCTTCCTCTCGGGAGACCATCGGTCCGGCGCGCAGGAGGCCTTGGCGGCGGTCGTGCGCGAGCTCGCGCCGGCGCACCTGCTGGGCTGCGTCGCGCAGGGGGTGGTTGCGCGCGACACCGAGCTCGAGACAGGCCCCGGCGCGGCAGTCTGGGCGGCCTCGCTACCTGAGGCTGAGATCGAGACCTTTCACAGCGTCGCGCTCAACACCGAGGACGGGGTCGCGGTGAGCGGCTTCCCGATCCTGGAGGGCGCGGATCTCGTCACGTTCTTCGTCGACCCATTCACCTTCCCCGCGGCCGGCTTCCTCTCGAAGCTGAACGAGGAGGAGGACGGCGCGCCGCTCGTGGGCGGCCTCGCGGCCGGAGCGGGCGAGCCAGACACGCAGGCGCTCTTCCTGGACGGCGAGGTGCTGACCGAAGGAGCCGTCGGCGCGGTGCTGCGCGGAGTCCCGGTCCGGACGGTGGTCTCGCAGGGATGCGCGCCCATCGGCCGGGACGCCGTGATCACGAACGCGGAGGGCAACGTCGTCTTCGAGCTGGCGGGCGAGCCCGCGCTCGAGCGCCTGAAGACCGACCTTGGCACCTTGAGCGACGAGGAGCAGCAGCTCGCGGCCAGCGGCGGAGTCCTGGCGGGCCTCGTGATCGACGAGAACCGGTCCGAATACCGACGCGGCGACTACCTGATGCGCGGTCTGCTCGGAATCGACGAGGACACGGGTGCGCTCGCGCTCGGCGAGCCGGTGCGCGTGGGCCAAACGCTCCGCTTCCACGTGCGGGATGCGCGCACCGCGGACGAGGACCTCCGCCAGAACCTCTCCGGTGTCCTCGACGGCGACCAGGTCGCAGGCGCGCTCCTGTTCACGTGCAACGGACGGGGCACGAACATGTTCCCCGAGCGCGACCACGACGCCCGTGCCGTCGGCGAGGCGCTGAACTCGGACGACGCACTCGCCGGCTTCTTCTGCGCAGGGGAGATCGGCCCGGTCGGCGGGAAGCCGTTCCTGCACGGGTTCACGGCCACTCTGGCGCTCTTCCTGCAGGGCTAACCCCTCGCGAGAGGGATGAAGATCCCTCAACTTGCGCTCTGCCTCGGCTGATTTTTCGCCGACCTTTCCGGTACGACGAACGGCGGAGCGGTCACGCCCCGAAGCAAGGAGGGCAGAGGCGTGATCGGCCGTGCAGGACTCTTTCGAGGCAACAGCGGTCAGGTCGTAGTGCTCGTCGCGCTGTTGATGGTGCCCCTCCTCGCGATCAGCGGGCTTGTGATCGACGTGGGCTACGCCTACTTCACCCAGCGCTCGCTGCAGACGCAGGCCGACGCGGCCGCGCTCGCGGGGGCCCAGCGGCTCCCGGATGCCGCGGCGACGATCGGACAGGCGAAGCAGTACGGAAGCGGCAAGACGGCCAAGAACTACCAGGCCCGCATCGGGACCGTCACCGAGGCGATCACGACGAAATGCCTCAGCTCCGTGCCTGGCTGCGATCCCGTGAACGCCGTCGTCGTCGACGAGACGACGCACGTGAACACGCTCTTCACGAAGGTGATCGGGATCCGTTCCTTCACGATCCACGTGCGCTCGACGGCCTGCTCGCCGTGCGGGACGAGGCCGCTCGACATCATGCTCGTCCTCGACCGGACCGGCTCGATGTGCCAGGACCACAACGGGAACACGCAGTCGGGCTGCCCCGATCTGACCCACGCTCGGGATGGCATGAAGACGTTCCTCGGCCTGCTCAACCCCGATGCGGACTGGGTCGGGCTCGCCGTGCTTCCTCCGGCGACGAGCACGAGCAACCGGTGTACCACGCCGCAGACGGCGAACTACGACTCGACCTCAGCCGCGTACACGATCGTGCCGCTCTCACACGACTACAGCACGAACGGTGTCCTGAACACGGGTTCGCAGCTCGTCTCGACGATCAACTGCCAGCAGGCCAACGGCGAGACGTCGTACGCGACGGCGATCGAGAAGGCCCAGGCCGAGCTCGACCTGCACGGGCGAGCCAACGTGCGCAAGGTGATCGTCTTCTTCTCCGACGGCGCCGCCAATCGCGGGCCGGGTTACCTGCCGACGAGCTCGCCGTACCGGAAGACGCCGTGCCACCAGGGCGTCACCTCGGCGGGGACGGTCAAGAGCCGCGGAACGATCGTCTACTCGATCGGCTACGACCTCGACGCCGTCAACGGCGGCGCGAACCAATGCCGCTCGCTCTCGTCATCGGGCCCGCTCGAGGTGCCGGCGATCACCGCGTACCAGGCGCTCCAGCAGATCGCCTCGAACGCGCAGTCCTTCTACAACCAGCCCACGCCGGGGCAGCTGAACACGCTCTTCTCACAGGTCGCCGCCGACATCCAGCGAGGCTCGGCCGGCCTGATCGACAACGCCACGCCCTGAACAGGTGCGGCGGAGGGGGTCGACGCGGGGGAACCGCCGGTGGTTCCCCCGCGAACGTTCCGCCGATCTACGCCGAGTGGGCCAGCGCCGGCGTGCAGCTCGAGCGGCCCTGCTTCTCGAGGTAGCGCTGGTGGTAGTCCTCGGCGACGTAGAACGTCTGGGCCGGCTCGATCGCGGTGACGACCGGGCGCTTGTAGCGACCCGACGCCTCCAGCTCCGCCTTCGACTGCTCGGCCGCCGCTCGCTGCTCCTCGTCGTGGAAGAAGACGACGGAGCGGTACTGGTCGCCCACGTCCCAGCCCTGACGGTTCAGCTGGGTCGGATTGTGCTTGCCCCAGAAGGTGGCGAGGAGCTCCTCGTAGGAGATCCGCTCGGGGTCGTAGGTCACCTCGACGACCTCTGCGTGTCCGGTCGTGTGCGAGCAGACGTCCCCGTAGGTCGGGTTTTCGAGCTGCCCGCCCTCGTAGCCGACCTGCGTCGCGGTGACGCCGTCGAGCTGACGGAACGCCGCCTCGACGCCCCAGAAGCAGCCCGCTCCGAACGTTGCCTTCCTCTCCACTACTCCTCCTCCATTCTCAATGCAGCCGAGTTGATGCAGTACCGCTGGCCGGTCGGCGCGGGGCCGTCCGGGAAGACGTGGCCGAGGTGCCCGCCGCAGTTCGCGCACATGACCTCCGTGCGCACCATGCCGTGGGTCGCGTCGGTCTCCTCGTCGATCGCCTGCGGGTCGGCCGGCGCGTAGAACGCGGGCCAGCCGCAGCCGGAGTCGTACTTGGTGTCCGAGACGAACAGCTCAGCTCCGCACCCCGCGCAGCGGTAGGTGCCCGGCTCGAACGTGTGGTCGTACTCGCCGCTGAACGGCGCTTCGGTTCCCTTCTCACGAAGGATCCGGTATTGCTCGGGCGAGAGCTCCGCCCGCCACTGCTCTTCGGTTTTCTGGATCTTGGTCACGTTGAACAGTCTCGCAAGAGTGGCCAGCGTTACGCCTCGCCCTCCCAGTAGTCGACCGCGCTGGAACGTTTGACCAATAGCTTGTCGCGGTCGTCGCCCGGCCAGACGCCTAGCTTGTCGCTGTCCGGGTAGATCGCGACCGAAGGCTCGATCATCGTCGAGAACATCATGACCCGCGCGCCCAACTCGCCCGTGTTCGTGACCTTGTGGGCGCCCTGCGGGCCTTCCGGGAAGCAGACGACCTCGCCCCGCTCCAGTCGCTCCTCGCCCTCCGGGTGGCGCAACGTCACCACGCCCTCGAGCACGAGCAGCCACTCCTCGTTCCCGTACTCGTAGTGGTACGGGCAGATCGCCTGGCCCGGCGGAAGCTCGTAGATGCTGGCGCCGAGCATCGACGCCCCGATCGAGGGGCCGAATCGGGACATGCCCGCCTTGCAGCCCTCGGGATCGCCCTCGTCGTACTCGACCGGCTGTGTATTCACGTTGACGCGCTTCACCCGCCCGATTATGCGGCCTGGCGCGCGCCCGTTGCCGCTTTTAGGCGACGAATCTGCGCCAACGGGTACACATGCGCCCGTGATGTTCACAGGCTGGCAGAGCGCTCAGCGGCAAACGGCCGACGGCGCCGTCGAGTCGGAGCAGCGAGTCGTGCTCGAGGCGCCCGCCGTCGCCTTCGACGAGGCGGGTGCCTCTGCGCTCGGGGAGCGATATTGGCAGGAAGTGCAGCGCGCGACCTACGGGCTCGTGCGCGCCCGGCAGGCCGGCGGGATCGAGCTCAGGCTGCTCGGCCGCGGCCCAGTCCTCCTCTCGTTTGCCGCGCCCGCCCTCGAGGCAGGCCCTCAGAGCGTGCGCTGCCGCTACCCGATCAGCGGCGGGCTGCTGACCCGTCGCGCGGCCGGCGAGATCAGCTTCACGCAGCTCGACGGCGACCGGATCGAGCTTCGCTCGGCGATCCAAGGGTTCTACCCGGCGCTCGCCGCCCACGAGGGCCGACGCGACTGGACCGGCGCGCTCTACACCTCGGTGCAGAGCCGGATCCATGTCGCGATCAGCCGCCGCTACTTCACGCGCCTCGCGAGGGAAGGCGTCGAGTGAGAATCGCAGTCTTCGGGGCGACCGGGACTATCGGCGCAGGTCTCCTGCCGCTGCTCGCCGAGAGCCACGATGTGGTCGGGATCTCGCGCGGCGCACGCGACGACACCGATGGCATCGAATGGCGCCAGGCCGATGCGGTCGATGCCGAGGCGGTGCGCCGAGCGCTCGATGGCGTCGAGGTCGCCTACTACCTGGTTCATTCGCTCGGAAGCGCCGACTTCGAGGATCGCGACCTTCGCGCTGCCAACACGCTCGCAGCCGAGGCGGAGCGCGCCGGCGTCCGGCAGCTGATCTACCTCGGCGGCCTCGGCGACAGCAAAACCGAGCTCTCGCCGCACCTCCGCAGCCGGATCGAGACCGGCCGGCGGCTCGAGACCGGAGCCGTGCCCGTGACGACGCTTCGAGCAGCGATCGTGGTCGGCCCGGGGAGCGCCGCATTCGAGACGGTCGTCGCGCTCGTCGATCGTCTCCCGGCGATGGTCTGCCCGCGCTGGGTCGGCGTGCCGACGCAGCCGATCGCGCTACGCGACACGATCGCCTACCTCGCCGGAGTCTGCGGCCGGGAGGAGGCGTTCGGGCGCTCGTACGACATCGGCGGCCCCGAGGTCATGACCTACCGGGAGATGATCGAGCGGATCGCGAAGCTTCGCGGCAAGCGGCCGCTGATCGTCGAGGTGCCGTTCCTGACTCCACGCCTCTCGTCGTACTGGCTCCATCTCGTCACGCCGGTCAAGGCAGCGGTGGCGCGCCCGCTGATCGAGGGCCTCCGGGCGCCGACGATCGCCCACGAGCACGAGATCGCCGAGCTCGTCCCGCTCGATGCGACCCCTTTCGACGAGGCGGCACGCCTGGCGCTCGAGGGCAAGATCTGAGCGGCGGCGGCCTCAGAAGCCAAACGCCTCGCGGGCCCGGACCGCCGCTAGTCGCCCACGCTCTCTATCGCGAAGAGGCTCCAGCTGCCGGGAACGCCCTTGAGCTCATGCGCTCCCCGCTCGGTGAAGGTGACGCTCGAGCCGACGACCAGATCCTTGACCGTGCTCGAGACGAGCACCTCTCCCGCCGTCGCCTGCGTCGCGATGCGGGCGGCGATGTGCACGGCGATGCCGGCTAGCTTGCCTTCCACCACCTCGCACTCGCCGGTGTGCAGCCCTGCCCGGACCGACAGGTCGAGCGCGGTCACCGACTCCGCGATCGCCTGAGCGCACCGGATCCCGCGGGCAGGCCCGTCGAACGAGGCCACGAACCCATCGCCCGCCGTGTCGAGCTCGCGGCCTCGGAATCGTTCGAGCTGGCGCCTGACGAGCGCGTTGTGGCGGCCGACGAGATCCCGCCAGCGCTTGTCTCCCAGCCGCGCTGCGAGCGCGGTGGACCCGACGATGTCGGTGAAGAGGATCGTGGCGAGGACGCGGTCCGGATCCGGGGCATGCGGCACCCCGGTCAAGAACTCGGCCACCTCGCCGAGCAGCGGGTCGGTGTCGCCGACCCAGGGGAGGTGATCGGCTCCGGGCAGCTCGACCAAGCGGGCCTCCGGAATCTGCTCCGCCAGGTAACGAGCCTCCTCGCTGGGGGTGATCGGATCCTCGCCGGCCTCCCGCCAGGCGGAGGCCCCGTGGCCGAACCGCGCGTCCGTTCGGTAGAGGACAAGCGTCGGCACTCGGATCGTCGGCAGGATCTCGCGCACGTCGATCTGGCTGTTCATCCGCAGGAGCGCGATCGCCGCGCCGGGGCTCGCGGCATGCCTCATGAAGGTCAGCCAGCGCTTGCGGTACTCCTCGTCTCCGGCCTCGCTCGGCGCAGGGACCGCGGGATCGAGCGAGTGCGGCCAGTCGCGCTCGAGCGCCTCCAAGCGCTCCTCGAGCTCGTCCTCGCTCATCAGCCCCGCGCCTGCCCGCGCGAACGAGCCGTACAGGACGAGCGCGGCCGTGCGTTCCGGGTAGGTAGCGGCGAAGAGCGCGCTCATCGCTCCTCCTTCGGAGACCCCCAACAGCGCCGCCCGCTCCGACCGAGCGGCGTCCATCACCGCGCGAACGTCGTCCATCCGCTCCTCGAGGATCGGCAGCTGGTTCACGGGCACCCGGTCGGAGAGACCGGTCCCGCGCTTGTCGAAGACGATCAGCCGGCAGAACGAGGCGAGCCGCCGGAGGAAGGCGGACTCCAGCGGGTCTTCCCAGGCCAGCTCGACGTGCGTGATCCAGCCGGGGACGAAGACGAGGTCGACGGCTCCGTCCCCGATCACCTGGTAGGCGAGGTGGACCTCGCCGCTCTTGGCGTATCGGGTCTCCGGAGTCACGGCGCGAGCCTGCGCGAAGCCGGCGAGGACGTCAACGGTTACGGCACCTTCGCCGTCCTCGAAGGACCTTCGCTAACTCGGCGCATCTACCCGCTCGGTGGCGTCCAATCCCGCGCAACTCGCCATTCGCTCCTGAGAACGGCTGCGTAGACCTCGCCGCCGGTCGCAGCGCCGTTCGTGGCGTCGAGGATCGCCTGCGTACGGGCAGCCCGAGCAGGAAGCCCCCGCTTCCGAGGCACCTCGCCGAGCAGCCGCCACTCGCCGTCCGCGACTTGACGAAGAACCACGAAGCCGGGAGCAGCCGGCCTGCGTTTCGCTCCCTCCACCGTCTGATCCCTCCTCGTTAGATGAACCGGGAGCGTCGCATAGTGCTGGCCAACCCGAGTTCACCGCATAGCCAGTACCCACTGGAAGGTCACCTCGCCATCGGGCTCGCGAAAGGTAACGAGCTCGTCGCGGACGATCTCGAAGCCAGCCTCCAGCACGAGCCGCGTGTTGGTCTCGGGCGGGAAGCTCGAGAAGAACGTCGGTGCTCCGAGCCAGTTTCCGGTCCAACCCTCCGTATCGCTCGTTCCAAGCGCCGTCATCAGGAGACCGGACGGGACAAGCCAGCGGCGGATCGCCGTCAGCGTTGGTGCAAGCAGCTCGCGCGGAACGTGATTGAACGCGTAGAACGAGACGACCGCCTCGAACGACTCAGGCTCGAGCTCGAGCGCCGTGAAGTCGGCGCGAACAAACGCGGCTTCCGGCACCGCGGCTCGGGCGCGACGCACCTGCGCCGCCGAGACGTCGACCCCCGTCACTTGAAAGCGGGCGGCAAGGCGCTGTGTATCGGGTACACCCGCACCGCAGCCCAGCTCGAGCACGCGCGCCCCGTCCTTCAGCCGCGAAACGAGCTCGTCCTCCCACTCTCGGCGTGGGTCGCCCACGATCCGGTCGCGCCACTCGGCGAAGCGCTCGCCTATCGTGTCGTAGCCCCGACCGACGAGCTCCGTCCGCGGATCGCTCATTCGACGACCATCGCGCCCTAGGGTGCAGAAAGCTGGAAGTGCCAGATGATCGCGGCAGGCTTTCCCCGCCACGCCGCATTCGTGGCGGCGGTGGCCCTCGCGTGCAACGACCAGATGTTCGGGGGATCGCCCGGGGCATGGTCGGGCGGCCGAACGCCGTCGTAGAGGTCCGTGCCGTCTTCGCCAACCAGCGGTGATTGGCGCCTCGGCTCCTCGCAGCGGCGGACCTGGAGCCCGAGCGGGAGAGCGGCCGCGAGGTAGTCGCTCGCGAGGCGGTTCCAGATCGGCATGTACCCCAGCTCGCCGCCCGGCCCAACTCTCACCAGAGGCAGCGCCACCCCTTCCAAGCCGAGGAGATACGCCAATGGGTGCTGGTAGATCACGCCGTCGTCGCTGCTGTTCTCGGCCGCGTCTCTAGCGTTTTCCCCGAAGCCAGTTCGAGAACCGAGTAGCGAGAGGCGCCTTTCCCGGAAGCCACTTGGTCTCGGGAGGCGGCGCTCGAAACGGTTCGAGCGCACCGACGTCCGTGAACGCGATCTTCAAGGTCACCTCGCCCGGGTAGATCGACCCGACCTGCTCGCCAGGCACGTAGCGAATCCGTGTTGGCTTCTTGGACTCGACGGCGAGGCCGTCGAAGATGTCGCTCTGCTTGTCGCCTTCGACCTGCGCCACCGTGCCAACGACCACGCCATCGGAGCTGACCACATTCCAGCCCTGTGCGATCTGTAACCACGAGACAGGATCAGTCATCTGGCGCCTGCTCCGGTCGTCTCGCTCGCGCGGTTCTCATCAGACGAGCTGCATTCCAGGTCGGCGTTTGCCATCGGCTCGAGGGTACTCCTTCGTGGATTGGGCCAGTGTTCGGGACTGGGTCGCGCGCGCCGGACACCCAGCTCAGAGACGGCCGTTGGCACGAAGCGTCCAGAGAGCGTCTACCGTCCGCGACCCGCGCCACTCGCTCGCGGCGACCGGCGACCAGGCCAGCCAGTTGAAGGTCCAGCCTCCGTCGTCTGCCTGACTCACGGCGAGGTGGTCGAGGTGCGCCTCGATCGTGGCCTCGTCGAAGAGACGACGGGCGATTGAGTCGGGGTTCGGGGCGAAGTCGAGCGGCGTGTGAACCTCGCCCTCGGCGTCAGGGTCGAGCGCGACCATGTCCCTGTCGAGCAGCAGCATCCCGACGCGCTCGAAGGCCTGTTCCGCCCGGCCGCGATCGGGCGCGTGCTGGAGGAACCTCAGCACTCCGCGAAACGCGTATGGGCCCGGGTCGTCGAGATCGTCGATCCGCCGCCAGAGCAGGGCCGTGGCGTCGTCGAGCCACCGATGCTCGACGTGGCGCGCGTGCAGCGTCGCCGCGATATCCCCGGTGGTGAAGAGCG
>Ga0207712_10002092_pt1 | contig 13073 bp, 11 predicted proteins | sample KBSS44metaG_FD_184402 | JGI IMG/M metagenome (GOLD analysis project Ga0207712, IMG submission 184402) | Switchgrass rhizosphere microbial communities from Kellogg Biological Station, Michigan, USA - KBS S4-4 metaG (SPAdes) (version 2) | ecosystem: Host-associated > Plants > Roots > Rhizosphere... | reverse complement strand
AGCAGAGATAGGATACGGCACAAAGATTTGGCACTTTGCTGTCATACTCGATGATGTCCAGATCGGCCATGATTGCTCAATTGGCAGTGGGGCTGAAATCGGGCGCGGCACCATCATTGGAAACAACACACGAATCGGCAGCGGTGTTTTCCTGCCTTCGAACTCGCGCATTGGCAACAATGTGTTCATCGGTCCAAACGTGACTGCGACCGACGACAAGTATCCGCGTGTCAATAATCCCGATTACAATGCTCAGCCACCTCGGATCGGAGATGGAGCCGCTATCGGTGCAGGAGCCATATTGCTTCCCGGTGTAAGAATCGGTGAGGGCGCAATGATCGCCGCTGGCGCTATCGTCACCAGCGATGTGGAGCCGAACGCCTGCGTGAAATGCGAACCCGCGCGCGCATTCGAAAGGACGTTTTAGATGGCTCTCCCAACCAGAGTCTGCTTGGCAACGTCGATTCCCGGACCGAGGGGGACCAACGGGCTTCCCGGCGCTGATGGTGCGGACGGTGCATCAGCCAGCACTATCCTGACTGCCGACTTCACCGTTCCCGAACAAGGCAGCAGCGCCGACGCGAGCGTTGAGGATTCTTCGGTGTTCAGCATCGGACAAGTGATTTACCTCGCACTGGCTGGCTACTTCCAAGTTGTCGGCATTCCCGACGCAACGACACTCACGTTGCTGAATCTGCGCGACGATGCGGCAACTGGTATCGGCCTGACTGAGGCTCAGGTGTTTTTCGGGACTGGCGATCCCAACGGCGTTGTCACCGCAACTCGGCCCGCTGTTTTCTATGACAGCACTGGCGCTGTCTGGCTTAAAACCGGAGTCGGAACCAATGACACTGGATGGGAGTTAAGCATTGCTGGCGCATGAGAACCATTTTTCAAATCATCTTGCTGGTCGCGTTGTCGTTGAATTGTCGGGCGCAGATAGTGCCGATTCTGAGGAACGTTTTTACGACGAATGACTTCGATAAAGCCATCCTCGGAGGTGCAATTCCTTACTTCGACTATCCAAGCGGCAAATTCGTTGGCAGTCCCACTGCGTACGTCAATGCGATACTCTACGATCCGACCTTGGGATTTCTGAGTATCATCCATACCAACGACACGGGCGATTTGTTACTTCAGTTAGGCGTATCTAGTTCATCAGGTCCATCAATTCAGGCGTATGCAGATAAGCTTGTTGTGGCTAATACCAACCTGACATTTGATGCAGTCGGACCGTTTTCAATTAGGTTGCGCGTAAACAGCAGCAACTCGCTAGAGGCGGTAGCGGGTGGTGCATCGTTCAGCGGCAAGACCAATCTGGTAGCTGACAATGGTTCAGTCCTCACCTACAACGGTGTTCCAATTGGAGGCACTGTCACGAACAGTGCGATTCTTCAGTCATTCTACTACGGTGGACAGTACGGATTCGATGCGAACAGCATAATGCCGACTAACATTCGGTCATCTAACCTCTCATCCGGGACTAACGACCTATTCACAGTTCCAGCAGGTAAACACTTTATTCTGAGCGCCTCAAATGTTAGTACTACAAATACTTCTACAATATGTTATTTGATGCTAAAAACAAATGGGATTTATTATAGATACAGCACTAGTGCGGCAATTACTACGAATAGCATATCTCAGCTTACTACATCCGGTGATAACTTTTTCTTTGAAGCAGGTGAGACAGTAGCAATCAACACTGCTGCGGTAGGAGTAAATAGTAAGATTTCTGGCCTTTTGTTTCCTACTAACGGATTTGTTTATTCTCCACGAGTGATGTCATTGTCGGCGGGAACGAATCTTATTTACCAGTGCCCTGCTGGTAAGTGTGCTGTAAACCTTCCAATACCGAATCCATCTTTTGTTGGACATGCGGCAATTGTAGCTACGTATATGAACGATTCTGGCACAAGTAGGAGTGTCACGGGTTACGTAGTTAGCTCCGGCGCAGTCCCAGACACGTCAAATAGAGAATTTCTAAACAGATCAGTAACAGATGATAATCAAACATTTTTGTTTGGAGGAATAATGTTTCCTGGGGATTATATTGTGTTCTCGACTGATGCTTCGACCGCAACGCAGTGGATACGCCTGACCGTCGCGGAGATTCCATTTCCATAAATGGGCGCATATCCAAACAACGTAGATGCAGGCACGGTGATTCCGAGCGGGGCCAAGCTCACGCCTACCGGCCCAGAGGGGCCGATCGGTCTTGGGCCTCCCGGTTCGACCGGGCCAATCGGCGCTGATGGTCCTCCCGGTCCTGCTGGGCCTCCCGGCGTTGCTGGTCCAGTTGGTCCTTCCGGGGCAACCGGCCCTGCTGGTCCGACTGGCCCCGCTGGAGTGCCGACGGCGATATACCTTGCACGCAAAGGACTGCTCGGTTCGACAACGATAGCCTTCGATAATCCAGGGGACCAGACGATCACCCTGAATTCGATGCGCTGCCGGATAAGTAGCATCATCATCGAGGGAAGTAGTTACAGCCCGGTTGCGGAACCGACGTGCGCGATTTATACGGGTGTCGGCGGGAGCGGTAATGTTGTTGTTGACCCTGGCCAAGTTTTCACTTTGGCAACATCGATTGACTGGCAGGAATTCACATTGGCGTCTTATGCGCTGATAGCGCTCGTTGTGTCGGGGGTGCTTTACTTGAGGCTGGGTGGCATTGGGACCGCAGGCGCAACGGTAAGGCTGTGGGTTTTTGGCGAACGATTTGATTGATATGACGCGCGATCCCAGACGTTTGACGGACGGCTTTACTACACTCGAATCGGGTGTTGATTCCGGCCTTGCGCCTTCGCTCATCAAGCCAACGCAAGTCGCGTCTGCCGTTAACGCCCAAATGCGCGGCGGCTACATCAAACCCAGACCCGGCGTGAACAAACGAACACTTAGATTCCCCGGCGTCGATCCAGCGCTATTCGAGGACGCTAAGTTTCAAGGGGCGCATCGCTATCGAACTGCGTCGGGCGATGACGTACTCATGGCGGAAATTGGCGGCCGCATGTTCAAAATAGACATCGCCAATCAGTTCAAGGTTCAGGACATCACGATTCCCGGCGACCCCGATTCATCATTGCTTGAATTCTCGTGGATGATTCAAGCCGAGCAATTCTTTCTTAAGCAGAACGGCGTAAGTTCCCCTTACATTTTCGACGGGGCAACCGCACGTCGAGCCACACCAGCAGAAATACCTGTTGGCACAGTCATGGCCTACGTCATGGGAAGAATTTGGATCGCATCACCGGATCGGCACCAATTTGTTGCTGGCGATCTGGTTTATGGTCCGAGCGGAACGGCAACCTACAATTACCGCGATGCGGTCCTTAAGATGACGGAGAACGATTTGCTCGCTACGGGCGGGGCATTCTCGATTCCAGACTCGGCGGGGCAGATAACGGCCATTGTACCGATTGCGGTGCTGGACACCTCGACCGGACAGGGGCCGCTGATCGTATTCACGGAGACGCACGCCTTCTCGATAAACGCTCCGGTTGATCGCGCTATTTGGAAGCTAGTGACCTTTCCGATTGAAACGATTTCGATGATTGGCGCTGGGCCGGTTAATCAAACGGTAGTGTCTCAGGTGAATTCCGACCTGTGGTTTCGCTCGCTTCAGGACATTCGCAGCTTCATCGTCGCTCGCAGGAATTTTCAACTCGGCGGGCAAAACACTTGGTCCAACAGCGGCATGTCGGATGAGATTCGGCCCATCCTCGAATACGACCAGCAAGCTACGCTGAATCACGCAAGCTCAGTCAGCTTTGATAACAGGTTACTCACAACGATAAGCCCCGTCTGGACAACGCACGGCACGTATTTCCGTGGACTTACTGCCCTTGATTTCTCGACTGTCGCTGGCATTGGTCGGCAGTCTCCCCCGGCTTGGAATGGCGTGTGGACCGGATTGAAGATTCTCCAAATCCTGACGGCGACTGTGAACAAGACGGAACGCTGCTTCATGTTCACGCTCTCCAACGCGGATAAGATTGAGTTGTGGGAGTTGAGCCGCGCGGACAAGCAGGACAATCAATCCAAGCGAATCGTGTGGTCGCACGAGGATCGATCGTTACGATTCAGCGATCAAGGGTTAGGCTTGAAGCGACTGATGACCGGACAGCAATCGGTCGATGAACTTTATGGACAGGTCACGTTTAATCTCCAATTTCGACCGGACTCCTATCCGCTCTGGCTGGACTGGACAGCATGGAGTGAGTGTTCAACCTTTCAGGATTGTGCAACACCCCCGTGCGGACAGCCTCAAACGGGACCGCTTCAGCATCGACTCCAGTACCGACCAGACATGCGCTTTCCAAAGCCTCCCGATTCATGCGAGGCAGATGTGGATAAACCATTCGATTTGGGATTCGAGTTTCAAGTGAGGCAGACGATCGAAGGCTATTGCCGGATCAAGAAGCTCGTTCTTCACGCTCATTGGGTCGATGAGAGTCCGCTCGGTGAATGTCGCGGCGAAGGTCCGTGCAATTCCGTCACCGGCTGTGATGTTCCGATATTTAACTATTCCGCTGAGTAATGCCGATGCCAACAAACATTCCATTGACGCCAGGAAGCCTGCCTCCCGGGTACTGCTTTTCAAGCTGGAGTCAGTTGATCATTGACATCTTTACCGGCGCTTTCGGTACAATTCCCGGCAACCTCGGCATTGGATTCAACTACGGCCCCGACATCCCCGGCGTGGACGACCAGAACAAGCCTTGGATACGTACGGATGTATCGGGTGGTGACTTAGGCACTTGGACGTTCGGTTACGGTCGATGGACGAAGAAGCATCCCGTACCAGCCACTTCCGACATGCGGCAGATTTGGGTTGGTACGCTGGCTGACCTTTATTCATTCGACGGTGGCGATGGCATCGATCCGACTGTAACGCCTCCAACACCATCCACCGGAAGTTTTTGGGAGCAGGACACGGACTTTGCCGCACGAACGATTGTCGGAGTGGGAACGCTACCAGTTTCAACGACAGTTCTGGCCGTGGGCGATACGGGCGGATTGGATCAAGTGAAGCTCACGCTGGAAGAAATGTTCCCGCATACGCATACGCCGCAAGCTGAGGAACAGGCTGGAAAACCTGCCAATAAAATCTGGGGGAGCGATCCGGCAGGCGGGGCCGGGACCGGGAACGTGTATCCAAACAATGATGGATTGGCCGGAATTGCCACACAGGAGGTTCCAATCAATACGACGCTGGCCAATGCAGGAGGTGATACGTCCGTAACGCCTCCGGTCGATTCCAAGCCGCACGAGAACATGCCGCCTTACGTCGCGGTTTATATCGTAAAGCGAACTGCGCGGGCTTACTATACTATTTGATGAGACTCACATTAGGCGCGGCAAGGCCAACCATTGCCAAGGTTCTTGGGGTTTGCGCGACTAGCGATAAAGTTCCCGCCTATCTCAACGAAGCTGTGCAGCGCATGCTTCCGCGCGGCAAGTGGAAGGGGACATTTCAGCGCTACCGAACGTGCATCAATTCTGCCTGCATCACGCTTCCGAGGCATTTCGAGACGGTCGAGGGCTTTGCGCTTTGTTCTTGCCCAGGTATGATCCGCAACGAATTCTTCGAGTTCCAAGGCACTTCCTACGGCATCTTGGGCGAAGGCGACTGCCCCGGAAACACGCTGATTACTCGTGGCCTTGCCGTGGCGTTCGATGAGATGAGTAGCAGGACGCAGAAGATTAAAGTTTACGCGGACATTGATGAAGATCCAGACGCTTACATTCTACTTCAAGGATTCGATGAGAACTCGAATTGGATTCTGACGCAGTTACCGTCCGGTGAGTGGATTGACGGTGAGCGCGTACCTCTCAGCACGACATTTCAGATCACCGTCAATTATTTCAGCAGCTTGACCGGAGTGCAGAAGCCGGTCACGAACGGCAACATTCGCCTTTACTCGTATGACGTGCCGAGCATGGCCAACGTAAACGCTCTGGCGGTTTATGAGCCGGACGAAACGCTGCCCCAATATCGCCGCTACCTGATTCCTGGCCTGAGCATGTCGGGCAGGAATAATCAGTGCGACAACGACTGCGATCTGCACACGGTCGATCTGCTGGTGAAGATGGCCTTCATTCCCGTGGCGCGTGACACCGACTATCTGATCATCGGCAACCTTCAAGCGCTCAAACTGTGTGTGATGGGAATTCAATCAGAAGAGAACAATCAATTTGATGATGCCCAACGATTGATTGAAGGAACCCTGACTAACGAATACGGCACGCCGGGCAGACGTGGAGGGGCAATCCCGCTTCTCGAAGAAGAGTTAGCCAACTTCAACGGCGACGGCCCCGTAGCTACTCCCCGTTTCCAAGACCCAGCTTTATTCGGCGCGGGCTACATCGAGAACATGATCTGATATGTCAGCCAAAGTTTTAGCCAATCTGCTTGGGACGACGCCCGCATATGGGACGAGCGACTTCCTTGGATACATCCCCGACCTGCCTGAGATAAGCGCACAGACGGAGCAGAAGAAAGCAATTGCGGGGAACATCGCTGCATTGCCGGAATCGATTCAACTCGCGGCTGGCATTAACAAATTCAACTTCCAGCAGTTGCAGGACATGCTGAAGGCAGCGATTCCCAATTACGACGAGATCATGCAAACGGGAGGAAAGCAAATCTCGTCAATGCTCAGGGGTGAGTTGCCAGAGGATGTTCAGAGGACAATCCAGCGCTCACGCGGTGCGAAGTCGTTTGCTGGCGGGTATGGCGGCTCTGGGGTCGCCGGCGCTGCGGAAGCTGAGAGCCTTGGCTTGGCATCACTGGATTTGATTCGAGAAGGGTTATCCTCATCTGAGCGCTGGTTGCAAGCTGCGAGTTCCCGCCTGCCACGATTGGCCGATGCCACATCGATGTTCATCAGTCCACAGCAGCAGATCGGTTTCGCTGTCGAGGAGCGCAACAACCGATTCAACTACGACCTTTACAAAGCGAAGGTTGCTGCGAGCGGAAGCAGGGCAGAAAACGCCTTCACCGGCTTAACCGACTGGCTAGAGAACATCGGTGCGAGCGCGGCTACGATGGGCATCAGCGGGGCGATGGGTGGAAGTGGGAGCATGATGGGCGGCGGATTGACCGCGCAGGATATGACGCCTGCCACGAGGGACGTTGTAAGTGGCGGCAGCAATTTCGATACGGGATTTTATCCAGGTGAATTAAATAATTGGCGGTAAAATGGCTGAACTCAACCTCAACTACGAACCCGCATGGTTGCAGCAACGGCCTGACAGCAATCAGCCGATGAGTCTTGCTGAGGCGTTTCAGTTGAAACAGCGGCAGCAGCAGTTGGACGTTGAGAAGTCATTGCTACCGCTGAGGCAGCAGGAGATGCAGGCGCGGTTGGCGAATGAGGCGCTGGATCATCAGATCAAGCAGGAAAAGATTTCCACGGCACTGAATATTCAAGCAGCAAGTGCTGATATTTGGGGGCAGATAGGGCAAACTCAGTGGGACAATCCTGCATCCGTGAGCCAGTTGTACGGCAGGATTGCCGAGAAGGGTGGCAACGTCGATCCGCAAGCCCTTCAACTCATCGAGGGAAGTGTTCGCGGTGCTCAGATTTACAGTGCGAAGCAGGCTGCTACCGACGCACGAGCCGAGTCGGTTCGGGAGACTCTTGCGACTCGCCAAGCGATTTCCGACGCGCAGATTCAAGCCGCCAAGGAAAGGATGGATGCAGCCATTATCGCAAGGAACGAACTCGCCGTTACGAACAACGAGGCGAAGGCCGAGCGGGAAGTTCTGCGTCAGAATAGACTGCTTCTGAATCGTGGCAAAGAAGTGACGTGGGATGAGTTTTTCAATCGCTCGCTCGGCACTTATGTTCGCAGCACAGGTAAGACGCCGGAAGAGGCCGCACCCGCACTGCGAAAGCTCTACGATGATTTCATCGCGCTTCCGAAGGGTGAGGCGCGTCCGGTAAACCCCAAAGACCCCGCTGGCATATTTCCACAATGAGCGAAGTAATCGACAGGTTATTGGAGAAATATCCGGTTTACAAAGACGTGAACCGAGAAGCTCTCATTGATGCTGTCGGCAGGAAGTACCCTGTCTATTTGGAGCATTCCGATTTCAAAGAGGAATTCGATTCGTTGCAGGCACTGAACAAGTCCGTGCAGGAAACTCCAGCGCCAGCAGTCGTGCCAACGCCGGAACCGAGCGTTCCAGCGTCTCAAGCCTTCGACCGATTGTTTGCCAAGCCAACTCCAGCCGCCCCTGCCACAATGCCAGAGACAACCGCTTCACCGCTCACAGAGGGCGCAGCAGCGCAAGCCGACATTCTGAGAACCGGCGTGTCGCATGGCACAGCCATTCTTGGAGACACATCGGACAAACCAATCGTGTCACTTCCTAAACCGGAGATTTTTGACAGCGATCCAGACCGCCTTAAGGTCGCAAAGGGGATGGCTACGGCTATCAGTTCCGGTCTTGAATCGGTGCTGACTGAAAGGGGATTGGAGGCGATAGCGGTCGCTGGCCCGATGGCTCCGCTTGTATTCGGAACGCTGGGCGCAGTTGGGACGGTTAAGGGGTCGATCGATATTGCCAATGCCAAAACGCCAGAGGAACGCGGCAGGGCCATTGGCGAGACGTTTTTGAACGCTGGAATGGCAGCACTCTCTTACAAGTCTGGAGTCAGAGCCAAAGCAGCGGAAGTGTTAGCACCGAAAACAGCGGAAGCAGCAAACGCAGTAATAAAGGAAGGAGCACCAAATGCCGAGCAAATCAGCAGCACAGCACCGCTTCATGGCGATGTGCTCAACGAGCCAGGGCCGAAAGAAGGCACATGGCAAATGCCCCCCGCAGAAAGTAGCGTTGGAGTTTCGCCACGCGGACAAGGGGAGGCACTTCGCGGTAGCGAGGAAGGGCTAACTGCACAAAGGGAAGCAGTAACCCATTCAACCGATACACCTGTAGGGCAGAACGCCACAGGTGAACAACTCTACGAAAGACAGGATGGGTCTCGGTATAGGATGAGGACGGATCGCGCCGATAAGCCAGGGGGCTATCCTGACTTCGGCGGAGACTTGGCACCCGTTGCGCCAGCAGAACAGATGGGGCCGGGTGCAGCGCGTCCTGCCGATGTCGGCCTTGGTGAATCCAACATCGATCCACTCCAGCGTGTCAGCGATGCCGTAAAGACGCTTCCCGCCGAGCCCAAGGTTCCATTGCACGAGCAGCTTGAGGATTGGGTGTCCAAAATGGCTGAGGGGACGAAAGACAATTTCGAGCGTGCAATTGGAACGGCGAGGGCTGGGGCGGCATGGGTCAAGAACAATATAATGTCCGTTCCGAAGGTTGAGGATTTGGATCGTACTGTGGGCAAATGGAGTCTCGCCGATCAGGAACTCAGTCACAACTCGCGGCTATTCGCCAAGGCAGTCAAGGAGAAGTTTCCAAGCCCAGACACGCTCAACGCGCTGACGAATTATATCGAGGCCGAAGGCAACGCGGCAGTCCTGGCTGAACGCGCAGCCGCATCCAAAGCCCAATACAAAAAAGGTTACGAGGACGCACTAAAGCTGACCGAGGATCAGAAGCGCCTTGCTGATGAAGTGAAATATTACTTCGAGCAGCGGTTGCAGCAGGCGATTAAGGCAGGCGCTCTGGAAGGCGGCGTCGAGAATTACATCCATCGCTTTTACGAGGCCGATAGCCCACAAGCCAATTCTATTCTGGCTGAAATCAACTCAGGCAAATTCCGAACGAATTTTGAGGGCTTTAAGAAACGCTTTTACGCGACTGACTTTGAAGCAGAGCAGGCGGGATTGAAGCCAGTGAAGAATCTTGCCACGAGAATACTGCATTACGATCAGGGATTCAATCGCGCACTCTCAGCCAGAGCATTTGTGAAGGAAGCATACAAACTCAAAGCCGATGACGGTCGCCCCGTTATTGCGACCGCTGGCATGGGGGACAGAATCATAGACAAGGAGAGCGGAGATGTCTCGGCATACATGGTAAAGCCTCACGCGCTCAAGGGCGGCGATTCTCCGCTGGACTATCGCGGTGACTATGTTGCCTTCGATCATCCGGCGTTCCGAAAATGGGTGTGGGCAACCTCAGACGCCAAGGGCGCTCCTGTAATGGTTGAAGGTGGTCTTAAAGTGCATCCCGAATATGCCAGAAAGTTTCGCGCCCTGTTCGACCGTTCGCTGTTCAGCCGACATAAGGTCGGACGAGCGATACTCGTTCCGAGCGCCGTTGTTAAGCAGACGATGCTTTCAATTTCTGCGTTCCATCCGGTGCAAATCACAACCCACGCACTGGAACATAAGGTGAGTCCATTCAAGCTCACCGAGATCAATTTCAAAGACCCGAAGCAAGCCGAATTGATTGAAGGTGGACTGATGGTTGCTGATCATCACGCCAGCCAGCTTTTCAGCGAAGGTGTCGGTGGCGTTGGTTTGACCGAGAAGATTCCGCTACTGGGAGAACGACTTACGGCGGCGAACGACTGGCTTTTCAAGGATTATATCCCGCAAGTTAAAATGTCTATGGCGCTGCACGCCTTGGAACGAAATCTCACGCGATACGATAAGGACATAAAGGCTGGCAAGGTAACTCGTGAGCAAATGGTGCGACTCACGGCCCGCGAGAGCAATGCGGCATTCGGCGAGCAGAACTATCGGGCGATGTTCCGACATCCGACTTTTCAAGACATGCTTCGCGTAATGTTTCTGGCGCCCGACTTTGGCGAAGCTCGCATCCGATTTCCAGCACAAGCAGCGACTAAGTACGGTGGGGAGCAGCGAATGGCGCTTGCACTTGGCGCGGTTGGATTGTGGTCGATTGCGAGAATCGCCAACAAAGCGGCGAATGATGACTTCGAGTGGAAGCATCTATTCTCGCTAATGTACAAGGGCCATGAGTATTCCCTGCGTAACGTTGCGGCTGATATTTGGAAGTTAATGACCGAGCCGGGCACCTATACACGCAACCGGCTCAATCCAATTTACACTCGCGCGATAGTCGAGTTTGTCACTGGCAAAGACACTTTTGGGAGACCACGAGATTCCTTGGAGCAACTTCAGGATGAAGCTCAAACCATTATTCCAATTAGCTTCCGCAGCGACAAAGAGCGCTATTGGTGGGAGAGCTTCCTTGGGGCCATCGGCATCACGAATCGCAGGTTCACCGCTGAGACTCAGGTGCGAGAATTCGTCAAGACCTTCAACGATGCACAGGGCAAAAAGCCGCAGATTCAATTTATCGGCGAGAGCGACTATCACCAGTTGCATAGAGCGTTGGAAAGCGGAGACCTGTCGCGCGCCGAGAAAGAGCTTACCAAGTTGGAGACTCTCAAGAAAGCACCAGATATTCTGGAATATTTCCGCAATTATCCGAGACGACCATTCACCGGAAGCAAGGCCAATGATCAGAAGCTTCTGGAATCGCTTTCTCAACACGAACGCAAAGTGTTCACTGACGCCATTGAAGAGAGAAAGCTAATAGCGTCGAGATTCCTTGAAGTGTGGCGAAAGCATTCCAAGGAAAAGAAACCATGAAAACGGTCATCAGCCTCCTAATCCTGTTCGCCTGTCTGCCACTGTTTGCTCAACGATTTGTCGAAGAGATTCCCAATGTCGCAGCGCTCAAGACGCGGCTCGTCGGTGGGTTGAATAAGTCCATCTTTGTCCGTGGCTACAACACCGAAGAGGACGGCGGAGGTGGCCTTTTCACAATCACCAATTCCGCAGTCGGAGCCGACAATGTGTTCCGAATCCAATCAACCGCAGATGCCGCATGGTCATACGATCGCAAGTTTAGCGGCCCCTTCGATCTGCGATGGGGCGGTGCGACCGGCAGCGGCACAGCACCCGACAACGCTTTGATAACAGCTACGATAGCGGCAGGCATAGCCAAGGGTTACGCGCTGTATGCCTCGAACCTGCGTGGGGTGTCGAACTCGTTGCAGTATGTCCTGAGCGTTGCCCCGCCAACGCTTAAGGCGAACCAGAAATATTTGCAGGTCGGAACATTGGGGGGGCTTAAAATCTACACGGGCACAACGAGCAACTTTCTCTATGAGATAAATGGTTTGGTCTACGATCTGCCACGAATTCAAGGCGTGCCAGGGAGCGTGTTTTACAATGATGGCGCAGGGAACATCACTTGGCAACCAGTGGGGAACACCTTCAATTTCGGTGACCAGTTCAATGTCAGCGGCACGAACATCACGCTGAATAGCTCAAGCTTGTCGCTCACGAATATTATCATCAGCGGCAGCACCACGACGCCAGCGATAGAACTTGGGGCAGTTTGCGGGACGGCTAACTTCGACCCTTCTGCCAGCAGCGAATTCAACTTGTTGCTCACCTGCGACACCGTGTTGACTGCGACAAATGGTTGGCAGGATTTTCACGCTGTCAGCATAACGCTGACGAACACTGGGAATTTCTCGCTGACAATCTCAACGCCAGCCTATGACCAGTACTGGTATCCGACCGGCGATTCAACCCAAGTGACGAATGATTGGGGAGCCGGTGTAGTGAATCGTTTCGCTCTCTGGAAAACTGGCAATCGAATCCTTGGCTCACAAAAAGAGGGATTAAGTGTGTCAACGCTCACGAAAGAGGTCTACAGTGGAAACTATGGCGGGGTGTTGCCCGTCGATGTTCCGGTGGTGAGTGCGGCACTCAATTACGACGAAGATCCGCCCGGCGTGCTCTATTTCTGGAACGGAGTGTCCTGGTATTAATATGACCGACGAACAACGACTCGAAATCCTCGAAAAGCACGTTAACGCATTGGCAGAGATTTACGATGCGGTACAGGTGGTCGGCACGTTTATAGACATCGAAGGTAAGACCAGAGGCCAGAAGCGCGGGTCTGGGAACTGGTATGCCCGTCGCGCTCTTTGTGAGGAATTCATTGAACAGGCGCAAGCGGAGGATGTTGCTGATTGCATTGCCAGAAAACTTGAGCCTCCAGAAGATTGGAAATCAGAATGAAAAACCTACTTTGCCTTCTACCGCTTCTGGCGCTCTCAACCTTCGCTGCTGCCCCGCCTCCCGCCAACGACGATTTTGCTAACAGG
>Ga0207712_10002090_pt1 | contig 13075 bp, 10 predicted proteins | sample KBSS44metaG_FD_184402 | JGI IMG/M metagenome (GOLD analysis project Ga0207712, IMG submission 184402) | Switchgrass rhizosphere microbial communities from Kellogg Biological Station, Michigan, USA - KBS S4-4 metaG (SPAdes) (version 2) | ecosystem: Host-associated > Plants > Roots > Rhizosphere... | reverse complement strand
TATTGCGCACAATGCGGCTCCTTAGTGCCCATCAACAAGAGAGGAATGCCCTAGGGCCGCAGACCGGCGCTGCTGTCCAGACGGACAGAGGAGTGTGGCCTTTGGACAGATGCATTGCCGGCTGCCATTGCCGGCTGCCATTGCCGGCAAAGCGCATGGGGCGATGCTGATCGGATTGGGAGCCGGTCCGACAACCCGCCCCTGAGGCGTCGAGATATCGGACGCCGAGTAGGGTCCTGAATGAACCCTCCCTCTGCCTCCAAAGCTCGCGCCCAGCCGCCGGCAACCAGCGTTTCCCGGTTGGCGAATCGGGTCTTGCCCCGATATCGCCGCGCAGTCCCGCTCGATGAGACTCTGATCCGGAGAGAGGGTTGCCCCCTAAAGGTGAGGCTTGGGAACCCATGGTGCCACTGCTGTGGGTTCAGCCTGCGCCAAGGCAACGGGCTGCGCGGCTCATACCCATTTCGGCTGGATCAGTTTGGGCAATGAGTCAGGCACGAAAGTCGCAAGCCGTTCTGTCGGCCAACTCTTAGGTCACGAGTATGACGGCGGCCGCAGGAGATCATGAGACCGCCGCTCGCAAGCTTGAAATCGCCGTCCGTTCGGCCGGTGTAGGGCCACGCTTTGCGGCCGCGCTCTCGGCTTGGATGATCCGCCAGGCTCGAAGTGTGAGCGGGCTTGACTATTCCCTTATCGATTATCGAGGCATGGGCTTGGCCGCGAGCCAACTCAGCTTCGAGTGGTGGCTTGAGCCGCAGCGCACGGTCGTGGCGCTGACAGAACTCTGGTGGCGCAATCTTGCCCTGATCGCGAACCATGCCGTCGGTGCCGACCCTGCTGGCCAGGGTGCCGGCGGCGACAAGCGATTCCAGGACAAGGCTTGGGGCGAAATCCCGGCGCTGCGCCTCGCCCGAGATGCGTATCTGCTCAATTCAGATTGGCTGCTGACACAGGTACGCACCGCGCGAACCCTCGAGTGTCACGACAGGCACAAGCTCGCGTTCTATACGCGCCAGCTGCTGAGCGCTCTGTCTCCGAGCACTTGGCCAGCCACAAATCCTCGCGTTCTTGCGTGCACACTCGAAACTTGCGGCGAGAACCTCCTTCGGGGCCTCGAGAGGCTCGTCGACGATCTTGAGCGCGGCAAGGGGCTGGTTCCAATTTCCCAGCATGACGCCGACGCCTTCGAAGTCGGTCGAAACCTTGCGGTGACCCCTGGCAAAGTGATCTTTCGCAATGCGCTGATCGAGCTCATTCAGTTCGCTCCAGCCACGAACAGCGCGTTTCGTACGCCCCTCCTGGTCGTGCCGCCGTGGATCAACAAGTATTACGTGCTCGACCTGCAGCCGGAGAACAGCTTCCTGCGCTGGGCGGTCGAGCAGGGCCGGACAGTTTTCGTCATCTCCTGGGCCAATCCCGGCACGGCCCACGCACAGACGGGGATGGACGACTACATGCGTGATGGGACACTCGCGGCCATCGATGCTGTGCAGGAGATTACGGGCGAGGATCAGCTCGATCTCCTCGGCTTCTGCATCGGCGGGATGCTCACTCTCTGCACACTTGCCTGGCTTGCCGCCGGGGACCACTCGCCGGTCCGCTCGGCGACCCTGCTCGCCACCATGGTCGATCTGTCCGAGATCGGCGACAGCTCGGTTTTCATCGACGAATGGCAGCTCGCCGAGATCGAGCGCCACACCCGCAACACAGGATTTCTGGACGGCTGTCACATGAAGGACATGTTCTCCTTGCTGCGGGAGAACGACCTGATCTGGCACTACGTGGTGAGCAGCTACCTCCTCGGCCGGCCGGCTCCCGCGTTCGACATCCTGCATTGGAATGCCGACTCAACGCGGCTGCCGGCGCGCATGCTGACCGACTTCCTGCGCTCCATCTATATGGAGAACAACCTGGTCAAGCACGGGCGGCTGCGCCTCGCCGGAAGGCCGATCGATCTCGGCCGCGTCGCCACGCCTTGCTATTTTCTCTCCACCATCGACGATCACATTGCCCCATGGCGCGCCTGCTATGCCGGAACCCGGCACCTGGGGGGACCTGTCGAATTCGTTCTGGGCGGGTCGGGCCACATTGCGGGCATTGTCAATCCCCCGACGCGGACCAAGTACGGGTACAGGGTGAATCGGAGCAATCCTCCCGATCCCAACCAATGGCTCGCAGACGCCAAGCAGCACGCAGGCTCGTGGTGGCCACATTGGTCGCAATGGCTCGGAGAGCTCGGAGACGAGCAGGTGGAGGCGCGCGCCGTCGGGACCAACAAGTACCTGCGGTTGATGGACGCGCCCGGTTCCTATGTACTGGCCGCGTAGAACGGGCCTGCCGCGCCCTCGCTCCGCAGCTTAAGGCATAAACGCGGCGCAAGAACGCCGGCCCTCTTGCGAGCAGGACGGCTAAGTATTGTAGCCTACCCGGCTGCTAAGGCATGCCTGAGCTCTTTTCGAGCACGAGGCGTCCGGATGAGAGGTGACGAAGCGTTCGAGCGTCGCGAGCAACTCGTCGGCGTGCCGCCTGTCACCGCGCAGAATGGCCCAATTCACGTTATTGGCAATCATGGCGCCGATTTTCCTGCAACCGTCAGGTTGGCTGAGCAGACATTGCGCCAAAGCGGCCGCCTGGATTTCATCGATCTGCTCGTGCTCAGCGAGCGCCCGAACCTCGTCCTCGATCAGTCCGCACAGCGCAATGCAGTCCTCCAGCGAAATCACGATGTCTTCCTCCCTGGAACGCGATGCGCCTCCACCTGAACTTTTGTTTGGATGGATCAACCTTAGTGCGCCAAGCGATCTCGCGCGACATGCTCGCCGTGCATCGCAGCATCGCGTGGATGGCTGAGCTTATGCGGGCGCACACGCCTCAGGCCTGTCCGTAGTTTCTCGCCTCAGGGTTCTGCCCGATACGCCCCACGGCCAGCAACGCCGTAAGGTTACGCTCCAAGCAGCGAAGGACTCCGCCACCCGTGCTCAGGTGGCGGGAGAAATCGGGCCGTGGCAACCGTCATCTTTGCAGGGCGTTGCGGTGAAGACGAGCGGAGCAAGCAAGCTCACAATCCGATACCTTTTTCTGCTTTCCGCTCGCAGGCCGACGGATCAGGCGCTGAGATCTCGGGCGAGGGACCGTGAGCGCCGCTGCCGCGCCGGTTCGCCTACCGAGATCTCCTTCAACGCCACGCTGATGAAGGAACTGCGCATGATCGCCCTGATGCGCCAGTTGGCCGATCCCGGATCCGGCGAGGGCGGACGATGGGCGAAGCTAAGGCTATAGTCCTTAGACCTGGCCGCGTCGCCATCGCGCGCGCGGAGCTGCGGGTTCTTCCTGCGACCAACAGGTGTTTCTACCAGTTGCTCGAAGGGACCGCGCTCGCTTTGATGTCGTCCTGACCGCGCCGCGGGTTGCACTGCCGTTACAACGGCGCACCTACCATCGGCAGAACGGGCGTTCTTCGGGGGTGTCTGATGTGGCGTCTGGTGTGGTCGCGCGCGCGGCGCGCTCGCGTGGGCTGACGGCGAGGGGCCTCACCGTGAACCGCTTTCCGCGGAGTTCCACTCGCGGTCGAGAACGAGCTGCAAGTGAGCTAAGTCATGATGACCGCACCCGAAATACGCGAGCTGACGTCGCTGAGCAGCGACGCACGCCAGACGGTCACCACCGCGTTCGAAGCTCTGGAACGCTGGCGCGACGAGATCTTCTCCGTCAACGAGCGCCATTTGACGAACGTTCTCGATCAGATGACCTCGCTCCAGAAAGCCGCCGGCTGGCCTGACCAATTCACCAGCGCAGCAAAAGAGCACCTCACGAGGGCCTCGAAGACGCAGGCATACATGATCGACCAGGTCATGGATGCCTGGGAGCAACAGCTCAAGGCCTCCAAGGTCCCCTCGGGTCTCCATGAGAGCTTCAAGTTCCAAGCGCCTCGCCCATTCGGGTCGGCGTTCGATCCCGTGTCCGAGATGATGCGGCTCCACGAGCTGACACTGGCACCTTTCAAGCTCTGGATCCAGGCCGCAGAGATGTGGCAGCGCAACTGGGCGAGCGCTCTGTCCGGCTCGACTGAGCTGAGGCCGTCGCGTCCTGTCAAAAGGGCCTCGAGCTAGCCTGCCAGCTCCGTCACGGATCATCGCATTCCCGTTCGATCCCACCTGTCGAGCATCGCCCAGTCAGCATCGCTTGCCACTACCGGCCGGGCTGGTGAAGCTCGGGCACGTGGCGTTCGACGGCTCGAAGATCAGGGCCAACGCCTCCAAGCACAAGGCGATGTCCTCGGCGGAGGCCGTGGAGGGAAGGACCTCGCCCAAGGGAAACGGCCGCGAGACGGCCGCGGTCCGGACGCAGGGCCGGAAAGCCGCGTCGAACGGGCTTGTCGCCGTGCACCAGATGGCGCGACAGACTGCCCGCGGACGCCTAACCATTGGGCTTAGGTCAGATTTCCGCAAACAGCTGCCATGGAAGGCGACGAGCGCGACGCGAATAACACAAACTGCGCTACGTGCGCGCTCCTCATCGTCGATAGGCAGAACCGGCGACACAATGTGCACCGGCCGCGACCAGACTGTGCCGCTAACCTTTAGTTAAACTCATCGAGTATCGAGGCCTCGTCACGCCGTTTGTGCCGAGTAGCGTGACGCGGCTCCACTCTGGGCACAGCTGAGAGGCGCAATGGGTGTTCGCGCGCACCCCGGTCGATCTCTGCAATTCCCCTTTCCGTTTCGGCAATGGCCTGGCGCGCGTACGGTCCAAGATGGAGGAAGAGCGCAAGAAGCCAGACCGTTTGCCGAACGGCGGACGGATTGACCCGATAGCAGTGCATGAAGGTGGTCCACAGCCGGTCTCGCCATTCTGGAAAGTGGGTGGCAATGCGGCGGACCGTTTCGACACCATGCCGCCGGCGGAAATCGTCCGGACCGTACTCCTGCTGCGGTTTCCCAGTCCACTTGAGCCTGCCGATCAGCCGCTCGATGCGGCCACAGAACGCAGCGGGCTCGTATATGCGCCTGAGCACTTGGGAGAAATCCTCCAGAATCTCCCGTCGCGGCCGCACGGTCTGGAAGTTCAAGCCTTGCACGCACTGATCCCCCTTTCCGTCCGGATGGAAATCGTGCCCCTCGTGAAGACGGCCCTCGCTGATCAAGCGGCGAGTCATCTGTGTATTGGGTAGCGCAGAAAGCAGCCCCACCATGGCCACCGGGATCGCGGCATCCTCGATGAAGTCTGCCATCGGCCCCGCGATCGATCCTCTCTCACTGTCGAACCCGATGATGAAACCGGCGGTGACCATTATGCCGGCGTCGTAAATCCTGTGCACGCTCTCGGTCAGACTGCGACGTGTGTTCTGCTTCTTCTTCATCGCCACGAGCGTGTCGGGATCCGGACTTTCGATGCCGACGAAAATCGCGAAAAAGCCGCAAGCCCGCATGAGCTCCAGCAATTCGGCGTCGTCGGCGATATTGATCGAGGCTTCCGTCGAAAACTCGAACGGGAAGTCATGCGCTTCCTGCCACGCTTTCAGGTGCGGCAGGAAGGCGCGGACGGCCTTCTTGTTCCCGATCAGATTGTCGTCGACGAAATCGACGTGACCGCGATAGCCGAGCGCGTAGAGAGTGTCGAGCTCCGCCAGCATCTGCGGCGCTGTCTTGGTGCGTGGTTTACGCCCATATAGCTCGATGATGTCACAGAATTCGCACGTGAACGGGCAGCCGCGGGAGAACTGCACGCCGACAAACAAGTAGTCTTCGAACTTGAGAAGGTCGAACCGCGGGATGGGTGACTTTGTGACATCGACCTGGTACTTGGGTGCGTGGAAGTCGCCCGCGCGTTCGCCTGCTTCCCAGGCCGCGACGAAGTCGTCAATGATCCCCTCCGCTTCACCGAGCACTCGGAAGTCCGCTGCGGCATAGATGTGCGGGCTGGAGGTGGCGTCGGGTCCGCCAATCGCAATCGGCTTGCCACGAGCCCGAGCGCGCCGGATCAGCCGCAAGCTGTCGGCCTGCTGGAATAGCATGCCGCCCGTCATGACGAGGTCGGCCCAGTCGAGATCGGCGTCGTCGAGCGTCTCCGTGTTCCGATTGACGAGGCGGACCGTCCAATGCGCTGGGAGCATTGCCGCCAGCGTAATCAGGCCCAAGGGAATGGTGGGATAGCGTGCGCCGAGCAGCTCGGACGTGATGGCGTAGTTCCAGAAAGATCCCGCGCTGAAACGCGGATAGATCATAAGCACATTGCAGCGCGCCAATTGCATCGTTCCCCCATCGGTCCTGTCATGCAGGCCTGATGTTTTCGGTCATTGTCCATCTGGTGGACGAATCTGTTGCGTACCTTTTTCAACGATCCGTGGGACGCAAAAAAGGCCGGCTGACGGCTCGGCAGATATTGGTTAAAGCAAGCAGCCCGCAGCACAGTCTACGTTTCTGGAAATCCACGGGTGGTGGCCGCGCCTCTGTGATGGGCGTGCGCGGGGTGCGCGGCCTTGGGTCCGCTGATCAAGCTGACTGCATCCAAGTCGTCGTGATCAAGAGGGCCATGTATTGGGTACCGGCTCTACTGAGGTGCCGGTCAGCGCGCCCCGTGCTGCTCGTTCGCCCGCAACAGTGCTCGCATCGTGACAGAAATACTCCGCTAGGAAGCCGAGGATTGCACTCACACATCCGAAGAAGGTCGGCCTCGCGGCCTACCGCGTCACACCGCAAAGCTCGTGGGAAGCCTGGACCAGTGCGGAAAGACGGCGAATCTACCACCTCGCCGGCAGCCTATTCAGCCCCCGCAGGACGAACGTTTGCCGCCACTCCGGATGCTCGGCGTCGTCGAGCTTCAGACTGGGCAACCGGTGCAGCAGCGTAGCTATGGCGATTTCGCCCTCGACCCGGGCAAGTTGAGCGCCAAGGCAGAAATGGATGCCTCCACCGAACGACATCGACCGGGTAATGTCGAGTCGGTCCGGATCGGGATAAACGGCCGGGTCGCGGTTGGCAGCGCCAAGGAGGCACAGCACCGTCTCGCCCTTGGCTACGCCAACGCCGCCCACCGACACATCCTCCAAGGCCGTGCGCCCTGTCAGCTGCACCGAAGAGTGGTACCGCAGCAACTCCTCGATGGCATTGGTGATCAGCGTCGTGCTCTCCCTAAGTAACCGCGGTGTCTGACAGCATTCACGCGCCTACCTCACGCCCCGCCCTTCACCGCCACCATCACCGCCGCCGGATACGCAAACAGCATCGTATCCCCATCCCACCGGGCACCCACGCCCATCGTATCGCCCTCAACCGACGCGCCCAGCATCGCCCGCAGCCCGGCCCGGTCCCCGCCCACCGGAAACGCCAGAGCAACCACGCGCTCCCGCTCCGCCGGCACCTGATAGAACCGCGCCTCGGGCTCCGGCAGCCCCACCACAGCAAACAGCCCGCGCAGGAACGCCAGCGGACGGAACTCCACCGTCGACGGGTCGCGGAACCGCTCCATGGCGTTGAACGCCGCCGCCTTGGCCGGGTCGTCGGAGGCGAAGGCGTCGCACAGCACGATGCGGGCGCCGGGGCGGGCCACCCGCACCATCTCGGCGAACGCGCGCGCCGGCTCCTGCAGGTGGTGGAAGGCGAAGCGGCAGCTGACGATGTCGAACGAGCCGTCCGCAAATGGCAGGGCATAGGCTTCGCACCGATGCCACGCCACGTTGCCGACGCCGGCGCGGGCCGCCAGCCCGCGCGCCTCCTCCAGCATGGCCTCGGTGGCATCGAGCCCCACGGCCTGGCGCACGCGCGCCGCGAAGGCCACGACCACGGAGCCGGGCCCGCAGGCCACGTCGAGCGAGGCGTCGGTGTCGAGTGGGCGGGCGGCCTCGACCAGCAGGTCGAGCGCGGCCTGGTTGTGGAGCGCCGGGGCGGCGGCGAAGCCGGGCGCCTGGCGGGTGAACTGGTCGACGATGGTGGCGGCGTGGGCCGCCTCGGCGGTGTGAGAGGGGGCGGTCATGGGTTTGCGTCCCTGGGGTGGAGGGGCCGAAGCGCGTGAAGGCGCGCCGCACCCGTCATCCCGGCCCTGGAGTTGCGTGGGCGATGCGAGCCGAAGGCGAGCAACGCTCCGATCCGGGATCTTGTGAGGCAAGCTCCGACTCACTTCACGAGGTCCCGGATAGCCTCGCCCTGCGGGGCTCGGCTTCCGGGATGACGGGTGGAGGCGCGGGATGACGGGTGGGGGCTATGGTGTCAGACTCGGAGGGTCTGACACCGATGCTTACGCGCTCGCCTGCGCGTGAAGCCGGCCGCGCTTGGCGAGCAGCTTGTTGAGCGCACTGAGGTACGCCTTCGCGCTCGCCACCAGCGTATCCGGGTCCGCCGCCCGCGCGGTGACGGCGCGGCCGCCGACATCGGGCCCATCCTCCAGGCGCACCGAGACCTCGGCCTGGGCGTCGGTGCCCTCCGTGACGGCGTGCACCTGATAGAGGGCCAGCTTCGCCGTGTGCGGCACCAGCCGGTTGATGGCGTTGAACGTCGCGTCCACCGGGCCGTTGCCGGTGGCCTGCACCGTCTGGTGCACGCCCTCGCCCATGTCGAGCGTCAGGGTGGCAGACTGCGGTCCCATGGTGCCGGCGATCACGGTGAGGGCCACCACCTTCATGCGGTCCTGCTGGGTGGCGATGCCTTCGTCCACCAGGGCCTCGATGTCCTCGTCGTAGACGTGCTTCTTGCGGTCGGCCAGGCCCTTGAAGCGGTTGAAGGCGTCTTCGAAGGCGTTCTCGCCCAGCTCGTAGCCCAGCTCCTTGAGCTTCACGCGGAACGCGTTGCGGCCCGAGTGCTTGCCCATCACCAGCGAGGTCTTGGTGACGCCCACCGACTCCGGCGTCATGATCTCGTAGGTCTGGGTGTGCTTGAGCATGCCGTCCTGGTGGATGCCCGACTCGTGCGCGAAGGCGTTGCGGCCCACGATCGCCTTGTTGTACTGCACCGGGAACGAGGTGGCCGCCGACACCAGCTTGGAGGCGCGGTTGAGCTGCTTGGCATCGACGCCGACGTGGTAGGGCAGCACGTCCCCCCGCGTCTTGATGGCCATCACGATCTCTTCCAGCGCGGCGTTGCCGGCGCGCTCGCCGATGCCGTTGATGGTGCACTCCACCTGCCGGCAGCCGGCGCGCACGCCGGCCAGCGAGTTGGCCACCGCCATGCCGAGATCGTTGTGGCAGTGCACCGAGAAGATCGCCTTCTCCGAGCCCGGCACCTTCTCCATCACCGTGCGGAACATCTGGAAGTATTCCTCGGGCGTGGCGTAGCCCACCGTGTCGGGCAGGTTGATGGTGGTGGCGCCGGCCTTGATGGCGGTCTCCACGCAGCGGCAGAGATAGTCGATCTCGGTGCGGGTGGCGTCCTCCGCCGACCACTCCACGTCCTCCACCCAGTTGCGGGCGCGGGTGACCTGGAACTGCACCATCTCCAGCACCTGCTCGGCCGACTTCTGCAGCTTGTACTTGCGGTGCACCGGCGAGGTGGAGAGGAAGGTGTGGATGCGCGGCCGCCGGGCGCCCTTCACGGCCTCGCCGGCCCGGTCGATATCGGCCTCGCCGGCGCGCGACAGGCCGCAGACCACCGCGCGCTTGACCCGCCTGGCGATCTCGGAGACGGCGGCGAAATCGCCCTCCGAGGCGATGGGGAAGCCGGCCTCGATGACGTCCACGCCCATATCGTCGAGGAACCCTGCAACCTCCAGCTTCTCCTCGAAGGTCATGGTGGCGCCGGGACACTGCTCGCCGTCGCGGAGGGTAGTGTCGAAGATGTAGACGTGGCCTGAGATGTCGCCAGACCTGTCGGAAGTGCTGGGGGCGGCGGCCTGCGGCTTGGCCTCGCCGGCGCTCTCGGGCGGTACGGAGTGGGACATGGGACTTTTCCTGTGGTGGCCGCGCGCGACGGCGCCGGCAATGCAACGATCGAGGTTTTGGTGTCTTGCGATCCCCTGAGCGCCCGTCCCGCACGCTGAGCGGGGCTGCCGAAGCTCAGGGGCTGGTAAGCAGAAGGAGGCCGGGGGACAGACCGAGCGCCGCCGGGCCGGGAATCGTCCCAGCCTCAGTCAGGGCGGCGATGGAGCGGTCGTGAGTCACGGACCTGGCTCGTTTCGAGTGGCGGGAATGCCCCGCCGGTCGCGTTGCGGACGTACTTAAGCCAAATCGCGCCGCCGCTGGCAAGCGCAAAACCATGTCCGCGGCGATAACGCCGACAGCGTGGCCGGCTTGCCCGAGGGGCGCGGGGGCGGCGACACGAGCCGTGACACCCCGGCTGCACGGCGCTATCAGTGCGCCGGCCGGGCGAGCAGAAGCGAGAACCAGGAGGTGGTAATGAAGCGGATTGTCATGGCCGCTGTCGGAACTTTTGCGGCGGCAGCTGTCGGCGCGAGCGTCGCTCCGGCGGCCAGCCCCCAGGTGAATCTGGCCATCAAGGCGGTGCAGGCGGTGGGCAGCGACCCAGCGAAACTCAAGCTGTTCTGCGAGTTCCACAAGCTCCTGCAGTCGACCGGCGAGAAGGAGGACGAGGCCGTCCAGAAACAGATCGAGGACCTGGTGGTCAAGATCGGCCCCGACTTCAGCGCCGCCTGGGACATCGCCGACGAGCTGGATGAGAATTCCGCGGACGGCCAGGAGTTCTACGACGCCGTCGATACGCTGGCGGAGAAGTGCCAGTAAGCGCGCTTTGGTCAGACCCGGCGGGCCCCGGCGGGCCCTGGCGGGTCTGGCCCCATGCACTCCGCTCGACCGACGCTGGAGGGCCTCACGCCGCTCTCCGTCTCTCCCCCCTTGCAAGCAGGCCGTGACAGCCTGACGCGCCGATCGTGGCCGGACTCGGCTAAAATCGCGTCCGGATGCCAAGGGGCGAGGTGCGGGCATGCGCAGGAGTGGGTTCACGCGGCGGTCGGCCGGATGGCGTCTCGCGGGCGCGCTGCTGCTTGTGGGCGCAGCAATTCTGGGCATGGCCGTGTGGCGCGCGCTGCCGGCCTCCGCCGTCGACATATCGCCGCTCGAGGGGCTGGCCGGCCGCTGGGTGGGCGAGGGCCGCCTTGGGGTCAAGGGCAACCCAACCGAGCAGGTCAAGTGCCGCGTCACCTACGTCTACGTCCAGGACGGAGACCAGCTCAAGCAGAGCATCCGCTGCGCCTCGGCGGGCGGCAACGTCGAGGTGCACAGCGTCGTCTCGCACGTCGCCGGCAAGCTCACCGGCACGTGGCAGGAGGTGGTCCGCAACCTGAGCGGCGATCTCTCCGGCACCGTCACGCCGCGCGGCTTCAAGGTCAACGTGCGTGGCGCCGACCTCACGGCCAACATGGACATCATCCTGGTCAACGCCAAGCAGGTGATCGAGATCCAGTTCATCAACAGCTCGCTCCTCGGGCTGACGCTGGTGCTGGAGCGGGGCTGACCGGTCCCTCGCAGCCTCGACCCTGAGCCTTGGGCTCCCACGTCGCCGTTGGCGCGGCTGCGGCGCCCCGCTCTGTGGAAAAGGCCGATATCGAGGTGGGAAACAGATCGGGGCTTGCCGGGAAGCCACGCGAATCGGCTATGGGCGGCATTTCGAACCCCTGGGACAGAGGATTGCCGCCATGCCCATCCGGTACGAATACGACCTCGACCATAATGGCGAGTGGCGCTGGATCGCCGTCTCCGAGACCGGCGCGACCTCGGCCATCTCGCCCATGGGGTACGCCAGCCTGCAGGACTGCATGCACGCGGTCGGCCTGATGCGGGCGCCAGGTGGCCTCGCCGTGCTGCCCGGCGTCGAGGCTCAGCGTCAGATGGCCCACCAGCCTTCCGAGCTGCCGGAGAAGTCGCTGTCCCGCCTGTATCGGCGCCCCCCCGCGGCGCAGGCCAGGTGACGAGTCTGGACCACCACCGGCAGGGGGCGATCAGGGGGCAACCCTCGCCTACGCCGCCTCTTTCACGGTCTCGCCGTTGATCGCGAGATGGCCGCCGCGCACCGTGACGCGCACGGTGTCGCCGTCGCGGATGCGGCCTGAAAGGATCTGCTCGGCCAGCGGGTCCTGCACCGACTTCTGGATCACGCGTTTCAGGGGCCTCGCGCCGTAGGTCGGATCGTAGCCGCGGTTGGCGAGCCACGTGCGGGCGGCGTCATCCAGCTCCAGCTTGAGCTTCCGGTCGGCCAGGAGCCGCTGCAGGCGGCCGATCTGGATATGGACGATGGACACCATCTGGTCGCGCCGCAGGCGGTGGAACAGGATGATGTCGTCGACGCGGTTCAGGAACTCGGGCCGGAACTTGGCGCGCAGCTCGGCCATGACGTAGGGCCGCGCCGCGTCCGTGTCCTCGCCCTCCTTCTGGTTGGCCAGATACTCCGAGCCGATGTTGGAGGTCATCACGATCAGCGTGTTCTTGAAGTCCACCGTGTGACCCTGGCCATCGGTGAGCCGGCCGTCGTCCAGCACCTGCAGGAGCACGTTGAAGACGTCGGGGTGCGCCTTCTCGATCTCGTCAAACAGCACCACCTGATAGGGCCGCCGGCGAACCGCCTCCGTGAGCGCGCCGCCCTCCTCGTAGCCGACGTAGCCCGGGGGCGCACCGATCAGGCGGGCCACGGAGTGCTTCTCCATGTACTCGCTCATGTCGATGCGCAGGAGCGCCGACTCGTCGTCGAACAGGAACGCGGCGAGCGCCTTGGTCAGCTCGGTCTTGCCGACGCCCGTGGGGCCCAGGAAGATGAACGAGCCGATCGGCCGGTTCGGGTCCTGCAGGCCGGCGCGGGCACGCCTGACCGCCTTGGAAACCGCATCGACAGCCTCCTGCTGGCCGACCACGCGTTTGCCGAGCTCCTGCTCCATGCGCAGCAGCTTGTCGCGCTCGCCCTCCAGCATCTTGTCCACGGGGATGCCGGTCCAGCGGGAGACGATGGCGGCCACATGGTCGGGCGTGACGGCCTCCTCCACCATGGCGCCGACCTTGGCGTCGCCGGCCTCCAGCTCCTTGAGCTTCTTCTCCAGGCCCGGGATCACGCCGTAGGCCAGCTCGCCGGCCCGGCCAAGGTCGCCGCGGCGCTGCGCCTGGTTCAGCTCGTTGCGGCGCTGGTCCAGCTCCACCTTGAGCTTC
>Ga0207712_10002087_pt1 | contig 13082 bp, 7 predicted proteins | sample KBSS44metaG_FD_184402 | JGI IMG/M metagenome (GOLD analysis project Ga0207712, IMG submission 184402) | Switchgrass rhizosphere microbial communities from Kellogg Biological Station, Michigan, USA - KBS S4-4 metaG (SPAdes) (version 2) | ecosystem: Host-associated > Plants > Roots > Rhizosphere >... | reverse complement strand
GGCCGGCGTGCCCCACCAATCCGCCAGCACGGAAAACCCGTACCCGCGAAACACCATCTCCTCCCACAGGGCGGCGGGAGCGAGAAACCACACGAGCGTCAGGCCGAGGCCGATGGAGCTGCCAGCCGGCCCGGGCACGACGCGCAGCCACCCGATCGCCAACAACGGAATCGTCGCGAACGCAACGGCCACGGTGCCGAGGGCCAACGCCGCAATCAGCGCGCGAATCCGCAGCGCCGACCGATCGAGTCGAACGGATCGCCACCCGCGCCGATCCACGAGCCGAAACGTGATCGCGTGGCCCAGGACAGCCGACGCGAGCAGCACCCACGGAGTCAGGGTCACGGTGACGTGCACCGGCGCGAGCACCCAGCTCACGACTGGTACGACGACACCGTTCAGGACGATCAGCGACGCGATGCTCGCGACGCAATAGACGAGGAGTCGCCACGGCGGCCGAACCGTTCCGGTCGAATCCCGAAAAACAACGCGCGCCGTCAAACAGGCGCGCGAAGGGTCGATTTCGGAACCAGCAGAGCGGCGACGAGAGCCTTCACCGCGTCGAGTGCGACGAACGGGTGAATGGCGAGCGGCAACGCCTGACTGAGGCTGCCGGTGAGGATTGCGAGCTGCGCCAGGCCGCCGAGCAGCAGCACCGCGATTCCCGCGAGCGCCGCGAGCCAACGCCCCGAGAGCGAGCGCGCGCGGAGCGACAGCGCTCCTGCGACGAACGCCGCGATCGGATACGCGAACAGGTATCCACCAGTGGGACCGACGAATCGTGCAAGTCCCGGAGCGCCATACGGCGAGAACACCGGAAGGCCGACGGCTCCCGCGGCCAGATGCAGGATCATGCTCGCCGCACCGGCAACGGGGCCGAGCCACATGCCGGCCAGCACGACGACGAGCGGCTGCAGCGTGATCGGAACCGGCGTCCCTGGAATGGGGATCGCCACCTGCGACGCGAGGGCCAGCGCAACCGCGAAGCCCACGATGCCAATGGCGGCGACCCGGGAGGGACGCCGCGTAATCGCGAGAGTGCTCGTCGTCATCAGTTCACACGCTCCACGCTGAGGGCCACCGCATCGCCACCGCCAAGACACAGGGTCGCGAGACCACGCTCCTTGTTCCGATCCTCGAGCGCGTACAGGAGCGTCGTAAGCACGCGCGCGCCGCTCGCGCCGATCGGATGACCGAGCGCGATCGCACCGCCGTTGACGTTCACGCGATCCCATGCCCACCCAAGCTGATCGCCATCGGCGAGCGCCTGGGATGCGAACGCCTCGTTCGCCTCGATGAGGTCGTAGTCGGAGATCTTCGTACCCGTCTTGGCCATGAGATTCCGCACAGCGGTGATCGGCGCGAAGAAGAGATCCTGCGGCGCCGTGGCACCGGTCGCATAGCCGGTGATTCGCGCGAGGATCGTTAGGCCGTGAGCGCGTGCGTACTCCTCACTCGTCACTACGAGCGCCGCCCCGCCATCGTTGAGACCGGGCGCGTTTCCGGCGGTGACGGTGAGGCCCTCCGTAGATCCGGACTTGGGCGGAAACGCCGGCTTGAGCCTGGCCAGCGCGTCCATCGAGGTGTCCTTCCGCGGGCTCTCGTCCGTGTCGACCGTCGTGGGGGCCTTGCGTCCGGGGATCTGCACGGGGACGATCTCTGCCTTGAAGCGTCCGGACTCGATGGCTGCCACCGCCTTTTGGTGCGACGCGAACGCGAACTGGTCCTGCCGCTCCCGCGTGATCTCGGCCTTCCGCGCCGTGTACTCGGCGTGCGAACCCATGTGCACGTCACAGAACGAGCACCAGAGGCCGTCCTTGATCATGCCATCTATGAGAGTCTGGTCGCCCGCCTTCACGCCGTTGCGCATGCCGTAGACGTAGAACGGCGCGTTCGACATTGACTCCTGTCCGCCGGCCACGGCGACCTGCAGGTCGCCGGCCTTGATCGCCTGCGACGCGAGCATCACGGACTTGAGTCCCGAACCGCAGACCTTGTTGACGGTCACCGCGGACACGGTGTTCGGGACGCCGGCCTTGAGCGCCGCCTGCCGCGCGGGCGCCTGCCCCACGCCACCCTGGATGACGTTGCCCATGATGACTTCCTCGATGTCGTCGAGGTCGACGCCTGAGCGACGCACCGCTTCGCGAATGGCGACGGCGCCGAGCTCTGGCGCCGAGAGGGGCGAAAGCCCACCGAGAAACCGGCCGATCGGCGTGCGAACAGCCGAAACGATGACCGGCGTGCGAGATGTATCAGCCATTGGGACGTGTTCGAGAAGGAAGGGCTGACGCGACAGGCGTCAGCCCTGGAAAGCTATTGGGACCCGCAACTGTCGGGAATCGGCAGCGCGCTGCGCGCGCGGGAACTGGGAACTGGGAACTGGGAACCGGGAACAGAACTGCAGAGGAGCCTCGGTTCCCAGTTCCCGGTTCCCAGTTCCCAGTATTCCAACTCCCCTATAGCCCATAACTCACCCGTCCCCAAATGAACCGCCCGTTGAAGCCAAACGGCGAGATGCCGTTGTACGGGTTCATGCCGAAATTGGCGTTCCCCGCATAGCCGGTCGCAGGATTGCCGGGATCGTTCTGCTTGTCGGGATAGACGTTGAACACGTTGTCCGCGCCAGCACTCAGCGTCACGCGACTCAGCAGCCGATACGACACGCTGGCGTCCGTCACCCATTTGGCCGAGAAGGTCTGATCCGGAGGCTGATTCGTCGCGACCTTCGCCTGCCGGTTCGTCACCTCGCCGAAGCGCTGCGTACGCAGCACCAGACCCAGCCCACGCCGCGTGTAATTCGCCGACGCGAGAATGTTGTCGCGAGGTTGTGCTTCCTCGATGCGCCCGCGTTCCGCACGACCGAACAGCTGCTCGTCGAATCCGGTGAGCTCCGGCGGGGTCGGGATCACGTGCGTGACGTGAGTCCGCGTGTGGTTATAGCCCCCGGTGAGACGCACGACACCGTTCTGGTGCAGGTAGACGCCGTAATTCACGACCGCATCGATGCCGTTCGTGTGCGTATCGATCGCGTTGGTGAAGTACCGCGCGCCCGTGACGCCTGTGAGACCGACTGCCGCGAGTTGCGCCTGGATCGCCGGCCCGATGAAGTTCTCCGAGAAGACGATTCGGTCGTGAATCCTGATGTCGTAATAGTCGAGGCTCACGGAGAATCGCGATGACGGATCGAACGTGACGCCACCGCTCACGTTGTAGGATTTTTCGGGCTTGAGGTCCGTCGCGCCGAGAGCGCGCGCACCGGGCGTGCTGACCGGGAACGTGCGGATCTCCAGGAACTGGCCCGCGACGAGATTCGTCGCCGTCGAGGAGAAAAAGGACTGCCCGAGTGATGGCGCACGGAATCCGGTGTTGAACGCGCCGCGAAGTGCCAGCTGAGGCAGAATCGCGTAGCGCGCGGTCGCCTTGCCGGTGACGGTCGAGCCAAAATCGTTGTAGTCCTCGAACCGTCCGGCGACACCGAACAGCAAGTTCGGGGTGAGGTCGGTCTCGAGATCGGCGTACACCGCGTAGTTGTTCCGCGTTGCGTCCTGCTCGTCGGCGGGCCGGAAGCCCGGAAACCCCTGCGCGCCGGGCGCGGGACGGATCGTCGAGCTTCCCGCGTTAGGCCCGTCGAGGATCGGCTGCCCGCCGTCGATCCACGACGCGGAGTCGCCCGCCGTGATCTTGAACTGGTCCAGCCGGAACTCGGCCCCGATCGCCGTGCGCAGCGGACGCCCGCCGCCGAGATTCAGGTCGCGGAAGAAGTCGAGGTTGGTCGTCCATTGTCCGAACCCGAGCTCCCCCGCATCGAAATTCCGTGGGCTCCCGGTCCCCATCGATGCGTTGTTGCTGTTGGCGACGTTGTAATGCAGGGTGTTGAGTCCATACTCCGTGCTCAGGTCCCATTTCCAGCCGGCAACGTTCCCCTTGACGCCGACGGCGCCCGAGCCGTCCCAGATGTCGGTCTCGATGAGCGGTAGAAACCCGTCGGGCCAGATCGCTCGCACCGTATTGTTACCGTTAGGCAGGCGCCAGTTCGCGGCCGCTTCGCCATCCCGGTAGCTCGCCCCGCCGAACGCGTAGAGCTCGAGCCCACCCTGCGTCGTGTACGACGCGTTGAGCATAGTCAGCACGTCCTTCGTGGCGGCGTCGCCGAGGCGGAGCGTGACGCGCTCAGGCTCGTCGTTTTTTGGATCCCCATTGAAGTACTGCTGCCGGGGGTCCACGCCCGCGCGGTTCGTCGCGCCACGGTCGCGGTACTCTACGCCGAAATGTACGTAGTTGGATTGACCGTACACGCTCCCCGCGTCCAGCGCGAGGTTCGTCACCGATCCTCCACCGTCGGTCGTGTGGCCGAACGTGCCGCCCGCCTCGCCGGGTGCCGTGCTCTTGAGGATCACGTTGATGACACCCGCGATGGCGTCGGACCCATACTGCGCGGCCGCGCCATCCCGAAGCACCTCGATGCGATCGATCATCGACGCCGGGATCGCGTTCAGGTCGACGCCCGTCGAGCCCCGCCCCACGGTGCCGTTCACGTTCACGAGCGCGCTGTTGTGGCGACGCTTGCCGTTGATGAGCACGAGGACTTGATCCGGCCCCAGCCCGCGCAGCGTCGCCGGCCTAACGTGGTCCGACCCGTCGGCGATCGAGGGTCGCGGAAAGTTGAAGGACGGGGCGAGCATCTGCAGGACCTGGTTCGTCTCCGTACGCCCGCTGGAGACAATGTCCTGCGACGTCAGCACGTCCACCGGCACGGGGGAGTCGGTCACGGTGCGCGCCTCGCCGCGCGTTCCGGTGACGGCCAGCGCTTCGAGCGTCGTCGGTGCGCGCGTGAGCACGAAATCCTTGGTCGTGGTCTGCCCCGCGGTGACGACGACGGTATCGTGCACCCCTGTCCAGCCGATGTACCGCACGCGAAGCTCGTAGGTGCCGGGCCGCAGCGGAATGCGGAAGGTCCCATCGGTTCGGGTGTACGCACCGGTCTGCGCACCGGTCACGTACACCGTCGCGCCCGTGAGTGGGGTGCCGACGTCAGCGGCCGTGACCTTTCCGGCCACAGCACCCATCGGCTCCTGGGCCGCGACAGGAAGCCACGCAGTACCTATCGCGGCCACGACACCTAACGCCGTAACCAATGCCCGATCCCGGCGTCGCCATCCGTTGGCGCCGGGCGCCGGGTCGAGCAGACGAAACGCGCGCATCACCGACCTCCGTGTATACAGTGCCAACACGGTGTCGCCCCGCCCAACCCGGCACAATGATACGGTGGGCCCTCTCGACAGCTCAGCCCGCTGCCTCGATTCCCGATTCCCGATTCCCTATTCCCGATGCAGCGAGCGTTAGCGAGCGCGTTTTCGCCTCGGCGAGCACGCGGTCAATGAATTCCCCCACCGCTACCGGCGCCGGCTTCTGCTCCTTCCCCGCCCCACGCACGTTGACCGCCACCGTGCCGGACTCCGCCTCCCGCTTTCCGATGACCGCGAGGTACGGCACCTTCATGCGCACGCCCTCCGCGATCTTGTACTTGAGCGTCTCGGACCTCGCGTCGGCGTGCGCCCGAATCCCCGCCGCCCGCATGCGCTTCGTCACGGCCTCGGCCACGGGCGCCTGGTCATCGGTGATGGGAATGACCCGCACCTGCTCCGGCGCGAGCCACGTCGGAAACGCCCCCGCGAAGTGCTCGATCAGGATCGCCATGAAGCGCTCGAACGAGCCGCTCACGGCCCGGTGAATGATCACCGGCCGGTGCGCCGCGTTGTCCTCACCCGTGTAGGTCAGGTCGAACCGCTCGGGATTCGAGTAGTCCAGCTGGATCGTCCCGAGCTGCCACGCGCGGCCTAACGAGTCGAGGACGTCGAAGTCGATCTTCGGACCGTAGAACGCCCCGTCGCCGGGTTTGAGCTCGTACGCACGCCCCGTGGCGTCGAGCGCAGCCTTGAGCCCCGTCTCGGCCGTGTCCCACATCTCGTCCGTGCCGATCCGAACGTCCGGCCTCGTGGCGAACTTCACCGTCGCTTTGAGACCGAACGTTTCGTAGTAGCCGAGGATGAACTGCATGAGCCGCCGAACCTCCTCGGCGATCTGGCTCTCCATGAGGAAGACGTGGCAGTCGTCCTGCTGGAACTGCCGGACGCGCGTTAGGCCCGACAGCACACCGGAGAGCTCATTGCGGTGCAGCACATCGTAGGTGCAGTACCGCAGCGGCAGCTCACGGTACGAATGTTTTTTCGCCTGGTAGAGCAGGTAGTGCGACGGGCAGTTCATGGGCTTGAGCGAGAAGTCGTGTTCCCCCGTCTCGCTATCGAGCACGAGGAACATGTTCTCGCGGTACTTCCCCCAATGCCCGGAGATCTCCCACAGGCCTTTGTTGAACATCAGGGGAGTCTTCACCTCGTGATAGTCGTCGCGCTGCAGCTCCCGCAGGTACTCGTTGATCGTGTTGACGATGATCGTCCCGCGCTCCGTCCAGAACACGGCGCCGGGCGCAAATGGGTGGAGCATGAACAGGTCGAGCTGACGCCCCACGACGCGGTGGTCGCGGCGCTTTGCCTCCTCGATGCGGAAGAGATAGGCATCGAGGTCTTCCTTCTTCCACCACGCCGTCGCGTAGATGCGCTGCAGCTGTTGGCGCTTCACGTCGCCGCGCCAGTAGGCCGGCGCGGTGTTCATCAGCTTGAAATTCTTCAGGTAGGACGTGTCCGGCACGTGCGGCCCGCGGCACAGATCAATGAACGGCCCGTCCGTGTAGGTCGAGATCACCTCGTCAGCGCCGAGATCCTCGATTCGCTCGAGCTTTAGCGGGTCGTCAGAGAATCGGCTGAGCGCTTCCCCGCGCGACACCTCCTCGCGCACGAATGGATACTTCTCGGCCACGACCTTCTTCATCTCCGCCTCGAACCCGGCGAGATCGTCCGGCGTGAATGGCTCGGCCACCTCGAAGTCGTAATAGAATCCGTCCTCGATGGCCGGGCCGAACCCGATCTTCGCATCGGGGCGCAGACGCCTAACGGCCGTCGCGAGGATATGCGCGCCGGAATGCCGCAGCACGGCGAGCGACCGCGGGTCTTTTTCGGTGATGACCGTGAACGCACCGCCACGGCGGATCGGCGTCATGAGGTCCTGCACCTCGCCGTCGACGGAAACCGCGATGGCGTCGCGGAGCAGGCGCGATCCGATCGTGGCCACCACGTCGCGGGCGAGCGTGCCCGGCTCCACTTGGCGAGTAGCACCGTCGGGCAGAGTCAGAACAATCGGCATGGGTCGGAAATCGGGAATAGGGAATCGGGAGTCGAGCCACGCCAGCGGATGAACTGCGCCGACCGGCTGGTACCGACGTTATCGATGCGGGATTGTCTGAGCCGAGCGAGGCGCTCTCTCCTGGGGCGCGATCGCGGTTCCGCGGACGGCTGGGCTCCTCGCCGTCCGCTCAGCGCGTGCTGTTTAGAACCGGAGTGACCTCGGTGCCGTATCGGAAATAGAGCACGAGCCCCGCCAGGAGTAGCACGATGAGCACTACCCACGGAATCACGCGACCAATTGGAACGCGGTCTTGCGGCGGCATCGGGTAAGACACGGTAAGTTCTAGGTGGCCTTCTTCTTGCGGCGGCTCGCGCTACTCTCCTACACAAGTTATCGTTGGCTTTCCCCCTCCGCCACAGGGTAGGTGTAATGTCTCCGCTGCGCTATCGAGACGACGATACCACATCGAGTGGACTGCTGTTTCTCGCCGCCGGCGCGGTTCTCGGGCTCGCGGCCGGGCTTGTCGTTGCCGACCGCTTTGGAGGCTTCTCGTCGCTCACAGCCAAGTTGCGTGACCGCGTCGGACGCCTCCGAGAGCGCGACGATGATGACTACGACAGCGAGATCGACGAGGACGACGAAGCCCTTGAGGAGCGTGTGCTCGAGGCGTTCCGCAACGACCCCACCCTGAGCGAACGCGCGATCGACATCGGCGCCATCGGCGACGGAATCATCGAGCTCACGGGCTGGGTCCGTGAGGCCGATGAGGCAACGCACGCGGTGACGATCACGCGCGGCGTGCCGGGCGTGGAGACGGTGGTGAATCGCCTCGATGTTCGCCTGGCCGGAGCCGAGGCGGTAACCGAGATCGACGACGAACCCAACGCGCCACTACAGGGTGGTCGATGGGAGGGCCAACAGGTGGGAACCGGCCGCCGTCGGCAGGGCAATTCGTCCGAGTCCGACCGTCACGCCGACCCGAAACCGGGGCTCGAGGATCGCTGGTTGAGCAAGGAAAAAGCGATTCGCGACGCGGCCGGAGATACCGAGGGTGTCGCGGAGCGTCGCACCTCGTCGAACGTCACCCGCGCGGGGACCGCACGGGCGGCTCGCCGACATCGCCGACCGGCGTACCGAAGGCCGATCACGTAGTCAACCCCGACGAGTCGGCTCCGGACTCCATGCGCGCTGACTGACGCGGATCCCTTCCGCGCAGCACTGCAGAGAGCCGCGAGCCACCGCTCGCGGCTCTCTGTTTTTGCGCCGTTTGGTTCGGCCGTCGCCAGCCGCCAGTCGCCAGCCGCCCGATTCCCGATTACAGATCGGCCACTAACTTCCGTCTCCATATGAGCACGACCTCGCGTCCGACATCGACCACTGACCTTCCCGCGCAGTTCGATTTCGCGTCATCGGAACGCGAGATCTACGAGCGCTGGGAGCGCTCGGGCGCATTCTCCGCGAGCGTCACGGATTCCGACCGCTCCGGTGGCGATCGCCAGCCCTTCACGATCGTGATGCCACCGCCGAACGTGACGGCCGTGCTCCACATGGGCCACGGGCTCGACAACGCGCTGCAGGACGTCCTCATCCGCTGGCGACGCATGGCCGGCGACGAGGCCCTTTGGGTTCCGGGAACGGACCACGCCGGAATCGCGACCCAGAATGTCGTCGAGAAGCTGATCGCGAAGGAAGGTCACACGCGGTACGACGTGGGCCGTGACGCGTTCGTGCGTCGGACCGTGCGCTTCGTGGAGGAGACGGGCGGCGCCATCCTGAACCAGCTGCGCGCGCTGGGCGCGTCGTGCGATTGGTCCAGAACGGCGTACACGCTTTCGCCCGAGCTTTCGCGCGCGGTGCGCGAGGCGTTCGTGCGACTCTATGAGAAGGGGCTCGTGTATCGCGGGCACCGCGTGATTCACTGGTGCCCGCGCTGCCTGACCTCGTTGAGCGATGAGGAAGCCGAGTTCCACGATACGAACGGCAAGCTCTATCACTTGAGCTACCCGCTGAGCGGTGAACCCGAGCGTGCGATCGTGGTGGCGACAACGCGTCCCGAGACGATGCTCGGTGACGTGGCCGTGGCGGTGCACCCCGACGACGATCGCTATCGCGACCTCATCGGGCGCACGGTCGTGCTGCCCATCGCGAACATCGAGATTCCGATCATTCCCGACAGCTATACCGATCCGTCGTTCGGCAGCGGCGCGGTGAAGATCACACCGGCGCACGACGCGAACGACTTCGAGGTTGGTCAGCGTCACGACCTGCCGATGCCCGTCGTGATCACGGCCACCGGCACGATGGGGCAGGAATCGCCGCGGGAGACGAACGACCGCGGCGAGACGATCGAACGCGTGCCGGAATCGCTGCGCGGGCTCGATCGGTTCGAGGCGCGCGAGAAGATCGTGGAAATGCTGAAGACGGCGGGCCGCCTCGTGAAGGTCGAGCCACACCAGCACGCCGTTCGGCGCTGCTACCGGTGCGATACGGTGGTCGAGCCCCGGCTGTCGGATCAGTGGTTCGTGAAGATGAAGCCGCTCGCCGAGCCGGCGCTCGCCGCCGTGCGCGACGGCCGCATCCGCATCGTGCCCGAGCGATGGGAAGGCGTCTACGTCCACTGGCTCGACACCATCCGTGACTGGAACATCTCCAGGCAGCTCTGGTGGGGGCATCGCATCCCGGTGTGGTACTGCGATGGCTGCGGTCGCGAGACCGTAAGCCGCGAGGACGTGCTGACCTGCCCGTCGTGTTCGGGACCTGTGCGCCAGGACGAGGATGTGCTCGACACGTGGTTCTCGTCGTGGCTGTGGCCGTTCTCCACCCTCGGCTGGCCGAAGGACACGCCGGACCTTCGGGCGTTCTACCCGACCGACGTGCTCGTGAGCGGACCCGACATCCTGTTCTTCTGGGTGGCGCGGATGATCATGTCGGGCTTCGAGTTCATAGGGGAGGCCCCATACCACACCGTGTACCTGCACGGCATTGCGCGCGACACGAAGCATCGCAAGATGTCCAAGTCGTTAGGCAACGGGATCGACCCGCTCGACGTGATTGCGCGTTTCGGCGCCGACCCGCTTCGCTACACGGTGGTGGCCGGGATGGGGCTCGGCGTGGACATCATCTTCGACCCCGACGATCTGGAAAAGTCGTTCGCGCCAGGCCGGAACTTCGTCACGAAGCTCTGGAACATCGGGCGATTCCTCCTCACGAACGTCGGGACGTCGGCCGTGCAGGCCGTCTCCGAAATCGATCCGGAGCGCCTGTCGCTCGCCGACCAGTGGATTCTCGCGCGCCTCGACGCCGCCGTCGCCGAATGCGACGCGGCGCTCGGTCCCGCGCGTCCGGTGGACAGGCACTGGACACTGGCCGAACGCACGATGGGCATGCGCCTCAATGATTACGCCGAGACGGCCCGCCGATTCGTGTGGAACGAGCTCGCCGATTGGTACCTCGAGGCGATCAAGGGTCGGCTCGCCGAAGGTGGCGACGATCGCGAGGTGGCGCGGGCGGTGCTCGTGCATGCATTCGACGGCGCGTTGCGGCTCCTGCACCCCATTGTGCCGTTCGTGACCGAGGCGCTCTGGCAGCGGCTCCCGGGCCGCGGCGAGGACGAAATGCTCATCGTGGCACGGTGGCCACGCGCCGCGGGAGGTTTCGGCGACGGCGCCGCGGCATTCGAGCTCGTGCGGGACACGGTGAATGCGCTGCGGCAGCTGCGCGGCGAGTACAACATCACCCCGGGCAAGCAGCTGTCGGCAATCGTCGTGCCGGCGCCTAACGCGCGGACCGTGCTCACCGCCGAAGCGGGGCTCATCGGCCGCCTGACGAAGTGCACGGTGGCGGTCGCCGCCGCCGCGCCCACCGGCGAGGCGGCCGCCCACCAGGTGCTCGCCGACGGCTCGGAGGTCATCGTGCCGCTGGCGGGTACAATTGACGTCGCCAAGGAATGCGCTCGCCTCCAGCAGGAGCTTGCCGGCCTCGAGAAGCAGCTCGGCGGCCTCCGCCAACGGCTGGCGAACGAGAACTTCGTCTCGCGCGCCAAACCCGAAATCGTCGAGGCCGAGCGCCAGAAAGAACGTGAATGGTCCGCGCGACGCGAGCAGCTCGCGGCCAAGGTCAAGACGCTGTGCGGAAACTGATCCTGCTCGTCGCCGTTCTGGGGTGCGCCCAACTCGGCGCGCCCCCAGGCGGCCCGGAGGATCACGCCGCGCCGCACCTGCTCCGGGTCTCGCCCGACACGAACGCGCTCAACGCGCGCCCGAAAAGCGTCCAGCTGCAGTTCGACGAGATCATCAACGAGCGTCCGGCGCGCGGCGGCGACAATCTCTCCGGGCTGTTCATCGTCTCGCCGCGGCGCGGGCGTGTCGACGTCAAGTGGCACCGCAGCCGTATCGAGATCCGACCGCGCCGCGGTTGGCAGGCGAACACCACCTACACCATCACCCAGCTCGCGGGCATTTCGGACCTGCGCGGGAACGCGGACAGCGTTCAGCACCAATACATCTTCTCTACCGGCCCCACGCGAGCCGCGTCGTTCATCCGCGGTGAAGTGTTCGATTGGGCGACCGGACACCCAGCGGCGCGTGCGTACATCGAGGCCGTCCACCTCCCGGACAGCCTGACCTATGGCGAATACGCCGACTCGCTTGGCCGGTTCGTCGTCCGTTACCTAACGCCTGGACGATATCTCGTCCGCGGGATCGTCGACGCGAACAACAACCGGGTGCTCGATCGTCGAGAACTGTTCGACTCTGCGACCGTCGTGCTCGCGGACTCGGCCTCGCACGAGATGCTGGCGTTCGTCCATGACAGCGTCGGGGCCGGACTCGCCGAGGTCGAGGTTAAGGATTCCGTGACGCTCCGAAGCCGTTTCGATCGTCCCCTGCGACCTGGCGTTCCTGTCCCCGAGTCTCGATTCTCGCTGAGGGGTGCCGACTCGTCCGTGGTCCCGATCGCATCGGTGACACTCGGAAGCGTGTTCGAGAAGCAGCAGGCCGACAGCGCAAAGGCCAAGGCAGTCGCGGACTCGATCGAGCGCGCCCGGGTGGCCGATTCGATAGCACGGGCGAACCCGCGCGCGCAGCGGCCAGCCCCGAGGCCACCACAGCCCCCCGCAGCCCGCCCCCGCGCTGCTGCGCGCGATACCACGCCGCCGCCGAAAATGAGCGTGCCTATCCCCGAGACGTATGCGATCATCAGACTCGGTCGAGCGCTCGCGCCGGCAACGACATATCGGCTGCGCGCGGACTCGCTGAGAAGCTTGCTGGGCATCCCCCGATCGTCCGACCGCGTCTTCATCACACCGCGTCCAAAGACCGATTCCACCAAGGCACGCGGCGACTCCGCGAGGCGCCCGGATTCCACGCGGCAACCGCCAGTGCGTCGCCCACCGCCACAAGGCGACTTCTCGTTCCGGCTCATCCGCGAGCTGTTCACCCCTGGAGTGAGCAAGTGAGCGAGCCGAGACCTGGTTCGCCTGCCGCGGCACAGCTCGACCCGCGTCCTGACCCTCGGCGCGCGCTGCCGTCGGTGGGCGTGCTGCTCGAGAGCCTCGAGGTCGCGCCGCTGTTGGCGCGTGCGCCGCGCTCACTCGTGACCGAGGCGGTTCGTTCGGTCGTGGACGGGGCGCGGCAGGATCCCGCGTCGGCGCCTAACGACTTGATGGGATGGGCAGCGGCCATCGGACAGCGCCTGGCGCTCCTCGAGCGGCCGTCGCTTCGACCCGTCATCAACGCCACTGGCGTTGTCCTGCACACGAACCTCGGCCGCGCCCCGCTTCCCGCTGCGGCGCTCCATGCGATCACCGAGACGGCTGCCGTCGCTTGCAACCTCGAGTACGA
>Ga0207712_10002085_pt1 | contig 13089 bp, 18 predicted proteins | sample KBSS44metaG_FD_184402 | JGI IMG/M metagenome (GOLD analysis project Ga0207712, IMG submission 184402) | Switchgrass rhizosphere microbial communities from Kellogg Biological Station, Michigan, USA - KBS S4-4 metaG (SPAdes) (version 2) | ecosystem: Host-associated > Plants > Roots > Rhizosphere... | reverse complement strand
CGTGACGGTGGCGAATAGCTCCTTTTCCGTGAGCGGATCGACGATCAATGCCAACATCAACGGGACGGTCCCGGTCAGCGGAACCTTTTGGCCCGCCACGCAACCCGTGAGCGGAACGATCACGGTGGCGAACAGCTCCTTCTCCGTCACAGGCTCCACCATGAACGTAAATGTAAACGGCACGGTGCCCGTGAGCGGCACCTTCTGGCCGGCCTCGCAGGCGGTCAGCGTGACCAGCGGGACCATCACGGTTTCAAATTCATCGTTTAGTGTTACGGGGTCAACTGTAAACGTGGGCGGGTCGGTCGCTGTTACGGGAACCTTCTGGCAAACCACGCAGCCTGTCTACGTCACCAATCCCACCACCGCCACGGTATCAGGCACGGTGGCAGCCACACAGAGCGGGACCTGGAGCGTATCGCCGGGCACCGGCACCTATCCGGTCGCTGGAACGGTTGCCGCCACGCAGAGTGGCGGTTGGACAAGCACGGTGACTCAGGGCACAAATAGCAATCTCCGCGGCAGCGTGATGATCGATGGGAGCTCCAATACGGTCACCGCCACGCAAAGCGGCGCCTGGAGCGTGTCGCCAGGGACCGGGACGTACCCTATTGCGGGGACGGTTACGGCGACCCAAGGCACCAACGCCAACCTGCGTGCCTCGGTCGATATTGACGGAAGCTCAAACACCGTCGTGCTTGGCGCAGGCACAGCCAATGTCGGCAAGATCGTTTATCAGACGCCGACCGTGGGCGCGCTGACCACCATCGCCATCAGCTCGAGCACGACCGGAGACAACGTCATCGTCTCCACGCAAAGCGCGCAGACCGTGCGGGTCTTCCGCATGTTCATCGTGGTGAGCGCGGCCACAAACATCACCCTTAAAAGCGGTGGATCCACGAATCTGACCGGGGCCATGACATTCAATGCCGGCGGCGCTTTCATTCTGGACTTCTCCGGCGAGCCCTGGTTCGTCACGTCGGCCAGTAACGCCTTCATCATCAACCAGAGCGGGACCGCCCAGATCAGCGGGTCGATCTCTTATACGCAATCATGATCACTAAACCCATCCGCACCCTTCTATACCTTTTCATCCCTTTATTTGCCCTAAAGGCCCATGCGAGCCAGATCGTCAATCCCGCCACGAACTCAGTGCCGCTGAACATCACGGTCACCACCGTCACGTGGAGCAATGGCGCGACGACCTCGGGCGTCAATGGATCGTCCGTCACCTGGGCGGGCAACATCGCCTTCTCGAGCACGTCGCTGTATGGCATCGTCGGGTCATCCGTTCCTGACAATGCGCTCGCTGGAAATGTGGGGGAATTCGTCTCGTCGGTGGTCGGCGCGACCAGTTTAACAACGAGCGGGCACTATGGGGACATCACGACCATCTCGCTCACGCCGGGCGATTGGGATGTGACGGCGTTCGGTGTTTTCAGTTTGAACGGAGGCACATCCACAGGAAACGCCTTTATTTTTCTAAGCACACTGTCGGGCGATGATGGCACCGACGTCAATACGACGCTCCAGACCGTTCTCGTCACGACAGGGCAGGCCAATGGCACACTGGCCTTCACCTACTCAATTCCTAGTTACAGATTCGAGCTCCGAACAACCACGACGTATCGATTAAAAGCGGCCGGAAATTACACGGGGGGTCCGCCGACCGTTTCGGGGCGACTTACAGCCAGGAGGATTCGATGAGCGTTCCTATCGTCACGCAATATCTTTCCGGCCGCACCGTTTACGTCGTGGTGTGGAACCCTCCGACGGGCCAATTCTGGAACAAGGATTCAGCCGCCTGGGAAAATTACAACCAGGCCAATTGGACGCATTACGCGATTCCGCTCGTGGAGTACGTGAGCAGCGGCATTTATAAGGTCGCCTACCCAGCGGGCATTGCGGTCGGCACGCTATCGACCGAGTTTGTTTTTCAGCAGAACGGCGCCACGCCAACGCTCCCGGCATTGCCGGGCGGTGATTCCTTCCTCACCCTCATGCAAAGCCAGGGAGCGAACGTGCAGACGCTGGCCGGGGACGGCACAGCACCGATCAACATGGCGGCCGCCGCCGACATCATTCTCCCCGCGGTCACGGTGGCCTCGGGCTCGATCACGACCTCGTCGTTCCCAACGAACCTGACCAACGCGCACGCGCAGGCCTATGTGGGGCGCGTGATCGCCTTTGCAACTGGGGTCTGCGCCGGGCAGGAAACTAATATCACCGCCTATAACCCGACGAACGGGGTGTTGACCGTGACGGCGCTGACCAACGCGCCGAGCCCCGGCGACGTCTTTGTGATGCTCTGATGGCGGTTGTCGCGCTTCAAAAGTACGCGCTTGGCGGGAAACGGCCGGGCCCGTTTTTCAGGAACCTGCCGATCGTCAGGCCGGCCGTTTTTATGCTGCTGGCCTGGCAGGCGTCTACGCAGCAGCTGGTCGCCATGCGCAGCTGGACGTTTCAATTGGTCGCGCGGATTAAAAAGCCGTTTCAGCTAGGAGTCTAAAGATGATCCCACAGCCCATGCAGACCTTCCAATACGGCGCCGCGATCCAATTGATCGTGGAATTCATCGACCCCATCGCCACGGCGGCCAATGGCAACGTGCCTGTGCCGCTCGACATTTCCGGGGCGACGGATCTCCTGGTGTGCCTGCTCTACCCCGACACGGTGACCTCGGAGAATTTCGACGCCGCTTTTTTAACGGACGGCACAGACGGCAAGATCGCCTACACCACGACCTACAACACCGATCTCATCGAGCTTGGGCTCTTTCAAATTCAGGGCAAGGCCACGCTGGGCAGCGTTCCGATCCTGACGAACGTCGGATATTTTCAGGTGTTGCCCAATACGGACAACACGGATTAAAGGCGGGGTGACGTGATTGGACAGCGAGCGACTCGGGGATTTGGAAGCCGAATTAAAGTCGCTGAAAGCGGAGCATCGCATTGCGGAGCGGTTGACCAATGACCTGCTCAGAAAATACGTCGCCATTGATAAAACGATCCGCGGCGATAGCGATCTCGACACCGACGGGCTTATTGCGCGGATGCACGTTCTGGAGAACACGGTCAACCTGCTGCGCGCCGAGCTTAAGGCATCCAAGGGCGATTTAGGACGCGAGCTGAAAGCGCTGGACAATACCGTTAACGGAGACATGGCCGGGAACGACGGCCACGAGCAGCGGATTCGGGAGCTCGAAGGCAAGCGCAAGACCAAGGATAAACGCGAGGGTTACTTTTGGCATTTCATCTGGGCGACGGCATCGGGCTCCGTGTTGGTGGCGGGCTGGCTAATCATGAATTGGGATCACGTGGAGAACTTCTCAAAGGCCGTATGGCGACATATTCACCCGCAACCCGTCGCCACAGAAAAGGCCACGCCCAAGAAGGCCAAGCACCATAAGCCAAAGCCGGTCGTGGTGCCCGAGGTTCACGATGAACCGAGCTCCCAGCCGCAGACACCACCATGACGGTGGAGAAATGGTTGTTGTATGGGATGAGCCGTGTGGTCGCCTTTATCAGTGCCGTGCTTGTGGAGTGGCGAAAACAGATCGAGAGCTCGACGAGGAGGACAGAAACCGTGGATCCAGCAACCTCTAATTTCATCGATACCATCCGCACGCCGGCTCTTGCGATTGAGGCCGTCACCGGAATCCCCTGGCGCTTTGCGATGGTGCAGGCCTGCCATGAATCCGCACATGGCACCTCGGCGCTCACGCGCAACGCCAACAATCTCTTTGGGGTGACCGCCGACGACGTGCTGGCGAAGGCCGGCATTCCAGCCACGATGGGGATGGAGCACGTAAAGGCCTGGCTGATTGAGCACCCGGAGGTCCCGGCGATCATCATGAAGACGGGCGAATACTCGCCGCACCCGCCGGAGCAGGTCCATTATTGGTCGCGCCCGAATGACGTGGTGTCCAAGGTGGCGCAAGGCAAAGGATCGGACCTCGTCATCGAGCGCCCGTTTCGGCGTTACGACGATTGGATGGGCAGCCTGCAGGATTGGGCCGCACGCATTCAGCGGCGATACCCGCTGGCATTGGCCGCCGCCAAGGCCGGGAATTTCGCTAAATTCGCCGCAGCCTTGCAGGGCGAGGGGTACGCGACCGACCCCAAATATGCCGAGCAGCTGATTGCGCTCAATACCCTTCTGCAGGATCTGGCGTGATGAAAGCCGCGCTTTTATGCGTGATGCTGGCCGCCTCGGCGGGTCATGCCGTGGAAGGCGTGCGCATCGCCTGGCCCGCCTCGCTCAACGTGGTCGGGGACGTGGCGGTATCGAATCTCCCGATGGACCCGGCGACCAGCGCGACGATGACGACCAGCGTAGCGATCTCGACCGTGCCGGTGCAGGTGGTGAAAGCCAATCCCGGCCGCCGCGGGCTGTTTCTTTATAACCCGTCCACGACCTCGCTCTATATCGCCTATGACTCAACGGCCACCTACGCCACGCATTTTTCCTTTGCGATTCCAACGAGCAGCGCCTGGATCATGCCGCAGCCGATTTACCAGGGCATCATCACCGCCGTGCGCGCGGCGACAGGCGACGGAAAGATTCTGATTACAGAAATGCAGTGAATTAAACCAAGGAGGCCACACCATGAACGTTCCCATCATCACGCACCTGCTCCACCTCATCGAAGAAATCTTTAAGGCCGATGCCCCAAGCGTTGAAAAAGCCGTGGGTGTCGCCGCGCTGGCCGCCGCCGAACAGGATCCCAAAGTCGAAGCAGTGACCGCCGCCTCGGTTGCGCTCCTGGCCGCCGCGCAGAATCTCAAGGTCGCCATGAAAGCGGATCCCGAAGCTGCCGCGGCCACGCCGACGCCACAGCCGGAGCCCGCACCCGAAACGCACGCCGAGCCCGCCGACTAATGTCGAAATTTCTCGACGCGCTGTGCGTGCAGGAAATCAACGACTCGGTATTCGCCGTCTGCGATCACCCGTTCCGGTATCAAAGCGATTTCGCCGGGACGACCTTTGAGGTCCCGGTCGGGTTTTATACCGACTTCGCCTCGGTGCCGCGCATCGGGATCATTTACGCCATGCTGGGCGACACCGCACACCAGCCGGCCGTGATCCACGACTGGCTCTATTACGCCGCGCTGGTGCCTAGGCTAGAGGCCGACGAAATCCTGCTGGAGGCCATGAAGGTGATCGATATCCCGGCCTGGCGGCGCTGGCCGATTTATTGGGGGGTGCGCTTGGGAGGCTGGCACGCCTGGAACGATCATCGACAGAAAGGCGATCCCGGTAACGGCAAATTCAAGGACTCCCCCGACATTAAAAAATAACTTGTTGGGAAAATCGCGCTCTGCTAGGATATGGGTGCCAATCGGCTTAAGTCCCCGGTTGGCATCCCGAATAACAGTCTCAAAAGGCCCGGCCTCTCCCCAGAGCGCCGGGCTATTTTTTTGCTTATTTTGTGTTTGACAATGTGGCGGCATTATGGCACCATATCCGCATGACATCGACGACGTTTGGGGAGGACTTAAACCATGCCAGAGGTAAAACCAAAACCGCAGAAGAAGGAAAAACCCGTGACCACTGAAATCATTCAGCAGGAAGTACGACCGCCCGAATTAATGAAGCTCACCGCCGCCGAGATAAAAGCCGATGTGAGCCTTATCCAGCAAGTCATCAAGTCGGTGTTTAAGCGCGACGTCCACTTTGGCATTATTCCGGGCACCAAGAAAAACACGCTTTACAAACAGGGTGCGGAGAAAATCATGGTGACCTTTCGCCTATGCGCGGAGCCGTTGATTGAGGACCTCCGTGTTCCTGGCGAGATCCGCTATCGCATCCGCATCCGCATGACGCACCAGGTCACGGGAGCGGTGATTGGCTGGGGCGTCGGCGAATGCTCCTCTGACGAGGAAAAATACAAATGGAAAAAAGCGTATCTCGCCGAGTACAACGCCACGCCCGAAGACCAGCGCCGCCTCAAGTATTACGACGAGGGCAAACCCGCCATGCAGGTGCGCGTGAACATCGCCGACGTCGCCAACACGATTCTGAAAATGTGCAAAAAGCGGGCACTGATTGACGCCACGCTGACCTGCACCGCCGCCTCGGATGTGTTCGAGCAGGACCTGGAAGACATGGACCCTGCGCTGCGCCAGAACATGACGAGCGAAAAGCGGCCGCCGATCCCTGATCGCACGCCTGCGCCGTCCATGCAAAAGCCCGCAACCACGCCGCCGGCCGCAGCCGCTGGCGAGGAAGAGGAGCAACCCCCGCAGCCGCCGAGAGCCCAGATCAACTTAAAAGGCGCGCGGGAGATGAACGCCAAATTCGACGCGCCCTGTAAGCTATGCAATGAATTCATCCAGACGGGTATGCCCATGCTCTACATCGGCGAAGGCGTGGACAAGGGTCGTTACCACATTGCTCACCGAGACGCTTAAGGGAATCCCCGACTGGCGGTTCTTCGAGAAAAAAGACCCGTCCTTTAATTTCATCTCCGACCCGCACGATTACCTGCTGCGTGCAAAGCGCATGTGGAGTCCATCGGGCACGTTCCTGCAGGTCCGCTATGTGGACCCCACCTACTACACCGAAGAATCCCGGCACCGGGGGTCCTATGTCCACCGCGTCACCCACCTCATCGACGACGGCGATACCGGGGTCTGGAATAAGATCCACCATCGCTATCTGGGGTTTGTGGAGGCCTTCGCCGAATTCAAAGAAGTCTGGAAATGGAAGCCACGCTTGCGCGAGGTTCCGATATATAATGCAGAGCGTCATTATGCCACTACGCCCGATGGGGAAGGGCTGATATTGCAGGGCGACGAGGCCATTGTGGAGATTAAAACGGGGACGATGCCCTGGTGGACCGCGATCCAGACGGCCGCCCACGACATGGCGATTCATCCCTGGGATAAAGACCAGCGAAAGACGCGCCGGCGCATTGGCGTGGAGCTCAAGCAAAACGGGAAATTCAGGGTTAAAGAATTCGACGACGAGGACGACTATTACGTGTGGCAATCAAACCTGAAAACCGTACAACGCTGGCGCGCGGAGCCGCCGCAGAAGCTGACCAAGATCTTGTCGTACTAGACTGTTAACTCGGGAAAAATGGAGGACTTAAAATGTCACAGGACACAATGGAAGTAACGCCCACCACGCAGCTGCGCGTGATGACGGTCACGGAAGCGCAACGGGAACATTACAAAAAGACGCTGGCGAAGCTGGAACGCGAAGGCCCCAAGATCATCGCTGGAATTAAAAACGAAGAGGGCGCACAGAAGGCATCGGCCTGGCGCGTCGAGGTGCGGGACTTTATCCGCTCCGTTGAATCGGGCATGTTGGGCGAGGCCAGTAAAAAGTTGCTGGCCTTAAAACGCGAAGTCGACGCCGAGATCAATTCCTACGTCAACCCCTGCGAGAAGCTATTCAAAGACGCCAAGACGAAAATGGACCGCTGGTACCTCGACGAATCAAACCGCATCAAACTCCTCCAAGAAAAGCAGGCCACCAAGGACATTCAAAAAGCCGAAGAGAAAAAAGAGAAAACCATCCAGACGCTGATGGACCTCGGTAAAGAGAAAGAGGCGAAATCCGTCGCGCGTAAACCGCTGGCCTTCGTGCCGAAGACGATCGCTATGCCCAAGATCGAGAATGCCGCGTGGAAAATGGATTATCGGGTCGAGATCGAGGACCTGGGCGCGCTCTTGAAGCACATTGCGGCGCATCCCGAGTACCACGAGTGGATCGATATCGACGACCTGCGCGCGAAACTCAAGGGCTATGCCGCCAAGCTGAACGGGAACATGGCCGAATTCGCCAAGCACGGCGTGCAATGTTACGCCACGCCCAGCAGCGTGACCGTAGGAGGTCCCAAATGAGCGAGCTGATCCGGTTTTCCAATTCGTCGCTGGGTGTTTACGAGGACTGCCCGCGGTGCTTTTGGCTTGCACAGAACCACAAGATCGTCCAGCCGCGAGGGATATTCCCCTCGCTGCCGGGCGGCGTGGACCGCGTGCTGAAAACGTATTTCGACCAACACATGAGCCAGGGGACGCTGCCGCCCGAAATGGCGCATCTGACCGGAGCCAAGCCCTACCACGACCGTGAGGCGCTTGAGCGCTGGCGCAATTGGCGTAACCTCATCATTGAGGTGGACGGCATTGCGCTGCTCTCGGGCGCGCTGGACGAGCTGCTCATTTGGGACGACGGGCTCTGCAGCCCATACGATTACAAGACGCGCGGGGCGGCGCCGAAGGAAGGCGCGTCGGAAGAGTATTACGGCACGCAGCTGGACTGCTACCACCTCCTGGTCGAGCAGGGCTGCGGGCTCAAATGCAACGGCGACGGATACCTCGGTTATTATTGGCCCGACGTCGTATCCGGGCACGGCGAGTTTAAATTCCACACCGCGGTCGTGAAAATGGAAACGGATCCCGCGCGCGCGGTGAAGCTGGTGCATGACGCCGTGGAATGCCTCAAGCTTCCCGAGCCGCCGGCAATGGAGATGACGATCAGTAAGAAGGGCGTGCCCAAACCCGCCTGCGAATACTGCGCCTTTGTCTCGGATCGCGTGCCGCATGAAAGCCAGGTGCGCGCGGAGGTTGCCGAATGAACCTCGCCATTTGTAAAGGCTGTGGCCGGGAAATCGTCTGGGCCAAATCCAGCAAGGGGTTCAGCATTCCGCTCGACCCCAACATCGTCGTGTATAGCGTGGTCGATAACGTCGCCGTGAAAGTCCCGCCGAATTTGATCGGCGAGAAGCTCTACGTCAGCCATTTTTCAACCTGCCCGAACGCTAACGAATTCAGCGGCAAAAACCGAGAGGCACCCGACCGTCATTTCAGTGAACCCAAAGGAGGCGGGGACTAGAAATTTGTCGTTCAAAAAACAAGGAGGACTTACGCCATGATCAAAGTCATGATGCTTGTTGGCTGTATCGCCGCATCCGCAATCGCCGCACCCGCCACCGACGTGTTTTACATCTACAGCGATAAAGGCGCACCCACCAACCACTTCGTTCCCTCGGGATGGATGGGCGACTACGGCGACCTCAAAGTCGACGACGGCGCGACCTTAACCCCCCACGCAGGAAAGACCGCCATCAAATGGACCTACACCGCGCTGGGCAAACAGGGCGCAGGCTGGGCCGGGGCGTTTTGGCAATCCCCGGCGAACAATTGGGGCGAGCGTGTGGGCGGGTACGATCTCACCGCCTATACGAAGCTGACCTTCTGGGCCCGCGGCGAAAAAGGCGGCGAGAAGATTGCCACGTTTAAAGTCGGCGGCATCAATGGCGAGCACGGCGATTCGGACGCCATTGAGATGGGCCCGGTCACGCTGGGCAAAGAGTGGAAAAAATACACCATCGATCTGGCGGGTAAAAATCTGAGCAACATCATCGGCGGTTTCGCGTGGTCGGCCTCGCGCGACGACAACCCAGATGGCTTTGTGATTTATCTGGACGACATCCGGTTCGAGAAGTAAAACATTTGAGGCCGGCGGGCGAGGTTAAGCCGTCCGCTGGCCTCTCTTTTTCGGGAGGGGAGGACTTAATGTATGGCTTGGACTTATTTAGTGGAATCGGTGGCCTCACCAAAGCGCTCGAAGGGTACAGCACGCCAGTCGCCTACTGTGAAAACGATCGACATGCAACCGCCGTATTACTCTCACGCATGTCAAGCGGCGAGCTCCCTATCGCTCCCGTATGGGATGATATCCGCACATTTGATAGCCGAAGCATATTCCCCGTCGATATCGTCTATGGCGGGTTTCCTTGCCAAGACATATCCGTTGCGGGACGCGGAGAAGGACTGGACGGAAAGCGAAGCGGCCTTTTTTCAGAAGTCGCTCGGCTCGTTGGCGAAATTCGACCCGCCTTCGTGTTCTTGGAAAACGTTCCAGCAATCACTTCTCGGGGAGGGCTGCGAGTCACTGCAGAGCTTACCGCCCTCGGGTATGACGCGCGATGGTGTTTTGTATCAGCTGCAGATGTCGGAGCCAACCACCGCCGAGAACGATGGTGGCTTTTGGCCCACACCAACGGTGGGCGGGGACGGCAACCCACCGTCGATATTGCGCCGCAAAGGAAATCACTGGATCCGACCCAGCGGGAAAAAAGCGCAGTTCTGTCTGGATCAGGCAGTGCAGATGTGGCCGACGCCAACAGCCGATCCCTTCCGCAGCCGTGGCGGCGATCGAAAAAACGAAATGGGATTGGACCGCATGGCGAAAACATGGCCCACGCCGACAGCGCGCGACGACCGCGGGCCGGCCAGCCGCATATTGGATTTAAACCGTGCAGTAAAACAGTGGCCGACACCGACCGTTCAAATGTCGCGCCCAGACATGAATCGTCAGAACAGGCCAACAAGCGGATCGGACGATTTAGGATCGGCGATGAAAAAGGAAACTGGTGGTCAGCTGAACCCAACGTGGGTCGAGTGGCTGATGGGGTACCCCTGCGGGTGGACCGTCTTAGAGGATTGGGCAACGCAGTGGTTCCGGCCCAAGCGCGCCGCGCTTACGAAATCTTGAGCGGGAGGGTTAAAAATGCGACGATGCCCAAGGCCTGACGTCACACGGATGTACCGCTATTTTACGCGCGAGGAGTTAATTGAAGAATGCCTGCTGCTAAGAGACGCCCTGCACAACGTAAACAACGAGCTCCAAACCAATCAAATAAAAACCCTCCTCCTCCCCTTGGTGGTAAGCGCGCCAATAAACCTGTCAAAACTGGCCGCATCATCCCGCAGCACGATATCACGCGAATGCGCCTCGAAGACCTGGACCCCGCGCCCTATAACCCCCGCACCATCACGGAAGAGGCCAAGGGCGGTTTAAGCGCGAGTTTATCCCGCTTTGGGCTGGTGCAGCCCATCGTATGGAATAAGCGCTCCAAACAAATCGTGGGCGGCCACCAGCGGCGCGAGGCCATGCTTGACCAGGGCGTGGAAGAGGCCGATGTGGTGGTGGTCGATTTGGGCCCGGAGGATGAGCGCGCGCTCAACATCACCCTCAACAACCCGCACGTCGCCGGGGAATTCACCGACGAGCTGCAGGAGCTCTTAAACGAAATTCAGGGTACCATGCCGGAGGCGTTCGAGGAGCTGCGCTTAAGCGAGCTCTTCGACAGCTTCATCGATACCTCCGACATTAAAGAAGACGAGGCCCCGGAACCGCCGAAGGTCGCCAAGACTAAGCTGGGCGATTTAATCACGATGGGCGACCACCTGCTGATCTGCGGCGACTCTTGCGCGCCGACGACGATCGAGCGGTTAATCAAAGCCGCAGGCGCGGCCGCCGACATGGTCTTTACCGATCCCCCCTATGGCGTCAAATTCGGCGAGGCCAATCACAACCCGCGCGCGAAGAAATGGGACGCGATCGCTAACGACGAAAAGCAAGGCGACACGCTTTACAATTTCAGCGCCTCGTGGGTCGCGTCTATTTTGATCGGCGTGAAAGAGGCGGCGCCCGTTTACTGCTGGAGCGCCTCGATGGACCAGGGATACGAAATCGTGAAGGCTCTAAAAGACGGCGGCATTCACGTGCAATCGCAAATCGTGTGGGTTAAAAATACGCTCGTCCTTGGCCAGGCCGACTACCAATGGAAACATGAGATCTGCTGGTACGGCTGGAAAGAAGGCAAGCACCATTTCTGGGCCGGCGGCCGCGCGCTCACGACCGTTTGGGAATTCTCGAAAGACGCGAATAGCTCCTACGTTCATCCCATGCAAAAGCCCGTCGCGCTGAGCGCGTATGCCATCCAGAATTCATGTCCTCCCGGCGGCACAGTGCTTGATTTATTCTCGGGCTCGGGCTCTACCCTGATGGGCTGCGACCAGACGCACCGCCGGTTCATTGGCGTCGAGCTCGACCCTAAATATTGCGACGTGATCGTGATGCGTTGGGAGAAAGCCACCGGCAAAACGGCGGTGAGGATTTGATTTCCTCGGGAACGTGTTGCACAATACCTTGCGTCAATTCGCGGCATAATGGCGCGCAGTATTCGGAGGTCTTATGGAAACTAAAGAAAACATACAGCTATCTCCGTTTGAGATCGACGGGAAATTGATGGTGGATGTTCGCTACTGGCGCATCACCAAGAAAGGTCCACGCCCGACCAATAAGGGGATCGAAGTTGATTTTAAACTTATCCCACAGATGATTTCTTGCTTCCAGAGAATATGGGAAAAACAAAATGCTGAACAAGCCAAGCAGGCAGCCATAAGGTAGTACCGTATCAATTCGGGAAAATGCGGGGGGGACTTAAAAATGGACACAGACAAACAGGATTCAAGCAAGCTGCCGTGGGTTAAATTTAGCTTCGACGATTACGTCAACGACCTCGCCTTATCACGCTGTTCCCTCCAAGCCCAAGCCATCTGGATGCGAATGCTCGGCATCATGCACCGCGGCGAACCTTACGGGCACCTAGCCACCAACGGGATTCCCATCGACATGAAGGAGCTCGCGCAGCGAATTCCAAAGATGAGCGGCAAAAAGGGTGCCGAAAAGGTGACAAAATGGGTGCTGGAATTACTCCGGTATGGTGTCGTTTCGCAGACAAAAGATGGGGTTTTCTATTGCCGCCGCATGGTGCGAGACGAATCAATCAGGCTGATAAATAGAGCAAATGGGAAAATGGGCGGCAATCCGAAGATCAAAAATTCGGTTAACCCCCCGGTTAACCCCCCGGTTAACCCACCGGTTAACCCAGATGTAGATGTTAGAGAGAACGGCTTACAGCCTAAGCCGTCAGGTAGTAATACTGCCGTTAAACACCAGACCGCGCGTGTGAATAGTGATACGGCTTTGCTTGCGCAAGAATCCCCACGGCGGGAAAAAACGGCGCAGGTAGAAGGCCCACCAGATCCGCTGCGGGAATTCAAAGCCTGGGTCGAACCGATGGTCCCCGGCTGGGCCCGCGGCAAGGCCCGGAAGGCATGGCGCGAACCGGACGACCAGGAGGCGCTGCGGCAAATTTTCGTCGTCCGGGCCCTGCATGAAATCCAAGCCTGCTGGGAGCTATTCATCACGCCGGGCACCAAGAGCTATGACCACGCCGTGGGCCAGCGATTCGCTATGCGGGAATTTCAGCGGCAGATGGAGTAC
>Ga0207712_10002084_pt1 | contig 13090 bp, 12 predicted proteins | sample KBSS44metaG_FD_184402 | JGI IMG/M metagenome (GOLD analysis project Ga0207712, IMG submission 184402) | Switchgrass rhizosphere microbial communities from Kellogg Biological Station, Michigan, USA - KBS S4-4 metaG (SPAdes) (version 2) | ecosystem: Host-associated > Plants > Roots > Rhizosphere... | reverse complement strand
AGATGCAGACGGATACGTTGACCTGGGTTTTGAAAACACTACCGAAAGAAAAAAATTGCTCACTACGGTTTTACCAAAGCTTGTTTTTATTAATTCAGTATCCTGGCCGCTTACTGAAACAAATGATTCCTTTGTACGCATTAATGGGTGGACGACTTTTTTGAAAAGACCTATCATTGAAGCCAGTGCTAATGATATAATTCGGAATAAGGCCGAACAGGTTCTTGTTTCACTAAATAAAAAAATTGATTGGGTTCCGGATATACCGGGATTTATATCGGCAAGAGTGATCAGTATGATCGTTAATGAGGCCTATTTTGCTTTGGAAGAAGGAGTAAGCACAAAAGCAGAGATAGATATTGCGATGAAACTCGGGACCAATTATCCTTATGGTCCATTTGAATGGAGTGAAAAGATGGGGTTAAAAAACATTTATGAGCTATTGACAGCACTCAGCAAAACAAATTCGCGTTACAAGCCTGCCTCCTTATTAACAAAAGAAGCTACCTGATAATGTCTTTGCTTTTACATATCGACACGGCTGTTGAAAATGCTTCACTCTGCATTTCCAAAGATGATTCGCTATTAAAGATAGCGGAGAATAAAAATCAAAAAGATCATGCGGCATGGATCCATTTAGCTATCGAAAAATTGATGAAAGAAACCGCGTATAGCCTGAAAGATTTAAACGCCATAGCTGTAAGTAATGGCCCCGGATCTTATACAGGTCTCCGGGTAGGACTGGCAACTGCTAAAGGATTGTGTTATGCATTAAATATTCCGCTCATTACGCTAAGTACGCTTGAAGTAATGACTTATTCTGCAATAAAAACTATCGACTCCAGACTAATAACTAATGACTTTCTTTATTGTCCCATGATCGATGCCAGACGCATGGAAGTATTCACAGCATTGCATGATAAAGATCTGAAAACGATTCAGGCTCCGCATGCACGGGTCATTGATGAAAAAAGCTTTGATGAGGATTTAACGATGCACAAAATTCTTTTTTTTGGGAACGGGGCTGACAAAAGCAAACCATTTATTAAACATTCCAATGCCTTATTTGAAAACATTGAGCATAATGCTTCCCACATGATAGAATTGGCAGAACAAAAAACAAAAGTGAAAGCGTTTGCAGATATAGCCTATGCCGAACCGTTTTATATCAAGGATTTTCATACGACACAGCGAAAAACTTAAACCACCCCTTACTTTTGCAATAAACAGCCCTTCATGAGTAGTTACTCAATTGATTTCACCAGTGGCAGAGATAAGAATGATCCCGTACAACTGGATACCCTGCTGGTCAAAAAGGCTGCTATCTATATCCGGGCAATTAATCATAAACTTCGTCAGCAAATTCTAAAAAAGATCGATGAAAAAGGAAGCTGCACGGTGACAGAGATCTTTACTGAATTATTTTTAGTACAGGCTGTAGCCTCACAACATTTGGCTGTACTAAGAAAGGCTGGGTTTGTAAAAACCACCCGTGATGGTAAAAACATTTATTACTCTGTTAATATTCCCCGGTTGAAAGAGTTTTTGCAGATCATTCAGCAACTGACCCGTTGAGAACCAACGCTGACCTCTTTGTTTCCTTTACCGTAAGCCGATATTTTCCGAAAACTATACTTTTGTATATAAATACATACTCATGTTCATAGAGCAATTATATACCGGCTGTTTAAGCGAAGCGGCTTATTATATTGAAAGCAATGGCGAAGTTGCGATCATCGATCCTTTGCGGGATATCGATGAATATCTTGAGATATTAAATCAACGAAAAGCAAAGCTTAAATATATTTTTGAAACGCATTTCCATGCTGATTTTGTGAGTGGTCACCTGGATCTGAGCCAGGCTACCGGTGCGCCGATCGTGTATGGTCCCCAAACTCAAACCAAATTTCCGGTTACAGTAGCAAAAGATGGAGAGACTTTCAAAATTGGAGATATTTCAATAACTGTTTTACATACACCTGGTCATACGCTGGAATCAAGTTGTTTTTTACTAAAAGATGAAAAAGGAAAAGATCATTGTGTGTTCACGGGTGACACATTATTTGTAGGTGATGTTGGTCGTCCTGATCTCGCACAAAAAGGCGCTGACCTCACGATGAATGATCTTGCGGGTATGATGTATGATAGCATTCATAACAAATTATTTCCTTTAGCGGATGATGTGATCGTTTATCCTGCACATGGAGCCGGCAGCAGTTGTGGTAAAAATTTAGGCAGTGAAACGTTCAGCACCATTGGCGAACAAAAAAAACATAATTATGCTTTGCAGGCAGCTACTAAAGAAGAATTCATTAAAGAGGTGACACATGGTATCGCTGCCCCACCGCAATATTTCCCTATCAATGCGAAGATCAATAAAGAAGGATATGAAAGTATCAATAAGGTGCTGGATAATGGATTAAAAGCATTATCTATAGAAGCGTTCAAAAAAGCTATTGATGAGGATACGATCATCCTTGATACACGCAATGCCGATGTTTTCACTCATGGTTTTATACCTGATTCTGTCAGTATTGGTTTAGAAGGACGGTTTGCTGAATGGGCAGGAGCTTTATTACGTTTTGATAAAAAGATCGTGTTAGTAACTGAGCCGGGTAAAGAAAAAGAGACTGTAGTAAGGCTGGCAAGAGTAGGTTTTGAAAAAATAATAGGGTACCTGGATGGAAGTTTTGAAGCGTGGAAAAAAGCCGGAGAAAAAATTGATATGATCATTGATGTGGAAGCAGATGAATTGATGATGGATATGCCACATGATGAGCACCTGGTGGTAGTAGATGTAAGAAGAGAAACAGAATTTGCTGATGGCCATTTAAAAGACGCTGTGAATATCCCATTAAATGAAATGACTGATCCGGGAAGTATGGCGAATATTGAAGATAGCCAGAATGTATATGTACACTGTGCAGGTGGTTACAGGAGCGTTATTGCATCATCTTTATTAAAAAGACAGGGCATCCATAACCTGCGGAATGTAATTGGCGGCTGGGGAAAGATCAAGGAACAGGAAAAAGCAGAGATCGTGAAAGAGAATAGTGTGTTGAATTAAACCTGTACGATCCCATTTTTAATAGCGTACATTACAAGACCCACTCTTGTTTTCAGGTTCAATTTTTCAAACAGGTCATCACGATACCCATCAATCGTACGGGGGCTTAAAAACATTTTATCAGCGATTTCTTTATAGGTCATTTCTGTACATGCATATTTAAGAAATTCAATTTCTCTTGCATTGAGCTGAACAAGATTACGAATGTCCGCATCTTCATCTAATTTATTGATGGAATGAATCAGTTTGCCCGTTACCAATTCAGAATAATAATATCCTTTTTGTAAAACTGAATCCAATGCAGCTTTCAATTCGGCAGGTTCACTATCTTTTAAAATATATCCTTTAGCCCCGGCCTTAAACATGCGTATGATCGAATTTTCATTATCATACATTGATAAGGCTATTATTTTAACTAAAGGAAAATTTTGCTTCAGCCATTGAGCTGTAGCAAAACCATCCATCTCCGGCATATTGATATCAAGCAATACGAGATCGGGTGTGTTATCCTTTTTGATCTTCTTTTGAAAATCGACGCCATTATCTGCCTCAAATAAAACCTCATATCCAAGATTACGAATTAATTCAGCCAGGCCTTTGCGCAGCAAAACATGATCATCGGCTAAAGCAACTTTTATTGTATCAGGTTGTGACATTCGTATTCTTTTCTTTTGGTAAAATAATTTTTACTTCAGTGCCCTTACCAATTGAACTGCTCATACTGAAATCAGCTCCAATTAATTTTGCCCGGTTATGCATATTCCGGATGCCGAGGCCAAACCCGCTACGATCATTTTCATTGAGTGGCGTAAGATCTACACCTTGCCCATCATCCGAAATTGTTAACTGCAATTTATCCAAATCATAAATGATATGAACAGCTATTTTCTCTGCCTTTGCATGTTTGATAATGTTATTCAATATCTCCTGCACGATACGAAAAAGGATCAATTCTTTTTGTTTGTCAAATCTGAATAGGATGCCTTCGACGGATAATTCAATTTTATGAGCACCTGTTTTTTTGATCATATCTAATTCATATTCGATCGCAGGTTGCAGCCCCATGTCCCGCACATAGTCGGTATCCAGGCTGCGGCTTAAACTTCTTAAATCAACAATAGCTTTACTAACCAGTTCTTTTGAATTTGCTATTTTCTGCTGAAGTGTTTGATCTGTTATATCCGGCAATGTATTTAAATTGAGTTTAGCAAGGCTTAATGCCTGGCCGATATTATCATGTATTTCTTCGCTGATGTTTTTTAAGGTTTGCTCCTGGATTTCGAGTTGGGTTTGGAGAAGCTCTTTTTGGAATTGGGATTGAAGTTCTTGCTTTTCAAACATATGAATACTTTCCTTTTTCCTATATCTTACCAGAGATACTAAGAATACTATTGAAATGAATAAAATTAATATTATTCCAGTTATGAGGGATATAAATACTTCTTCACCTTGATTGAACATATAAAACTATAACACAAAAAAAGATAAAAAATACAATTTAAGGTAACATTGATATATGTCCTTAAATTACTTGCAAATCTCATATTCTTACTTAAATAATAATTGTAAACCGCGTTAAAGAAAAAAACGCCTGAATAAAATATTAATGTCCCTGTTAATACCCAAAATGCAGGCGTTTTAAGAACATGAACATAGCTTAAAAAATCCATTCTATATAAAAGCAATGTAGACCAAATAATTCCAAAAAAACAAACAAGATTATATATGATACTTGGATAACTCTGAAACTTATAATAGAATGCTGCCAGGGATATTGCCAAACCCAAATAAATTGGTATTGACAGGTAGATAAGTCTTTTTAATACAATGCTATTTGTGTTTTTTAAAAAAAAGCAGCACATTAGGATATACTCACAAGGGATATAAATAAAATGAGAAATGTTCTCATTAGTCTTGTAAAATTGAAATATTTCAACAATCGTTTCATTTATAAGTCCAAGAAATAAAATAGTTTTTATAAACACCAATCCTTTCAGGTTGTGACTGTTAGCTATACAGCTTAAACATACACACAAGATGTAGATAGAATAATAAATAATGTCTGCCTTTGTGATCATGTTTATTAATAAGGCCCTAACAAGAAATCAGCAATATTAGGATTATTCGCATCTCTGATTCCTACAACTTTTTCCGTATCTAAGCCAAGTAGTTTTTTAACCTGTTCACGGGTAAGGCTTTGATTATGTACTTCAGTATCAGGCGGGATTGTGGTATCAAAAAACCCTTGTTTTCCTTTTGCATTTTTATAATGAGATGCCCCAGCCAATGGTTCCGAGGTTGGCTTGGGATCACCTTTCTTTGTTACATCTCTTACTGCAATAAGTACAACTGTCATTTTATCCTCCATATCACCAATAACATAACGAATTCCTTCACATCCTTTCCTGCCAATCATATTTAATATGATTTCTTTGCCAAAAACGCCAGAAACAATCTGATTAGCGGGGTCCAATAATTTTCTTAAATCTATGTATCTGGGATCCGCCGTTAATTCAGGTATTGTTTTTATAACGCCCTTATTAATATCTTCCAGTAAACTCCAGGCTCTTTCACTTTTTAAGAAATATCCATCTGCGATTTCAGATACTAAGCCAGCAGAAATTGGTTGTCCAAATCCACAAACGTCCATCGAATCGTCAGCTTGTTTTGATGCAATTAAAATGTCTGTTGGCCCGCTTGCAGGTATGTCCTTGCCAGCTGAGATCAGGAAAGATTCTTTAATGGTTTGCTTTCCATCGATTTTTAGATCAACTCTACTCATAAAAAAAATTTTAGGTGAAAGAATAAATTAAGTTAACACACAAATATCGTTTTATCAAAACCCAATTTCAAGAGCTTATTAACTCCGGTAGCCCGGTGTTTTCACCTTTTATATTCCGTTAAAACCAGCTTGAAGCAGCCCCCTTAAATTTCAATATTTGTCATTATTAATTTTTATTGGAATATCAATTCATCAATTGCATCATCCCCTAAATTTTTTGTTATGCCAACCTTCAGACCTTCAATAAACACAGACGATGGTTATTTTAAAAAAGTAGTAAAATATATCCCGGCAGAAATAATAGCTGCCTATACATTTGCAATGGGGCTCATCACGGCAAAGGATTGCAACGGTGAGTATGTTTCTATATTTCCCTGGATATTCTTCATATTGCTGCTTTTCACACCGATCTATATGTATATATCAGTGATTGACAATCCGGCTATTATTGATCCTATAAAAAAGAAAAAACAAGCAATCTTTCATGCGGTTATTGCCTTAATTGCTTTGCATTATGGGCTTATGCACTCGGTGATATTCCTATGGTCTGTTATATCGGCGAATCTGCTTATAAAGCAGTGGTTGGATCATTGTTACTGGTAGCATTCTCACTGATCGTTCCGTTATTGGAACGGGTGTTTCTGAAATGATCTATAATATGGACTCGTTTGCCAGTAACTCTGCCTGCTTCATTACTGTTTCTATCGCCTTGGCTTGTTTATCGGGAGGGTAGCCATATTTTGTCAATGTTCTTCTGACAAGCAAGCCCCGTCTTTACATCTTCTCTTTTTGTTTTTTCAAAAACAATAAAGTTGCGGATAAGATCGAGTGCAGTGGAATGATTCAACATACCGATCAGCAACGTTTCCAATTGCGGACGGAAAGGTGAAGCATCTTTAAGACCATCGGCGCTTTTCCAAACCATGAAGCGGCTGAGATCGGCAGATACGCTGCCGGCTCTTGCACTGTGACCATCTGATAATACACAAAATGCATTATAAGTAAACAATGAAGGAATGGTTGCCTTATACGTTCTTATTTGTTCAAATGCTTTTTCAATTGTTGCATTTTTATCTGCTGCATTCTTTAACTCGGCAACGATAAGTGGAATACCATTGACAAATAATAAAAGATCGGGTCTTTTGTTCTGACCGTTCTCAATGATGGTGTATTGATTAACGACCAGGAACTGGTTGGCTGATACATTTTCAAAATCCACCAGTTTTATTTCATGGCTTCGTTCAAAGCCATCCTGCTGATAAGGAATTTTTATTCCTTCTACAAGGTACTCATGAAAAGTTTCATTGTTATGCAGCAGATCAGGAGAATAAATGCGAAGAATTTTTTGAATAGCCTGTTCTCTTGCCGTTTCCGGTATATGCGGGTTTAAAGCTGCAACAGCTTTTCTTAACCGTTCTATTAAAATGATCTGTTCAAAACTTTCTCTTTCCTGTTGTTCTGCACCGGGAGCAATAGCCAACCCATGTACATACTCCCAGCCGAGTGACTGCAGTTGTTTAATGGCAAAGGTTTCGATATTTTCTTCGGTGATGGACTTCATTGATTCTATAAAAATAAACAAAGCGACGGTGTTTTCATACTTTAAAAAACCGTCTTTACACTATTCTATAGCGATATTTTAATATCTTTCTTTACCAAAACTTTTGAAATGAAAGCCATACTCCTCACCATCTTCGGCGTATTGTTTATCTTTTGTGCTTCAGGTCAATCAAAAAGACAAAAAGCCGACACAACAGAGAAAATTTTTAAAGACTATTGTTGCTGCAAGACTGACTCTTCCTGTATAATTGGCGGCAAAAAAATTAAGACAAAAGATATTGTCGTTGATTTCAGGTCAAAGGATATTGGTCTCTATGACTATTTGAAAAGAATAAGAAAGGGAGATTATGTTCGTGTAAAAGTGATAAATTATAATCCATACCTGTACAAAGTAGTGGTCAATTCAAGTGATTCGTTAGTAGCTGCGCCTGTAGATATCAGTGTTTTGACCAAGTTTCTTGATCCAGGTAATCTTTCAACATTTATTAGTGGGCTAAGTGACAAAGTCGGAATGAGTACATTAAGTGGGCCGGGGATTACTGGGCTACACGACAGCACAGAAGTTGCAGCAGAAGATATGTATGACATTGGTGCATGTCTGAAAAAAAAGAAAATAATCAGAAATAAAAAAGAAATTGAAGTAATTGACACGACTGCAGCTGTTAAATGCTTAGATAAATTTTACAGTCGTCTCGTTTATATTTTCAATTTAATTGATAGTTTTTCTACTCAACTAAAAGATCAGATCGATACCGTTAATTTCAACTTCTTACGTCGGTTTTCTGTCCGCCGGAATTTATACCCCGACTGCAATCAGTTTTCAGGACCTAGCATCGACAGCTTTATTGACCACTTGAAAAGTGAGTATGTCAGGCTGCGAGCAGAACTCAATACAGGTATTGTTGGTCTTAATGAAGAGCAAAGAAAATATGCTGATGCCATAGAACCATTTGCCGACCTGATTGCCGGTGTACCATCGTTAAAATATAACGACAAAAAAGCAACAAAGTTTTTTGAAGCTGCAGACTCAGTTTTTTCAAGCTTTAAAGATGCCCTCAGTTTAAAAAGTCTTGACGATATGATGTCAAAACTTGAAAATCTGGCAATGGCTTCCAGTTGCTATATATCATTACCTATTTTTATGTCTGAAGAAATTAAAAAAATAAGTATTGACTTAAGATCCCGTGCTGATTCATTAGGCGTACCTGATTATAGCACGGCACTTGTTATACCTCCGTTTCAACAAAGAATATGGGGAGTAAGTGGTGGCATATATATAAGCAGTTTGAAAAACATGAACTATGGAGTTAAAACAATATTACCATCGGGCTCAGCTACAGATACAACCTATGACCTGGTGAAAGATGGAAGCGGCAGCATTCAATATGGAATAAATGGTTTGGCTTACACAGGATGGAAATTGAAATACGATAGCAACAGCCCTGATTATCTTGGTGTTTGTTTTGGCGCGGGTATGTCTATTGAATCAAAACCCAAACCAAGAATATTATTGGGCGGCTCGTTTATAAGTGGCGAGAAAAACAGGTTGATGATTTCAGCTGGTATAATATCGGGGAATGTAAGAAGGCTTTCTAATGCTTTCAGTTCGCTTACGGGACTTAAAGCTCTCCCCACTGATTTTTTGAAAGATGAAATGAAAACCAGCTGGTATCTTTCCATCAACTATAGTTTTCTAAGCAAATAAAAGTCAATCTAACCGTACCCTTACCTTTTCACTCCTTTGCTTGGGCAGCCTTGCACCTCGGCAGTTAAGTAAGGATTCGGATTTGAAGATTATTGGGTATTTTATTTTAAATGCTTCTTTTTCCTCCTTTAATTTCCTAGCCATTATAAAAGTTGTATGTGCTATTATAAGCGAAATCATCCACCGTTATTTCACCGTTGCTTATCCCGTTAATCTAACCTTGAAATTTAATAGCCAGTTTGCAAATATTTGTTTGTTAATAATTTTTTTAATCAAAACATATTTTATGGCAACAGGAGTTCTCGGGGACGTTAAGTACTCTATTCTTAATCCCCAAAAATTTATAAAACTAAACGGCAATAGCTGGGTACTTATGGACGGCAGGAATATCAATAATTCAGACCTGTTCAAAGAAACGGGTATGACAATGTTGCCCGATGCAAGAGGCGTTTTTTTAAGATCGATGAATGTTGGACGTGATACAACCCAAGGTGACCCTGATGGAAATACACGTTTAGCAGGGAGCTATCAAGGCGATGAGGTCAAAGCTCACACCCATCAATATTCAGACGCCTACTATGCAGAATATATAGGAGGTAACCAGGGTTTAGCTGGAAATAAGGGAGACTGGGATTATGATAATGGAAGAATTGCTAACATGCAAACCACTCAGCCATCGGGCATAGCTGAGTCAAGACCGCGAAATATTTGCGTTTTTGTTTACATTAAAATAATGATTAAGGACGATAGCAGTCAATAATAAAAAAGAATTGAAACTAATATTGATTCACCATCCTTACCCACCTCCGAAGAGCTGCCTCACCATCAGCTCTTTCTTTTTTCACAATAAAAAGTTAACGCCCCTGTTTTTTGACCACTCGTCAAGTAACAATTGCCTTTTAGATAATTGAAATTGTTTTTGCTAACCCTGCTATTATTTTTACGCTACGAATGAATTAGGAGTTATTTGTCGGAACGTGTAACATAGATATTGATCCATTCGTTATAGAAACTGCCAGGACCATAAAGCATAGCCATGAAACTCAAAACCAGCTTAGTCTGCATAAGCCTATTTCTTGCATATAGTACACAGGCACAAACGCCGGCGCCAAAAGAACTTCCCGCTAAAAGAACAACAAAGACTGTAAAAATAGACGGCCTTATTGATGATGAAGCCTGGAAAGATGCGGCGGTAATGACCGATCTTATTGAGTTCCGACCCAAAGTTGGCGATAAAGAGGACTCTGCAAATAAAACAGTGGCCTACCTGATGTATGATGACCAGGGAATTTATTTCGGCGGTTTTTGTTACGAAAGAACCAAAGACAGCATTGCAAAGGAATTAGCAGGTCGCGACGGCTTTGGTACGAATGATTACATAGGGATCATCTTTGATACGTATAATGACAAGCTGAATGGCTTCGAATATTTCGTTACACCACTTAATGAACAGTGGGATTCTAAAATGAATCCGCCTTCACCTAATAGTAATGATGAAGACTTTACATGGAACGCAGTTTGGAAAAGCGGTGCAGTGATCCATGATAATGGCTGGAGCTTTGAAATGTTCATCCCTTATTCTGCGATCCGCTTTGGGAAAAAAGATGTACAAAACTGGGGATTGAATATTACAAGACGCCGCAGGAAAACGGAAGAACAATTTACCTGGAATCCTATCAATCCGAATGTGAATGGTTTTCTTACGCAGGAAGGTTTTTGGACAGGTATCTCCAATATCAAACCGCCATTGCGATTACAGTTCTCACCTTATTTTTCCACTTATGTAAACCATTATCCCTCGAATATTCCCGGTAAAAGCAACTGGACATCTTCTGTGAATGGAGGAGTGGATGTAAAATATGGAATCAGCCAGGCCATGACACTCGATATGACTTTGATCCCTGATTTTGGACAGGTGCAAAGTGACAACCGTGTATTGAATCTTAGTCCTTTTGAAGTAAAGTATAATGACTACAGGCCATTTTTTATGGAAGGCACCGAGCTCTTTGGGAAAGGAAATTTATTTTATTCAAGACGTGTGGGAGGCAGACCACTCCATTATTACGATGTGGAAAGCCAGCTTAACGCAAATGAACATATCGTAAAAAATCCTACCGAAACAAAGTTGATCAATGCAACCAAAGTGTCAGGGAGGTTGCAGAATGGCTTAGGTATTGGATTTTTCAATGCCGTATCGTCTCCACAACATGCAACTGCAGAAGATGACGCAGGCAATCAACGTAAAATTGAAACAAGTCCCTTAACTAATTATAACATTATTGTATTAAATCAATCGCTGAAACACAATTCAAGTGTTACGCTCATTAATACAAATGTGACGAGAAACAGTCATGATTATGATGCGAACGTAACAGCAGGCCTATTTGATTTTAATGATAAAAAGAATACCTGGAATGTAGGAGGTAAGGCCGCGATGAGTAATCTTATTGATTACTTACCCAATGGCGGTACAAAAACAGGTTATAGTCATAATATCTATTTTGGAAAGACAAGCGGTAACCTACGATTCAACATTAACCAGGATCTTACCAACGACAAGTACAATACGAATGATCTTGGCTATTTTACTTTCAACAATTTCGTTGATCATTATGCCTGGATGGGATATAGCTGGATTAAGCCTACCACCTGGTACAATAACTTCCGTGTTAATTTTAATGCCTACTATTCACGCAATCTCAAGCCGATATTCCTCGATAATAATGCTAATAATCCAAAATTACCCGGTTATCGTTCGGCCAATTTCAATGTGAATGCGAATGGACAGCTGAAGAATCTTTGGTTTATTGGCGCCCTGGTAGGATATGAACCAAAATATAATGACTTCAATGAACCCAGAAAAGAAGGAAGAGTATTCAAAGCCTGGACCGATTATTTTTTGATGGCCTGGTTTGAAACAAACTATGCCAAGAAATATGCGATTTCATCACAGGTAATGTATATCGACAGAAGTCTTTATAATAGCCAACGCTACCAGATCGACTTTAATCAGAAACTAAGATTAAGTGATAAATTTTCAATATCGCATGGCATGACACTCGAACCTCAAAAAAGAAATGTAGGTTTCGCAGATCACCAATATTATGATGCCAATCTGGATGAATTTGTCCCCACTTATTCTTTTGGAAGAAGGGATATAGCCACTGTTGAAAACACATTAAACTTTAAGTACAGTTTCAATAGCAAAATGAATTTGAATACGAGAGTTCGGCATTACTGGAGAAAAGTGAAATATGATCAACTATTCGACCTGTTGCCAGACGGAAGCCTCACAGAAAATAATTACAATCCTTCAGAGGCAAATCAGAACTACAATGCTTTTACTGTTGATGCAGTATTTACGTGGGAATACGCTCCCGGAAGCTTTATAAACCTGGTTTGGAAAAATAATACGGAAGATTTCAATCGTTTCGTTACTAAAAACTATTTCAAAAATTTCAGCAGTACAATGGATGCTGATCAGAATAATAATATTTCATTTAAAATAATCTACTTCCTGGATTATTTACAATTGAAAAAGAAAAAGAAAATTTAGTTTTTCATGTGTGTGTTGTAAATCGGTCCCGCTTTCTAGCGGGACTTCTTTATTGCCTGAGCTCTCCGTATTCAGGTTTCCATTCATGTTTCCAACGATTATGACTCCAGAGCCACATATCGGGATTTTCTTTTATCCTTTCCGTCAATGCCTTAATATAGATACGTGTCAGCTCAGCCTCGGGCAGTTGTGATGCATCTTCCGTTACGGGAATAAACTCAGCTGAATAATACCCCCGCTTTATTTTTTTACAAAACGCAAATACAACGGGACATCCCTTCTCCCTTGCTGCCCTTTCCGGCCCTTTTATAAAAGGAGTTGGTTTATTAAAAAAATTAAACCAATAGGCCTTGTACGGATCGCCGGGTTTTTGGTCAGCTACTAATGTCAATACATGAATTTTATTTTTCCAGGGTGAAA
>Ga0207712_10002076_pt1 | contig 13145 bp, 19 predicted proteins | sample KBSS44metaG_FD_184402 | JGI IMG/M metagenome (GOLD analysis project Ga0207712, IMG submission 184402) | Switchgrass rhizosphere microbial communities from Kellogg Biological Station, Michigan, USA - KBS S4-4 metaG (SPAdes) (version 2) | ecosystem: Host-associated > Plants > Roots > Rhizosphere... | reverse complement strand
AGGTCGGCATCGCGATGGGATCGGGCACTGACGTCGCGATCGAGAGCGCCGGCATCACGCTGCTCAAGGGCGACCTGATGGGGATCGTGCGGGCACGCCGGCTCAGTCAGGCGACCATGTCCAACATCCGCCAGAACCTCGTCTTCGCCTTCATCTACAATGCGGCCGGCATCCCGGTCGCGGCGGGACTGCTCTACCCGCTTTTCGGTATCCTGCTCTCGCCGATGATCGCGGCAGCCGCGATGGCGCTGTCATCGGTCAGCGTCGTCACCAACGCGCTCAGGCTCAACCGGCAATCGCTATGAACATTGGCCAGGCTTCGAAGGCGAGCGGCGTCTCGCAACGGATGATCCGCCACTATGAGAAGATCGGCTTGATCCCGGCGGCCACCCGACGGGACAGCGGCTATCGCGACTATTCGGATGCGGACGTCCATCGGCTTCGTTTCATAGCCAATGCCCGCGATCTCGGCTTTCCGATCGAAGAAATCCGCAAACTGCTCGACCTGTGGTCCGATCGCGGTCGCGCTAGTTCCGAAGTCAAGGCGCTGGCGGAGTCACGCGCCGCGGACCTGGGCCGGAAGGCCGACGCGCTTCAGGCAATGCGCCGCGCGCTGCTCGATCTGGCGACGCACTGCCACGGTGACGATCGTCCCGATTGTCCGATCATCGCGCAACTTGCTTCCTGAGGTTAAGCGGCTCGGCAACGCGCTGGGAGACCCGCCGCGTCAATCACTCCGTCCAGTTCATGGATGACGGCGTTTGCACCAATCAGGCTGAAAGCTACTTCTCACGGCTTCGTCGTATGGAAGTTGGCACGTATCACCATATCGCCGGACCATATCTCGGTTCCTACGCTCGCGAGGCTTCATGGCGGGAAGATAATCGCCGCGTCGATAACGGGATGCAAACGGCGATGGTCACGAACGCTGCGATGGCTTGCGCCGTGAGCCGCCAGTGGAAAGGGTGTTGGCAGCGGGCGGCTTAACGCTCCCACAGAACGGCTTGTCGCTGAGCTGAAAGGAGGATTCGTAGGCGAAATGAGTTTCAGCTACAGGTAAAGGTCCGAAGGCGTCCGCCGCAGGTAGCGACGAAACGCCCCGGAACAGCTCGGCTGAGCCGCCCTCTTGTGCAACACCATTCCTACGGGAACGGTAAGATAGCGTCTAGCCAAATTGGTCACCACCCCAACACGTTAAAAAGGCTAGATAAAATGGTAAACTCTACCGATATAACCACCACCCCAGAACAGCTTCGTCTCGATTTGCAGATCGCGGTTGAACGCGAAATTGACGGCGTCGGAATGGGTGTTCTCAGTGATGGGACTCCATTTCTTGCTATTCGCGGACTTGCCCGCATGTGTGGGGTTGACCACTCCAACATCATCCGGATCACCGCTGATTGGCTGGAAAAGCCCGCTAAATCTCGTGTGCAAAAAATAAGAGAATTAGTTCGTGCGCAGGGTGCGGATGACAACGTGGCGTTCATTGCAATCGTAAAAGATGGAACGATACACCATGCCGTTCCCAGTGCCGTCTGTATGGCTATTTTAGAATATTACGCTTTCGAAGCTGGTTCGACCAACGATGCTGCGGCCAATAGCTATCGTATCCTTGCTCGAAAGGGCTTCAACGACTTTATCTATGCGCAGGTTGGCTACAATCCGGGTGGCGAGGCAAGCATTGCGTGGAAGCAATTTCACGACAGGGTAAGCCTATCCTATAATACCGTGCCGGACGGCTATTTTAGCATATTTAAAGAGATGGCGAGTATCCTCGTAACACTAATCCGCGAAGGCGCTACACTTGGTGAGAAGTTTATCCCTGACATAAGCGTTGGACTGCATTGGGGCAAATATTGGACATCAGAGAGCTTGGACATCATCTACGGCGAGCGCATTAAATACGACCACAACTATCCAAGCTACTTTCCGCAAGCGCTCTCCAACCCACAACCAGCGTACTGCTATCCCGATGACGCACTCGGCGAATTTCGTAAATGGGTCCGGGAGGAGTATCTTCCTAAGAAACTTCCGAACTACCTAAACGATAAAGTCGCACAAAAACAGATCGCTGCCCCACAGGCCGCAGCAGCTATCGAGGCGTTTAAACCGAGGCTCATTGCAAAGAGATAAGTGGGCGGGGAGTGCGACCCCAGCCTAGCTCCCATTCCGCCACTCACCCTCGCGCACGGCTAACGTCCCCGCCAGCATCCACCGCTGCATCCCGCGCGCTGGAGATCGAAGGCGATGTCCGGCTTAGCCAAGCTCCGCCATTGCGTCGGGTATTGATCCGATGATTCCACGGTGCTTTCGCAGGAAGGCGTCGATTGCGTTCTGCGTCCGTTGAAGCACCTTGCGATCAGGCTCGTCGCTGCCGATCTGCCGCAGCACTTCGATTGCGATCTGGCGGACGGTCAGAGGTCGTGTGGCCTGTCGCAAGACATTCATCGCACGCCGTCCACATGACCCGAACGGCACTGGCAAGGTGTGCGTGAATGGCCGAACAGGCGGCGTCTGTTCCGGCTCCCAATCCTTCGACGTATCCTTGAGCAGCATCGCTGCGCTTTCGATCAGCGCCTCCAGCTTTGGAATGCGCGCTTCAAGAGCGGGTAGCTTGGCTTGCTAGCGTCGGATGCGCTCAATCTGTATTCGCGCCTCGGTAAGCTCGCCGGTCAGCGCGGCATACTTCCTTTTGAGCGAGTGCTGGAGGTTGGTGATTCCCATGCCCCAGGTTTAGCGAGAGACACGCTTTTTGGGGATTCACCTGTTGGTGCGTTTGATACATAATGCCGAAAAACTGGAGCGGGCGAAGGGATTCGAACCCTCGACCCCAACCTTGGCAAGGCGTTCGCCAGCACCGCCGCCTACCCCCGTGGTTTCGCGCTACGAATATAAATAGCGTAATATCAGCCTACTAGATAAACTCCCTACCGCCACGGGCCGCCGTGCGCCGCAGCTCGCGCGATGCAGAGTGGATACTAATTGGGTACGAAAGATTGCGATTGGGTACGAGAGACGTTATTATGCGAGAGCAAGGAGCTCTTCATGGCCGACGCGCAACGCCTCACGAAAAAGATGATCAGCGATGCCAAGCCGGCTTCCGACCGGCCTACGTTCATTTGGGACAAGGAGCTGCGCGGCTTCGGCTGTAAGATCGAAAGCGGCGGCACCAAATCGTTCATCCTTCAGTATCGGAATTCCGAAAGGCGCAAGCGCCGCATGGTGCTTGGTCGCTTTGGCGTCATTACCGTGGAGCAGGCCCGAGATGAAGCTCGCATCAAGCTGGGCGATGTCACGCGAGGGCTAGATCCGGCGGATGAGAAACAGTTGGCGCGTGACAGCCTGACTGTTGGGCAACTGTGCGATTGGTATCTGGCCGAAGCAGACGCCGGAAGGTTGCTAGGACGCAAGCGGGCAGCGATCAAGCAGTCGACACTGGCAATGGACCGCAGCCGGATTGAAACACACATTCGTCCACTGCTCGGTCGGCGGAAAGTAGCTGCACTGCGGCTGCCGGATATCGAGGCGATGCAGCACGACATCGCCCTGGGGAAGACGGCTAGACCACGAGGCGAAGGTCGCGGTGGCACAACCCGTGGGGGCAAAGGGGTGGCCGCGCGATCGGTGACCACTCTCCACAGCATCTTTGCCCACGCAAAGCGTGCTGGTCTGATCGACGCGAATCCGGCCCTCGGTGTTCGCAAGTTTCCTGACCAAAAAAAAACACGGACACTGAGCCGCGCCGAGTTGCGCGATCTGGGCAGCATAATGCGTGAAGTTGCAGACAGCGAGCCCCCAGTCGGGCTGGCGATCATTCGGTTGCTCGTGCTGAGTGGTTTGCGATTGAATGAGGCGCAGAGCGTCAAGCGATCCTGGGTCTCATCCGAAGGGTATATAACGTTTGGCGACACGAAGACCGGCGCCCAAATTAGGGTTATCGGGAGCCCAGCCCTGCAGCTTCTGCGCGATCAGCCGGTTACCGACGACGCAACTTACGTTTTCCCGTCCGATGGAGGACAGACGCATTTCGTGGCGGCGGATGGCGTACTCGGCCGGATGTGCCGGAGGTTGGGCTGGACGGACGTCACGCCGCACACCCTACGTCATACCTTCGGAAGCTTTGCGGGCGAGTTGGGATATTCCGAACTGACGATCGCGGCCATGCTGGGACACGCCGCCGGTTCGGTGACTGGCCGTTACGTGCATATAGACGAAGCGGTAAGGTCAGCGGCCGAAAAGGTTTCGAAGGAGATTGCAGCTCTATTGGAGGGCGGCTAGCCTTCAGCCCGTCGCGCCCAACTGGCGGACCACGCTTGAGGGAGATGAGGCAGCACTGCAACGGCCGGGCGAAGGAGTCGTTCGAATCCTTCCGGGCGCGTCTAATTCCTAATCGTGGTAGCGGCGGATCGAAGCGGGCTTAGCGTAGCATTTGTGGCGAAATCCGGCTCCCGCTGGCGCTCTCAGCGACGGCTTCGAGGGGCAAGGCGGTCCGTCTGCTTTTCCCTTGAAGGGGAAAGCAGACGGACCAGTCAGTAATCTCCTATGCCGTCGTGCGTGAGATCGCATTCAAGATCGCCTGTTCGACCGGCGAATAGTCCCGGTCGGGACGGCACAAGGAGATGGGTTCGCGCGGCATCAAGGGAGGCTGGGCCATGAAACGTGGTGCCGTTCCCTTATGCCGTTGCGCGGCGTGAACAAGGAATGGATGGCACAGATAAACCGTGCCAGCACTTCCGACGGCCAATGCCTGTGGCCTCCCGGCCGAGCCGCCGAAATCATCGGCGACCAACTCTCGCAGTGTGAGTCCGGCCTCGCCTGCCGGCGGGAGTTGTCTGGCGACGTCGATATGCGAACCAACGCGGATGCGGGTGGGTGCATCATCGACACCGACATCGGAGAACAAGAAGAGCATTAGCAGCGCTCGTCCCTTGCTGCTCACATTGGCGCGCCACTCCATGAAGTCCGGCTGTTCGTATCCAAAACTCGCATCGACATGCCAGCCATCGTCGCCAGGCGCATCTTGCGAGGGGAAGCGGACCGGAAAGGTGCCGAGACTGTTGCGGGGCAACCAGCGGCCAGGGCCGACCAGTTGGTCAAACGCCGCGTGTAGCTTTGGCGTGTTGGCGGCCTCCTGAAATGGGGCTTGGCCGAACTGGTCCAAGCGGACCACCGGCCGGGTCCATGTTGAACGATCGTCTGGGTCGCATCCGGTGGCCCTCCACAGGATCGCGCGAGCTTGCTCGGCGGTGTGCCGGCTGAAAGCCTGATCGATACGGATGAAGCCGTCGCCGATGAATAAGGCTATGTCGTCTGTGCTGAGCACAGGTTCTGGTTCAGTTCGCATGATGTCTCTCGAAAAATGGCGCATGTCATCGGGCGGCAAAGCCGCCGGGTGAGCCGAAAGCCGGCCCGCTTAGACCAGCGGGAAGGCGGCTGCGCGATTGAGAGTGATGAACTTCATAGGTCCAGCATAATGCGATGCGCGTTTGCTGCAACATGAATGGCCGCTCTCGGGAGGCCACGACTTCCAGCGGTATGGCGAGGATTGGGTCGCAAGCTGTGGCAATAGCTCGCCATCGGTCCTTTTCAGTCGATCACCAGAACCCCAAGCTAGGCGGGAAACGGGACCTGAGCAAACGGCCAGCAAGGTTGGGCCCGCAACGAGTTCCGATCATTCTCTCCCACTGACACGGTTACAAAAACTTACATTCGCACATCAGCCGGTTGCGTTCGGCGGCGACGAAATGCGGGTCCATTTTGGAGTACCGCGTATGTCTATCGATTTCCTCCTCCGCCGAATTGGCAGCGCAGGAGTGGCGGCGGCGCTGCTGGCGCCGGCCCTTGCCGCAGTGCCAATTTTCGCCGCCCACGCGCTCCAATCGCACTGAATTTTCTAGCGTGTTAGGATGGAGCGGAACCGTGCCAATATCCGCTCTTCCCGCGTCGCTTAACCCTCGGCTAGCGGATAGCGCAGCGTGACGCGCAAGTCATTGTGGCCCTCCAAGCGAAAACGCGAACCTTCTCAGAAGAACTCCAGCTCGCGAGGAACATGTTGAACCGCTTGTCCCGCCAGCCGCTGTGCAACCGCGGTAACGGCATCGACAACCGTGATCGGCGTATAAGGTTTGGACAGCGCTCCGATCGCCGCATCTGCGTTAAGGCGGGCCGTCTCAATCTGGCCAGTGGAGAAAAGCGAAGGCGTTCTCGGACCGGCAGATAGCGCGCGAGCGACCTCAACTCCCGATGTTGCGGTCCCGAGGTCAATGTCGACGATCGCCAGTTGTGGATGGAACTCGTTGGCCATCGTTATCGCCTCAGCGGCCGAGGCCACCGGACCAAGAACCTCATGTCCAGCTTCGATCAGGGCATCCTCGATCATGAACGCCAGGACGGCATTATCTTCAACCACCAGGATCAGCATATGGGCGTTTCTCCACCGCTCGCGGAGAAGAACCGTCTCGCAACTGCAGTGTTCCTGATCGCCGACACCCTTACGATCCCGCAAGCTTCTTGGCGGGAAAGCCAAGAAACCTCCGCCCCGCAACGCGGTTCGATGGGTGTAACTCGGCAAATGCCTTTCGACATCCGCCAGCTTCGCTACGCGATCGCCGGCGCCAATCACGGCAGCTTTTACCGCGCGGCTCGCACCCTCGACATTGAGTAATCGTCACTAAGCCGCGCCATATTAAAACTAGAGCGCTCAATTGGAATGCCGATTTTCGAGCGCTCGCGCTCGGGCGTTACGCTAACGCTGGCTGGCGACGCCTTCATCCACCATCAGCGCTTGTGCGACACCGGTGCCGAGACATAGAATTGATAAAGTTCATCGCCTTTCAGGATCGAGAAGCCGCAGCTCGATCCCGCATTCTCGGCAACCCGTACAAACGGAAGGCATTCGGCCATCCGGTCTTTGAAGCTCGACAGGGTGCGCAGTCGCCTCAGCTCCGCCGGGAGGATGGCGGCATGCGCGTCCTGCCAGCCATCGAGCCAGAGCTGCGCCATCGCTTCGATATCTGTTGCGACGGCATCCCTGACCGCGAAGTTAGACATCAGCGTGTCAGCAGCGGATTCGGGAACGTGGCATTCAGGCCGCCACTTCCGTAGGGCCGGGTGATCACCTCCAGAAGATGACCATCGGGGTCATCGAAATATACTCCTCTCCCGTCGTCCCAGTGGTTCACGGCTCGGGGCTCCTTGTGAAACGGATCGGCCTAGAACGGCAAGCTGCGGGCTTGAATGCGCCCCATGATCTGATCGAACTCCGGCTCCGAGACAAGGAATGCAAAATGTCGCGAAGCGATCTCTGAATCGGTCTGGATGAAATCCAGGGACGTGTCACCGACTTGGACCACGATGAAATGTCCCAGGCGCCTATGATCCGGAAGCCCCAGCACTTTTGTCAGGAAGCGGGCGGTAGCCTCGGCGTCGCTCGCGTGGACGATCGTGTGATTGAGCGAGATCGCCATCACCCGATGCCCCTTTCCCAGCGGGATGCCGTCACGTCATAGGGGGCGTTGATCGTCGGATCGGCGCCGGGGTTGGGCCGCCAGCCGCCGCAAAAGCTGTTGCCGTCGGCGGAGAACTTCGCGGTGAAGGTGGCGTCCATCGGCTTCTTGTCGATCGTGATTGTCAGGTCATCGCCCTCAAGGCTCCATTGGTAGGGCCAAGGGTCGGGCGCCATGTTCGAGAAAACGTAGGAAGCGAACCGTTTGATTTCCGGATCATATCCTATGAGTTCGTGGCTTTTGATCAGCTCACCGCCATAGTCCATCTCCATGTCCTGCTGGAGAAAGAAGCTCGCACCGGCGGCGTCATGCAGCCAGCTGAACCTGGTTGTCCCCGTGACGTTCTGCTCTTCCGAGTCGAGCGACCGGCCTTCGAGAGTCCAAGTGCCCACCAGGCGATCCAGAAGTCTAAGCGAAGGGTGAGGCGTCAGGGCTTCCTGAGGCTCACTCCCATTCTTTTCCGCCATGCCGACCTCCTGTCAGACCACCTTGAACGTATCATGCAATAATATGGTTGCATGATACGTTCAAGGTGGTGCAGATTGCCGGAATGGACCTCGAACTCCTCTTCAGAGCGCTGGCCGATTCAACCCGGCGGCGTCTGTTGGAAGAGATGGACGAGCGAGACGGGCAGACGCTGTTCGAATTGCATGTCCGGCTTGTGAGTTGGCACGGACTGGCGATCTCGCGTCAAGCGCTCTCAAAGCATCTCGGCGTGCTTGAGGAAGCAGGGGTTGTCCGCACCGAGTGGAAGTGGCGGTCGAAGCACCACTTCCTGGAACGTGAGCCGCTGCGCCGGTTGTGGCGCGTGTGGCTCGCTCCCCTTGCCGAAGGCCCAATGGAGAAAAGAGATGTTGAAGATTACAGTAACGAGCGTGCTGGTTGATGACCAAGACAAGGCGCTGGCATTCTATCGCGACGTCTTAGGGTTCGAGTTGAAGCACGACCTTCCGTTGGGTGAATATCGGTGGCTAACCTTGACGGCGCCCGGCGACGGTGGCGGTGTGGAATTGCTCCTCGAGCCTGACGCGCACCCCGCCGCCAAGCCGTGGAAAGCGGCGCTGGTGGCGGACGGCATTCCCTGCACGATGTTCGGCGTGGATGACGTGCGTGCAGAACATGGGCGCCTGTCTGCCGCGGGCGTGCGGTTCACTCAGCCGCCAACTCCGATGGGGAACGTCACAACTGCCGTGTTCGATGATACCTGCGGCAATCTAATCCAGATCGTTCAGCAGAACTGATCCGCCCATGAAGGCAGCCGGCGATGACGCGATACCGGGGGGATCGACATAGCGAGCCTGCACGCCTTTGCGGTCGCTCTCCCCAAGAATCTGTGAAACGGCGATAGCACGTTCGCCCGCGATCAGGTTCGCGGTCCCACAGCGAGTCGGGGCAGTGAACCGGAAAGGGGTCCGCATCCGGGGCTTGCAAAATGGTTCAGCACGCGCTGCTCGTCAGCCTCGCCGAAATCGTAAAGCCGACGATATCGCGCATCCATCTGATAAGCGCGGAATGCGGCCCGATTAGCCTCTTGAAGATCCCGCAGAATAAATCGACCGGCCTGTAACAGCATGATGGTATCCTATATGCACAATGCACGACGATCAGATGCAGCCGATGGTGCGTTCGTCGGAGTCACTGCGCCCGCATACGCGTCGAACCAGCCGGTCAACTTCACTCCCGTGCCACCATCGGGACCGCTGCTCCGTCGAATACCGCATCGAACCTGTCTGTCGGCATGATCTGCTCGAAATAGGAGTCTTCAGCTTCATGCCACTGTTGCTCCCAGCGGCCGATCATCCTCTCCCGTTGGCAGAGTCGGGCCATTCGATCCTGCTGCGGTAAGGATACGATGATGGCAAAGTCGATGATGTCGCGCAGTTCGGGCCGTGCCGAATAAACCCCCTCCAGAATGAGAACCGGTCTGGCAGCAAGTGCGGTCGGCTTGTCGCACAGGCGCCCGTCGAAAGCCTCCCAGTCGAAGGCGCGCCAGACGGCCTCCTGACCTTTGCGCAAGGCCGTCACCACCGCGCGCAGCCGCGTCCAGTCGATGCAGGCACCTGCCCGGTCGGCGGGGCTGTCGTCGCGCACCGTAACGCCTCCCGCGTAGAAATCGTCGCCTTCGATCACGGCTGCATCCAGCATTGCGGCAAGTGCGGCCGCCAGCGTCGACTTGCCCGCGCCGCTGCACCCGTCGATCGCCAGGACAAAGGCCCGTCCGCTATTCACGGTACTTGCTCTCGCTACGACGATCTCGGCCAACTCTTCAACATTGGCAGGCTCGCACATTACTTTCTCCGCCATATCGTCCGTTTCCTGGCTAATTCTGGCGGAAGCCGATGGCAGCGCCGGGGGACGCTTCAGTCACAGAGATCAATACTGTCATCGCAGGCCTCGGCGCGGGCGAGGAGAAATGCCTTTTCCTGCGCGTTGTGAGAGAGATTGGCTGCGGCCTTGAATTCGGAACGGGCCTCGACCAGTCGACCGGCTCGAAACAGGAAATCGCCCCTCGCCGCTGGCAAGGGCGCATAATTGCGCAGAACCGCATCCTCGGCGATCTCATCTACCAGCCGCAGGCCAGCTTCAGGACCGAACGCCATGCTGTGGGCGATTGCTCGATTGAGATCGACCACTGGCGAGGGCAGCACGTCCTGCAACCGGTCATAGAGCAGTGCGATGCGATGCCAGTCGGTATCGGCCGCCTTCCTCGCGCGCGCATGGCAGGCGGCAAGGGCGGCTTGCAGTGCATAAGGGCGATCGGCGCCACCGATTGCTTCGGCGCGGGCCAGCGCATCAAGGCCCCGATGGATCAGCAGTTGGTCCCAGCGTGCGCGGTTCTGCTCGGTCAACGGTACGAAGGCACCGTCCGGCGCGGTACGGACTGAAAGGCGAGAGGCCTGGATCTCCATAAGCGCGAGTAGGCCGAAGACCTCGGACTCCTCCGGCATAAGGGCAGCCAGGATTCGGCCCAGCCGCTGTGCTTCGGCGCAAAGCGATGGCCGGACCAGATCTTCGCCCGCAGTAGCCGCATAGCCTTCGTTGAAGATGAGGTAGATGACCTCGAGGACGGAGGCGAGACGGCCCGCGCGGTCAGTTCCACGAGGCACCTCGAAGGCGAGGCCAGCATCGCCAAGCGTCTTCTTGGCGCGGACAATGCGTTGGGCGATCGTCGCCTCGCTGGACAGGAAAGCTCGGGCAATTTCCCCGGTCGTCAGCCCACCGACAAGGCGCAAGGTGAGCGCGGTACGCGCCTCGCGCGAGATGGTCGGATGACACGCCGTGAAGATCAGGCCGAGCAATTCGTCGCCAAGATCGTCGTCCATGACCGCTTCGATGTCTTCAACAGTGGTGTCGCGCTCATCGTTCAGATCGCTGGCGATCTCGGCATGTTTGCGCTCACGCATTCTGTCGCGGCGAATGCCGTCGATCGCGCGGCGCTTGGCGGCTACCATCAGCCACGCCCCGGGATTCTGTGGAACGCCGCTCTTCGGCCATTCGGAAAGCGCGATCAACAAGGCGTCCTGCGCAAGCTCCTCGGCCAAATCGACATTCCGCGTCAGGCGGGCCAGGCCGCCGATCAGCCTGGCCCGCTCGATCCGGAAAACCGCCTCGATCGCCTGGTGGGTTTCGGGCTGGGTCGTTTGCGCCGCCATGCCCGTCTTGTCGGTAAATGTCCCGGACAAGGCAAGTGGAACGGCGACGATCGACTTCAGCGCTGCGCCAGCCGGTCGCGCAGTTGTTCCTCACGGCCGGCGATCTCGGGCGTCACGTTGTCCCCGAAATCTTCCAGCTCGACGAAGGGGCGGATCTCGAGCTCGCTCGGACCGGGCATCGGGTTGGGGCAGCGCTTGGCCCACGCGATCGCCTCGTCCATGTCCTTGACTTCCCATAGCCAAAAGCCGGCGACCAGTTCGCGGGTCTCGGCAAAGGGGCCGTCGATCACGGCGCGGCTGGGGCCGTCGAAGGCGATGCGCTTGCCGAACGACGAGGGCTTCAGGCCATCGCCGCCGACCAAGATGCCGGCGTTGACCAGCTCCTCATTGTACTTGCCCATGGCTTCGAGCATCTCGGTCGTGGGGATGCTGTCGCCCCGTTCGCTGTCTTCGGTCGCCTTCACAAACACGATTACACGCATGATCTTTCTCCTTGTTCGGGAGCCAGTAAAATGTTGCCTCCGTGCTGACGACGAAGCAGTTGGGCTAAAATCGACAACCCCGCGCAAATTTTTTCCGCGCCAGGTTATGAGGCCGTTGAGTCAAAAGTGCGCAATCAGAAGCGTTCGATCTGATTGGCGGCCTTTCTAAACGATGATACCGACACTTCGACACCACTGCTCCAGCACCGCTCGGATCGCGGTTTCTGGATCGCGGTCACGCCTGAAGGCCCACCATATAGCCCCGCCCTGCCACATGGCGAGCATCTGCCATCCCAGCTGCTCCGTTGCCTCTCCTTCAAACGTAAGACGCCTCCCCAGCGCGTCAGCCAGATATTGGCCCCATGCGGCCCCGCGCGCACGGAGTGCGGGGCTTCGCAGATCTTCGCGCAACAGAAGCAGTCCATCGGTGAAATTATACTCGGCTGCGCCGGCAGGCATGAGGTGAAGCAGCAGCGCGATCGCGCCATCCGGCGTCAACGGAAACTCGTTGTCTGCTGTAAGTGTTAGGGCATCCAATCGATCCCATGCATGCATCAGCACCGCCTCGACCATCGCATCCCGGTTGCGAAAGCGCTGCACGAGCGTGGCCGAGGAAAGACCGACTGCAGCCGACGCCTTCGAGAAGCTCAGTCCGCCTGGCCCCAACGCCTCCATGGCGCCCAGCAGACCATTTAGCACGGCTTCGTCGGAAACGGTCTTGATCCTGCCCATGAAAATTATATAAACGACCGGTTGGTTATATTTCAAGGAAAAAGCATGGCCCGCATCGTCGGCTACATAGCTTCGAGCCTGGACGGCTTCATCGCGACGGAGGATGACAGCCTCGATTGGTTGTTCGCATACGATGGCCTCGACCTCGGCGAGCATGATTATCGCCAATTCCTCAAGAGCATCCGGACCGTCGTGATGGGTCGAGGGACTTACGACTTTCTGGAGCGAGATGGCTCCCCTTGGGCCTACGGCGAGCAGCGGGTGTTAGTGGTCACTTCGCGACCGATACCAAATCCGAAAGGAGCCCTTGAGATACGTGGTGACATCGGCAGCCTGATCTCGGAACTGCGCGATCTCCGCGATGGAGATGTCTGGATCCTGGGTGGGGGCAAGTTGCAGATGACATTCATCGAGCGCGGCGCGCTCGATGAAATCGAAATCTATGTGATGCCGGAACTACTCGGTGGCGGAAAACCCTTGTTCCCGTCGACAGGCTTTCGAGCCAGCTTGCGCTTGATCGAAGCCGGCCATCTCGATCGGGGGTGCGTTCGTCTCCATTACGACTTCGACAGCTCCACCGAAGGCAGAAGGTTGCGTGCCGTTTGACATCCGTCAGCTTCGATACGCAATTGCCGCGGCTGATCATGGCAGTGTTGATTTCTGCTGAGAGTTGACCCGGGAGGGGGATAAATTTCCACTGAGAAGTGACCCATGTTTTTGATCGTTCTTCTGGACGTTGGGCCGGAGGACATTGGAGTGATCGACATGGCGTT
>Ga0207712_10002075_pt1 | contig 13150 bp, 8 predicted proteins | sample KBSS44metaG_FD_184402 | JGI IMG/M metagenome (GOLD analysis project Ga0207712, IMG submission 184402) | Switchgrass rhizosphere microbial communities from Kellogg Biological Station, Michigan, USA - KBS S4-4 metaG (SPAdes) (version 2) | ecosystem: Host-associated > Plants > Roots > Rhizosphere >... | reverse complement strand
AGCAGGTGAAGTGGCCTTGTTCTCTTTGCATAACAAAGACATTAATATGCTGAAAACAAAACAGCATTCATCTGCACGCCGTATTGTTGATCTTCTCGATGAACCTAAAGAAGTTTATACTTCCTTACTTATTGCGGGTACTTTTTTTAATATATGCATTATCGTGCTTTCTAATTTTCTTATTAATGAATTATTGAATTTAGGCGATTCATTGGTTAGGTTAGGCTCATTTGCTTATATCGCCGAATTATTGATCAAAGTTTTTATTATCGCATTTATCCTCATATTTTTTTGCCGCATTTTGCCAAAGGTTTGGGCCACACAGAATAATCTGCGGGTTGCCTATGATTGTTCTTATGTTATTGAAGGAATTCATCTTTTATTGGTACGCATAAGCAGAAGAATGGTGGCAATTGCGGATGTGATTGGCAGAAGACTTGGCGCTACAAAAAGTCGTATCGCCAGCTTGCAGGAGTTAGATGAAGCAATTGATATTACTACCGATGAAGAAACTTCCATTGAAGAAAAGAATATTTTAAAGGGTATTGTCAAATTCGGAAACATTTCTGTTAAACAAGTCATGCGTACCCGCCTTGATGTGAGCGGTATTGAATACAATATTCCTTTGTACGATTTGTTTAAAAAAGTGGAAGAGCTTCATTATTCCAGGTTACCGGTTTATAAAACAAGTCTTGATGAAGTAGTTGGTGTTCTGAATACAAAAGACCTGCAGGCACATTTGCAGCAACCGGAAGATTTTGACTGGCATGTTTTATTGCGACAGCCTTTTTTTGTTCCCGAAACCAAATTGATCGAGGACCTTCTCAAAGATTTTCAAAGTAAACGAATTCATTTTGCAGTTGTGGTTGATGAATTTGGCGGCACAAGCGGCATTGTTACAATGGAAGATATTCTTGAAGAGATCATAGGAGAAATAAAAGATGAGTTTGATGAAGAAGAAGGAAATATCAGGAAAATAGATGAGAGCACTTTCATATTTGAAGGTAAAACAACTGTAAATGATGCTTGCAAAGCAATGAAAGTCCCGAAGGATACGTTTGATGCGGTGAAAGGTGATAGTGAATCAATGGCGGGTCTTGTATTAGAGTTGTCGGGAGAATTTCCTACAACCAACACAGTTCTTACAACCGGCGATTTTGAATTCACCGTATTGGAAGCTTATAAAAACAGGATCATGGAAATTAAGGTCACAATTAAACGCAGTCTTGACTAATGAAAACTATTTCTTATTTCTTTCTTGCAACCGTATTCTTTGTTTCAATTTTATCCTGTAACACCAATTATACAGTTGACAAAAAAAGAGGCTATTATAAAATTGATTTTCCCGAAAAGCAGTATAGACTGTTTGATCAGCCTGGTTATCCTTATTCGTTTGAATATCCTGTTTATGCCAACGTAATAAAGGATAGTACTTTTTTTGACAACAAGCCCGAAAACGATTGGTGGATCAATATCGATTTTCCACAATTTCATGGAAGAGTATTTGTGAGCTATAAAGAGATTGGGAAAAATAAATTTGATTCACTGATCAATGATGCGTTTACTATGAGCTATAAACAACATGTGCAAAAAGCATCTTCCATAGAGCCGCAGCCATTTCGTACTCCCAATAATGTAGACGGAATTTATTTTACACTGGAAGGTGAAACTGCAACAGCCAACCAGTTTTTTCTCACCGATTCAGTAAAGCATTTTTTGCGTGGCGCATTATATTTTGATGCGACGCCAAACGAAGATTCTTTGTCAATTGTAAATGATTTTTTAAAAAAAGACCTTCAATACATGATCAATACTTTGAAATGGAAATAAACCTGCTTGACTGAAACTTTTCCCAGAAGGAAGACGGGAATTCTTAAATACATTTGCAAAAAAATAGCGAAGTGATAATAATTGATAATAAGCAGATCAGTGATGATGTGGTGGAGACGCAATTCGTTTGTGACCTGTCAAAATGTAAAGGCGGTTGCTGCGAAGACGGTGATGCGGGTGCACCGCTTGATGATGAGGAATTGGAGATCATTAATGAATTGTATGAGAAGATAAAACCTTATCTTACTAAAGCTTCGATAAATGAAATTGAACGTAAAGGAAAATATGTTTACGACCGCGAATTTGGTTGGGTAACCCCAACACTCGCAAGTGATAATGAAATATGTGTATATGCAATCAGGGAAAAAAGTGGAATGATAAAATGTGCTTTTGAACAGGCTTACTATGATGGAATTATTCCTTGGAAAAAACCGATCAGTTGTCACCTGTACCCGATCACTGTAAAAAAAGGAAAGTATGGCGATTACGAAAGAGTAAACTATGAACCGAGAGAAAAGCTCTGCAGCCCCGGTTGTGCTTTGGGAGAAAAATTAAAAGTCCGCACATTTGAATTTTTAAAGGAGCCGTTGATCAGAAAATATGGGCAGGAATTTTATGATGCTTTGGAAAAAGCAGCCAAAGAATATTATCAGGCAACGACAAAATGATATCTTATAAAGAGGTAAAATCACTCCTCAATAACAGCGGTAGAATGTATAAAAAGAAATTTTAAAAAAGGTAAATAAGAAATTCCTTCGTTAATTTGTAAGCAAGCAATTAATTTTCTTCTCATTCCCTGAATTCCTAAAATCGAGGTTCTATGTCCGAACACTCACAATCATTTATTGCAAAAAGCGCTGAAAAAACTGCTGACAGAGAACATCGTCGCAAGATCAATTTTAATATTGGCAAGTATAACGCTGTTGTGCCAAAAGGAAAAGAGCAATTCATCAATGTGAACCTTGCAAGAGAGAAAGCAAAAAATTTAAAATGGAAGGCGATCGAGAATCTTGATAAAATGCTGGAGAGTTTTGAAGCCAAGATTACTAAAAGAGGAGCAAAAGTAATTTGGGCGGAAGATGCAAAACAGGCACTGGAAGAGATCGGAAAAATTTGTGCTGAGAAAAATTGCAAAACATTGGTGAAGAGCAAGAGCATGGTGACAGAAGAAATTCATTTGAATAAATTCCTGGAAGGACGAGGAATTGAAAGTGTAGAAACAGACCTGGGGGAATACATTCAGCAGTTAGATGGCGAACCGCCTTATCATATCGTTACTCCTGCCATGCATAAGAGTAAAGAAGATGTGGCAAAACTATTTGCAGAAAAATTAGGAACAGATCCAAAGCTGACGCCTGAACAACTTACACTAGTTGCAAGAGATGTATTGCGAAAAAAATATGTGGAAGCAGAAGTAGGAATAACCGGGGCAAATTTTATTATTGCTGATATCGGCGGAATTGCAATTACAGAAAACGAAGGCAATGCAAGATTAAGTTGTTCGATGCCGAAGACACATATCGTGGTGGCAGGTATAGAAAAAGTTATTCCATCAATGAATGACCTTGCTTTGTTTTGGCCATTACTCGCAACATACGGAACAGGTCAAAGAATAACTGTATATAGTACAATAGTAACCGGCCCGAAGCAGGAAAATGAAACTGATGGACCTGACGAAATGTATGTGATACTGCTTGACAATGGAAGAACGAACATTCTTGCAAATGAAAAGTCAAGGGAAAGCCTGTATTGCATTCGATGTGGCGCTTGTTTGAATGCATGCCCTGTCTATAAAAATATTGGTGGCCATAGTTATGAAGCTACATACAGCGGCCCAATTGGCTCTGTGATAACTCCTCATTTGAATGGAATGAAGGAATGGAAACACCTGAGTTATGCATCCTCACTTTGCGGCAATTGTACTGAAGTATGTGCGGTGAAAATTAATTTGCACGAATTGCTGCTGGAAAATAGGCATGAGGCAGTTGATGAAGGCGACAGCAGTTTTGCAGAACGCACTGGTTGGAAATTATGGAAACAAGCAATGCTCAAACGCCGCCTGATGAATATGGGAAACAGAAAAATAAAAGATTGGGTAGTGAATACTTTACTAAAAGGTTGGAAAGAGCATAGAAGCAAAATGGAGTTTCCTAAAAAGTCTTTCAATCAAATGTGGCAGGAAAAATACGGAAACAGATAATTATCTTCATTGAGTGATTATTTACGCAAATAGGATTACTCCCCGCCTCCAGTATGTTACTGATTTTATCGGTCAAGAAATTACAGGACAGCCATTTCAACTTACTACGGATGAGTTTTTTTTCAATGCTTTTAATGGCCCGAAGATCAATTACGGTTATGAACCTATTTCGAGTGATGAATTATTGATCGTTAATTATCCACTGCTATTTGAAAATTCGATCAAGAAACAGAATATCTCTTGTTTTAAGCTAAACGATTTCCCGGCATTTTTTAAATCAGAAGGAGATTATCCGTTTGACATATTCTCTGCTGTTTTTTATTTACTCAGCCGTTATGAAGAATACCTTCCTCATAAAAAAGATATGTATGGAAGATATGCTCATGAGAATTCGCTGGCGTTCAAAGAAGGGTTTTTAAATATTCCTTTGGTAAATACCTGGATCGAAGATTTCAAAAAAGCATTAAAGAAGAAATTTTCAACTCTTAGCCTTCAACCTTCAGCATTCAATTTTCAACCAACCTACGATATCGATGAAGCATTTGCATTTAAGAATAAGGAATTATCAAAAATAGGAGGTGGTCTTGCAAGATCTTTGGTGAAAGGTGAGTGGGCAATTGTAAATAAAAGATTGAGAGTGATTCGTGGAAAAACAAATGATCCTTATGATGCGTATGAATGGATGGACAAACTGCATGAAAGAAATAATTTAAAACCATTGTATTTTTTTCATGTAGCTACTGAGAAAGGAAAGTATGATAAAAATATTCCTCCATCACATCCTGCCATGAAGCAATTAATAAAGCAACATGCCGAAAAATATTCTATCGGAATTCATCCTTCATGGGCAAGCGGGGATAATGAAAATTTGCTGGGAAACGAAATTGAAACGCTTGAGACAGCAACTGGTAAAAAGATAACTGCCTCACGACAGCATTATATTCGATTCACTTTTCCGCATACTTTTCGCCGATTAATTGCTGCAGGTATCACAGATGATCATTCAATGGGTTATGGTAGCATCAATGGCTTTCGTGCATCGGTGGCTTCTTCATTTTACTGGTATGACCTGAAAAAAGAAGAACAAACAAATCTTTTGCTTCATCCCTTCTGTTTTATGGAAGCCAATTCATTTTTTGAACAAAAATATTTACCACAAAGAGCTTTTGAAGAAATGATGTATTACTATAATGTTGTTAAAGCTATTAATGGCACACTCATTACTATCTGGCACAATAATTTTTTAGGGACATATCCAAAGTTTCGTGGATGGAAAGATGTGTATGAAGAGTTCATTCGACAAGTAAGTAAATAGGCGTGAGAGGTCAATGGTGAATAGAATTGCCAAACGTACAAGAGTGCGACGCAAGAAAAGCTAAATAGTAGCAATGCAGCTGACCTCATCCTCCAAGATTAAATCTAAGTCTCCCCTTTAGGGGAACAGAGGGTTGGGTTTACACTCCTTCCGCTTCTGGTTGTTCCGTACTTGTAATTTTATAGGCCTTATTTACCAGGAAAACTCCAAGTAAAGTAACAAGACCACCAATGGCGAGATAGATAGTAAGCTTTTCATCAAATATCATAGAACCGAGTATAACTGCAACCATCGGATTGATGTAAGCATAAACAGAAGCTTGTTCGGTAGGTAAATTCTGCAGCGCATACAAGTAACAAACAAAAGCGATCAATGAGCCGAAGATGACAAGATATGCAATGGCCGTCCACGATTGCCATGGGATGGCTGTAAGAGAAACAGCCTTTCCAGTTGCTGAAGAAAAACTATACAACACAATTCCGCTAATGACCATTTGAAGACCAAGACCAAAATAGGGATTGAATCGAACAGCTTGCTTTTTGGTATAAAGTGTTGCAATTGCCCATGTCCAGGTAGCGATGACAGAAAGTAAAATACCCCAGCGGAATTGAGGATCAAAAAATTCATCCAGGTGATCATAAAAAATTACGCATACGCCACCAAAACCAAGCAACAAACCAACAATTGCCATGACCGGCATTTTCCCTCTTGACATAAAGAGCCCGATGACCACCAACCATAATGGAAAGATGGCCCCTATGATAGCGCCAAGACCTGCAGATATTTTGTATTGCAATGCAAGTGTGCTAAGCCCGTTGCTGATCATAAAATTTAAAAAGCTTAACACGATGATCGGGATCCATTCTTTGCCTTTTGGCAATGGAATTCTTTTGTAAAGAAAGAAGCCAACATAACAAATACCGCCGAGCATTTGCCTTATGGCTGCCATCTGCAATGCGTCAGGAATATATTTTACTCCTTGTTTGCTTGCCAGCCAGGTGGTGCCCCAAAGAATGCATACTAATGAAAGTGCAAAGATGGCTTTTGCCCTTGTTCCTTTTTTGTGAATGGTCAAAGGATTCAGCGCCGATAAACTTTTTAAAGCATCAGTGGATTGTGATAAGGTTTTATTAAAGTCGAATAAAGGCATTTATGAGATCATAGATGATAATTGATAGATGATAGTTTTTAAACTATCATCTATCATCTATCAACTATCAGTTAGTGTTTAAAGTGTCTCATCCCCGTTATCACCATCGCCAGTTTATTTTCTACACAATAATCAATTGAATCTTTATCCCGTATAGAACCTCCGGGTTGAATAAATGTTTCTATTCCTTCTTCATGACTCATCTTTACACAATCATTAAAAGGAAAGAATGCATCACTTGCTAATACAGCGCCATGAAGATCAAAATTAAAATGCTTTGCTTTTTCAATTGATTGACGTAATGAATCAATACGGCTAGTTTGCCCGCAACCTTTTCCGATCAGTTGTTTATTTTTTATCAGCGCAATGGCATTTGACTTTAGATGTTTACAAATAAGGTTGGCAAATTTCAGATCTTCTTTTTCTGAAGATGTTGTTTCCCTGCCACCAACTTCTTTCCATTCTGAATAATTGCCTTCATCTGTTCCTTGTATCAGCACTCCATTTAATAATGAACGGAACATTTCTTTTGATTGTTCACTTTTGACTTTTGACTTCAACAGGATCCTGTTCTTTTTTGATTTGAGAACAACTAACGCATCTTCATTAAAAACGGGGGCGATCAACACTTCAAAAAATATTTCATTTATGGCATCAGCGGTTGCTTTATCAATTGTGCCGTTACAAACCAATACACCACCAAAAGCAGATTCAGGATCACCGGCAAGTGCAGCATCCCAGCTTTCTTTTACTGTTGTTCTTTGTGCCACACCGCAAACATTTGTGTGCTTGATGATCGCAAATGTGGTATCTGTAAATTCCTTTATGATCTGTACAGCTGCATCTACATCGACAAGATTGTTATAAGAAAGTTCTTTGCCATTTAACTGATCAAATAATTCATTAAGGTTGCCGAAGAACGCAGCTTTCTGGTGTGGGTTCTCACCATAGCGCATTGCTTTTTCTTCTTTATTAAATGGAGTAGTAACAGAAAGTTGGTGAAAATAATTTGAGATAGCAGTATCATATGCTGTGCATACATCAAAAGCATTGATAGCAAACATCCTTCTTTGTTCTAATGTTGTTTCTCCGTTTTGCTCTCTTATTACTTTTTCAAGCAATGAATAATCTGCCTTGTTAGCAATAACAACAACATCCTTATGGTTTTTTCCTGCACCACGGATCATTGATGGTCCGCCGATATCAATTTTTTCAATGATCGCCTTTTCATCAGTGGTTGAAGCAACAGTTTCTTCAAACGGATAGAGGTCAACAATCACGAGATCAATTTCAGGAATGTTGTACTGCTTCATTTCAGCAACATGGGTTTCATCATCTCTTTTTCCAAGAATGCCTCCGAAAACCGAAGGATGTAATGTCTTTACTCTGCCGCCAAGAATAGACGGATAAGTAGTGAGATCTTCGACAGGTACAACTTTTACTCCCAGCTTTTCAATAAAACTTTGTGTGCCTCCTGTGGAATAAATAGTAACGCCAAGTTCGGACAGCAATTTCACAATAGGCTCAAGACCATCTTTGTAAAAAACAGAGATGAGGGCAGACTGAATTTTTTTGTTCATAGTTTTTTAAAAATTAGAGGCAGGTAATCGTCAGAGAAGCCGCAAATGTAAGCTACCGGAGGTTCATCACAAAAGCCCCTTTTTCACTTACATCATGCCAGGGAATATGTAATAGATCACAATCCTTTTTCCAATAGTTAATTTTCCATGCAGGGCAGGAGCCGTCAAAAACAACTTGCTTTACAGAAAATGTTTCTGCCAGTTTATTAAAATATAATTTAGGATTACCAGAGATCAGCAGAAGGTCAATAGGGATCTTTTCTTCAAGCGGAGCAAAATATTTTGTTTCACCTATCGTCATTATCCTTTTGCTGTTGTAGACAATTAAATTCTCCTGCTCTTGATAATTTTCAAAATTTATGGCTGGTTCAATGCGATGCAAAACCCTTGATGGCTTTAAATGAAAGTTTCTTATAAAATCATCTGCTAATAAGTCAGAATCGCCAACGAAGAAATATTTTCTTCCATCAATAAGATCAATGGCTCGTTTTTGAGGTACATTATAAACGATCAGTTGCTCCCGGTTATTTGCCTGGACAAATGAAATAGTCCGTAACACAACGAATCCAAACAATGCTGCCAATGCATATTTAAGGCCTGTTTTACTTTTCTCCATTAGCCAAAAGCCCAAACCGATAGCAACTCCATACAACAAGATTGTTTGAGGAATTGAAATTTGAAGACCATCCCATAATGAAAATGGCACTATCTCAATTCGTTCGATATAAGAATTCATGATCCAGATAAGCCAAAAAATAATTTTACCAATAAATATTGCAATAACAGGGATGAATGAAACAGCACATAATAAAATTTCACCAAGCACGATCAAACTTGATAATGGTACGGCCAAAAAGTTGGTCAATAAGAAATAATTCGGAAACTGGTGAAAATGATAAATGCTAACCGGTACCGTAAGGATCTGCGCAGCGATCGTTACTGCATTTAGTTTCCATATAATATCTAATAGTTTATTTTTTATGTAAAGCAAATTATAGATCGGTTGCATAAAGATGACAATACTTAACACAGCTGCGTATGATAGCTGAAAGCCAACATCCCAAAGCCAGTAAGGATTATTGCACAGCAATAAGAAAGCTGAAAAAGCAAGAGTGTTAAAGATGGATGACTTTCTTGTAAGAGAATCTGCTAAAACAATACAGGTAAACATTACTGCAGACCGGATAATAGATGGTTGTGCCCCTGCAAGCAGACTAAATAGCCATAACCCGACGAGAATTAAAGCAGGTCTTAGCCATTTTACTTTTTTTCTTTGTAGTGGTTTTAATATCAAAGTGAGCAACCAGTAGATGAGACCAAGATGCAAGCCAGAGATCGCAATGACGTGAACGACGCCGGTTTTACTGTAAGATTGTACCAATGTTTTATCAAGGTCATCTTTGTAGCCTATTAGTAACGCCTCTGCTAAACCCAATTCCTTTTCGCCTTTAATATTTTTACGAAGAATACTCAACACTTTTGCCCGGGATTCATTAAGGAATTGCTGGAAGAAATTTTTATTGGTAGTAGATAAAATTTCAAACTCATTTTCTTTCAGGAAAACCTGGTGAGTGATCGCCTGGAACAAGGAATATCTTTTATAATCGAAGCCGCCGGGGTTACCGGAGTTCTTTATTTCCTGAAGTGGTTTTGTAATGATCAATTGAGAACCATATCCAATAGTTGATGGCGTGCTGTCTTTTTTAAAATAAAGAATGATCGTTCCTTTTGTTTTAATGCAAGAGTCATTTTGTAAAATATAATCAACTGATGCATTTGCCTTATAGGATTTTGTTTTTTCAACAGGGATCTCAATTAAGGTTACAATAAGTGCATTTTCATTTTTATACTTTTTACCAAACCAATATTTATCATGCTGAATATTTTTATACCATGACAATAACCCACCAAGAGCGATAAACAATAGAGTAACCGCCAAACCGCTTAAGGCAGAAAGTTTATACCGTTCAAAAAAGGGAATAAGGAAAAACGTGATCGTTGTAATTGAAGAAGTGACTAGTATGAACCATAAAATTCCAGGTGGGATTTGCAAATTCCATTGTAAAACAATTCCAGCAATTAAAGGAAACAGGTACCGGATGAACGGCGCTTTTTTCCATACATGAATTACTGGCAAAGACATTTACAAAAGGTAAAACACACTTAATATCTTTTCAATACCACTTTACGGGTATTTCTTATAGCTTCGTATCTTTCAATAATGAAAAATTTTATGAGAAAACTTTTGTTTGTACCTGCATTGATCATATGCAGTAATTTATTTTCGCAAACCCTGCAACAGATCGAATCAAAAAGAGTTCACCTGCCAAATGGCTGGAGTCTTACTCCAGTTGGAAAAGATCTTCCATTGGGTGATCTTCCATTGAACATGGCCGTTTCACCATCAAAAAAACTTATTGCCATTACTAACAATGGTCAAAGTGTGCAATCTCTTCAGCTGGTCGACACATGGAATGACAAAGTGCTGAGCACAGTCGTCATTCCAAAATCATGGTACGGAATAAAATTCAGTAGTGATGAAAAATTTCTTTATGCTTCAGGCGGAAATGATAACTGGATATTGAAGTATGCTATTCAAAAAAATCAACTTGTTTTAAGGGATAGCATAAAGCTTGGCGCTAAATGGCCAAATAAAATTTCCCCAACAGGATTTGAAATAGATGATTCAAAAAAAACAATGTATGTGGGAACAAAGGAGAACAGTTCTCTTTACTTTGTTGATCTTTTCTCTAAGAAACTTACTGATTCAATTAAATTAGATGGCGAAGCATACGGTTGTTTATTGTCTCCCGATAAAAAAAGATTGTACGTTTCAGTCTGGGGCGCAGATGAAGTGATCGTTGTAAATACAACGGACAGGAAAATCTCAGATCATATAAAAGTTGGTGATAACCCCAATGAACTTTGTTTATCAAAAAGTGGTAAGCTATTATATGTAGCCAATGCAAATGATAATTCAGTTTCGGTCATCAATACACAAACATTAAAAGTGATCGAGACATTAAGCGCTGCACTTTATCCTGATGCTCCTCCCGGTTCCACTTCCAATGGTCTTGCATTAAGTACTGATGAGAAAACATTGTACATCGCCAATGCAGATAATAATTGTTTGGCAGTATTTGATGTAAGTAAACCCGGCCAAAGTAAAAGCAATGGATTTATTCCCACCGGCTGGTATCCTACCAATGTAAAAGTGATCGGTAAAAAAATATTTGTAACAAATGGAAAAGGATTTTCATCACAGGCAAATCCTTATGGCCCTAACCCGGTAAGAAAAAGAGAAGAAGTTATTTACCAGGGTGGCGACCGGAATAAGCCGATAGAAGTTCAATATATCGCCGGTTTATTTAAAGGGACCATGAGTATTATTAATACACCAACGCCGCAACAGCTTTCTATTTATTCGCAGGTTGTTTATCAAAATACACCGTATAAAAAGGAAACGGAATCATTGAGCAAAGGTGAAAATGGAAGCCCTATCCCAATGAAACTTGGAGATCCTTCACCGATCAAATATGTTTTTTACCTGATCAAAGAAAACAGGACCTACGACCAGGTGCTTGGCGATATCAAAGAAGGCAACGGCGATCCTTCATTGGTTTTATTTGGAGAAAACATTACACCTAACCTTCACAAGCTGGCAAAAGAATTTGTGTTGCTTGATAATTTTTATTGCGATGGTGAAGTAAGTTCCGATGGACATAGCTGGAGCATGGGTGCTTATGCAACAGATTTTTTAGAAAAGACATGGCCCACAGATTACGGTAGTCGTGGTGGCAGTTACAGTGGTGAGGGTATGAGAAAAACCGCTAACAATAAATGGTATATCTGGGATCAGTGTAAGAAAAAAAATGTTTCTTATCGTACTTATGGTGAGTTTACTGATGCAAGAACAGCCAACATTCCCGCCCTTGAAAAACATTTCTGCCCAACTTATGCCGGCTGGAATCTTGCGGTAAAAGACACCACCAGGTTTTACCAATGGAAAAAGGAATTTGATTCATTGCTTGCGGCAAATGCAGTGCCACAATTCAATACTATGCGTTTCGGAAACGATCATACAGAAGGTTTGCGGAAAGATAAGCCAACGCCGTTTGCACATGTAGCCGATAATGATCTTGCTGTTGGGATGTTTATCGAATACCTGAGCAAGAGTTCCATCTGGAAAGAAAGCGCCGTGTTCATTGTGGAAGATGATGCGCAGAATGGATCCGATCATGTGGATGCACACAGAACCACCGCCTATGTTGCTGGTGGATTTATAAAAAGAAAGTTTGTTGATCATACAATGTATTCCACTTCGTCTATGTTGCGTACAATGGAACTAATTCTCGGTTTACAACCGATGAGCCAGTATGATGCGGCAGCTGAACCGATGTGGCGCAGCTTTTCAGCATCTGCTGACATTACTCCATTTGTATCTTTGCCTTCCAATATCAGTCTTTATGATAAAAATATGGTGATAAATAAATGGCAACAGAAAAGTGAGACATTTGATTTTACCAATGAAGACAAGGCGCCTGATCTTGAATTCAGCGAATTGCTTTGGTATGCCATCAAAGGAGATAATGTTCCTTTTCCCGGTCCAAAACGATCAGCCTTTGTTAAATTGAAAGATAAAAAAGAGGAAGACGATGATGATTGATATGTAGCCGGCTTCTGTGCTACTATTAAGCTTCTGTTGTGTCACTCACTTGTACGTTCAGGAATTCTATTCAACTTTTTATTTAACCGCAAAGACGCCAAGAATTCGTAAAGGCAAAGGATCTCTTTGCGTCTTTTGTATTTCATCTTTGCGGACTTTGCGCGAAGCCTTTCTACGCCAGCATTTTATTTAAATACGCCACCTGACCAAGATGATAAATATTATGCTGTATCAACCCATTCAGCAAAAACCGGAAATTATACTTACGCAGAGGAACAATATCGCTTAAAAAACTATCATCTTCTTTCTGTTTAAGCAGGTCAATTATTTTATTATGAGTTGCTTTCAATTGTTCTACTCCCTTTTTCCATGTATGAGTTTTTGGATCAATAGTCCGCCAGTCATTCGC
>Ga0207712_10002068_pt1 | contig 13181 bp, 3 predicted proteins | sample KBSS44metaG_FD_184402 | JGI IMG/M metagenome (GOLD analysis project Ga0207712, IMG submission 184402) | Switchgrass rhizosphere microbial communities from Kellogg Biological Station, Michigan, USA - KBS S4-4 metaG (SPAdes) (version 2) | ecosystem: Host-associated > Plants > Roots > Rhizosphere >... | reverse complement strand
TGGCGCGACTTACCATCTTATCGGAAGCACTCAACTAGACTCGATCTTTTGCGAGAAACGCAGTAATTATGGGCGATTCGTCGAGAGACCGAGTCGGACCAACTCCCCTTCGCTTAATGGCATAAAGTTTGCCTTTCACGTAGCCAACGACAAAGTTAATCTCTGTCATTTTTTCACACAGTCAATTCATAGAATTCGGGCGGTCTCATAGGAACGTCTTTTTGAAGATCGCCCTTCCGCGAAAATACAGAAGTGTGTTTGGGGTGGATTGCGCATGATTGGCTTTTTAGAAGAAGTTACATCTATAAAGCCCGGTAGTGTTTTTCTGGAGAAGTGTTTGAGCATATTTATTTTCCAAAAAAAGCCGGACAAGTTTTGGGGTCGAGCGCAAAGGTTTTTATATATCAAGCCGCACTTATATTAAGTGATTCGGATCTAAAATTTTTTTGGAGGAAACAAATGAAAAGGTTCTCAATTGCTTTTTTACTTTTCATCTTTGCGTTGGTTGTTGTCCATGCACAGACAACAACCGGTCGTTTGGTTGGAACGGTTACTGAAGCTAATGGAGCGGTAATTCCGGGAGCAACGGTGGTTGTCATCGATTCGCAGACCGGAAAAGAACGCACCGCTACCTCGAATGCGGAAGGAGGCTTTACCGTGCCTCTTTTGGACGTCGGGACGTACACGGTAAAAGTTACGTCAAAGGGATTCAAATCGACCACAACGTCGATCACGATCCAGATCGGCCAGGAATATTCACTTGGCGTCCAGCTTACAGTCGGCGATGTTAGTGAAAACGTCACCGTAACGGCCGGAACCGACATAATGAATACGACCAATGGCGAGCTTAGCTCGACTCTGACCAATCGTCAGATCACCGAGTTACCGCTCGCGACCAGAAACCCGCTGGCGTTGATCCTGACCCAGGCAGGCTCGGCCTCGAACCCCAATCAGGGTACGTCGATTGACGGCGGGCGCACCTCATCTACGAACATCACTCGTGACGGCGTAAACATTCAGGATAATTTTATCCGGTCGAATGCGACTGACTTTTCTCCAGGCCGCCCGAGCGTTGATAACGTCGAGGAGTTTACGCTTTCGGCGCAATCGTCTGTCGACACGGGATTTGGTTCCGCACAGGTCAATTTTGTTACTCCGCGTGGAGGAAACCAATTTCATGGCGCCGGCTGGGAATACAACCGCAACTCTGCAGTAGGTGCAAATAGCTGGTTTGCCAATGCGGGCGGAAATCATCTTGCAACCGATTCGGTCGTGATCAACGGTTTCCGCAAGGCTGGCGAAGAGAAAAATCCAAGGCCTTTTCGCAATCGCAATCAATATGGTATTAAAGTCAGCGGCCCGATCATCAAGGACAAACTTTTCTTCTTTGCGTTTGGCGAGAAGCTTAACGACATTGTTACCGCCTCCCGTGTAATCTTGACGCTTTCGCCAGAAGCAAAAGCCGGCATATTCCGTTATGCAGACAACGCCGGAGTAATTCATAGTGCTAATATTTTTACGCCGGGTGTGTTTACAACCAACACGACTTTGACTGGCAGCGGTGTTGCTGCTCCAACCGCAATAAATTCTGCTGTTGCCACCAAATATCTTGCGAACATGCCGGATGTGAATTCTTTCGAAGTTGGCGACCTGCTTAATTCATTGGGCCACCGTTTCTTCCAGAACGCCAATCAGACTCGAGACAGTTTGACGGGCCGCTTAGATTACGATCTCAACTCGAAGAATAATATCAATGGGGTAATCGACTATAATTTCGAACACAATTTGCGAAATGATATTGATCAATTCAACCCGATACCGAATGTTAACCAACCGGCGAGAAACGTGTTGTATTCCGGTGGATGGAGGTATAGCCCTACTGCCAATGTCAGTAACGAATTTCGTATCGGCCGCATTTACAGCAGACCTGATTTCTTCCGAACTGATGCAGCGGCCACCGAATTCTTTCAACCACCCACGACTTTGATTGCTAGCCCTGAGCCGCAGAACAACGGCGTTTTTCGTAACCAGGGCAGGGCGGTCAGCACTGTGAATGCTCAGGACACTGTGTCCTGGCTGTTTGGCAATCACACATTGCGCTTTGGAGCGCAATTCCAAAGAGTTGAGATAAGCGCGTACAACGACGCCGGAATCGATCCGGTTTACAACTTTGGGATAAGCTCTTCTGGCCCGGTTTTTAACGCTGCCGCGCTAGTTACGGCCGCAGGAGGAGGTCCCGCTTTGACCTCCGCCCAACAAACGACAGCGAAAAATCTTTACGCCTTGCTGGGTGGAGTTATTTCCAGCGGAAGTCAAACCTTCAACGCTACGTCACAAACGTCTGGATTTGTTAACGAGGCGACGAATTTGAGGCAATTCCATTTCTATATGCTCGCGCCGTATGTTCTGGATTCGTGGAAAGTGCGGCCGGAGCTGACGATCAATGCTGGACTGCGTTATGACTATCAGGCTCCTCTTGTGAGCACTAATGGGCTATATTTTGAAGCGACGATCGCTGACGGCCGTACCCCAAAGGATGCTGTATTGGATCCAGCTGGAACTCTCCAGTTCATTGGCGGCAATTCAGGAAAAAAGAATACGTTCTACAAGGCGGACGATAACAATTGGGCTCCTTCGGTAAGCATTGCATGGGCTCCTAAAAGTGTTCCGACAAAATTCTTGAAATGGATAACCGGACGTGATTTTGTCGTTCGCGGGGGATACCGACTCAGCTATGTCAACGATGAGTTGGTGCGAGCTCCCGATAATGCGCTTTCGAATCATCCCGGATTCTCCTCTGGCTTATCAGCCCTCGCGACTCTAAATAACTTAAGTTCTTCAACCGCGATCGATGATCGGTTCGGTTCTCCACATACCTCCAGCTTAGGGGTTCCGACGTTCATTGCGACGCGGTCATACACGACCAACAATACTCCATCGTTTTTAAATACCGGAACTGTTTTTGCGATCGATCCGAATCTTAAGACGCCAACGCAAAACGACTACAGCGTGGGTATTTCAAGACAGTTTGGAAACTGGGTAGCGGAGATAAGATATGTCGGTGGTTTCAGCAAGAACATGCTGAGAACAATCGACTACAACCAGATCATGATTCCTGATGCTTATAGGGCCGATTTCAATATCGTTAGGACCAATCTGCTTAACAACTGTGGCCAACCGGTGGGAACGAATCCAACGGCCGGTCAATGCGCAGCGGGAACGACATTGATTTCAACTATGGTCGGTGCCGGAAACATTACCCCAACCAATGCAAACGGGATCTTGGTCAATCAAGGCCAGATCGCTGAGTTAGCTTGGCAGCAGCTGATCAATGGGAATATCCCAAATCTGAATACCGTTCCGTATCCCAGCGGAGCGCTCAGAGCTCAGTTCCTGCCCAATCCGAATACGGGAGTTGCGAACGTATTGGAAAATGGTGGTAGCTACAACTACAACGCAGGGCAGTTCGAACTGCGTCGACGGTTTGAGCATGGATTGTCATTTCAAGCGAATTACACTTTCTCTAAGGAACTCACGGATGCTATTGGCACCGCCCAGACCCGCGTCGAACCCTTTCTGGACAATAATGATCGCAGTCTGGACTACACCCGCGCTGACTACGATCAAACTCACGTGATCAACCTGAATGCAAGCTACGAGTTACCCTTTGGAAAAGGCCGGCAATTCCTTAGCAGCAACAAGTGGCTTGACTATGCGATAGGTGGATGGCAAGTCAATATGATCTGGCGTCTATCGTCAGGCTCTCCCATTACATTCACGGACAACCGAGGGACATTGAATCGCTCTGGTCGTTCAGCGCGTCAAACAGCTTTGACCAATTTGACGGCCAAAGAGCTGAAGGCTCTGGTAGGCGTATTCAAGACCCCGTGCGGTGTCTATTTCATCAACCCGGCGGTGATAAATATCAATCAGGGCAATCTTGCCGCTGGAAACTGCGGTACAGCGTTGAACGTTGGTGTTTCGGGAAATGGTGGAGTAGCCTCGAACGGATTTGGTTCCGCTCCATTTACAGGTCAGGTATTTTTTAGCAATGGTCCGGGACAGACCAGCGGTTTAAGACGAGCAGTCGTTAATGGACCATGGGCATCAAGTGCGGATATCTCATTGCTGAAGAACTTCCGCATCGCTGAGACGGTCAGCTTCCAGATTCGCGGTGAGGCCTTTAACTTCCTGAACGCACCCTACTTTGCTCCGGGACAGACTATCGACATTAACAGCACATCTTTTGGACGTATCACGTCTACTGCTGTTGGTGCTCGCGTGGTTCAGTTCGCCGGACGTCTTACCTTCTAATTTGTTCTAAAACGGAGATGGCCCTAGCGCCATCTCCGTTTTTTTTGTCTGCTTACAGACGACGTCGATGCAGACTGAGCTCGCCAATACCCCCCTCATTAAATAAATTTTTGAATTTTATCCATATTTACGTGCATCGTCCGCTTGATTTGTAGGACATTTTCTGATACGCCGAGTCTTTTCGTTAACCGGTTTCCTCATAATCCAACCTTCGTTTTGCATAAACTGTTGCAAAAGCAAACGAAATCGGTTTAATAGGCGCGGCTGAAGAACGGGATCAAGATCCGCGGTCACCGCTGGCACAAGGATTGCCTACTTTCAACCCGAATACATTCATCGTGACTTTTTTCTTATTCATTCTTGATTCATTAATTTAATTAACAACGTTAAACGTGTGTCTCTGGACTCACCTTAGCGTTACGATTAATCCCCCAAAAATCCTAAAAGTTTTTTTGGGTTGCGCACAAAAAGGCTTCATAAAAATCTGCACTTTTAAAGTGGGTCTGATTTCATTTTTTGGAGGAAGAATAATGAGAAAGTTTACCTTTAGCGTGATGGCGTTAGGGATGATCATGTCATGCCTGATTGCCATCTACGCACAGACGACCGGATCTATGTCCGGCACAGTTACCGATCCGAACGGTGCTATCGTTGCCGGTGCGAATGTTACCCTTAAGAATGACGCAACGGGTTTTGAGCGCCAAACTGTTACCAATGACAAGGGTATATTCGGTTTCAGCTCGCTGCAGCCGGGGATTTACGCGGTTACGGTTGAAAATTCTGGATTTAAGCGCGCCGTGGCATCCAACATAACAGTCCAGGTCTCGACTGAAGCTGCTGTAAATATTTCGATGGAGGTTGGCCAGGCAAGTGAAACGGTCACAGTTTCTGCGGTCCAGGAAGTGATCAACACCACAAGCCCCACTCTCACCAACGTAATCAATACCAGGCAAGTAGTCGACCTACCGCTTCCGACTCGTAATCCGATGGACCTCGCGGCTCTGCAGGCAGGCATCGCGGTAACCGGCACCGGAACACGGACGGCGAATGTCGGCGGTCTTCGTGGCTCGGCCACAAATGTTACCCAGGATGGCGTCAACGCCATGGATAACTTTGTAAAGACCGACTCGTTCTTCGCCCTTACCGCACCGTCGCTGAACTCGGTGGGGGAATTTAGTATTACGACCGGCACAACTGGATCGGAGTCAGGCAAAGGTGTGGCTCAGGTAAATTTGGTCACTAAGGGAGGAACAAATCAGTACCATGGAAGCCTCTTCTACCTGATGCGGAATGACGCTCTGGAGTCAAATTTCTTTTTTACCAATCAGGTCGGCACACCGCGGCAGACTGAGCATCAACACTTTTTCGGCTTTACTATCGGCGGTCCGGTTTACTTTCTCGGTTTTGGCGAAGGCGCCCCGACAATTTGGAACGGACACGACAAAGCGTTTTTCTTCTTTTCGTATGAAGGGTTTCGGGAACATTTTCAGGCAACGCGCAATAGAACAGTATTGACGTCGGAAGCAAGGACCGGTCTATTCCGATACAACAGGACTTGTCCAACTCCACCTGGGACCTGTACTCCGGGAATAGAAACCGTGAACTTGCTTGCGGTCGGAAATGTCCACGTGCTTAATCCGATAACTCAGGCGCAGCTCAACGCCATGCCCTTGCCGAACAATACGCTTGTCGGTGATGGTCTTAATACGGCCGGCGCTCAGTTCAATGTAGTAGGCGCCGACCCCAGTGATAAATATGTGGTCCGCTACGATCATCAATTGGTAGATAAATCCAGGTTCGGATCGCACAAGCTAGAGTTTGTTTATAACCGGGCCCATTTCGTCCTTTTCCCGGACACATTCAACGCGATCGAAGCTCCATTCCCGGGAGGGATCGACGCTGGCCAATCATCGATCAGATCACTTGCGACGGGTGCTCTTCACTCGACTTTTGGTTCTTCCATGACCAACGATTTTAGATACGGGCGACAGTGGGCACCGGTAGCATTCTTACGGAACGCACCGCCGACAGGCCCATTTATTACACTAAACGCACCTACGACGAACTTTGATAACCAATTTATGTCGCAAGGGCGAAATACTATCGTTAACCAATATTCAGATGACTTCTCTTTAACCAAGGGATCGAACTTGATTCGTTTTGGAGGAGAATATGAAAAGATCTTTGCGGATACTTTTAATGATGCGGGGATTAACGAGGTAATAACTCTTGGTACGAACGGGTCAAATCCAGACGGCATTGCTGCGGGAAGTTTTCCGAACTCGGTTGCGGCTGACGTCAATCGCGCCCGGCCTATATATGCAGATCTGGTCGGAAATCTAGCTTCGGCCGTGGCAACGTTCAACGTCACATCGCCGACCTCCGGCTTTGTACAGGGAGCGACACGATCAAGGATCTTCCAGGAACAGGATGTAGCACTCTACGCTCAAGATCAATGGCGCGCAAAGAGCAACCTGACCTTGAATTTCGGCGTGCGATGGGAATTTGAAGGAGTTCCCACAATTCCGAATGGGCTGGCTATCCAGGTCACGGACGTTAACGCTCTCTATGGCGTTTCCGGCCCAGGCAATCTCTTTAAGCCAACCGCTCCTGCGGGCCCGCCGCCAGGGGTCGCGACGCTCGATTTTGTAAGCGGCAAGACCGGAAAAGAGCTATTTAACAATGATTGGAACAACTTTGCTCCCTTCGTCGGGTTTGCCTATCAGCCCGATTTTAAGGGTGGGGTTTTACGAAAGATCTTTGGGGCCCCCGGAACAAGCTCGATCCGTGCCGGCTATTCGATCAGTTATCTTCATGACGGTTTTACTGTTATCAGTAATGCGCTTGGTACTGGCGTAACAAACCCGGGGCTTATACAGAGCTCGGCCATTACAACTCCAACCGGCGTTCTCTCCGGCGCGATTCCATTATCAGCGCCCGCATTTTCGATTCCCATTACGGATAAACAGAACTTCGACCTTAGCAGCTTTAACGGGCTATGGGCTATCAATCCAAAGCTTAAAACCCCGTATGTCCAGCAATGGTCGGTCGGCTATGAACGCGAGATCTTCAAGAACACGGCCCTCGAGATCCGCTATGTCGGTAATCACGCATACGATGTATATCGTGCCTATGACATCAACGAAGTCAATATTTTTGAGAACGGATTCTTGAATGAGTTCTTGAACGCGCAGAAGAATCTCTCGCTCTTCCGCGCCGCCAACCCGAATTGTGACAAGCCAGCTCAGCCGGTTTGTACATTCGCTAATACAGGACTTCCTGGTCAGGTTGCTTTACCGATCCTGACTAAGTTCTTTACATCACTCCCGACCGGGAGCGCGTTTACAAGTTCAGGATTCAAAAGCAACCTCGACAATAACAACGTGGGTTCATTTGCCAACACGCTTGCGTTCTCCAACACGTACAAGGGCAACAGGCAGAGCTTGGCGTTAGGTATTCCAGCTAACTTTTTTGTGGCAAATCCGAACGCCGCATTTGCCGTCTTGCTCGACAATAATTCGATGTCGAACTATCACTCGCTCCAGGTTGAACTTCGCCGCAGGTTTTCACAAGGGTTGCAGTTCCAAGCCGACTATACCTTTAGTAAATCTTTGACTGATGCGAGCGGTGCAGTGGGAAGCCAGAGCGACAATTCGAGCTTCCGGACGCTGCGTGATCCTCGTTTGGACCTCATTCGTTCGTCCATTGATCAGTCGCATCGATTTGTCGCAAATGCTCTGTACGAACTTCCGTTTGGCAAAGGGAAGCCTTTCTGGGGTGGTGCGAACGGATTTGTCGATAAATTAGTTGGCGGTTGGACGATCGGTTCGATCGTTACATGGCAGGGCAGGCCGCCATTCTACTTCACGTCGGGGCGCTCTACATTTAATTGTTCGCCGACGCGGTCAAGCACAAGCAATGGGTGTACCCTTAACGGTAACTCGGCGCAGCTGCTGATTCCTTTTGATGAATTCAAGAAGAACATCGGATTGTTTAGGAGGCCGGAAGGAATCTACTTTATTAATCCGGACATCTTGAACATTACGACGAATACGACGCCGGGCCCGAATTTTGGGAAATTTGTAAGCTCGAAGTTAAAGGACGGCATACTTGGAGTTCCGGCTCCGGGAACGCTTGGTAACTACCCGCTGAACTCGGTCGGGGGTCCAAATTACTTCAATGTGGACTTCAGCGTTGTTAAGCGAGTCAGTGTCGGAGAGCGGGTGAAACTCGAATTGAAGACGACGCTTATCAACGCGCTCAATCATCCGAATTTCATATTTGGTAACCAAAACTTTGATTCGACCAGCTTTGGGCTGATCACATCACAGAGTGGTAACCAAAGGATCATTCACTTTACCGGGACGATGAATTTCTAACCCGGGCATGTGTTTTGACTGAATCGGCTTCTAATAGAAGCTATTGGCCAGTATTCAAAGGCGTCATCAGGAAACTGGCGACGCCTTTTTTTGAATCGACAATACATCTCGCCTGGGCTGCGTTGAAATGTCTCGCACTTCGTGTAAAGTGAATCGGTAATTCATTCTTTCACTCGATGTTTCAAGCAACCCAAATAGCTTAATCGTAAGCGTCGAATATGACTGGAGGCTCTATGATCTCGCACTCAAATCACAACCTTGGGCGATTGATTTTTCTTATTTGCTTGTTTTTTTGGCTTGCTGGTTTCAACGATGCTCAGCCCCCCGATTCGCCATTTGACTCCGGTCTTGGAGGAGGTAATGTCATTGAGGGACGCGTAATTCTGGTGTCGGGACAGAAATTAGAGAAGCGGATCAACGTGCGGCTTACGACAATGACAAGAGGTGACCTGACATCGATGACCGATGATAACGGCACCTTCGCGTTTCGCGGACTGGTGTCTGGGAATTACGTGGTCGTTATTGACAAAGAAAAAGAATATGAGCCTTTTACTCAATCAGTAAACATTATTCAACTCAGGGGCTCGCCCTCACAAGTCATGACTATAAATGTCCGGCTCAAGTTAAAGGCGAGTACAGACGCCAAGCCGGCGGTCCTGAATGCTTCCATAGCGAGCTTGCCAGAGCGTGGCCGGGAACTATATACAAAGGCCGAGGAATTGTCTGCGGCCGGGGACCGAAAAGGAGCGATCGAGCAGTTTCTTATTTTAACTTCGGAATATCCGCAGTTTATGCTTGGGTTCAATGAACTGGGCGTTCAATACCTTAAACTAAACGAAACGGAAAAAGCGGCCGACGCGTTTCGATCGGCTCTTAAGATCGAACCTGAGGCCCTCCAGCCTTTGGTGAATTACGGTATTGCTTTGGTGTCGCTTAGGCGCTTTGATGAGGCAGAACCTGTGCTGCAACATGCGCGAAAGATCGACGAGCAGAAGGCGGTCATTCGATTCTTTCTTGGGCAGGCCCTGGCGAATCTGGGCCGCTTTGACGAGGCCGAAAAAGAGCTGGTCTCTGCGACTAAGATGGGTGGGAACGAAATGAAGGAGGCCCACCGAATGTTAGCAATAATTTATAGTTCGCGTGGAGATAAGAAGCGAGCTGCGTCCGAGTTGGAAACATACCTGGTGTTAGCTCCGCATGCGCCTGATGCAGATAAGCTTCGGGAAGTCATTCGTCAGCTCAAGGGTCCAGGGTCGGAGGCGCCGTCGTCGCAGGCTACGAAACCTTCTCCTTAACCTAATATATTGAACCCGGCGAACCGTTCCGAGCCTCCGGTCCAGTTGGCAACTTTAGGGTCGTGTCGTTAGCGGCTGCGGCCAAGCACATAATTAATGTAATTGAACTTATTGTGTGCGGTAGTTGCGTTTGACGGATTCCGAGTTTATTATCCAGTTCTATTTCTTTTTCATAATAGTGGGACGCCGCAAATTCCTACGGGGCAATCAAGGCAGTTCCGCAAAAAATAATCATTCCCCCAAAATTCAGAAGTGTTTTGGGTTGCGCAAAAAAAGCCTTTTTTCATTGCTTGCACTTATTTTTGTAAGTGGATTGTATTTTACTTTTTTGGAGGAAGAATATGAGAGAGGGGTTTTTTCGCTTTGTGGCTCTTGCCCTGTTACTTGCGGGGTTAACTGCTATTCAGGCACAAACAAATGGCTCGATCGCCGGTACCGTGACGGATCCTAATGGTGCGTTGGTTCCGGGAGCAACAATTAAGGTCAAGGGGGATGCCGGTCAGGAATTTGTCACAGTCACTGCCGACAATGGTACGTTCAAGATACCTGCTGTCCAGAACGGACTTTACATCGTTACGATCACAGCAAACGGTTTCAAAACCACAACAATCAGCAACGTGAAGGTGGATGTCAGCGCTCCAACCTCGATTGACGCCAAACTTGAGCTAGGCAACGTCGGAGAGACGGTCGAGATCACTAGCGGCGGTGAAGTTTTGCAAACACAGACCGCAACGATCGGTTCGACGATCACTGGTCGACAGATCACAGAAACACCGATCGCTTCGCGTGACGCTCTTGACCTGGTCGGTCTTCTTCCCGGCACCACGACTGTCGGTAGGCCGCGTCAAGCCTCGATCAATGGTCTCCCTAAAGGGTCGTTGAATATTACACTCGATGGAGTCGATGTTCAGGACAATCTTCTTCGTTCGAGTGACGGCTACTTCACATATGTTCGGCCGCGAGTGGACGCGATCGAAGAAGTGACCGTGTCGAGCGCAGTTCCAGGCGCAGAGGCCTCAGGAGATGGGGCAGTGCAGATCTCCTTTCGTACTCGTCGCGGAGCGAATGATTATCACGGGGGTGTTTTCTACCAACATCGAGATGAATCGCTCAATGCAAATTACTGGTTTCTAAATCGGGACGGTGCGCGGGATACCGAGGGCAAAGCATTTCGCCAGAAAATAAGACTGAATCAATTCGGCGGCCATTTCAGCGGGCCCATTCCTTATCCCGCACTTGGGGACGGCGGAGGACCGCAGTTCAAGTCTGGCCGGGATACGGCGTTCTTCTTTGTTAACTATGAACAGTATCGCCTGCCGAATTCGCAGTCGAGGACGCGAACAATCCTAACGCCATCAGCTCAATCAGGTGTTTACAAGTATGTTACGGGAATACCGAGCGGCGGCGTCCTCCCATCCGGTTGCGCGGCGACAAGCGCAACGCAAATGCAGTGCCAAAGAGATCTCTATTTGATCGCCGGAGCAGCGGGCCAATTGAACACTCCAGATCCCACCGTTGGATCTCTTTTATCGCAGATTCGAACAGCCGTCGGAACAACGGGATCCGTGACATCGACGAGTTCGCCAAATCTGCAGAATTATAACTTTTCGCCGACTGGTAACGATCTCCGTAAATTCCTTGCTTTGCGGTTCGATCTGAATGTAACGAGGAATCACAGCGTCGAATTTATTATCAATAAGGACGATTTTGTTCCGTCAAAGGATTTCCTAAATAGTCAGGACGAGCGGTTCCCGGGCATGCCTTTTTACACGCAGGGATCGAATCGCGATTCATATGCGTTAGGGGTTCGGTCAACACTTTCCAAAAGCTTGATCAATTACGCCCGGTACACGATCTCCACGGGACAATCATTTTTCAGCCCGGGAATATCAAAGGCCGACTATGCGTATCAGGGGGGATATGATTTGTCGATTGGGGGTAATGCAACCTTTCCCGCAGCAGGCGTTACCTCGGGAACGTCGCGAAATTCCTATAGCGACCGGAATTCGCCAACATATGCTATCGACGATTCTCTGACATGGCTTTTTGGGAGCCACAGCATTCAGTTTGGCGGACAATACAAACGAATCAAGTTGATCCAGAACGCGATCGGGCGCATTGTGCCTACGATCAATTTTGGACTTGATTCGACCAGCCCAAGTCCAGATAGCGCTGCCTTTGGCATGTTCAATTCGACTTCGATGCCGGGAGCATCAAGTACTCAACTAACCGAGGCGCGAAATCTCTATGCAACACTTGTAGGGCGTATCATACAGTATTCAACGACCGCTTATTTGACTGGCGACGGAACCTATAAGGAGAATGCACTTCAGTCTCAAAATGCGCGCCAGGATACGTATGGACTCTTTGCTCAGGATAGTTGGAAACTGCGGCCAAATCTGACGATCAATTATGGTTTACGGTGGCAACCGCAAGGTGCTTATACGATCCTGACGGAGAACTATGCGCGGCTATCAAGTTTCAATGACGTTTTCGGCCTATCGGGCCCGGGCAATCTATTCAAACCCGGAACGCTCACGGGCGTTGTTCCTACCGTAGTTGGCATGAAGGTCGGCGAAAAAGCATACAAAGATGACAACAAGAACTTCGCGCCGTCCGTTGGGGTTGTCTGGAGTCCGGAGTTTGGAAACAGCTTTCTAAAATCTGTGTTCGGAGGAGCCGGAAAGAGTGTCATTCGTGGAGGATTTTCAGTTTCGTACGTTCGGGAAGGAACCGCTCTGATCGGAAGTCTCCTTGGTGCCAACCCGGGCGGAAGCCTGGTGGCTAGCCGGAATTTATCGATTGGGAATTTCCTTGCGGGTACGAATCTTAGAGACGCCAATAACCCGAATTTGACTGCAGGTTCATTTCCAAGCAGCCCGGCCTATCCGTTTTCAATTCCTACGGGCAGTTCGGCAAATGCGTTCGATCCTAGCCTGAAAACGGGTTCCGTTAATTCCTTTAGCTTTGGTTATCAGCGGGAGCTTGATAAAAATACGGTCGTCGAAATTCGTTATGTTGGAAATCGCGGATACAATTTATTCCGACAACACAACATAAATGAATTTAACACGATAGAAAATGGATTTGCGGACGAATACAAACTGGCGCAATCTAATTTGTACGCGAATGAGGCGGCTTTCGCTGCCGGACAGACAAATCGGCGGGCTTGTCCGGCGTTTGTAAACCCGCT
>Ga0207712_10002063_pt1 | contig 13193 bp, 8 predicted proteins | sample KBSS44metaG_FD_184402 | JGI IMG/M metagenome (GOLD analysis project Ga0207712, IMG submission 184402) | Switchgrass rhizosphere microbial communities from Kellogg Biological Station, Michigan, USA - KBS S4-4 metaG (SPAdes) (version 2) | ecosystem: Host-associated > Plants > Roots > Rhizosphere >... | reverse complement strand
GTTAATGCGACCAATTGTTGTTTGCTTATTTGCACTTGTTGGCTTTTCAATTGTTGTAGTGAAAGGAGCATTGAGAAAATAACTACACATTTTATTTTTTTCATATTGAAAAGTTTATTGTGATAATTTGATTTTATCAAGCCGTGGATCTTTTACTTCATGCTTTTCATTTACATCTTCCGGTAAATGATTATGCCACCAGCTTGCAAGCGAAGAACCGGTAATATTCATAACAGGTCCGAAAATGGCAGGCGCTAATCCGGCTGTTGCTAATTTGCCCATTGCTAAAGCAAGGCCAGAAGCGAGTCCCGCATTTTGCATTCCCACTTCCAATGCGATGGTCCTGCAATCTCTTTCATGAAATTTAAAAATGCGTGCAGACCAATAGCCAAAGAAATAACCGGCAAGATTGTGAATGAGAGTGGCTACAATCAGTAAGGCGCCAACTTTTAAAAGATTATCTCTTCCTGCAGCTGTAATGATCGTTAATATGAATGCAATGCCTGCCATGGAAACATACGGCATTGCTTTATCAAGCCATTTGAATTTTCCACGAACGAGATAATGGAAAGCCAATCCTGCTGCAATAGGAAGAATAACAATCTTGGTAATATCCCAAACCATGTTCCAAAAATCTATTTCAACAAAACCACCACCAAGTGATCGCATCAGCAAAGGGGTGAGAAAAGGTGAAAGTAATGTTGAGATGGTCGTTACTGAAACTGACAAGGCAAGATTTGCCCTGGCCAGATACGACATTACATTTGAAGCAAGACCACTCGGGCAACAACCTACCAAAATAATTCCCGCTGCAATTTCATTGGGGAAATTGAAAAGTTTTGCAACAGATAATCCAACGAGCGGCATGATCACATAATGGCCAACTACACCAATGATAATTCCTCTCGGCATTTTAATTACATTGGCAAAGTCTTTTAAACTCAGCTCGGTACCCATCCCAAACATGATGATCTGTAAAAGAGGAATAATTAATGCTGATAATTTAAGATCGCCTGCCGTTTTAAAATACTGCGGATGATACATCGCAAAACTGACAACAGCTAATATCATTAATGTATAAGATAATCCCCGTAAAAATTGATTACTCCTGAATGCAATAGCGAGACTAATAAAAAATGTCAGCAATAACCAACCGCCCCAGCTGTGATCGTTTTGAATTAAAAGAATTATATAAACGACCAGGCAAACCGTGGCAAGACTATAAAATATTAAAGATGCTTTTTTTGAAAACATAGTAATGGATTTATTAGCTGAATATTCTGTCGTGTGATCGCTTATCATTCCACTGAGGGGTAGGTTCGAAATAAGTTTTATCAGAAGGATGAAGATGTTGCTTCACTACTTCATCATTTAATTCAATACCAAGTCCCGGCGCAGATAAGGGAAGATTTGCAAAACCTTTGGTGATCAATTTTCTTCCATCAGTTGTTTTTACCAAACTTTCCCACCATGAGAGATCGATAGAGTGATGCTCTAAGGCAAGAAAATTTTGCGTAGCTGCGGCGCAATGCACACCTGCCATAAATGAAACTGGTGTACCCGCCTGATGCATGGCCATTGCAATACCATGTTCTTCTGCATAGTCGCCAATCCTTTTTGTTTCTAATAAACCACCGGATGAAGCAAGATCAGGATGAATGATATCAACAGCATGCTGATCGATTAATGGTTTAAAATTTTTAAGCAGGTAAATATCTTCGCCGGTAAGACAAGGTGTTTCCAATGCATCCGACATTGTTTTCCATTGCTCCGTGTATTCCCATGAAACAATATCCTCCAGCCAGGCCAACCTGTATTTTTCCAAAGCCTTGCCCAGTCGTATTCCATTATTCAGATCGAAATGACCATAATGATCTGTTGAAAGCGGTGTTTGATAACCTACCATGCTTCTTACATTCCCAACAATCTTTGCTAATTCATCTAATCCTTTATCTGTTATTTGAATTTGAGTAAATGGATGAAGAGTATTTCCATAAGACATCATATTACTTTGATCACCCCATTGTGCAAGATTGCGTTGCTCGTTTTGCCAAAACTTATCGTTCACTAATGCGCCTTCCACATCCTTGAGTTCACCTATAGATACATCCATCTTTAACCATGTATATCCCTGCTCATTCAAACGATAGTCAATTAATTTCTTTTGCTCAGCAGGCGAATTAGACTCAGGGGTGTCAGCATATAATCTTATTCTATCACGGTACCGTCCACCCAACAATTGCCAGCAGGGAACATTGTATGCTTTGCCTACAATATCCCACAAAGCCATTTCAACTGCACACACACCGCCGGCTTGTCTTGCTTGTCCGCCAAACTGCCTGATCTTTTTAAATATCAATTCAACATTGCAGGGGTTTTCTCCGAGTATCCTGCTCTTTAAAAAAAGTGCATAGCGTTCATCTGCACCATCTCTTACTTCACCCAATCCATAAATTCCCTGGTTGGTATCGATACGAATGATTGCAGTTCTACCCAATACCGGTGTCACACAATAACGCATATCCGTTACTTTAAGATCAGAGGGCGATGAATAACGATTTACTTTTTGTGTGGTTTGTGCAATTACATCTTCAATAGGTGAGAACATAAAAGCTCCGCCGAGCGCAATGCCACCTAATGTGGATGTTTTCAAAAATGAACGACGTCCATTTTCTTCCTGTTCATTTTTATTGCTATTGTTTGAAGATTCTATTTTATCATGATCTTTCAAACCAAGTTTCTTTAAATATTTTTCTGAAGGGGTCATTTTAGTATTGTTTAGATTGTTAGCTGAATTATTTTCTCAACCATTCAAATAATCATAATTATTAATTAATAATTATTGATTATTAGGAAAAGAGCTACCAATTCCGGTCTTTCATAAACTTATCAAGCTCTTCCTTTGTCATCGGAACTTTAGCAGGATTATCCTTTATCCATTGCAGAAAATCTTTTTTGATCTCCTCTGTCCACTGTGCATCGATCTGTCCCGGAGTATATTTTCCTTCCCGCAATCGTTGATGACCGAATTCATCACGCAATGCAATGAACTCTGCATTTAAAACAACTGTATCCAAAAGATGCGCAGGAATAAAAACCACGCCATATTTTTTGGCAAGCACCACATCCCCGGGTAATACAGTGGCCCTGCCAATACGAATAGGAACATTGATGCCGCCCAACATCATCTGCTGAATATAAGATGGATCGTTTCCTTTGGTCCAGGAATTAAAACCTTTAATATCATCAAGGCCTTCTACATCTCTTACTGAGCCATAAAAAATTACACCACGATGTGATTTGGCATAAATAGCATTGCCAAGATTATCACCGATCAAAGTACCATCCGCAATTTTTCCATAGCTATCCGCCACATACACATCACCATCTTTCAATACATCGATGGGCCACGAGTTCGTAGCGCCAATTCTTTTTTCGTTCTTACCGATCTCTTTTATGATCTTATCAACATCAGGACGCAAGGGCAGGTATTGTGCCGTTACTACTCTTCCTGTCATTACAGAATCGGGAAACTGAATATTCCAGTCTCCCTCATATTGATTTTGATATCCTTTATTACGAAGCACTCCCCATGCTTCTTCGAGGTGAACTTTCTTTAATCTTTCCAGCATTCTGTCAGATACCTTAGGCCTCCCATCGGGAAAACGTTCACCTTTCCATTCGGGAGTGTATCCTTTGATCTGTTCAGGCGTTAAGGTTACTTGTTGTGCTAACACATCATATGAAAGCAGCAACAGTAAAAATGTTTGAATAATTAATTTTTTCATATAGCGTGTAGTTTATGTTTAAAGTTTTTTATTGTTATTGAAGATTAGCGATCTCTTCAAACTCCGGCGCCAGCTTGACACTTAATCGCTCAAATATTTTAAAGTATTTCATATACTCTTTGTGATTTTGTTTATCCGGTAAATATTGATCTGGCAATACAACTGTCTTTACTGCTTCATCAAGCGATTTGTAGATTCCCATTTCAATGGCGCTTAGTAAGAACGAACCGAAACCTACGCTATGAAAATTTTGCCGTAACCGGACTGGTTTATTATAAATATCAGCTAGCATCTGCGTGCAGAATGGCATCGAACCAAAGCTTCCATTGATCGAAAGGCTTTTAATACTGCGATGCTCTTCCAATGTTTTGCCAATACTGTATATCTCATAAAGGATTCCTTCAATAGTAGCTCTTACAAAATGTGTTTTTTCGTGCTTAATATTCAGACCGAAATAAATTCCTCTTGCATTTGCATTCCATATGGGCGCCCTTTCACCTAATAAATAAGGAAGAAAGATCAGGCCATCAGAACCTGCAGGTACTTTCAGGGCATCGTTGATCAGTTCCTGCATGCTGTGATCGATATCAAACGGATTTTTGAAGTCGCCAAATTGGCGGGTGAACCATTCGAAAATAATTCCGCCATTGTTTGTGGGCCCGCCGGATATATAACAATCTTCTGTCAATAAATAATTAAAGAAACGTTGTTTGTCATCCTGTAAAACTTTATTGCCCATCACTCTTACCGCACCGCTATCTTCTATCGTTATTGTTGCCATACCCTCACCTTTTACGCCATCACCCAATATTGCCATGCAGCCATCACTTGAGCCAACAATTATTTTTGTATCAGCGGAAAGACCTAATGATGTTTGATAAGCTTTTTTCAATTTACCTGCAGAGGTAAAAACGGGGACCAGGTCAGGTAGCATGTGCGCATTGATACCTGCAAACTTTAAAGCATCGGGCTCCCATTTTATTTTATGAATATTCAATAAGCCGGTTGCAGAAGCGATACTGTAATCGATCATGTATTCACCGGTGAGTTGCTGAATGACATAACTTTTTAAGGATAATATCTTGCTTGTTTGTTTGAAACGATCCTTATCATTATTCTTGATCCATGCGATCTTCATCATTGGTGACATTGGATGTAATGGAGTGCCTGTCGCTTTATAAACTGCTTTGCCAGCCGAAGAGGTTTTCAACAATTGCGCCTCTTTCTTTGCCCTGTTATCAGACCAAGTGATGGCATAACCAAGCGGGTTGCCATGCTTGTCAATTGCCAATACGCTATGCATAGATGAACTAAAACAAATACAGGCAACCTTATATTTTTTCGGATAAATAGTATCGTTCAATAGATTTTTTAATACATAAAGCATCGTAAGAAATACCTGGTCGGGATCCTGTTCACTGTAGTCAGGTTGCGTATGAAACGTTGGGTAATATCCTTTCAGTGAACCAATGATATTACCATCAAGATCAAATGCAAATACCCGTACAGCATTTGTTCCTAATTCTATTGTGATAATACATTTCATATATAAAGAGTTATTTATTTTTTGATAAATGATTTTTTCTGAACTCACTCGGCGTATAGCCAGTGAGTTTTTTAAATGTTGTTGAAAAATGTTGTGATGAATAAAACCCTGTATCCAATGCGATATCCGTAAGACTGATGTCTGGTCGTTTCAGTAATTTGATTGCTTCAGAAATCCGAATATTGATCAAATAGTTGATCGGTGAAAATCCTGAATAGCTTTTTACTTTTTCATTGAATAGCGTTGTACCCAATCCAACCAATGCGGCCATTTCCTCTACTGTCCATTGATGAGAAAGATTTTGACGAAGTGCCTGCTCCAGGTTCATAAAGGTTTTGGGGAAATCACGACCGGGATTACTTTGTTTGGTAAGTTGTCTTATTATTAAAATAAAAAGCTCATCGATCAAATGATTAACTCTTGCATGATAACCCAATTCCTGGTTAAATAATTCCTGCTGTATTAATTTAAGAATCCTTGCTCCTTCATTGAATTTGGAAAGTATTGGCGAATTATTAGCTAACAGAATTTTACTGATAGCATGGGTCTCGTTTTCAGAGAGCCCACTCCATGATCCCATGCTGATCCCGTCATCTTTCTTAAGTCGTGTATTCAAATGCATCCAGGAAAAGCAACCAATTTCTAAAACACCATTACTGCTTCCGAACTCCTGTTGTGGTAATATCAATGCTACATCGTTTGGGAATAAAGAATATTGCCCGCCGCCAAGCCACCACTCAAACTTTCCTTCGATCACACTAAAAATTTTTATGCCGTCAGAAGATATTTTTGGAAACGCATTTAAACGAATCGAAGAATTTTTTACAATGCCCAATTCAAGTATGTGCGGAAAAAACCGCAGTTCTTCAGAACTACCTTGCTTAAGCACAAATTGATTCATAATGGCATGTATGTCCGTTGCAGAAGACGGATACTCTTTCAATTAGCTATATTATAAAGAAAGGAAATTTATTTGATGCGGGTTGTATAAAATTCATCGGAGTTTTTTATTGGAAGTTTTACTGATGAATGTTAAGATTATTTGTATAACCAATCGATTTTCATCACTAAATAACTTGCTGTATGAAGAAAAAATCTATTCCGATAGTATCGGAAATCTGTCGTTTACCTCTTACATTTTTATTTTTACTTTTTCTCACTTCATTTTCTTATGGACAAACCGTAACTGGAAAAGTATCTCACGCAGACGGAAAACCTGTTACGGGAGCAACCGTTACCGTAAAAGGAAAACAAACGGCAACTTCAACCAATACCAGCGGGTTGTTTTCAATAAATGCTGCGGGTAATGATGTACTCGTCATTACATCCGTTGGGTTTGCTCCAAAGGAAGTGGCGGTGAATAATTCTTCTTCACTTACAATTACACTTGATGTGGAGTTACAAAACCTGGGCGAGGTGGTTGTAACGGCCCTGGGTATCACTAAACAAGCAAGAGGATTGGGGTATTCTGCCACAAATGTTAAACCGACTGATCTCACAATCAACAGAACGCCGAATGTTATAAATGCATTGCAGGGCAAGGTTGCAGGTGTAAATATTTCGTCGATGGGTACCGGGCCAGCCGGCACCTCTAAAATTCGTATTCGTGGTCAGTCATCGCTGGGCGGTGGAAGCACTCCTTTGATTGTTATAAATGGTGTACCTGTTGATAGGGGTAATTTCAATAGTGGCATGAGTCTCGGTGGCAATGCTAATGGAAGCACTGTTGGTGTAGCTGGCGGGGGCGTTTATTCGGATGGTGGTGATGCATTTGCAAGTATCAATCCGGATGATATAGAGAGTATGACCATATTAAAAGGAGCACCTGCTGCAGCATTGTATGGTTCCCGCGCAAAAGATGGTGTCATAATGATCACTACAAAATCAAAAGGTAAGGGCCGGGGAATTGGTGTAACATACAATCTTAACTATACGAATGAAACTCCTTTAGATTATACCGATTATCAGAAAGAATATGGCCAGGGTGAAAATGGCCTTCTTCCGCAGGGTACTAATCCCACTTCAGGAGAATGGAGCTTTGGTGTAAAGATTCAACCGGGATTAACAGATACTTTATTCAACACACCCGGTATTCCTTATGAATTGCAGGGAAGCCGGATCAAAGAATTTTACAGGCATGGTCAGAATCTATCTAATACTATTACACTGGAAACAGGCGGAGAAAAAGGCGGGCTATATCTCTCATTAAATAATACAAACAACCTGGGTATCGTTCCAAATAATAAATTTAATCGCAAAATAATTAACCTCGGTTACAACTATAATTTATCCAATAAATTAAGTTTTTCAGGAAACGTAAATTATTCAAAAGAGGAGAATAAAAATCCACCCAACATAGGTAACCAGGATAACACGATTCCTACTACATTGATGGCTTTGGCCACCACCATGTCATTAAAAGTTTTAGAAGCCAATAAATATAGGCCGCCTGTTGGAAATGAATATCCTTATAATGAATATATCTATTCCCGCTTTATGAACCGCACTAATCCATATTGGATATTGGCGGAACAGTTTCATAATATAAAACGGGATAGAATATTCGGAAACGTTACGGCAAAGTATAACTTGCTTTCCTGGCTCTCAATCCAGGGGCGTTTTGGCCAGGATTATTGGTCCCGTGATGAAGACGTAAATAATTTTCCTTCCGGCCAGGCATCAAGAGCGGCAGCAGCAGCTCCTTTTATTAACGGGATTTATACCCAGGAATCGAGACGTTTTAGAGAATCAAATCTTGACTTTCTGGTCAATGCAAACCGGCAATTTGGAAATTTTGATATTACGCTTACTGGTGGCGGTAATCAATTACGTCAACGCAGTGATATAGATAATGTACAGGTAACTGATTTTATTATAGCCAGACTTTATACTGTACAAAACGGACGATCAAAGAACCCGATTTATAGTTATGATAAGCGTGGAGTAAACTCTTTATATGGCTCAGGTGAAATATCCTGGAAACGCACCTTGTATTTAAATGGTACTGCCAGGAATGATTGGTTCTCTACTCTGCCATCAGAAAACAGGAGTATTTTATACCCTTCAGTCTCGGCTTCCTATGTTTTTTCTGAAACATTTAATGATGTGCCATGGTTAAACTTCGGGAAAGTAAGGATAGGTTATGCTGAAGTGGGTAGTGACGGAGATATTGGCTTTGCCTCAAATTTTTTGTATTATAATATTAATGCTAATCTCATTAATACTCCGGGCGGCTCGCAGGCTACTGTGGCCAGCAGTGGAGCGGTAGTGCCTAATCCTGATCTGAAACCCAGTCGCACCAAGGAAACTGAACTTGGGTTACAGTTAAAAATGTTTAACAGCAGGGTAAATCTTGATTTAGCAGTATATAAGAAATTAACGATTGATCAAATTGTTTCCGTACAAATTTCAGACGCTTCTGGTTTTACCAACAGGCAAATTAATAGTGGTAAAAGTGAAAATAAAGGTGTTGAAGCATTACTGAATCTTGTGCCAGTAAAAAACAAAAATTTTAGCTGGGATTTCACTGCTAATACAGCGTATAACAAAACAAAAGCACTTAGCATTATTACAGACACAAAAGGGGAACGCATTACTGTAGGTACACACGTTTTTAACGGTGAAGTAAGAATTGTTGTGGGTGAAGAAATGGAACAAATTGCAGGCTATGGTTATGCAAGGGATCCGAAAGGACAAATGATTATTCAGTCGAATGGATTGCCACAGCGAACTCCTGATTTGGTATTATTTGGAAGCGCTTTACCAAAATGGACAGGAGGTTTTCTCAATTCATTCAACTTTAAAGGAATTATTCTTTCGGTTTTCGTGGATTATAAATTGGGTAATAAAATTCTTTCAGGAACGAATTTCAATGCGATTCGTCACGGATTACATAAAATTACTCTTGAAGGCAGACCAGATTCCATTATTGCAGCAGGCGTTACCGCCGGAGGTGCTACAAATGCAAAAAAAGCTGGTGTTCAAACCTATTGGGAGCATTTGAGATCCCAGCAAATTATTGAACCGGTTATTTATAATGGTGGTTATTGGAAACTTCGTCAAGTTACATTGGGATATGATTTTACAAAATTTCTCCCCGGGAAATGGCCAATAAAAGGAATTAAAATTGATTTCGTAGTGAACAATGTATTTATAATAAAGAAATGGGTTGATAATATTGATCCGGAATCATTTGGGTATACGGCCGATAGCCAGGCGGGACTTGAGTCTCCAAGTCTTCCTACTACAAGATCAATGGGTGTAAACGTAAACATCAAATTTTAATTAAAAAGATTATGAAAAAAATATGCTATTATATTTTAACCAGTGCTTTATTACTATCAGTAGTTTCCTGTGATAAGGGATTTGACGAATTAAATACAAACAGGGTCAATCCCACTTCCGTTGATCCCGCAGCTTTGTTGAATAACGCTATCATCAATCTTTCTTATTCCACAAGAACGGTGATTTTTGATATGGGCATTGTTCAGCAACTTGTATCTCCAAATGGCGGCGTCTTGGCGGGAGCAAACTTTAACCAGGATAGCAGGGATAACGGTACCGGCGGGGCTACCTGGCAATTATATTATCAAAATGTGATTAAATACACACATGATGTTATTGTCAAAACAAAAGATGTGCCCGGAAGAAGTAATCTTTATAACATGGCTCGCATTATACAGGCATATGCTTTTATGGTACTTACCGATGAGCATGGCGCTGTTCCCTATACAGAAGCCGGAGCCGGGTATACGGATTTGTTACTTTTTCCAAAGTACGAACAACAGCAAGATATTTATCCGAAGCTTATCCAGGAATTTACTCAGGCAACGGCAGCCCTGACTACCGCAGCGTCTGCCGGGGCGGAAGGGCAGGATATATTGTACACCGGTACTATTGTTCAATGGAAAAAATTTGGATACTCCATGTTGTTAAGAGCGGGTATGAGGTTAAGTAAAGTAGATCCTGTAAAAGCACAGGCAACAGTACAGGCGGCTTTCGCAGGTGGTGTCATTACAAATAATGGAGATAATGCTTATATAAGACACGACAATAATTTCACACAGCCTATTGGCAATATGCTTAATGGAAGTGAAGCTGCTAACTTTTATCTTGTAAAAGCTTTTGTTGATACACTAAAATCAAATAATGATCCGAGGCTTTCTGCGATCGCCATTCGCTATAAGGGAGCTAAATCCGGCAACGATCAAAAACCTGCAGTTGGTTCTACAAACCCTGCAGATCAAATTGGAATGCCGATGGGATATGATAACGGAACTATCGGAGCAAGAGCAACTGCGGATGGATTGGCAAGTTTTTATGATTACAGTCAATTGGACAGAAGAAGAATGGCAAAAATTTCGGCACCAATTTTTTTGGTTACTGCGGCCCAAACAAATTTGCTGTTAGCCGAAGCGAAATTCAGAGGATGGATAACTTCGCCGACTTCAGCAGCTGAATATTTTTCCGATGGAATAAGAGCCCACATGGATCAAATGGCGACTTATGACGCTGGTTCAGCAGTTGCGGCCAGTGCAAGAGATCTATATGTTACAGCACATCCACTTTTGCCGGGCCGGGAATTAGAACAAATAAATACCCAATATTGGATTGCTTCATTTTTAAATGGTCCGGAAGCTTTTGCTAATTTCAGAAGAAGTGGTTTTCCTGCATTAACGCCTAATCCTTATGGTCAGCCAAGTAATCCTGATGTGCCGAATGGAACATTTATCAGGAGACTTACATACCCAACATCGGAATTATCAGTAAATACAACCAATGTAAATGCTGCTATTGCGATTATGGGAGCAGATAAATTAAGTACCCGTCTATGGTGGGATAAACCATAAAATGTTTTTAGTAGTAGTCTTATATAGCAATGAGTAAAAACCTTTGTTTCTACAAAGGTTTTATTTTCGCTTAAAACAGATTTTAAAAGTAATTTTCGTCAAATAGATACATCGAAATAAAATTGTATGTCTCAAAAATTGCGCAGTCACGATTGGTTTGGCCGAAAAGATAAAGACGGGATCATTTACCGGAGCTGGATGAAGAACCAGGGCATGCCTTCAGACCTGTTTGATGGAAGACCGGTGATCGGTATTTGCAATACGTTTAGTGAGTTAACGCCGTGCAATGCACATTTTCGTGAGCATGCTGAAATGGTAAAACGGGGTGTATTGGAAGCCGGCGGCTTTCCTGTTGAATTTCCAATTATGAGCCTGGGTGAAACATTGCTGAAACCAACAGCCATGTTGTTTCGCAATCTCGCAAGTATGGATGCTGAAGAAAGTATTCGGGGTAATCCAATAGATGGAGTTGTGTTGCTTACAGGTTGTGATAAAACTACTCCATCAACTGTGATGGGTGCCGCAAGTGTTGGCTTGCCGACCATTGTTGTTCCCGGTGGACCTATGCTGAATGGAAGATATAAAGGACAAACCATCGGAAGTGGAACACATGTATGGAAATTTGATGAAGATAGGAAGACGGGTAAGATGACACAGGAAGAATGCGAATTTGCGGAAAGCTGTATGAGCCGGAGTATCGGTCACTGCATGACGATGGGGACTGCATCAACAATGGCATGCATGGTAGAATCGTTGGGCTTAACATTAAGCGGCGCTGCAGCAATACCGGCAGCCGATTCAAGAAAAAAACAAATGGCGCAACTAAGCGGAAGAAGGATTGTTGAAATGGTAAAAGAGAATTTGACCATTGATAAAATATTAACCCGTGAAGCGTTTGAAAATGCGATCATGGTAAACGCTGCTGTTGGCGGCTCATCCAACTTAATAATTCATATGCTGGCGATAGCCGGGAGAATTGGCGTGAAGTTAGAATTGGATGACTTTGATAAAACAGGAAGTCATATCCCGTTGTTGGTAAACCTGATGCCATCCGGAAAATTTTTAATGGAAGATTTTTATTATGCCGGCGGCTTGCCGGTTGTACTGAACGAACTAAAAGATCATTTGCATAAAAATGTAATCACAGTAACCGGGAAGAATCATGAAGAAAATATAAAAGGTACAACCGAATGTTATAATTATGATGTTATTGCTGCTTACGATAAACCTTTAATATCGGAAGCGGGTTGTGTGGTAGTGAAAGGAAATCTTGCATTGAATGGAGCCGTCATGAAACCATCGGCAGCAACACCTGCATTAATGAAACATAAAGGCCGTGCTGTTGTGTTTGAAAGTATCGAAGACTACCATGCACGAATTGATGATCCCAATTTAGATATTGATGAAACATGTGTAATGGTGCTAAAATATGTGGGGCCAGTTGGTTATCCTGGTATGCCTGAAGTCGGTAATATGGCTTTACCCAAAAAAATATTAGAGAAAGGGGTAAAAGATATGGTTCGCATCAGCGATGGTAGAATGAGTGGGACCGCTTATGGAACCGTCGTGCTGCATGTTTCTCCCGAGTCAGCGATTGGTGGCAACCTTGCCCTGGTCCAAAATGGAGATATGATCGAACTGGATGTTGAGCAAAGAAGGATTCATTTAGATGTAAGCAGTGATGAGTTAGCAAAACGAAGAACTAAATGGAAAGCACCCAAACCTGCTGCAGGCAGAGGATATGTGAGCATGTATATTAAGCATGTGCTCGGTGCGGACAAAGGTGCCGACTTAGATTTTTTGCAAGGAAGTTCGGGATCGATAGTAACAAGAGATTCGCATTAAGTGAAGTGTTTCCAGGTGCAATCGATGTCCTCTATTGTGTCTATGTGGTAATCTATTTCACCACATAGGCTCACAGAGTTTTATCTTTCTGTTTTAAAAATATGATTCATGAAATATTTTTTTACGGTTTTGAGTTTAATTTACATTTTAGGGTGCAAGAATCAT
>Ga0207712_10002062_pt1 | contig 13193 bp, 15 predicted proteins | sample KBSS44metaG_FD_184402 | JGI IMG/M metagenome (GOLD analysis project Ga0207712, IMG submission 184402) | Switchgrass rhizosphere microbial communities from Kellogg Biological Station, Michigan, USA - KBS S4-4 metaG (SPAdes) (version 2) | ecosystem: Host-associated > Plants > Roots > Rhizosphere... | reverse complement strand
TCGCGTCCTGTCGCTGGTCCATCGGTGTGGTGCCCGCGTGGTTCGCGAAGCCGGTGATCGTCACCTCCGACCAGCGAAGCCCGACGATGCCTTCGACCACGCCGATCTGAAGCCCCGCCTTCTCCAACAGCCCGCCCTGTTCGATGTGCAGCTCGATGTAGCAGGCGAGGTCTCCCTTCTTCAGCACTGCCTCGCCCAGTCGCTCGACGTTGCCGCCGACGAGCCCGATCCCCTCGCGGATCGTCTTTCCGGATCGCGCGACTTTCTCCAGGTCGGCGGGGGTGATCTGTCCGGTCGCGCACTTGCTTCCGATCGTCCCGCCTTCCTCGTTCGACCAGACGACGACGTCGAGCGGGTGACGGAGGCGCACGCCCTGATCGCGGAGTGAGCGCGCCACCTCGATGGCGCCGAAGGAACCGACCGGCCCGTCGAAATTGCCGCCGTCGGTCACCGAGTCGACGTGGGAGCCGATGAGAATCGGCTTGAGCGATCGGTCCGTCCCCTCGAGGCGCCCGAAGATGTTCCCCGCCGTGTCGATGCGCGGCGCGAGCCCCGCCTGTCGGAAGAGGTCGAGCGTGAAGGTGCGCCCCGCGAGGTCAGCCTCGGAGTACGCGACGCGGTTGATCCCCGTCGGCGTGCGCCCGATGGCGTCGAACTGCGCGAGCCAGCCGTTGAGACGCGCGGCGTTCACGCGGAGTGCGGCACGGGACGCACCCTGTGCGGTCGCGCCGCCAGGAACCGAGCGCAGGAGCGGAAGCGCGGCGAGGGCGGCGGAACGGTGGAGGAACGTGCGACGCTGCATGATCAGGTCGGGATAGCGGTGACGGTCGATGCGATCGGCAACTTCACGCGAAGCGGCGAGGCGGGGAAGGGCTCACGCTCCGCCGAGCGCCGGCTGGCGACTCCCATTGCATGGCAAAGTCCTTTTGGGGTAGACTCGTGATTCCGAACCTCGTCGAGTCTGGATGCGTGGCAAAGGGAGCGACGCGCCGTCGAACAGTGTACTGCTGCGCGCGCTTCGTGCGCTCGGCCTGATCCTCGTGGGCGCTGGCGCAGCGGGATCAGTCGCCCTCATGGTTCGCGCGGGTGCGCGCACACCTCGCTTCCTGCTCGTCCTCTTCATTGGATGGGTGCTCGCGCCGTTCGTCGTACTGCTGTGGGCGAACCTGAGATCGACGCATTGGTCGGCCGCGACCCGCGCGGCACTGGTGTCCGTCACCCTCGTCGTGGCGGCGGGCTCGCTTGCGATCTACGGTGAGCTCATCGACGTGCGACCCCGCGGAGCCGCGAATGCCTTTCCCTGGGTCATCACTCCCCCGGCAATGGTGCTGCTGATCGCGGTCACCGTTCCGCTCGTCGCTCTCGCCGGCCGCCGGCTCTCTCGCTCACGGACCGACACCTAACGAGCGTCGCCAACCGGAGACCGGAGCAGCCAGCGTCGGTTGCGGCGCGTCACGTCCGATGCCCTCACGTCTCGCTGCCGGCGACGATCTCGAAGCAGCACCGAGGCCGCTCGCCCCGCTCGCAGCATTCGTGCACCGGGGTCGCGAGGAACTCCGCCAGCAGCGTCTCCATCGCGCGGCACACCTGGGGCCGTCCCTGGACGGCCGCCGCCAGCAGACACCCGAACCCGCGGATGCGCACCGCGCCGTCGACATGCTCCACTTCGTTAGGCGCGCCCAACTCCTGGAGGAGTGCCGACGCGCTCTCGACCCGTTTCGTGACCGTGCCGTGTGCGCGCGGCCATTCGGTCGCCAGCCGGCGGCCCACGTCGCGCATGATCTCGTCGAGCTCGTGCTCGGGAAAGCGCTCGCTCAACGACCGGACGAGGTGGGAGGCGAACGGCATGTATGCACGGGAGAGCGCATCGTCCACGCCGGGCGCCAGCTCGTAGACGGCCGAGGGTCGCGTCTCGCCCCGCCGCACTCCGGCCGAGCGGATCAATCCGTCGCGCTCGAGCGCCGTCAGGTGCGCACGTACCGCGTTGTACGTGAGCTCGAGCTGGGCAGCAATCTCGGTCACCGTGGTCGGCGAACGACGGATGAGGTCGATGATCCGCCCGCGGGTTCCTGCCAACGAGCCCGTCCCGAGCGACCTGCTCCCCATCGTGCGCCCCTCGTCGATCGACTGTTTTCAGGAAACCGTGGATTAGTTATTGCATTAATTCATGCAAAATCTTCCACGCATACCACCATCGGCCCGGCCTCGGCTCCAGTTGTCGCTCCATGTACCCGGCGGTGCCACCGACCCGGGCCAGCCTCTAAAGAAGGAGGATGTCCCGTATGCAACGTAACAAGTGCTCCGTCATCCTCGTCAAACGCGCCGCGCCGGTCTGCCGCTGGACGTCTCGACGTTCGCTCCGGCGCCCGACCAATGTGCTCGCCGTGGTGGCAGTGAGCATTCACCTGGCCGCGTGCAACGAGCCGGACGCCAGCCGCGCCGTCGACCCAGCGGTCGACCACGCGCTCGCCGCTCAGAATCCGGCGCTCGTCGCGGAGGGGAAGACCATCTTCCGGTTCGATACCTTCGGCGACGAGACCTTCTGGACGGACACGCTGCGGATGCACGAGGTCATCCGGACATCCGTAAGCCCGAACCTCGCGCTCCAGGTCGGGCTCAAGGTCGACGCCGATGCCCTCCCATCATCGGTGAAGGCCGGCATTCAGAACAAAACGATCGATCTCGACGCGCCCGCCACGACCGTTGCCCTCCTCAAGCTCGGCGCCGTTGTCGGGGTCGTCGGTGAGGTCGACGCGAACAACGTGTTGACGCGGGTCGGGATCACCTGCGCACTCTGTCACTCGACGGTGGACAACTCGTTCAGCGCCGGGATCGGGTCGCGGCTCGACGGCTGGCCGAATCGGGACCTGAACGTCGGTGCGATCGTCGCGCTATCGCCCGCGCTCACCGCGGCGCAGAAGTTGGTCTACAACTCGTGGGGGCGCGGGAAGTACGACCCGCGCTTCAACATCGATGGCAAGAACATCCCGGTGGTGCTCCCGCCTGCGTTCGGCCTCCGGCACGTGAAGCGGGAGATCTACACCGGCGACGACGTCGTGTCGTACTGGAACGCCTACGTCGCGATCACGCAGATGCACGGCCACGGTCATTTTGTGGATGCGCGCATTGGCGTGGACAAGAACAATCCTCCCGACCTCGTATCGGCCAAGCTCGAGCCGCTGCGGGCGTATCAGTTCAGCCTCGAGGCGCCGGAGCCGGTGGAGGGGGCCGTCGACGCGGCGGTGCAGCGCGGCCGAGCGGTCTTCAACGGAGTGGCCAGGTGCGCGAGCTGTCACCTCGGCGACGCGCGCACCGATGTGAACGCGAACAGACTGCATCCTGCGGAGGAGGTAGGGCAGAACCCCGCCTACGCGCAGCGGAGCGTGACCAGGATGTATCGCACGACCCCATTGCGGGGTCTCTGGCACCCGCCGCAGCTCACCGGGCCGTACTTCCACGACGGCAGTGCAGCGACGCTGGAGGCGGTCGTCGACCACTACGTGAAGCTCTTCAGTCTCAGCCTAACGACTCAGCAGCGGATGGAGCTGGTGGCGTATCTGAGGACGTTGTGACCCTTGAGTGCGTGGAGTCACGGAGCGGCCGCGAGCGCGTCCGCCAACGCCCGCGTCAGCGTCGTATCCCCCTCGTGGATGGTGCCGATGCGCCGCCAGCGCAGGATGCCCGCTCGGTCGATGAGATACGACGACGGCACACCTAACGCGAGGTACAGCGACTGCACGCGCTCGTCCGGATCGCGCCAGATCGGGTACGTCATCCGGAACGCCTTCGCGAAGTCCCGGATCGCGGCGTCCTGGCCGCGCGCATCGACGGACACGCCGACGATCTCGAAGCCATCGCCGCGGTGCCGCTCGTAGAGCGACTGGAGATACGGGATCTCATCACGACACGGTGCGCACCACGTCGCCCAGATGTTGAGCAGCACGACCTTGCCCGCGAGCGACGAGGTGGACGTCGAATCCCCGTCGAGCGTCGTCGCCGCATAACGAGGCGCCGGCTCTCCGATCGCCACGCGCGGCGTCGACTCGCGGCTGCAGCCGATTGTGATAACCGCGGCCAGCGCGGCGACCCACTTCATCTGACCTCGCCGAGAGGCATGCGCCCGACCATGACTCGCGCGCTGTCGCCGGGCACGGTCCACGCCGCGAGCAAGGCGTCGCCGCGTCTGACGATGCGCGGAAAGCCCGCCGCGCGCGCAGCCTTCGTTCGCGAGATCGTCGCGGGCGCGCCCATGTCGCCCGAGCGCGAGACGCGTCGCACGTGGACCTCCGCGTCCTCGGGCGGCACGCGCTCGAGCCAGCTCACGATGGCGTCGCCGTTCTGATCGAGCGCGATGCCGACGCGTCCGGCCGGCGTCCCGCCGTCGACGCGCACGGGAGCGGCGAACCGTTGACCCCCGTCGACCGAGAATGCGACGCGCACGCGTGCGGTGTCCTGTGCGCCCGTGAACCACGCGATCGCGACGGTGTCACCGCGCGATGCGAGCGCCGGCCCGTTCACCGGGCACGCCTCGATGTGCCACCCGTCCGCGTGCACGATGCTGGGCGATGTCCACTTCCCATCGACCAGACGCACCACGGCGATGTCTCGAATCTCGTCCTCGGTGCGATCGCGGTACGCGACCACCGGCCCCGACGGCGTTACCGTTGCCGCGACCTGACAGCAGTCGCACGTGCGGAGGTCCACCGGCTCCTCCACACCGAGCGCCCCGCTCGGCGCCGCCGACACGGATTGCAGGCTCATGGCACCCTTGCCGTGACCGCCTTCCCCGGCCGTCATGTGGCGGCCGTCGAGCCACGCGGCGCCCACCGAATCGCCGGGCGCGAGCCATGTCGCGACGAACCCGTGCTCGCCCGCGGAGCGGTCGGTGTGCAGGACGGACCCTTCGCTCCACGTCGCGCCACGATCGGTGGACTGGGCGATCCGCACATCGTAGGCATACCGCCCGGCGCCGCTGCGCTGCAGCCAATGCACGAGCAGTCTGCCGGACGGCGTCGCAATCACCGACGGGTAATCGGCCCAGTTGACGAACAGATCGTGGTGATCGACGACGGTCGTGGGCTGAGACCAGGTGTCACCCTCCAGCCGTGCGTAGCGGACGGCGTGTGTCGAGTCGCCGGTCTGCTCGATCCACGTCATATGCACCGCGCCGGTCGCGTCGCTGGCGAGAAAAGGCTCGCCGCTGCGCGGACCCGCGGGCGAAGGCAGCGCCGTGAGCCGAGCGGCGTCCGGCGCCGCCCGTTCGGGCGACGAGCAGCCAGCGAAAATCGCCAAGGCAAGGAAAGGAAGACGAGAGGTCACCCAGGCAATCTCCGGAGCAGTGCGCGGCGGGTCAACCGAGATCCTGACCCCTGACAGGAAGCGGATCAGTACGGCTAAGCTCGAGAAGCCCGAACAGCGGCCGCCAAAGCGGCCATCGCGGACCTGAGGGCCGGCGCGATCGCAGGGTCGCTCACAAGTTGGGCGGCGTCACTGCCGCGCCGCGGGATGTCGATCACCAGCGTCGCTTCCGGGACGAGTGCTGCGCTCATGACCGTGAGAATCTCCACGAGCTGCGGGTGGGCGAAGCGCGACGCGGCCGAGGCGCTGAGCAGTCCCACCGGCTTGCCCACGAGCTCACCACTGCCAACCACCCAGTCGAGCGCGTTCTTGAGCACGCCGGGCACGCCGTGGGCATACTCGGGACTCGAGATCAGCACCGCGTCGGCACCGGCGAGTGCCGTTCGCCAGTGCACGACAGCGTTAGGCACGCGGCCCGGTCCGTCTTCGATGTCTGGGCTGAACGCCGGAATCGCGGCGAGGGCGTCGCAGGCGGAGACCCTCACGCCCTCGGGCGCGAGCAGCGCGGCGGCGGCGAGCAGGGTCGTGTTCGACGACCCCGCCCGCAGACTGCCCGACACCGTCAACACATGCACCAGAGATCCGGCCACGCCTGATGAAACGCAGGAACAGGCTCGGGCGGGTCAACCGCGTGACTATGACTTCGGCGGCCTCATGACGATCACACCCTTCCCGCCGTTGGAGTCGAGACAATCGCCCGAGTAGCTCTTGTCGTCGCGCAGCAGCAGCGTACACCGGATCGTGTCGCCGCCCGGAGCGAACGTGAAGAGAAGCTGCTTCGGTTCGACCTTGATGGCCGTGGTTTCGATCACGCGGCCATCGGCCTTCATCGTGATCCTGGTCGTATCGCCGCTCATGCGGACGTCGAACGTCGCCTCGAGCGCGCCCTGATCGGGAGGCGTGATCGTCCCGGTCCAGGTCCCGGCGGTCAGCTTCTGCGCCGCCAGCGAAGCGGGCATGACCAGTGTCAGGACGCCGACGAGCGTTCGGTGCAGTGAGCGCATGTGAGTCTCCAGGGAAGATCCGACGGTCCAGTCCCGCGGGGCGAGCCGGGGCGAAAGTGGTGCGGTTACCCGCACCTCCTCGCTACGGCGCGAGTCGCGGCCGGGTTCCACTTGCCACTCCGCCCGTCGCCGCCGTGCAGCAGCCGCCTCGCCGGACGGTCGCGCCCCGCCGATCAGTCAGAGTCGCTTGAGCGAAAGGCCTTCGACCATGCCGGCAGCATGCGCGCACGTGTCGAGCGCGTCTTCCAGCGCTCCGTAGATTTCCTTCCAACGGAGCGCCTCGAGAGCGTCCGGGCTCCCGCTGAACAGAGCACGCATTGCATCACCGAAAATGGCGTCGCCTTCTTCCTCGAGCCGCTTTACCTCGAGGGCTTCGGCCGTCACGCGCGCTGCATCCGGGAGGTGTGAGACCGCCGCTTCCAGCGCCTCCGTCGCCCGCGTCAGCGTATCAGCCAGGCGCATTGCTGCCGCGTCGTCCCGGTCGATGTGTAACGCCTGTGTCATCCCGGCGCTCCGCTCGACGGACCGAAGCACACCTTCGAGCCGAGAGACCAGGAGCCCGATATCCTCCCGGTCGAGCGGCGTGACCAATGTCCTGGCGACTCGCACGCGCAGGTCATGGGCGGTGGCGCCCGACTCTTTCACCAGGTGTTTGATCGCGGTGAGGCTGGCGGTGCGCTTCGACCGATCCCTCAGCGCATCGCGGAGCAGGGATGCCGCGGCCGCTCCGTGGTGCGCGATGGCGGTGAATCCGCGGGTAAACTGTGCTTCACTGGAGAACAGGCCTTCGAACATGACCGCCTTCCTCGTTCGGGTTCCCACCGGTTCGCAGGTATTCGGCGAAATCGGCCGGGAGCTCACTCTCTCGAATTCCGCGCATTGCTTCGTCGATGTCGTATTCGACGCGCACGAGCTCGACCCGCGGCACGGTGTCGATGTCGAGTAGCACGTAGCCCGCGCGCCAATCACCATCTTTCGGCCGGCCCACGCTCCCGGTGTTCACGAAGTGGATGCCATCCACCTCGCGGTGCCACGGTTTGTGCGTGTGACCGAATGCGATGACGTCACCGGCCTTCGCGCCGGCCTGCTGCGCCATTTTGAGACAGAACGAGTCCGGACGGTCCTCCGTCCAATACAGTGTGTTCAGGGTCGGGGTGCCGTGCACCAGGATGACCGTGGGCCCGGCGGTGTGCCCGCCTAACGGCTTGAGATCGAGCCGGAACGGGAGTCCAGCCAGATACTGCTTCACCTCCGGCGACGTGTGGGCCTTCGTCCATTCGAAGGAGAGGTGCGACTGCGCTTCCTGCTTCGGGTCCTCGTACGTGCAGCCGCAGTGCGTGTAGTTCGTGCCGACGGTCGAGTCGTAGTTGCCGGCGATGCCGGGAACGTGGCTGTCGGCGAGGAGCGCGACCGTCTCGTTAGGCCAGGGCGCGTATCCGACGAGGTCCCCGAGATGGAACGTCGCGTCCGCATCGCGGGTCGCAATGTCTCGCAGGACGGCCTGCAGTGCCGGGAGGTTCGCGTGAATGTCGGAAATCAACGCGTAGCGCACTAGGTCACGTCCTCATCAGCCCTTCGCTTTCCACGCCGCCAGCACCTCCGCCTCCTTCGCGGGCGGGATCCCCGCTATCGCGCCCTCGAGCGTCGCCTTCTGCTCGGCCTCGGTCCGCGTCTTGTGCCAGTCGAGCGTGTCCTTCGCCGTCACCGCCAGCGGACGGAACGTGAGCCCCGCCGCAAGCGCCTTCGCGTTGCTCCGGCGCAGGAAGCCGGCCGTCGGCCCGTTCGGCGGGAGCCAGATCGGCATGTGGCGCCAGCCGCGGACGCCGTTCGCGGTCAGGAACTCGGCGGGGACCCAGGTGAAGCTCGCGCCCGCCGTCGTCACCGCCTTGATTCCGTAGAGCACCTCGCCCATCGTCGTCGGCTTCGCCGGCCCCACCGCGTTGAACGTCCCAAACACCTTGTTCTCCGCCAGACGGATCATGAACTCGGCGAGGTCGCGCGAGTCGATGATCTGGGACGGGTCGTTAGGCGTGCCCGGCGCGAGCACTTCGCCGCCGCGGTCGATCCGCGCGGGCCAATACGTGAAGCGGTCGGAGCGGTCGAGCGGGCCGACGATCAGCCCGGATCGCAGGATCGTGACCGCCGACCCGTACTGCCTCGCGACTTCCTGTTCGGAAAAGGTCTTGAGCGCGCCGTAATACTGGCCGGCGTGCTCGCGCACGGTCGTGTAGGGATCGACGCCGGCAGGCATTGGCGTCAGGCCCGCGGTTTCATCTGCGTCCGGGACGCTGTTGTCCGGGTAGACCGACTCCGTCGAGATGAAGATGTAGTGTCCCACGTTGCCCTTGAGATGCTGCGCGGCGTTCCGCACCCAGAACGGGAACGTCGTCGGGTTGTCGAGCACGACGTCGAACTTCTTGCCCTTGAGCGCACTCACGTCTGCGCCGAGGTCGCCGATGAGCAGGTCGACCTTGCCCTTGAACATGTCGGGGCGCGTCTTGTTGCGGTTGAACAGCGTCACCTTGTGCCCGCGCTCGAGCGCGTAGTCGACCTGCTCGGGCCCGGTGAAACCGGTGCCGCCGAGGATCAGGATGTTGAGCGGTGCGGAAGCCTTCGCGGGCGCGCGGTCGCGGCGTGGGCTGACGCGACCCGTTGCGGCTGACGCGGCCGACAAGGCGTCGCTCGGTGTGGAGAGCGCGAGGGCGCCGCCCGCGGCGGCGGAGAGCTTGAGGAACGTGCGGCGATCGGTCGACATGAGACGCTGCCGGTGTGGAGGGGGCCAGGATCTGGAAAATGGGACAGGCGCCCCGCCCACGACAGGGCACCCTGGCCCTTGCGCGAAATTGGGGTCAGGCTCGATTTGAAGGGGTCAGGATTTCAACGGGTTTCAAGGGGTGGTTTCGGGATTTCAAGGGGTCAGAGCCCTTGAAAATCCCGAATTCAAGGGCTCTGACCCCTTGAAATCCTTCAAATCGCGTCTGACCCCAATTTCTGGCCCATGTCACCCACCCGCCGAGACTTTCTCGCCACATCAGCGCTAGCGGCCATCGCCGGAACGGTCGCGCGTCCCAGCCTTCTCCGCGGGCTCCAAGGACAGGCCGCGTCGCCGGTGTTCACGCCGATCCGGCGCAACGTCGGGTTCTTCACCATGCGAGGCGGTACCATCGGCTACCTCGTGAACAGCGGCGGCGTCGCCGTCATCGACAGCCAGTTTCCCGCGGAGGCCAAGGCGTGCCTCGACGGGCTGAACGAGCGGTCGGGTGGCAAGCCCGTCGACTTCCTCATCAACACGCATCACCACGGCGACCACTCTGGCGGCAACCTGTCGTTCCGCGGTGCGGCGAAGAAGGTCGTCGCCCACGTGAAGGCCGACGAGCACATGCGGCAGCCGCCCGGCGGCCAGCCGCCGGCCGATCAGCTGTACCCGGATACCACCTTCACGGAAACGTGGTCCGGCGATGTCGGCGACGAGCGCGTGCGGGCACGGTACTACGGCCGCGCGCACACGAGCGGCGATGCCGCGATCACGTTCGAGCGCGCGAACGTTGTGCACATGGGCGACCTCATGTTCAATCAGCGGCACCCGGTGGTCGATCGGGCGGCCGGCGCGACGATCCGCGGCTGGATCACGGTGCTGGAGCGCGTCCCACGTGATCACGCGAACGACACCGTCTACATCTTCGGTCACGGGAACACGGGTCTGCCGGTGACGGGCAGCCAGGCCGATCTCGCGAAATTCAAGGACTACTTCGGCGCGCTCATGGCGTTCGTGGAGACGCAGGTGAAGGCCGGCCGCTCACGCGAGGAGGTGCTCGCGATGCGCGAACCGCTCAAGGGCTTCGAGAGCTTCGGCCCATTCGGCCAGGCCAGCCCGCGCGACCCGTTGACGTGCGCGTACGAGGAAGTCACCACGACGCCCTGACCGAGACGACGACCCATGGCCACGAAGCGCGAAGAGCGGAAGCAGCGTTCAGAAGCCCAGCGGGAGGCCGAGGACCGGGAGCGACGCCAGCGCCAATGGAGGTCGCGCGCGCTTTTTGTCGCGGGACTCCTCGCGCTGATCGCGATGGGCGCGCTGGCGATCTCGCGTCGTCGCGACGGCGAGGAGAACAACGGAAAGGTGTGGTCGGCGGCACACGGCCACTGGCACGACAAATAGATCAGCGTTAGGTCCGCTTTTAATAGGACATTCCCCTAGTGGGGTCAAGACCCCAGAAGTCCTTTCTTGCACCTTCCCAAGTCACGCATTACCATGGCTTTACACGACCCCTGAGGAGCTCCTCATGATACTCCGCTGCCTCGTCCTCCTCACGTCCGTCAGCCGGTTGGCCGCGCAGGTTCCTTCGACCGTCGTCATCCTCCGTGCCGCGACCAGCGACACCGCCGAAAGGCTGGCCGCCCTGCGGTTCGCGGGCGACACCGCCGTAGCCAGGATCGTTAACCCCCACGACCGGATCACAGGTGGCTTCCCCGGTCGGGAGGTCCGCCTCCTGCGCCGCGCCGGGGTCTGGACGGTCGTGGTGCCGCCCGACACGGTTTCCAAGCGACCCGAACGCAAGCCCGCTCCTGCCACAACGCAAAACGCAGGTGAACCCAAAACGTCTGAGTTCACCTGCGTTTGGCATTGTGGCAGAGCGTCTACCGCCTACGCCAACTCGTTAGGCTGGACATCCGGGTTGGGAACCCGGCTCGCAGGCATCGAATGGGGGTCGGGGGAAGCAAATCCAACCCGCTGCTGGACAGCAGCTCTCGCAGGTCTCTTCCTCCGGTGGTGTCATCGCCTGAACGGTACCGGCGTACAGGAACAGAGCCAGAGCGGCCGCAATAGTCTTACGCATAAGATTGACTCCGTGAATGTGTGTTGAATCGTCCGCCTAACGGCGGACCGTCGGCGTCATGGTGTACTGTGAGACGGACCTGACCCGCCGGCCCTGACGCGGTGCCATACCGGATGCGGGTGTGGTCCGGGAACCCCGAACCACGCCCACGCGTCCAGTAGATATGGCGAGGTCTCACGATGCCGACGCGAGCGCCCCGTCGGCCTTTCCCGAATGGCTCGAACCCATGGCGGCCACGCTCACGCAGGAGCGATTCGTGAGCGCCGACTGGAGCTTCGAGCGCAAGTTCGACGGGATCCGCCTCATCGCGTTCAAGCAGGGCACGGACGTCCGCCTCTACTCGCGCACGCGCCATCTCCAGCACCTGCCGACCGTGGCGGCGGCGATCGCCGCGCTTCCCGTCCGTGATGTCATCCTCGACGGCGAGATGACGTGGGACGGTCGCTCGGCGTACCACGTGTTCGACCTCCTCTGGATCGACGGCCGCGATGTCACGCGCCTAACGCTGTCCGAGCGTCGCGCTCTGCTCCACACCCTCCCGCTCGGTGCACCGCTCCGGCGGGTCCAAGCGCTTCATGACGCCGAACCGTGGGAGCGCGCACGCGGCGAGGGGTGGGAGGGAGTGATCGCGAAGCGGCTCGACTCGCCGTACGAGCACCGGCGGTCGAAGCACTGGCTCAAGATGAAGTGCGAGCTGCGCCAGGACTTCGTGATCGGAGGCTTCACGGACGGGCAGGGGAGCCGTGTCGGGTTCGGCGCGTTGCTCGTGGGCTACTACGCGGGCGAGGATTTCGTCTTCGCCGGCAAGGTCGGGACCGGGTTCGACGCAACGCTGCTCACCGATCTGCGCGCGCGCTTCGACGCGATGGAGATCGAGACGACGCCGTTCACGAAGGCGACGGGGCTGCCGCGCGTGCGGGCGCACTGGGTACGGCCCGAGATCGTCGTGGACGTGGCGTTCGTCGAATGGACCGTACACACGAAGCTGCGCCACTCCAGGCTGCTGGGGCTCCGTCCCGGCGGACGCGCGCGCGACGTCGAGCGCGTCGCACCAAGGTCGCCGTGATCACGCACCCCGAGAAGGTGATGTTCCCGGATTGCGGCATCACGAAGGGCGAGCTGGCCGAGTATTACGCGCTCGTGGCGCCGCTCATGGTGCCGCATCTCGCGGGTCGGCCGGTGACGCTGGAGCGCTTTCATCGCGGCATCGGCGAGAAGGGTTTCTTCCAGAAGAACGTGTCGAAGGGCGCGCCCGACTGGCTCGAGCGTGTGGCGGTGCCGAAGACGGACGGCGTCGTGAACTACGCCGTGGTGTCGGATGCCCGCGGCCTCATGTGGCTGGCCAACCAGAACTGCATCACGCCGCACGTCTGGACGTCGCGCGTGCCGGATCTGTTCCATCCGGATCTCTGCGTCTTCGATCTCGACCCGTTGGAGGAGGACGCGGCCGTGCTGCGCGCGGCCGTGCTCCTGCTGCGCGACCTGCTCGCGGAGCTTGGATGTACGAGCTGGGTGAAGACGTCGGGGTCCAAGGGATTCCACGTCGTCGTTCCGCTCGACGGAAGCGCCGACTGTGGTCGAGTCGCCCGGTTCGCGCACGCTGTGGGGCGCGCGTTCGTGCAGCGCGACCCTGCGCATCTGACGCAGGAGTTCTACAAGGCCGACCGCGGCGGCCGGATTCTCGTCGACACGGGGCGCAACGAGTTCGGCGCGACCTATGCCGCGACGTACGCGGTGCGTGCGAAGCCTAACGCGCCCGTGTCGGCGCCGTGCACGTGGGAGGAGATCGAGCACGGGGACGTGACGCCGCAGACGTTCACGCTGCGGACCATGGCTGAACGTGTCGAGCGCCACGGCGACGTGTGGTCCACGCTGTTCCGGCAGCCGTACGCGCTCCCGGATCCGCCTCACGGCTGACTGGCTGACGGCACTCGTGTAGCGGAGTCGTCATTCCGGCACGCGCCATCCGCGCGACACGCCCGATGAACGCCTA
>Ga0207712_10002061_pt1 | contig 13194 bp, 8 predicted proteins | sample KBSS44metaG_FD_184402 | JGI IMG/M metagenome (GOLD analysis project Ga0207712, IMG submission 184402) | Switchgrass rhizosphere microbial communities from Kellogg Biological Station, Michigan, USA - KBS S4-4 metaG (SPAdes) (version 2) | ecosystem: Host-associated > Plants > Roots > Rhizosphere >... | reverse complement strand
TTGCGGGTGCACTCCCTGCGCCACACCTTCGCCACGCATCTGCTGGATGCGGGGGCCGATCTTCGGGCGGTGCAGGAGCTGCTGGGTCACTCGAGCCTGAGCACGACTCAGATCTACACCCACACCAGCGTCGAGCGGCTGAAGCAGGTGTATCAGCAGGCGCATCCTAGAGCGTAGGTGGTAGGTGGTAGGTTGTAGGTTGTAGGGCGTGACTCGAGCGACAACGCGGCATGGATGTAGGACTTGTTCGAACCTGTGCAAACCTTCTGATCTCTGTTCCTACTCCCTATTCCCTATTCCCTACTCCCTACTCCCTACTCCCTACACCCCACAACCCATCACCTGTCACCATGTCCCCGACCTACCACGCCACCACCATCCTCGCCCTCCGCAAGGGCGGCAAAGTCGCCATGGGGGGAGACGGTCAGGTGTCCATCGGGGATACCATCGTCAAAGCGCAGGCCAACAAGATCAGGGCCCTCAAGGGAGGGAAAGTCCTGGCAGGATTCGCGGGATCGGTGGCCGATGCGATCACGCTGTATGAGAAATTCGAGGAGAAGCTCGATCGCTACCCCGGCAACTTGCCTCGCGCCTCGGTCGAGCTCGCGAAGGACTGGAGAGGCGATCGGGTGTTGCGGAGGCTGGAGGCACTCCTGATCGTGGCGGACGTGGAACACACCTTTCTGCTGAGTGGCGCGGGAGAATTGATCGAGCCTGATGACGGTATTCTGGCGATCGGCTCGGGGGGCAACTATGCCTTGGCGGCAGCACGAGCGCTGGCTCCCGATCCGACGCTTTCAGCGCGTGACGTGGTGCAGCGGTCGCTGGAGATCGCGGCCGATATTTGTGTGTTTACCAATCGCAACCTGACGATTCTGGAACTGTGAGTTTCAACCTCCATGACCGACGTACTCCCCATCCCCCAGGCCGAGGAACCGCCTCCCCAGCCACCCTGGCTCGAGGAGTTGCCCCCGGCGCAGATTGTGGCGGAGTTGGATCGCTACATTGTGGGGCAGCAAGCCGCTAAGCGCGCAGTCGCGATCGCCATCAGGAATCGCTGGCGCCGATCCCAGACCCCGGAGTCTATCCGGGACGAGATCACCCCCTACAACATCATCCTCATCGGCCCTACCGGGGTGGGGAAGACCGAGATCGCGCGCCGGCTGGCTCGGCTCGCAGGCGCACCGTTCATCAAGGTCGAAGCGTCGAAGTTCACCGAGGTGGGTTACGTGGGACGGGACGCGGAATCCATGATCCGCGATCTGGTGGATGCCGCGATCAGTATGGTGCGGACCGAGCGAGAGGATGATGTCTTCCCCATCGCCGAACAGCGGGCAGACGAACGGCTGCTGGATATTCTCCTCCCGCCGCCGCCGCTCAAGGTGGAATCTGGGGGAAAGGCTGGAGCGGCAGGGTCCGAATCCGCCGGCATCTTCGTTGTTGGCCCGGCCGGCCAGGCCCGACAGGAGAAGCCCTCCAGTCCGGAGGAGGAGCGGCACCAGCGCTCTCGGGAGAAGCTGCGCCGGATGCTCAAGGAAGGGCAGCTCGACGACCGTGAGGTCGAGGTAGATGTGACGCCGCAGGCCTTTCCCATGCTCGAGATGATGCAGCCGCCGCAGGGCATGGAAGGCCAAGACATCAACTTCATGGAGATGCTCCAGGAGATGCTGCCCAAGCGGAAGAAGCGGCGTACCGTGCGGCTTCCCGAGGCGCGCAGGATCCTGGCGGATGAAGAGCTCAAGAAGCTGGTGGACATGGATGACGTGGTGAACGAGGCGCTCGACCGGGTCGAGAACCACGGTGTCCTGTTCATCGACGAGATCGACAAGATCGCAGGTGAACGGGCCCAGACCGGGCCCGACGTCTCCCGCGAAGGTGTGCAGCGGGATCTGCTCCCCATCGTCGAGGGCTCGACGATTCAGACCCGCTACGGATACGTGCGAACCGACCACATCCTGTTCATCGCGGCTGGGGCGTTCCATGTCTCCAAGCCGTCGGATCTCATTCCCGAGTTACAAGGAAGATTCCCGATCCGAGTGGAGCTCCAGCCACTTACCGAGGAAGATTTCGTCCGGATCATGACCGAGCCGGAGAACGCGCTCACTCGGCAATACCAGGCGCTGGTGGCCGCCGAAGGGGCGACACTCGAATTGACGGACGACGGCGTGCGGGAGATCGCGCGTCTCGCGTTCATGGCCAACGACCGGATGGAGAACATCGGCGCCCGGCGGCTCCACACCGTGATGTCGACAGTGATGGATGAAGTGCTGTTCGAGCTGCCCAACTATCCCGAGAAGCACATCGTGTTCGACGCCGAGCGGGTGCGGCAGAAGCTGGCCAAGATCATCGATGACGATGATTTGAGGAGGTATATACTGTAATACCGAGTACCGAGCACTGTCCCCTGATTCACTCCTGCTTCACCACGACTCCACCCTTCATCACGAAGCGGACCTGCTCCAGCACGTGCACATCGTTGAGCGGGTTCCCGGGCACCGCGATCAGATCCGCCAGCTTCCCCGCGGCGATTTCGCCGCGGTCGGTGACGCCAAGAAGATCGGCCGCGTTCAGTGTGGCGGTCCGGATCGCCTCGATTGGCTTCATGCCGTAGCCCACCAGGACCGCGAACTCCTTGGCGTTGTCACCGTGAGGATAGACAGCGGCGTCGGTGCCGAAGGCGATCTTCACGCCCGCGCGAATCGCTTTGCGGTGGCTCTCCTGCGCCAGGGGAATGATCTGCTCCATTTTCGCCTTGATCGCAGGCGGCATCGTGGCAGGATCAACCGCGGTAAGCAGGTAGGCGGTGGGAACGAGGTAGGTCCCGCGCTGCTTCATCAGGGCGATGGCCTCGTCATTGAGCATGGAGCCGTGTTCGATGGAGGCCACTCCGGCCCGCACCGCGGCCAGGATCCCCTCCGTCCCGTGGGCATGCGCGGCCACTTTCAGACCGTGACGGGCCGCCTCCTGCACGATGGCCCTCATTTCGTCTTCTGAAAGTTGCTGTGCCCCGACCGGCCCCTCGAAGGAAAGCACGCCGGCCGTTGCGCAGATCTTGATGACCTTGGCGCCGTACTTGATCTGGTAGCGCACGGCCTTGAGCGCCTGGTCTATTCCGTCCGCGACCCCGTCTTCCGGCCCCAGCTGCGCGATACCGGGCGCGTAGCCCGTCACATCGCAGTGACCACCGGTAATCCCGATGGCGCTTCGAGCGGGTACGATGCGCGGGCCGATGACCCATCCCTCGTCGATGGCGTGCATCAGGCTCACGTCCGAGCCACCGGGGGCACCGACGTTCCGGACCGTAGTGAAACCGGCGAGCAACGTCTTTCGGGCGTTCACGACACCGCGGAGTGCCGCGTCCACCGCGGTCTCGGTGACGTCACGATGAACCCAATCTCCTTCGAGATCGCCGGTCAGATGGACGTGCATGTCGGTGAGACCGGGGAGAAGCGTCACGTCTCCCAGCTCGATCACCTTGGCGTCGGCCGGCGCCTCCGCGCGAACGGCCTGGATGCGGTCACCGGAGATGACCACGGTGGCGGGGCTCTCGATCTGTCCGGTCCGCACATTCAGCATGCGGGCGGCATGGACGAAGATGGTCTGGGCCGACGCCAGCGCGGGTATGATCGAAAGCGCGACAAACAGCGTCATGACTCGGTGAAGGTGCCGCATCAACCTCTCCAGTTCGATTTGGGGGTGCGAAGAAGGTACCCGGCCCTTCGCACGCGTCAAATTTCTCGGTATCGTTGAGGCATGAAATCACAACTGCTCCGCTCCGCCGGCCACGGAATCATGGTGGCTGGCCTCCTTCCGCTGTGCCTTGCGGCCCAGGCCGCTCCCAAATCACCAGCCGCATTCCTGATCCGAGATGCCCTGATCTACGATGGAACAGGTTCGGAGCCAGTCCGGGGAAGCGTCCGGGTTCGAGACGGCAAGATCCAAGAGGTGGGTGACCTCAAGCCGAACAGTGGAGAGCCAGTCGTCGAAGCCCACGGCTTGGCTGTCGCTCCCGGTTTTATCGACACCCACAGCCACGCCGACGAGGGATTCAGCGAGATCGACAAAGGGGAACGTGAGCATCCTGATGCGCTTGGCTCGGTAAGTCAGGGAATCACCACTGTTGTCGTGGGGCAGGACGGCGGCGAGGTCTATCCGCTAGGCGATTTCTTCACTGGATTGGAGAAGAATCCGGTCGCGGTGAATGTCGCGTCCTACGCCGGCCACAATACCATCCGGCAGATCGTCATGGGCGCGAGTTTCCAGCGCGAGGCGACCGCCGAGGAAGTGGGCCGGATGGCTTACATCCTACGGCAGGAAATGGTCGCCGGAGCGCTCGGCCTCTCCACCGGTCTCGAATACGATCCCGGGATCTACTCGGCTCCTTCAGAAGTGCTCGCCCTGGCGCGAGTGGCCGCGGGGTACAAAGGCCGGTACATCAGCCATATGCGGAGCGAGGACCGATACTTCTGGAAGGCTCTCGATGAGTTAATCACGATCGGGCGGGAGACCGGCATGCCGGTGCAGGTGTCGCACATCAAGCTCGCGATGCGAGACCTGTGGGGAAAGGGGGACAGCCTGGTGGGCGTCATGGACGCGGCGCGCGCATCCGGGGTGAACATCAGTGCCGACATCTACCCCTACCCCTACTGGCACTCCACTCTGACCGTGCTGTTCCCCGACCGGGACTACGAGGACCGCAAGGCTGCCGAATTCGCCGTGACCCAGGTGTCAACGCCGGAAGGATTGCTGCTCGACCACTACGAACCCACGCCGGCCTTCCAGGGACGAACCGTAGCCTATGCGGCGAAGGAGCTCGGCGTCGATTCCGTGACGGCGCTGATCGAGCTGGTGCGGCGCATTCACCAGTTGGAGAAGGAACACGGCAGTGTCAACGAGAGTGTCATCGGCACCAGCATGACCGAGCCTGACATCCAACGGCTGATGCGCTGGCCTCACACCAATTTCTGCACCGACGGCGAGCTCGACGGAGGACACCCACGGGGCTTCGGCACCTATCCCCGGATTCTTGGCCGCTATGTGCGGGACAGAAAGGTCATGTCGCTGGCCGAAGCGGTGCACAAGGGAACTGCCCTAGCCGCGGAGCATATGGGATTCACCGACCGGGGCCGTGTCGCGAAGGGTCTCGCGGCCGACTTGGTGCTGTTCGACCCCAACACGGTGATCGACAACGCGACGACCGAGAAGCCGCACGAGCTCTCGACCGGGGTTGTGACGGTGTGGGTGAACGGGGTGGCGGTGTTCGAGAGCGGGAAGGTTACCGGGGCGCGGCCAGGGGTGGTCATTCGGCGCTGAGGCTGCCGGGGCTGTAGTTTCCAGCACTCCCCACGTTTGAAATCAGGAGACTTGCCAGAGCTCCTCGAACGACTCCAGTCGGCCCTCGCCGGTCGCTACACGGTGGAGCGTGAGCTCGGCCGCGGCGGGATGGCGACGGTCTACCTCTCTCAGGATCTCAAGCATCATCGCCCGGTGGCGCTCAAGGTCCTCCATCCTAACATCGCCGCCGTGCTCGGCGCGGACCGCTTCCTACGCGAGATCGAGACCGCCGCTAATCTGAATCACCCCCATATTCTGCCCCTGTACGATAGCGGGCGGACCGAGGAATTCCTGTTTTACGCGATGCCGCTGGTGGATGGCGAATCGCTCCGCGACCGACTCGAGCGGGAGCGGCAGCTCCCGCTCGACGAAGCGGTCCAGATTGCCCGGGAAGTGGCCGACGCGCTGGGCTATGCCCACAGCCGCGGCATCATTCACCGCGATATCAAGCCGGCAAATATTCTCCTGGCACACGGCCACGCGCTGGTGGCCGACTTCGGGATTGCCCGCGCCGTCGGCGCCGCCGGGGGTGAGCGACTCACCGAAACCGGCCTCGCGATCGGGACCCCGGCCTACATGAGCCCGGAGCAGGCGAGTGGCGAACGAGAGACCGACGGGCGGGCCGATATTTACGCGCTGGGTTGCGTGCTCTACGAGATGCTCGCCGGCCAGCCGCCCTTCACCGGGCCGACGGCCCGCTCGATTCTGGCGCGGCATGCGATCGATCCGGTCCCGTCACTTCATACCGTGCGGCCGCTGCCGCCGGAACTCGAAGCGGCCGTTGTGAAAGCCCTCGCCAAGGTTCCCGCCGACCGGTTCGCGACCGCCCACCAATTCGTCGAGGCACTTAAGACTCGTCCGCCCTCTCCTGCAGCGCGGGAGAGAAGGTCAGGGAGCGAGGGTAGGCGGCGTTGGGGCTGGGCCCTCGGCCCTCTCGTCGTAGTCGCGGTAGCCACGGCCGTGGGCATCCTTCGGTCCCGCCGCTCGTCCTCCGTGCCCCTCGATCCGAATCTGATCGCGGTGTTCCCGTTCCGGCTGAGCGGCACCGACACCAGTCACGCCGCGTTGCGAGAAGGCATGGTGGATCTCCTGGAGGTGAAATTCTCCGGCGAGGGCGGCCCTCGCGTGCTCCCAAGTCGAACGGCCGTAGCCGCGTGGCATCGCAGCACCAAAGCCGGCGGCGAGGACCTGACCGACGAAGCGGCGGCCGGCCTCGCGCGCGGGCTAGGCGCCGGATCGCTGGTGCTGGGCACGCTCGTGGCCACACCGTACCACTTGCTCATCAGCGGCACGCTGTTCGACGCCGCCACCGGCCGGATTCGGGCCCAGGCCAAAGTTGAGGGAGCACCAGACAGCATCATGGTCCTGGTCGATACGCTCGCCACCCAACTGGTCGCCCTGGGTGCCGGCATGAAGCAGTACCGCCTCGCCAGCCTCACCACTACCTCCCTGCCCGCGCTCTACGCCTACCTGGCTGGACGGATCAAATACCGGGCGGGCCGTTTTGGAGCGGCGCTCGTCGACTTCGACCGCGCAATAGAGCTGGATTCCACCTTCGCCCTTGCGGCTCTTGGATACGCCCAGGCTGGCTATTGGGCCGACCCGCAGTCGGAGTGGGCCCTGGCGCTTGCCTGGACCCATCGCGACCGGCTGAGTTCCCGAGACCGCTTGATCATCGCCGCTATGGCCGGCCCCGGCTATCCGGCAGAAAGTTTCCCTCGCGACCAGATCTCAGCGCTCGAAGCCGTGGTGCGGCGGGTCCCGGATGACCCCGATCTATGGAATTACCTCGGCGACAGGTATTTCCACGACGGCGCACTCGTGGGCTTGGCGGATCCCTGGCAGCTGGCGGCCGATGCGTTCAATCGGGCGTTGTCACTGGATACGACGCTCAACGTCGAGCCTATGATCCATCTGTTGCAGATCGCGGAGGTGGAAGGGGACACCACGACCGTGCGACGCCTGCTCGATCGGTTTCCCCCCGACGGCGGCGAGTCGCCGAGTCGGGAACTGCTCGCGGCCGTGGTGTTGAAAGACACCGTCATGCTGGCTCGCGCCCGGCGCCACCTGGACAGCGCCGGACCCAATGAGATGTGGTCCGTCATCTTCGATCCGCAGGTATTCGGGTTCGGGATCAAGGAAGCCGAGCGGGTGGTGCCGATCTTCCTGAGTCGGGCAAAGACCCGCGCGGACAGCGTGGGTACATTCGGGGCCCCTTACATGCTCTACCAGAACCTGGGGCGGCCGGCGGCGGCGGCGACGGTGCTGGCCCAACTGGGGCCCCTCGAGTCGCTCATCGGTACCGGCGGCTGGTGGTCGCCCAAACACTGGTACTTCCGCACCCTCCTGGGGTACGCCTTGTCCGGGGACGGCGATACCGCCATCGCCGCACGGACCGCGGCCATTCTCGCGCGCTCGGCCGACGCCCCGCTGGTCGCGGATTCTGTAGAACGACAGGTTCAGTTCGAAGACATCTGCAACCTTGAGCGTTGGCGGCTGGCGCATGGAGATACCATGACGGCACGGGCCTCGATCGGCCGGCTGCTCCCCCGCGAGGCGAACCGGTGCGCCACGCTGCTTCGGGCACTCCTCGCCTTTGTCGAACATTCCCCCGACACAACCGCCACCCTGGAGTCGCTGGAGGAGATGATGGCCGCGGGGCACCACGACTGGTGGTGGAACCTGGATATCGCCAGGCTGCGGGAGGCGGGCGGGGATGTGGCCGGCGCGCTCCGAGCCGTCCGGCGGCGTCCGGGATATGGCGGTCCGCCGTATTTCCTCTCCTACGCCCTGCGCGAGGAGGGACGGCTGGCCGCGCTGGCCGGGGACCGCGAGGGCGCCATCAAGGCTTACAGCCACTACCTCCTGCTGCGGTACAACCCCGAACCGTCGATCAAGCCCGCGGTGGACAGCGTGCGGGTCGAGTTGGCGCGACTGGTGGGGGAACAGTAGGAGTGGCCCGTGACTGATCTGCTCGCCGTGCTCCAGACCGCGCTCGCCGACCGCTACACTCTTGAGCGCGAGCTCGGCCGCGGCGGCATGGCGACGGTTTATCTCGCCCGGGACCTCAAGCACGACCGCTCGGTCGCGATCAAGGCGGTGCTGCCGCACATCGCCGCTGCACTCGGGCCCGACCGCTTCCTTCGCGAAATCACCACCATCGCTCGGCTGCAACATCCCCACATCCTCGGCCTGCTGGATTCGGGGGAATTCGAGGGCCAGCTCTATTACATCATGCCGTTCGTTGCGGGGGAGTCGCTGCGGGATCGGCTCGAGCGAGAGCACCAGCTCCCTCTGGAGGAGGCCCTCCGAATCACCCGCGAGGTGGCCGATGGGTTGGACTACGCGCACCGCCAGGGCCTGATCCATCGCGATATCAAGCCCGAGAATATCCTCTTATCGGATCGGCACGCGATGGTCGCCGATTTTGGCATTGCTCGCGCGATAGAGCAGGCGGGCGGCGCCAAGCTTACGGAAACCGGCCTCGCGGTGGGGACGCCGGACTACATGAGTCCGGAGCAGGCGGCGGGCGATGCCGAACTGGATGGCCGGACTGATCAGTATAGCCTGGGCTGCGTGCTGTACGAGATGCTTGCCGGCCATCCGCCGTTCCTGGGGAAGAATCCGCAGGAGGTGCGGGCTCGTCACGCCTTGGACTCGGTCCCTCCCCTTCGCTCCGCTCGTGCCACCATCTCCGATGCTCTCGACTCGGTGCTCCAACGGGCTCTGGCGAAGCAGCCGGCCGACCGGTTCGCTGACATTGCGGAGTTTGCGGCGGCGTTGGAGGCCCCGCTGACGGTCCCTGTGCAATTGGACCATTCTCCACCGCGGGGCCAGCGTCGTTATCGGCAGATCGGGTGGGCCACCTTGATACTCGGGGCCCTCACGGGCGCTATCGCCCTGCTCAAGCCCAAACCAACGGATACGCTCAACAGCGATCTGGTCGCGATCGCGCCCTTCGAAGTGCTCGACTCCTCGCTTGCCCTCTGGCGGGAAGGGATGGGAGATGTCCTGTCTCGATACCTGGATGGCGCAGGACCCCTGAGCACAGTGTCACAGACGGTGGTCTTCAAGCACTGGGCCGGTCGCTCCGACCGCAGCTCGGCGACGGCTCTCGGTCAGCGGACCGGTGCCGGTCTCGTGGTCTTCGGCAATGCCATCTCAAAAGGAGGGGATTCCGTTCTTCTCCGAGCTTCGGTTCTCCGGCTCGCCGAAGGAGGGGCGACGGAGGAAGTCGAAGTTGCTGGTGAACAGGAGCGGATGGGCGACCTCGCCGATTCGCTCGGGCACGGGATCCTCGAGGCGCTGGGCCGCTCCCGGCCCATCGGCGCGGTGCGCCAGGCCTCGCTTGGCGCCGGATCGCTTCCGGCGCTCAAGGCATTCTTGCGGGGCGAGCAGCTGTATCGACGGGGCCACTGGGATTCCGCTCTCGTGCATTACGATCGCGCTCTTGAGCTCGACAGTGGGTTTGCACTGGCCAATCGCCGGATGGCGGTGATCCTGTGGTTCGACCCGCCGACAACTCACTCGTATCAGCCCTGGCCTGAGTATGCCTTGCGGGCCGGGCGGCTGAATCATGGGCTCAGCGCCCGCGACAGTCTGCTCATTGTCGGGCTGGCGCGGTGGGTCGGACTGGGGTCGAGCACTGACAACCCCACATATCTGAGCGACTTTCGGGATGCTGGCGCGGCGTTCGAGCAAGCGACCGATCGCTACCCGAACGATCCGGAGGCCTGGTACTTTCGTGGGGAGTTCCTATATCACACCATGGGAACCGTCGGTGTGACCGACGATCCGCTCGCGGCATTTGAGCGCGGCATCGCGCTGGATTCCTCCTTTTCGCCGCTCTATGAGCACACGGTAGAACTGGCCCTGCGACAGGGCAGTCCCGATCTGGCGCTGCGCCACGCCAGGGCCTACCTGGCGCTGGGCACGGATGACGACCAGGCAACCAAATTCCGCCTCGAGGCGATGTTGCTCGAGCGAGGGGAGCAAGCCTCTGCAGAAGCGGACCGGCTGCTCGATACTGTGAGGGCCTGGGGGGCCCTATGGAACCCGATGGGGGAGTTGAACGAGTGGCCCGACTCGGCGGAGACGGCGGTGAGGATTGCTCGGATCTTCCCTGGACCCCGCCGCGACTACACGGGGGCACCTGACTTCGTAAGGGACTCCCTGGTGCAGAAGCGGGTGCTGAGCGCGATGCTGGTCACTCGGGGTCATCTGCGTGAGGCCTATACGGTGGTCCCCGAAACCGATGTCGAAGGGGCGTTCAACCGGTTCCTCGATCTGGCGTTGTTCGGCATAGCGCCCGCCGCCGCGGCCGACAAAGCCTTCGGGCGCCTGCTTCGGTCCGATTCGCTCTGGCCTCCCGCATCCGAGGTGGGGCGGCGCCAGGACCGGGCGCTGGTGTGGTGGCTCGCGAGAGGGGATACGACATCCCTCGCCCGCTTCGCCAGGCGCGCCGACGCAGTGGGGCACGCCACGGCGGCTCCGTTCGCCAGGCTGCAGGTGAGTTACCTCTCGGATGCGGCGCGGGCCTATCTCCTCCTCCTGCGGGGCGACTCCGCCGCCGCCCTCAAGGCACTTGAGACGCTTCCGGACTCGATGTGCCCACTGGTCGACTGCGTGTTTCAGAACCTGACCCGGGCCCGATTACTTGCCGCTAGCAGACGGGACCAGGAGGCTGCCCAGGTCCTGGATCGGTGGCTTCCTGCGCTGGCCGGGACGTCGTTCGTGCTCGGTCGCCTGGAGCGGGGCCGTGTCGCCGAGCGGTTAGATGACCGGGAGAAGGCGATCAAGTCGTACGGCTTCGTCGCCGACACCTGGCGCAAGGCCGATCCCGAGCTGCAGCCCTATGTGGCCGAGGCGCGCGCCGGACTGCAGCGGCTCACGGCGGAACCGAGACCCTGAACCCGAGGAGGTCGTATGGCGGATCGCGTGAAGAAAGTCAGCTACGCCTATGTGATGGTTCCCAATCGCGCCGGACAGGGCGCCGGTGTGCTGGCCGCGCTGCGGCGTGCCAACGTCAACCTGCAGGCGTTCTCCGCCTTTCCGGGACGCGGAGGGAAAGCTCAGGTAGACCTGGTCACCGATGACTTGGCAGGGCTGCGCCGCGTCGCCCGACGCAATGGATGGCGATTGAGCAAGGTTAAGAAGGGATTCGTCATTCAGGGCGACGATCGGGTAGGGGCCGTGTCGCGCCAGCTCGACAAGCTCGGCGCCAAGCGAATCAACATCGTCGCGGCGGACGCCGTGACGGCAGGGAAGCGGTACGGCATGATCCTGTGGGTTAGGCAGAAGGACTACGCGCGCGCGGCGCGGGCGCTGGGGGCTCGCTGAGGGTGAGGCACCAGGACTGGCCAACCCTTTCTGCAGTACCAATGTCTCTCAAGGGTTGCCAGGTGCCCAAGACGACCGCTCCCGGAGTTCCAGTCCATGCAGGTTTCCGCTCGACTCCTGATCGCGTTGCTGATTGGCTTCGCGGAGGCGGCATCTGCCCAGGGAACTTCCGGGTCTTCGACTGCCAACATTCAGGTCGAGCTGGTCACAGATGAGGCCGATCAAGCGCTCGCCATCCTGGAAGCCCGGGTAGCAGGCCGCCCGATTGCACCGAATGACTGGGAACGCCTCTTCGCTACCGAGGGATATCGGGCCCTGAAGAAGCGTGAAGCCGCGATGGGCCGGCAATTCAGCGACGCCGACTTCCAGGCATTTCTGAAATCCGACTCGCTCAAGGCGCGGACCCAAAGCCTTGCGAGGGCCCTCGGGCAGCTCCACCGACTCGATCCCCGGTCGGCGGCCACTCGCGCCCTGGCCTACCTGCCGGCTGGAACTCCGCTCAAAGCCCGTCTCTTCCTCGAACTCAAACCGCGAACCAACAGCTTCGTGTTCGATCTCGACGGCACCCGGGCGATCTTCCTCTACGTGAATCCCGCTGAACGCGCGGAACAGGTGGAGAACACCATGGCGCATGAGCTGCATCACGTCGGTATCTCCGCGGCCTGCCACGAGGTCTCCGACTCGATGTCTACTCCCGAAGTGCGTGATGCCCGCATGTGGGCCAGCGCCTTGGGCGAAGGCCTGGCGATGCTGGCCGCAGCTGGAGGGCCGGATGTCCATCCCCAGGCCACCAGCGACTCCGCCACCCAGGCGCGTTGGGACCGGGACGTGGCCAACTTTGCTCAGGACCGAGCCGAGCTGGAGGGGTTCTTCACGGACGTGCTCGATGGCCGCCTGAAGGGGGACTCTCTGACTGACCGCGCGATGACCTACTTCGGCATTCAAGGGCCTTGGTACACCGTCGGCTGGCGTATGGGACAGGCGGTGGAAAAAGTGCACGGCCGCCCTGTATTGATCAGCGCGATGTGTGATCCGGTGCGCTTTTTTTCGGCGTACAACGAGGCGGCGGAGGTGACCAACCGCCGCGGAGAAATGGTGTTGCCGCTTTGGAGCCCCGACTTGATTCGGAGACTAAAGGGCTGATCCGGAGGGCACGCGTCGAGCAGCAACGCTCTGCCGAGCCGCGATTGAAATCGCGGGAACATTCGCCTAATCCTCAGTACTCTCACTCGCGCGCCGCAGCCACGCACTGCCGGCCCGCGATTTCGAATCGAGGGAATCCTTGGCCTCGACTGGCATCCCCAGCTCCACCCACTTCCCCCATCCACCCACCAGTGCTCTCGCCCTAATCCATCCGGCCGGCTTCAGCTCTCGCACCACCCGGGTGCTTGTGGCTTCGTTCCTTCAGGCACAGTAGGCCACCAGCCAATCGTGTTTGGGTAGCGCCAACTCTGCCGCACTCTCGACCGGGCGATCGGGATCAACCCGCACCGAGCCGCGCGCCGTGATGTCGGAACCTGC
>Ga0207712_10002051_pt1 | contig 13225 bp, 10 predicted proteins | sample KBSS44metaG_FD_184402 | JGI IMG/M metagenome (GOLD analysis project Ga0207712, IMG submission 184402) | Switchgrass rhizosphere microbial communities from Kellogg Biological Station, Michigan, USA - KBS S4-4 metaG (SPAdes) (version 2) | ecosystem: Host-associated > Plants > Roots > Rhizosphere... | reverse complement strand
GCTTCGGTATAGCGGGGGCGGGATTCGAACCCGCGACCTTCGGGTTATGAGCCCGACGAGCTACCTGACTGCTCCACCCCGCGGCGCGACGTATGAGGGTAGTGGAACCGGTGCGTTAGCGTCAACGCATGGCAGAGCTCTTGGTGTACGAAAAGCGCACGTGTTCGACGTGCCGGGAACTTGCCGAGCTGCTCGAGTCGCGGGGGATCGAGTTCGACCGGGTCGACTTCCATGTCGAGCCGCTCAGCGAGGACGAGATCCGGGAAATTGTCAGGAAGACGGGGAGGCCGGCGCGGAACCTGTTCCGCACCAGCGAACCCCTCTACGAGGAGCATCACCTGGCCGATCGCGAGCCCGATGACGACGAGGCGATCGCGCTCATGGCGGCGCATCGCCAGCTCATGCAGCGCCCGGTGGTGGTGAGGGACGACCGCGCCGTGCTGGCGCGGCCGGTGGAGCGCGTCTTCGAGTTGCTGGACTGACATGCCCGTCGCCGTCATCGACATCGGCACGAACACCACCCGGCTGCTGGTGGCCGAGCGCGAGGACGGCGACGTGGTCGAGCTCGAGCGGCGCACGACGATCACGACGCTCGGCAAGGGGGTGGATTCGACCGGCCGCCTCGCCGACGAGGCCATGGACCGCGTGGCGGAGGCGATCGCCGCCTACCGCGAGGTGATCGACCGGCTCGGCGCCGAGCCGATCGTCGCGGTCGCGACCAGCGCGATGCGGGACGCCGAGAACGGCCCCGCGTTCCACGACTACCTGAAGGAGAAGTACGGCGTCGACGCGCGCACGATCTCGGGTGACGAGGAGGCGCGCCTGACGTTCCTCGGCGCGACCGCCGGCCGGAACGACGACCGCGAGATCGTCGTCATCGACATCGGCGGCGGCTCGACGGAGTACGTGGTCGGCCGCGTGGGCGAGGAGCCGAGCTTCCACACGTCGACGCAGATGGGCTCGGTTCGGTTCACGGAGCGGTTCCTGAAGGGCGACCCGCCCGGCCAGGACGAGCTGCAGGACCTGGCCGACGAGGTCAGGCGGATGGCCCCCGACGTCGAGGCCGAGCACGCCATCGCCGTCGCCGGCACGGCGACCTCGCTCGCCGCCATCGACGGCGCCGAGGAGGTGCACGGCTACCGGCTGAGCCTCGCCTCCTGCGAGCGGATCAGCGCGATGCTCGCCCGCATGACGGTGGAGGAGCGGCGAAGCGTCAACGGCCTGCACCCCGATCGCGCGCCGACCATCGTCGCCGGCTCGATCATCCTCACCGAGTCGATCCGGGCACTCGGCCTCGAGGAGGTCGAGATCTCAGACCGCGACATCCTGCACGGCGCCGCGCGGGCGGCATAAAAGAGAACCGCCCGCATCATGCGGGCGGTTCTCCTAACGGCCCTATCAGGACGGGCAGGGGTACGTGCCATGAAAGGGCCTTGCGGTTCGGACGGCGGGAGGCGCCGATACGATGCGGCTTCGCCCGAACCTATGTACCGGATGAAAACCTACGGGTTCGCCGCAGGCCTCCTTCACCCAGCGGTCCCACTATAACCCAGGCCGGGGAATAGCGCTACTTGTTTTGTCAGGCGAGATTTGCCTTCCTGGGATACACGACAGCCGGGTCCGTCAGAACGTTCACGAGCGCGGGTTTGCCGCTTGCGAACGCACGCTCGAGCGCCGGACGCAGATCGTCCGGCCGCTCCACCAGCTCGCCGTGGCCGCCGAGCGCCGTGACCACCTCGTCGTAGCGGCAGCCCGGCTGCAGGTCCGCCGCGACCGAGTACCCGTAGAGGAACTCCATCGGGTGCTTCTCGAGCGCCCAGATGCCGTTGTTGCCCATCACGCCGACCACCGGCACGCCGTGGCGCACGAAGGTGTCGAACTCCATGCCGGCGAACCCGAACGCGCCGTCGCCGAGCAGCAGGCAGACCTGCCGCTCGGGATGTGCGAGCTTCGCTGCGAGCGCCGCGCCGGGGCCGGCGCCGAGGCAGCCGTACGGGCCCGGGTCCATCCAGCAGCCCGGCTCGTACGTCTCGATCATGCGTCCCGCAAACGAGACGAAGTCGCCGCCGTCGCCGATCACCACGGCGTTCCTGTCGAGCATCTGCGCCAGCTCGCCGTATACGCGCATCGGGTGGAGCGGCGCGCGGTCGTCGGTCAGGTCGTCCTGCTCCGCGGCGCGCTTCTCGTTCTCGGCCGCGCGGAGGTCGTTCACCCACGCGGAGCGGTCGGGGCCGCCGGCGGCGCCGGTCCGCAGGGCCTCGAGCGCGGCGGCCACGTTCCCGTAAAGCTCCGCCGCGACCTCGCGCGGATGCGGGCGTTCCGGCTGCGCGGAGCCCATCACGACCAGCTGGGTCTCGTCCCCGAACGATCCGCCGAAGCCGAGCCTGAAGTCCATCGGCACGCCCACCACGAGCGCGACGTCGGCGCCCTTCAGCCCGGTTCCACGCGCGCGCGAGAAGAACTGCGCGTGATCGGCCGGCACGCAGCCGCGCGCCAGGCCGTTGAGGAAGACAGGAATCTGGAGCTCCTCGCAGAGCGCCTGAAGCTCCTTCTCGGCGCGCGCCCAGTAGAGGCCGGTGCCGGCCATGACGACCGGCCGCTCGGCGCCGCGCAACAGCTCGACGGCGCGCTCGAGCGCGTCGCCGTCGGCCGGCGGAAGCGAGGACGAATCGAGCAGCGTGGCAGGTGCGTCGGCGTCGACCTCAGCCTCCATGAACACGACGTCCATCGGGAAGTCGAGGAAGGTGGGGCCGGTCGGCGGCGCGACGGATGCCGCAAGCGCCTCGTCGACGAGCCCGGGAATCTCCGCCGTCGACTCTGCCGTCCGCGCCAGCTTCGTGAGCGGCGCGACGAACGGCACGTGGTCGATCTCCTGAAGCGATCCCATCCCCCAGCGCCCGGCCGGCGCGCGGCCGCCGAGCGCGAGCATCGGCGAGCCGTTCATCTGGGCGGACGCCAGCGCGCTCATCCCGTTGGTCACGCCCGGCCCTGCCGTTAGGGCGCACACACCGGGCTCGCGGGTCGCCTTTGCCCAGCCCTCCGCCGCGAACGCCGCCGACTGCTCGTGGCGCACGTCGACGATGTCGATGCCCTCCTCGCGGCAGCCGTCGTAGATCGAGAACAGATGGCCGCCCGAGAGCGTGAACAGCTTCGTGACCCCGTGCGCCTTCAAGCGCTTCGCCACGAGCCGGCCACCGTGGAGCGCAGTCGCCTGTGCGGTCTCTGTTTCGGTGCTCACGACGGTGCGTGAGGCTACTCGATCGGCTATAAAGCCGGTGCCGTATGACCGGTTCCGGGCTCGATGGTGATTTCGGGGGGACGTTTCCGTTCGAGGCGCGGTACATCCAGGTCGCCGATGACGTTCGCATGCACTACGTCGACGAGGGCCCGCGCGACGCGCCCCCGCTCCTGTTCGTTCACGGCAACCCGACCTGGAGCTATCTGTGGCGCAAGCCGATCGAGGCGCTGGCGGGTAGGGGTCGCCGCTGTGTCGCGTTCGACCACATGGGCTTCGGGCGCTCCGACAAGCCGCCGCAGCTCTACCGCTACACCCTTCAGGCGCATGTGAACAACGCCGCAGCGCTGATTGAGGAACTCGACCTGCGCGACGTGACGCTCGTGGCACATGACTGGGGCGGCCCGATCGGCCTCGGCGCGATGTTGGACCGAAGCGACCGGCTGCGCGACGCGGTGCTCGTCAACACGTGGGCCTGGGAGCTCCCTAGCTTCGTGCCCTCATTCATCCGCGAGCTGCGCGCCGAGGGCCTTGGCGAGCTCCTCGTCCTCGGCGGCAACCTGTTCGTCGAGTCGATTCCCGGGGGCATGGCCCGGCGCGATCCGGACCCCGTGATGATGGAGGCGTACCGAGCCCCGTTCCCGGACTACTGGTCGCGGATCGGAATGCTCGCTGCACAGCGCGACATCCCCTTCACCGAACGGGACCGGAGCTCCGCGCTGATGGGGTCGATCCACGAGCGCCTGCACGAGCTCGACGTCCCCGTGACGCTCGTGTGGGGCATGCGCGACCCGGTCTTCCAGCCGGTCTTCATGGAGCAGTGGCGCGAGCTGTTCCCCGACGCGCGCGTGGTCGAGCTCACCGACGCGGCGCACTTCGTCCCAGAGGACCGGCCCGACGCGGTGATCGACGCCCTCTAGCGGGTGGCTGCGGCCGCGCGGCGGGATGCCGCTTCGATGCTCTCCACGTTGCGCGGGAGCACCTCGACGCGGAGGCGGTTTCCGAACACCACGTGGAGGATCACGCCGCCGAAGCGGTCGGCGATCATGCGCGCGTCGTAGAGCGCCGACTGCACCTCGGCGGATGCCACGCCGCACGCCTCGAGGAAGCGCTCGGCGACGTCCGTGTCGAGCTCGCGGGCGGTGAGCTCGAGCTGCTCGGTGCGGAACAGCCCGGCGGTGGCCGCGTTCGTCGGCTGGATCACCACGGCGGCGATGTCGTCGGACATCACTCGCGCGACGTTGCCGACCGAGTCCACGAGTCGCCGCGCCGTCGCCTCGTCGCCCAGCTCCTCCAGGAGCTCGGCGAGGCGCTCGCGGCCGAGCAGGCCGCCCTCGGTGCGCGCCTCGAGGAGGCCGTCGGTGAACATCGCCGCGACCGAGCCGGAGACCAGCGGCACCGTCGTCTGCCGGAGCCCGGTCCGCACGCCCACGCCGATCGGCGGCGAGGAGCCGGCGGTGACCGGCTCGTGCGGCTGCGGGCCGAGCACCAGCGGCGCCGGGTGTCCGGCGGTCGCGTACGTCAGCGAGCCCGTCTCCGGATCGTGCACGGCCAGGAGCACGGTTGCGAAGTCGCCGCCCAGGTTCTCGTCGATGACGCGGCCGGCGACCTGCAGGGCCACGCGCGGCTCGAGGCCTGCCTCGAGGTACGCGCGCAGGGTGTAGCGCATGAAGGCTGTGCGAGCGAGCGCGCCGCGGCCGTGGCCGGACACGTCGCCGAGGATGAAGCCGACGCGGCCACCCGGAAGCGGGAGAACGTCGTAGAAGTCGCCGCCAGCACCCGGTCCGTCGGCCGGCCGGTACGCGACCGAGGTGCGCAGCCCACCCACGCGGTCCGGGACCGGCGGGAGGAGAGCGCTCTGGAGCAGGCCGACCTCCTGGAGCAGGTCACGGCGCTGCCGGGCGAGCGACCGGTTCCGAAGCATCGTCACGAGAGCGCCGAACCCGAGCAGGAGCGAGAGGACGCCGGTGACGGCGAGCGCGAACTTCAGCGCGGCCGGCACGTCCTTCACGAAGCGCGGCACGGCGCGGATGATCGGCGGGCCGTTCTTGGTCGCCTTGGCCTCGTCCGGGCGAGCGCGGCGGTCGGTCGGGTTGGCGCTGCCGTCGCCACCGCCCTCGGCCTTGCCGACCTGCTCGAAGGCCGGAGCAGCCGCGGCGGGCGCGGGCTCGAAGGTCGCCTGCGTCCCGCCGACGCCGGCCACCTGGCCGGGGTTGGTCGGAGCGACGCGAGTGGTGCCCGTCGCGCGGCGGAAGCGGATGCGCTGAGCGCGTGCCCTGCGCGGGCCGCTCTCGCGGCCGAGCGAGACAGCCTGCGGCTGAGTCGGGTTCTCGGTCACGGGAGGCGCCGGCGTGGTCGGCGGACCGGCCGGCGGCGTGTCGCCGCTGGTCGCGGGCGGCGGATCGGCCGTCTGGCCCTTCCCGCCTGCGCCATTCGTGGACGGGTTGTCGTTGCCGTTCCCGCGGCCGTCCTTGCCATCGCCGTTCGGCGCGGAGGAGGGCTCGGGCGCCGGGGTGGGAGTGTCCGTGGGCGGCGGGGTCGCGGGCTCGGTCGGGTCGGGCGGGTCCTTCTTGCCGCCGCCGCCGTAAGCGTTCCCGTTCCCGTTGCCGTTCCCGGTCGGGTTCGCGTTCCCGTTGCCGCTGCCGTTGCCATTCCCGTTCGGCTGCGGCTGGGGCGCGACGTCGCCGACCTGCACGACTGTGTTGCCTACGCCGTTCGAGGCCCCCTTGTCCTTCTTTGCCTCGGCGTTGGCGATTCCCCCTCCGCTCCCTGCGAGGAGCACCAGGGCCATCGTGAAGAAGACCGCGAGTGCAGCGAGTGTGCGGGCTGCAAATGCCCGCGTCTCGTGACGCAGGGGGTGGAAGGGGGCCACGAGAGTGTCTTCGGCATGCTCACGCGCGAGCTTGAGGGGCTTTTTGCACGCCGCTCGAACTTTCGTCCAGACTCAGCCCGAGCGCGTAAATGGGCACAGGTTCCGACACGCCTTTCAGCGCAAAGTCGCCGCGCGGAATCAGCTCATGCCGGTCGCCCGACAGGAGGCAGCGGGTCGCCTCCGTGAGCTGCACGACTTCGCCCGACTCCCCGGTGAGGTTCTCCACGCGCGCGGCGACGTTGACCGGGTCGCCGATCACGGCGAACTCGAGCCTGCCGCCGCCTCCCACGGAGCCGACGACCACCGGGCCGGAGTTGACCCCGATCCCGAAGTGGAAAGATTCGGGGCCGAACGCGGATGGTTCGGGGCCGAACCTTTCCACGAGCGCCTCTGCGACGTCGCGCGCGGCCGCCACGGCGCGATCCGCGTGGTCGGCGAGCCGATCGGGCGCGCCGAACACCGCGAGCACCCCGTCGCCGAGGAACTTGTTGGCGTGCCCGCCGTGCTCGGCCTGTGCGGACTAGTCGCCCGGGACGGGGTCCTTGGCCTGCTTCGTGCCCTCGAAGCCCTTCGGGTTCGACCGCAGCGGCGCGACTCCCCTCCGCAGCAGCGAGAACACCTTCCCGTCGTACAGCGACGGCGGCAGCTCGAAGCAGGGCGCGAGCTTGTCCTCGTGGCTCTCACCCGGCTTGACCGCGTCGTCGGGCTGCTTCACCTCACCCTTCGGGCACTTGAAGCTCTCGATCGTGCCGAGGTGCAGCGCCCGCATGAGCGAGTTCGGATGCATGTATGCGTTGCCGCGCACCCAGGGCGGCGGGTCGCTGCCGTACTTGTAGGGCTCGAATGAGCGGCCCTCGATGATCCCCATCTGCGTCTGGCCGCGCTGCCCCGTGCCGTAGTCCGCGGCGAGGTCGGCGCCGCCGTTCGTGATGAACGCGGCGATCGTCGTCTGGTGGAAGTTGAAGAAGGACAGGATCGGGTTGAGCTCCGGGAGGAACGTGTGGAGGGCGTCGGCGAGCGGCTGGGCCTCGTGCAGCGTGCGCCCGAGGGCCGGAACGCCGTTGCGGCTCACGCGGATCAGCGGGCCGAGGTCGCGGAACAGCTTCTCGAGGTCCGGCGCCAGGTCGCCGAGGTCGCGGACCGTCGGGCCGAGATCGTCCGCGGGGCCCTTCAGGTCGTTCACCAGCGGTTCCGTGTTGTGCGAGAAGTCCTCGAGGCGGGCCATCGTCGCCTTGCTCTCGTCGAGGAAGGTCGGGAAGATCGCGAACGTCTGCGCCAGGGCCTTGTCGCGAGACGCCGTGGCCTCGAAGGTGCGCTTCGAGTTCAGGATCAGCTCGCGCAGCGCGCCGCGCCGCTCGTTGATCGCGCCGAAGACCTGGCCCGTGTTCTTCACGAGGTCGTGCACGGCCGTGTCCTGCTCGTCGAGCACCTGCATGAGCTTCGCGCCGTCGACCGCGAAGCCCTCGAAGTTCCCGAATGCGTCGTTCAGGTCCTCGCTGCGGTGGCCCTTGGTGATCGCCCCGTCGAGCTCCTTGACCCAGTCCTTGAACGCCCGGCGCGTCCGTGGGTCGAACGCGGTGAAGATCTCGTCGAGCTCGGTCGTGTTCTCGACCTGCGCATTCGCCAGCCGGTCCCCGTCCTGCAGCGTCCCGGCGCTCTTGTTGCCCGGCGTCAGCTCGAGATAGGTCTCGCCGAGGAGCGTCTTCTGCCGGAGGATCGCGTGGGTGTCCTTCGGGATCGGCGCGTAGGCGTCGTCAAGCTGGACCTCGACGATCGTCCGCGCCCCACCCTCGTCGAGCTCCTTCGACTTCACCTTGCCGACGTTGACGCCCGCCATGCGCACGTCCGCCTCCACGGCGAGCGTCGCCGCCTCGGGCATGTGGACGGTGAACCGGTAGCCCTCGGGCTTCAGCGGGACGGTGCCGCCGAACGCGAGCCAGAGGAAGATCAGGATCGCGAACACCGAGAGGGTGAACCCCGCCATGGCGATCATGCGGCCGATGCTCGGGTTCTGCTTGATCATGGCGCCGAGCACGCTCCCAGTGACCCGAACAGACCGCCCAGGCCGTCCGCCTCGGCGTCGCCCATGCCCGCCTGCTTGGCGCCGGAGGTGAAGGCCGCGCAGTTCAGGTTGAGCAGGTAGGCGCGCCGGATCGGGCCGAGCGCATCGGCGGTCGAGAACAGCGACACCGTGTTCTGGCCGACCCACGCGAGCCAGTAGAGGTAGCTCTCGTTTCGGGCGCGCTCCTCGGGCGTGCAGGCGCCGGTCTTCTCACAGGCCTCGGAGATCCCCTGCGTGCCGCCCGGGTTGTAGGCGCCGATGTTGAACAGCCGGTTGAGGCCGTGGAAGGCCGTCGTCATGTCCGGGTTCGCCTGCGCGAGGTCCGTGGACGCGGCACCGAAGTCGCGCTGGAACGGCTGGGCGGCGCGCGCGAACGGCCGCACCTGCTTCTGCAGGATCGGCGCGGCCTCCTTGACGAACGGCAGCACGGCCGCGTTCGTCTCGTCGAGCTTGCTGAACGGGGCCCGGAGGGACTGGAAGGTCGGTCCCATCTGGTCCGCCAGCGTGTCCACCTTGCCGAGCGTGCTCGCGGTCTGGTTGAGCGTGCCCGGCAGCTTCGAGACGAGCGACGAGATGTTCTGGTCCTCGTCGGCGAACGCCCCGAGCGTGGTGTTCGACGAGCGCACGAGCCGCGTGATGTCCTTGTCGCTCTTCCCGAGCTCGGTCATGAGGAGGCCGTAGCGGTTCACGAGCCGGCGCATGTTCTGGCGGCGCTCGGCCACGGCCCTGCTCACGCGCGCGAGATCCCTGTGCAGCGGGCCCAGCCGCTCGAGCGTCGCGCGCAGGTCGGTGCCGCGGCCCTCGAGCCCCTTCCCGGCGCCCGAGATCAGCAGCTTCAGGTAGTTGCGCGTGTCGCCGTCGAGCGCGGCGAGGAACTCGTCCGGATCGATGTCGGGCAACGTGTTCGAGACCGGGATGCGGCCGTCCTTGGGGAGCGGCTTGCCGTCGCCCGGGTCGACCTCGAGGAACATGTCCTTCGTCCCCGTCTTGGCGCGCAGGAGCGCCGTGGCCTGGTCGGTGATCATGCCCTTGTACCTGGGCTCGAGCTGGAGCTCGACGACCGCCTTGCCGTCCTCGAGGTCAACGGACCCGATGTCGCCCACGCGCACGCCCGCGATCACCACCGTCTGGCCCTGGCCCGGCGTGACCGCCTGCGCGTCGGGCAACTCCGCCTTCACCGTGTAGAAGGGCTCCTCCACGAGCGGGAAGCGCAGACGCTGGTTGGCGAGGATGTACGTGCCGATCGCGAGGCCGAGCACGACCACGCCGATGATCGCCAGGAAGTCGGCGAAGTTCTTTCGGATCGCGGTCATCATCGGCCGGCCTCCAGGCCCAGAAGCCGGGCCTCGCGGCGCTGGTACGCGGCGTTCTCCTTGGCCACCTGCGGCAGCACGTCGTGCAGGTAGTGGTTCGCCCCGCCGATGATGTCGTCGAGCTTCGGCACCGGAGCGGGCGGGTTGATGACCGAGCCCGGGCTCTTCTTCAGGATCGGGAACGCCGCTATCGGTCCGCCGGGTGCGTGGAGGTTCGGCAGCTCCTGCGTCTCGCACGGGATGTCGGGGCGGTGCGGCATCGGCATGCTGCCGCCGTCGGGCGGCGGGCCGGGACGGACGCGGTTGCCGGGCGGGGTCGCGCCGGCGTGGAAGAACTGGTTGTTGCCGTCCGAGAGCCGGCTCTCGCCGGAGAGGCCAGGCATGCCTCGCTGGAGCTGGTTGCGGACCTTCTGACCCGAGTTCTCGGCCTCGTTGCCCGTCTCCGGATTCGGGATCTCGAGGTTCATGAACGGCACGAGCACGTTGTCGGTGCAGGCCGAGAGCGCGCGCGTCTCGCGCAGGAACGGGACCGATGTCTGGTCGAACGCGACGACGTCCGGGATCGTCTGGCGCAGCACGCGCGCGGTGCCGCGCAGCTCGTCCTCCGACATCAGGAGGCGCGCCTGGTGGATGAAGGGCAGCGACGCCGCGAGCGTCTCGTCGGAGGTGCGCACACCCGGGAGCGCGTCGTGCGCGAACGCGCGCAGCGACGGCAGGGCGGCGTCGAGCGAGCCGAGCGCCGGGTAGCCGATCCTGAGCGTGTCGCGCAGGGCGGGCACGGATGCGGCGAGCGCCACGTCCTCGCGTGCGAACGCGCCCGCGGTCACGTTGAAGTTCGTGACCAGGCCCTTCAGCGCGCCCTCGTCCTTCACGAGCGCGGCGAATGTCTTCTGCTGGCCCTTGAGGACGCGCTGGAGGTCGCGGTTGGGGTCCTGGCCGAGCGTCGCGTCGTTCGCGAGCGAGTTGTTGCGGTAGGCCGGCTCCCAGTACCTGACCGCCTCGTTGAAGCCCTCGGCGCCACCGTCCGCGAGCCCCTTCGAGTACTCGCGCAGGAAGGTCTGGAGGTCGCTGCGCGTGTCCCGCTGGAGCGCGGTCAGGAGGTCGCCGAACTGGACGGGCGCCGCGGTCTGGGTCACCGGGATCACGCCGTCCTTGTCGAGCTCGGCGGCTGACGGCGAGCCGGGCTCGAGGTCGACGAAGAAGTTGCCCTCCAGGAAGATGCGCGGCCGGATCTTGAGCTCCGCGTCCTTCTTGATCGGGAGCCCCTTGTCCTGGATCTCCATCGTGACCTGAGCCGCGCCCTGGCCCTCGTCGACGGGCTCGACCTTGGTGACCTTGCCCACCTCGACGCCCGCGATGCGCACCGGCGACTTCGGCTTCAGGTTGTTGACGTCGTTGAAGACGGCCTTGAACTCGTACGGGTTCGCGAACGGGTTGTTCTTCGAGAAGCCGAAGTACGCGAACAGCGAGACGATCACCAGCGCCACGACGCCTGCGCGGAACGGGCTCATTCCATTCGACTGCCCGCGGCTCATGGCACGTCCGCCAGGTTGTCGATCCCGAGCTCACGCGACTTGTAGGTGCCGCCCGAGAGACCCGGGATGTTGTTGTCGTCGGGGACGATCGCGCCGTTCGAGCCGGTGCCGAACTCGTCCGGGATCGGCAGCCCGTGCTCCTCGGAGCCGTCGTGGATGTTCCCCTTGCTGTAGGGGCCGTTGCTGAGCGCGCCGTTCGGGTAGCCGTTCTGGCCGAGCTGGCAGTCGGCGTTGCCCTGGGCGTCGATCGCCGGCTGGTAGGGCGGCGCGTAGAGCCGGAACAGCGGGTTGCCCTGCTTGTCCTTCGCGCCCTGCGGCTTCTGGCCCGCGAGGATGTCCCACGGCCGCGAGCCGGTCGAGCTGCCGTAGTTGTTCTGCTGGTGCGAGTTCGGCACCTTCATGTTCTGGTTCAGCGAGGTGCCGCCGCCCGTGGGGCCCGACTGGACGACCGACTGCGCCTCGCCCAGCGGATGGATGAAGTAGTTGAGGTAGTTGCAGACGGTCTGATACGGCGCGATGAACTGGATCGCCGGGCGGCTGACGGTCAGCGCGGTGTCGAGGTCGCGGAGCGCCAGGAGCGTGTTGGGGTTCTCGAACAGGTCCTTCGCCTCGTTCAGCGCGTCCTCGAGGTTCTCGTTCAGCTCCACCGTGCGCGGCAGGACCGGAGTGCCCACCTTGAAGGCGCTGTTGATCGCGGGCAGCGACCGCGGCAGCTCCGCGACCGCGGGCCGCAGGCGGTGGCTCAGGTCCGTGAAGTCCGTGTAGAAGGGCTGCTGGGCGCGGAACGAGTCGATCGAGACGTCCATCGTGGGCGCCGCCTTCTCGATCGTGTCCTGGAGCGCGCGGGGGCTGGCCGAGATCGCCGCGAACGTGTCGGCCATGTCCGTGAACAGGAGCGCCTGCGTGCGCGCGACCGGTGCGGCCTGTGCCGAGGCGCGCCCGATCTGGAGGAAGAACTGGTCGAGCTCCGTGTCCGGGTCGGACAGGTTGGTCATCACGGGCGTGAGCGCCCGGAAGAGCGGGTTGAGCGCCTCGATCGCGCGGTTGATCGACTGGCCGCGCCCGGCGAAGGCGTCGCCGAAGCCGGCGGTCGCGTTCTGCATGTGCGGGCGCGTCTTCGCGTCGAACGTCGAGAAGAGGTCCTCGAACTCGAGCGGCTCGGACGCCTGCTGGACCGGGATCGTGTCGCCGGACTCGTAGGTGGCCTTGCTGGTGCCGGGCTGGATCTCGATGTACTTCAGCCCCAGCGCGGAGCGCGGCCGGACGCGGAGCTTGGTGTCACGCGCGAGCGGCTCGACCTTCTTGTCGAGGGCGAGCTCGGCCACCGCCACGCTGCGGCGCTCGCCGTTCACCATCGCGACGTCGGGCTTCAGATCCTTGACGACCCCCACGCGGAACCCGCCCACGCGCACCTCGTTGCCCCTCACCAGCTTGGCGCCGGACGGCAGCTCGGCGTTCAGGTGGTAGGTGGGGACGAACGGCAGCCCGGAGTTGGCGTTGTACGCGATGAACACCGCGACCAGCGCGATCAGCACCGTTGTCGCCCCGATCAGCACCGGGCTCGCAGTGAGGCTTCCCTGTCCGCGGCGGCGTCTCATGGCGCGAGCAGGTAGTCGAGGAGCTGGCCCGTCGTGTCGTTGTTGACCGGCGGCGCGGTCGGAGCGATCTGATCGAGCTCGTGGCGCAGCTCATCCGGGTTCTGCGGCAGGTCACCGCGGCGGAGCCGGCGCCGCTGACGCGGGGTGAGCGAGTCGAGCAGGTCCTGGACGTCCGGCGGCAGTGTGATCTGCGGCCGCGACAGGTCGGGCTGGCCGGGCAGCGGGCCCGCCTCGGGCAACCCCTCCCCGCGCTGCTCGCCGAGCCGCGTGGCCGGCTGGCCGGACTCCGCGCGCACGCGCGCGGCGTTCGGGTTGGAGCCGTCGTCGAGCGGGTCGGGACTGGTGATGCCCGGCTGGTTCGGGCCCAGGTACGAGTTGCAGCGCTTGAAGGTCTCCTGGTCCGCCGGTGTCTTCGGCGGCTCGTTGCGGAACTCGATGCAGTCCGGCACCGCCGTCAGCGACGCGCGGAGCATGTGCGCGTCGTCGTCCAGCATGTTGATGCTGAGCGTCTGCCAGTAGAAGTAATTCCAGATCGCCTCCATACCGGTGAAGCCGCCCTGGCCGGGGATGGCCGTGGGGTCGGGTGCCGGCGGAGCGGTCTCCTTGGCGC
>Ga0207712_10002050_pt1 | contig 13226 bp, 7 predicted proteins | sample KBSS44metaG_FD_184402 | JGI IMG/M metagenome (GOLD analysis project Ga0207712, IMG submission 184402) | Switchgrass rhizosphere microbial communities from Kellogg Biological Station, Michigan, USA - KBS S4-4 metaG (SPAdes) (version 2) | ecosystem: Host-associated > Plants > Roots > Rhizosphere >... | reverse complement strand
CGGGCAGTGCCGAACCGGCGGCGGCGTCGACGACGCCGGCCTCGTCGCGCAGCCGCGTCGTCAGGCGATCGAAGAAGCGCGCCTGCTCGGCGCCGCTCGGATAGGTGCTCTCGAACAGGGCGACGCGTGCGGTGAGCAGGGATTGTTCGTCGGCGACGCCGAGATCGCTGTGATCGAGCGCGGCGATGCCGCGCACGAGCATGCCGGCGCTGATCAGCAAGGCGCACGACAAGGCGATTTCGCCGACGACCAGCGCGCGGCTGAGCCGGGCGAAGGCGCGGCCGCCGACGCTGCGCGTGGAATCGCGCAGCGCACCGATGTCGGCCGCGCCGCCGGCGCGCAGGGCCGGCAGCACGCCGACGACGAGCGCGGTGAAGCACGCGGCACCGACTGCGGCGAGCGCGAAGCGTGCGTCGAGATCGAAGCGCATCCATTGCGGCGGCCCTTCGCCCGTGCCTTGGAAACTGGCCAGCGTCGCGCTGACGCCGAGCTGCACCAGCGGCCATGCGAGCAGGCAGGCGAGCAACGACAGCAACAGGCTTTGCGCGAGCAGGTGCACGGCCAGGCGCGTGCGGTTGGCGCCGAGCGCGACGCGTACGGCCAGTTCCTGCCGCCGCGCCAGCGTGCGCGTCAGCAACAGGTTGGCGACGTTCGCGCAGGCCAGCAGCAGAAGCATCAGCACGGCGACGAACATGCTGCCGAAGATCGCGCGCGTCGGGCCGTCGGTGAAATAGTTCGACAACGGGCGCGCGGCGATGTGCGCGGTGCGGAACGTATCCGGGTCCTTGTGCGCCGCATCGGCGAGCCAGCCGTCGAGCAGCGGCTGGATCGTGGCGGGGTCGGCGCCCGGCGCGAGGCGTGCGACCGCGTCGTAGTCGTTCTGCGCGCCGCGCGGCGTGTCTTCGCGCAAGGCCGCGGGCAACCAGATCGCTTCGCGCACCGGAAAACTGAAGCGCTGCGGCATCACGCCGATGACGGTCGCCGGCCGCGCGTTCACGCGCACCTGCCGGCCGACGATGTCGGGGGCGCCGCCGTAGCGGTTCTTCCACACAGCATACGAAAGCATCACGGTCGCGGCGGCGCCGGGACGGTCGTCGCCGGCGGCGAAGGCGCGTCCGAGCAGCGGCGATGCGCCGAGCACGCGCAGCAGGTTCGCGCTGACGAACGCGCCGTCGTAGCGCTCGGGCCGATCGAGGTCGCTGAGGTTGATCGTGCCGGTGTAGAAGCCGGCGAGGTCCGCCTTGCCGTCGAGGCGCCGCTGCAACTCGATGAGATCGGTGTCCTTGAAGCCGTCGAGCGCATCGCGTGCCTGGTCCGGTTGCGCGATGCCGACTTGGTACAGTCGTCCGGCGTCGGCGAACGGCAGCGGTCGCCAGTACACGCCGTCGATGATCACCAGCGTGTACAGCACGCAGGCGAGGCCGAGGCCGAGCACGCCGACGACCAGGGCGGAGAATCCCGGCTGCGCCGCAATGCCGCGTAAGGCGTGCTTCAATTCGATCAGCAGCGTCTGCATGGTCGGTCCTGGGTGGGATGGGCGAGATCAGTCATTGCGCAGCGCCTCCATCGGCGCCACGCGCGCAGCGCGCAGGGTCGGGATCGCGCAGGCGCAGAATGCGACCGATGCGAGCGTGACGACGACACCGCCAAGGACCACCGGATCGGCGGCACCGACGCCGAACAGTTGCGCGGCGATCAGGCGCCCGAGCGCGAGCGCACCGAGCACGCCGAGCGCGATGCCCGGCACGATCATGCGCAGGCCCGAGGCCAGCACGAGGCGATGGATGTCGAACGCGTTCGCGCCGATCGCCTGGCGCAGGCCGATTTCGCGGCGGCGCTGGCCGACCGAGTAGGCGATCACTCCGTACAGGCCGATCGCGGCGAGTACGAGGGCGACGACAGCGAACACGCTCATCAGCGTGAGGTTGAAGCGGCGCATCGCGGTGGTCTCTCGCGTGGCTTCGTCCATCGTGCGCACGCCGAATACCGGCATGTCGGGCGCGAGCTCCTTCAAGGCGCGACGCAGCGGTCCGGCGAACGCGAGCGCATCGCCGTCGACGCGCACGACGAGGCTGATCTCGCCGTTCGGGTAGCTGCGTATCGGGAAATAGGCTTCCGGCTGCGCCGCGCGTTCCAGACCGAACTGGCGCGCGTTGCCGACCACGCCGACGATGGTGCGCGGGGTTTCGTAGAACAGACGCGAGAAGCGCTGTCCGACCGCATCGCTGCCGGGCAGGAATCGATCGACGAAGGCCTGGTTGACCAATACGTTTTCGCCGAAGCCGGCGTCGTGACCGTCGTGCTCGTCGAATACGCGTCCATGCAGCAGGGGAATGCCGAGCGCCTGGAAATAGTCGGCGCTGACGAAACGGAATTCGGTCAGCGTCTGCTCTTCCGGGATCGGATGGCCGATCAGCTGGAACGATCCGCTCGAACCGCCGCCGCCGCTGATCGGCAGCGCATCGACCAGGCCGACGTGGGCCGCGCCGGGCAGCGCGGCGACGCGTGCGAGCAGGGCGTCGATGCGCGGTCCGCTGGCCGCCTTGATGCGTTCGAAGAGCGCCAGCATGTCCTCGCCCGGCTGCTCCACCGGGATCGGCAGGGCGACGCTCGCCGTCAACACGTTCTCGCTGTGTATGCCGGTGTCGACCTCGCTGAGATGGCGCAGGCTCTGGATCAACAGCGCGCTGCCGCTGAGCAGCATGAAGGCCAGCGCGATCTCGGCCGACACCAGCAGGCTGCGCAGGCGGCCCTGCGCGCGCGAACCGCCGGCGTCGCGACCGCCGCCGCGCAGCGTGTCGGCCGGGTCCGCACGTGTCGCGCGCCAGGCCGGGGCAAGGCCGGCGAGCACGAGTGCCACGAGTGCGGCGCACACGATCGCTGCGACGACGCGGCCGTCGATCGACGGCGTCGATGTGGACGGCAACAGGCGCGGTGCAAGCCCCATCAGCGCATGCACCGCCGGCTGTGCGGCGAGCAGGCCGACCAGGGCGCCGGCCGTGGTGATCACGAAGGCCTCCGACAATACGGCGCGCACGAGGCTGCTGCGATCGGCGCCGAGCGCGCGACGCACGGCGAACTCGCGTTCGCGCGTCTGGCCGCGTGCCAGCATCAGGCTGGCCAGGTTGGCGCAGGCGATCAGCAGCACCAGGCCGGAGGCGAGCAGCAGCATCGACAGCGGCTGTCCGAAACGGCCGGTCAGGCGCTGTTGCACCGGCTGCACGCTCGCCGTCATACCGGCATGTTCGTCCGGCCAGTTCTGCGCTTCCCAGGCCGTCACCACCGCCAGCGCCTGGCTCGCCGCCGCGAGGGAGATCCCTTCGCGCAGGCGCGCGACGACGCTCAGATAGTTCGTGCCGCGTCCGCGGTGGTTGCTGCTGCTCGGCAACCAGGTCGGCAGCCAGATCTCGGACAGCTGGGGGTAGGCGAAATCCGGCGTGGTGACGCCGACCACGCGATAGTGTTCGTCGTTGAGCAGGATGTCCCGCCCGATGATGTCGGGCGAGCCGCCGAAGCGGTTGCGCCACAAGGCATTGGAGAGAACGACGACACGCTCGTCGTGATTCTCCTCGTCGTCGCCGAACGCGCGGCCGAGGACGATCGGCGTGCCGAAAACGTTCCAGAAGCCGGGCGTCACCGCGGTCGCCGTCAACCGCTCGGCCTCGCCGGAGCCGGTCAGGTTCAGCGTGGCGGCGGAGTAGGCGCCGATTGCGTCGAATACCTCGCTGGTGCGTTCGTGCCATTCCTGGAACACCGGGAGCGCGACCGGGCCGCCGGAGATCGGCGGCTGCTCGCGCGTGATGTCGACGATGCGCTCGGCGTTCGCGAAGGGCAGAGGCTTCAGCAGCACGGCATCGTACACGGTGAAGATCGCCGCGAGCGCGCAGATGCCGAGCGCGAGCGTCGCCACCGCCGTGAGGAAGAAGGTCGGCTGCGAAAGCAGGGTGCGTGCGGCGCGACGGAGATCGGTGAGCAGGGCAGTCATCGGCGGCTCGCGGTCGGCAAGGGTCGGGGCATGGGCAGGGCGGAGGCGGAGGTGCTCATCGCAGGGCCGCCACGGGCTGCGTCCTGGCGGCGCGCAGTGCGGGAATCAGCGTGGCGAGCACGGCGACGGCCGCGACGATCGCGGCGTTCAGCGCGAATATGCCGACGTCGAACGCGCCGACGCCGAACAGGAGGCTTCGCATCAGGTGCGCGCAAAGGACCGCGACGACGAGTCCGAGGCCGACGCCGATCGCGGCGATGCGCAGTCCTTCGCGGACGATTAATGCGACCACGCTGCGGCGCCGGCTGCCGAGCGCCATGCGGATCGCGATCTCGCGCAGGCGCTGGCCGACCGAGAATGCGATCACGCCGTAGACGCCGAGCCCGGCGAGCAGCAGCGCCAGCGACGAGAAGCCGCCGAGGATCGATGTGGTGAGCCGGCGCGGCGCGACGGTGCGGTCGACGACGCGATCGAGCGTGGCGTAGTCCTCGCTGGCCAGTTCCGGATCGGCCTCGCGCAGGGCGGCGCGCACGGCGGGAACGAGCGAGGCGGGCGGCAGGCTCGAACGTACGACCAGTTCGAGCGAGCCCCAATCGCTGTTCTGGCGCATGTCCAGATACATTTCCGGATACGCCGGTTGCTCGATGCTGCGCGGAATGTCGCCGACGACACCGACGACGACGCCGTGGTCGCTGCCGTCGGGGCCGGCGGTCACGCGCTGGCCGAGCGGATCGCGGTTCGGCCAGAGCGTGCGCGCCATCGTCTCGTTGACGATCACGGCATGCGCCGCGTCGTGAGCGTCGCGCGCATCGAAGTAGCGGCCCGAACGCAGTGGAATCTGCATCGTCTGCAGATAGCCGCGGTTGATCAGGCGCGGCGACGCGGTGGGCGAGCGGTCCGCTGAGTACACCTCGCCCGCGGCACCGGCATACCAACTGCGGTTGCGGCCGAGCGGCAGGCCATCGGCGAGACCTGCGGCCTCGACGCCGGAAAGCGAACCGACGCGCTGGACGAGACGCTCGTAGTAGGCCGCGCGTTCGCCCTCGTCGCGGAAGTCGCGCGCGGAATTGAGGCGCCAGGCGACGGCATGCTCCGGCTCGAATCCGAGTTTCACGTCGAGCACCTGGACGAAGCTGCGGATCAGCAGCCCGGCCGCGACGAGCAGCGCGCAGGCGATCGAGATCTGCACGATCGCCAGCGCCTTGCGCACACCGGCCGCCTCGATGCTGGAATCTCCTCCGCTGCCGACTTCGCTGAGCGCGCCGCGTGCGTCGCCGCGCCACAGTTGCAGTGCCGGCAGTGCGGCGCAGGCGACGGCGGCCGTGAACGCGACCACGATGGCGAAGGCGACCGTCGCCGGATCGAGCGTCGCCGACGACAGCAACGGGATATCGAAGCCCTGCAGCCGCGGCAGGATCGCCAGCGCCGATCGCGCCGCGGCGACGCCGAGCAGGCCGCCGACGGCGGCCAGCATGAAACTTTCGGCGAACATCGGCCGCACCAGCTGCCAGCGGCGCGCGCCGAGCGCGGTACGCAATGCGGTTTCCTTGCGCCGCGCCTGCGCCCGCGTCAGCAGCAGGTTGGACAGGTTGAGGCAGGCGATCAGCAGTACGCAAAGGACCGCGCCGAAGAGGATCAGGAACGCGGTGCGGAACGGTCCGCGCACATGCTCCTCTATCGTGCCGACGGCTGCGCCGATGCGCCCGCGGTCGGGATGCTGCGCGGCGAGGCGCACGTCGATCGCCTCAAGTTCGCTGCGCGCGCTGTCGATCGATGCCTCCGGGCGCAGGCGGCCGACCACGAACAACAGGTTGCCCCAGGCCTGGGTGCGCTCGTCGAGCGGCAGCGGCGTCATGAGGTCGATGTCGGCGCCGGGCGCGAACACCGCATCGAAGTCGAACGAAGCCGGCAGCACGCCGACCACCAGCACGGGTTGGTTGTTGATCGTGGTCTTGCTGCCGACGATGTCGTCGCGGCCGCCGAACTGCTGCTGCCAGAACCGGTAGCTGAGGATCGCCGACGGCGCCTGCCAGGCCGACGCCTCTTCGTCGGGCAGGAAGTTGCGCCCCGCGCGCGGCTGCACGCCGAGCACGTCGAGGAAGTTCTGCGTGACCTGCACCGCACGTACGCGGCGCGGGCCGTCGCGGCCGATCATGGTGTACTGGCCGTAGTCGTAGAATGCGTTGTAGCCGGCGAGCGCTTCGAACGAATGCGACTCGCGGCGCCAGTCGAGCAGCGTGTCCACGCGCGTGGTGCGGTCGGACATGCCGCTGCCGGCGTCGTTCTCGATCCATGCCAGGCGAGCGGGTTCGCGCACCGGCAGCGGCTTCAGGAGCACGGCGTCGACGATACCGAACATGGCCGCGCAGCCGCCGATGCCGAGCGCGAGAGTCAGGACGGCGACGAGCGTGAAGCCGGGCGTTTTCAGCAACTGGCGGATGGCGAGGCGGAAGTCGTTCATGGCAGCTCCGCTAGTCGTGGCGCAGCGCTTCGATCGGCTGGATGCGCGCGGCACCGCGTGCAGGCAGCCAGGAAGCCAGAAGGGCCGTGGCGGCGAGGACCACGGCAGCGAGGATCACCGCCGCGGCGGTGCCGAGATCGAAGCCGAACAGCAGTTCTTCGACGAGTACGGCGCCGCCGATCGCAAGCAGCACGCCCAATGCCAGGCCGAGCGCAGACAGCCGCGCCCCTCGCCAGAGCACCTCGCGCAGGATGCGGTGAGGACTGGCGCCGAGTGCGAGGCGCACGCCGAATTCGCGCGTGCGCCGGGCGACTTGCATGGAGATCAGCCCATAGAGGCCGATGGCAGCGAGCAGGAGGCCGACGAGGCCGAGCGTTCCGGAAACGAAGCCGGCGATTTTCTGCGGCAGCAGCGAAAGGCCGAGTATTTGCTCCAGCGAACGAGTCGACGGTGGCGGCAGGCTGGGATCGAGCGCGCGCCAGACGTCGTGCAGGCGTTGCGAGACGGCTTCTGCCGGCAGCGCGCTGCGTACGATCAGTGCGGTCTGCGCTTCCGGCCGCTGCGACTGCGCGAGCGGCAGGAACAGGAACGGTTCGTCCGCTTCGCCGAGCGAGCCGTATCGGCCGTTCGGCGCGATGCCGACCACGGTCAGCTGTCGCAGTGTCTTGTCGTCGTCGCCGAACGCGAAAGAGCGCCCGAGCACGTCGCCGTTCGGCGCGAGCCGGCGCGCGAGCGCGGCGTTGACGATGCCGACCGGCGCGCTGTCGAGGGTATCGTGCGCGTCGAAGTCGCGGCCTTGCAGCGTGGTGCCGAGGGTCGCGAAGAATCGCGTGGAGACGAGGTTGGCGGAAGGCGTGAGCGTCTCGCTGCCGATATGGAAGTCGCCGAGGCTGAGACGGTCCAGATTGAACGGCACGGTCCTCGCGAGCGCAGCGTCTTCGATCCCGTTCGTCCCGCGCGCGCGTTCGAGCATTTCGTTCTGCAGCGCCAACTGCCGCTGCGCGGCATAGCCGCTCGGCTCCAGATCGAAATCGGCGGTGGCCACACGCTGCACGTCGTAGCCGATGTCGATCGAAGCCGCGCGCTGCAGCGCATGCAGGAACAAGGCGCCGCCGGCGAGCAGCACCATCGTCAGCGCGATCTGGGTGACCACCAGCGACGCGCCGAGGCGCGAGCGGCCGGCGGTCGTGCGTGAGGCGGCCAGCACTTCGTTCGCGGCCGGCGCCATCGCCGACACGCGCAGCGCAGGCAGGAGGCCGATGGCAAGCGTGCACAGCACGGCGCAGGCGAGCGCGAAGAACCCTGCCGCAGCGTTGACCGGGATGTCGATCGAGACGGGGACCGGCGTCGGCAGGTCGACGCGTCCGAGCAGGCGGCAGGCGGCGGCGCCGAGCGCGAATCCGGCTGCGGCCGCCACGAGCGAGAGCAGCAGGTTCTCGCCGACGAGACCGGCGACGACGCGTCGACGCGTCGCCCCGAGCATGTAGTGCAAGGCGATCTCGGGACGGCGCGCTTCGCCGCGCGCGATCAACATCGAAGCGACGTTGATGCAGGCGAGCAGGAGCAGCAGGCCGGTCAGTGCGAACAGCAGGGCGGAGAAGGCGGTGAGGCCGCCGCGCAGAAACCCGGGCGTGCCGCGCAACGGCATCGACTCGATCGTGATCCGATCCTGATGGCCCGCGCGCGGTTCGGTCTTGGCGATCTCGTTGGCTGCGATGCCGAGTTGCTCGTCGGCGAATTCCGCCGTCTTTCCGGCTGCCGGCCGCGCAATGAGATTGAGCCAGCGGGTCGTGCGCAGGTCGAGCCGCTGTGCCGCCGCCGGCTGCAGCAGCGGCAGTTGATGCAGCGGGACGAAGAACGACGGCGAGAGCAGTGTCGATGTGCCGCGAAAATCCTGCGCGCTGACGCCGACGAGCGTGAAGCTGCGTCCGTTGATCGACACCGGCTTGCCGACGGCGTTCGCGTCGCTGCCGAACAGTTTCCGCCAGGCAGCGAAGCTGGCGACGACGACCGGCTCGGCGCCGTTCCTGTCGTCGTCCGGTGCGAGCAGGCGGCCGCGGTGCGCGGCGACGCCCAGCGTGGCGAAATAGTTGCCGCTGACGATGACGCCCATCGCTCGCTGCGGCTCGGCGTCGGTCGCGAGGTTCATCGTCTCGTAGCGATAAGCGACGAGGTCGGCCACGTCGTGCGTGCGCGCGGCAAGATCGGCGTAGTCGGGCGCGGAGAACGCTTCGGAGGAACTGTTCTCCGTCTTGCTGCTCAGCTCGATCAATCGATCGGCGTCGCGCGGTCCCTGCACGGGTGTCAGCAGCAGCGCATCGACCGCGCTGAAAAGGGTTACGCCCGCCGCGATGCCGATGGCGAGCGTCAGCACGGCGAACACGCTGAAGCCGGGCTGGCGCAGCAGACGACGCGCACTTTGGCGCAGAAGAGCGACCGGCGACATGGCGTCTACTCCGGCAGGGTCGCGGAAGAGGGTTGCGCAGCGGCGCGTGCCGGGCGCATCAGACGTTGGTCTTCCTCGTGGCGCAGCCGATGCATCGTTTCCTCGTCGACGATGCGCCCGTCGAACATGAAGATCTTGCGGTCGGCGAAATCGGCGTAGCGCGGATCGTGCGTGACCATGCAGATCGTCGAGCCGGCTTTGTGCAGTTCGTCGAGCAGGGCCATCACCGCTTCGCCGTTCTTCGAATCGAGGTTGCCGGTCGGTTCGTCGGCGAGCAGGATCGAGGGCTGGCCGACCAGCGCGCGCGCGACGGCGACGCGCTGCTGCTGGCCGCCGGACAGCTGCGCGGGATAGTGTTTCACGCGATGCGCCATGCCGACGCGTTCGAGCGCGGCGACGGCGCGTTCGCGGCGCTCGGCCTTGGAAACGCCGTCGCGATAGGTCAGCGGCAGCTCCACGTTCTCGAACACCGACAGATCACCGATCAGGTTGAAGGCCTGGAAGACGAAGCCGATCTCCTGGTTGCGGATCTGCGCGCGTTCGCTCGCGCCGATATCGGCGACCTCGCGTCCGTTGAGCCGATAGGCGCCTTCGCTCGGCGTGTCGAGCAGGCCGAGGATCGCGAGCAAGGTCGACTTGCCGCAGCCGGAGGGACCCGTGATCGACACGTACTCGCCCTGCGCGATGTCGAAATGCACGTTGGCCAAGGCATGCGTCTCGACCTCGTCGGTCAGGAACACCTTCTTGATCGCATCGAGATGGATGAGGCTGTCGTTGCTCATAGGGCGTTTCGTCCTGGATGGAATCGTGGAGCTTGAAATAGGATGCCGGGAAAGCGGAAAAAGCCTGAAACACGAAGAACAGGAAGAAAATCTACTTTTGGACTTTTACTTCGTGTTCTTCGTGCCCTTCGTGTTCCAGTCTTTTCTTGGTTCTCGTTCGTTCGACTACTTCAGCTTGATGCGGTCGTGCTGGTCGTATGCGCTCGTGTCCGACAGCACCACGCGGTCGCCGACGGCCAGACCCTGGCGGATCTCGATCAGGTTGACCGAGCTCTTGCCCAGGCGCACCGGCACGCGCGCGGCGACGCCGTCGGCGTCGTCGACCTTGAACAGGCGCACGTCGGAATCGGGCTGGCCGAACGCCGGGCGGCCGACATAGAGCACGTCGGGCAGGCGTTCGATCTCGATCGTGCCGTCGACCGAGAGGTCGGGGCGTGCGCCGCTGGGCAGCTTGCCGGTCAGTTCGATGTCGACTTGCACGGTGCCGTTCTGCACGGCCGGGTCGACGCGCAGCACTTTGCCGTCGACGATGCCGTTGCGCGTATCGACCTTGACCGGCTGGTCCAAGGCGATGTCCTTGGCCTGCGTCTCGGCGATGTGCAGCTCGGCCATCAGCTCGCCTGGGCGCGCGACGCGTGCGAGGTTCGCGCCGACGGCGACCTGCTGGCCTTCCTCGACCGGCACGCGCTGCAGCACGCCGGCGATGCCGGCGCGCACATGCAGCGCATCGACCTGGCGCTGGCGCAATTCGCGCGTGCTGACGAGCTGGTCGAAGCGGGCCTGTTCGGCGGCGAGCTGCGCGGCGATGTTGCGGCCGAATTCGGCGACGCGCTGCTGCTCGATGTCGACGCGGTTCTTCAGCTGTTCGAGCGTGATCAGGGTCTTCTTGTACTGCACGGCCGGGATGACGCCTTTCTCGGCGACGGGCTTTTCGGCCTCGGCCTGCATGCGCGCGGCCTGGTAGTCGCTGTTCGCCGCGGCGAGGGCGGACTGCTCGTCGAGCAGCTTGGACTTGAGGTCGGTGCGCTTGGCGGCGAGATCGGATTCGGCGGCGGTCACGGCGGTCTTGGCCGCGAGCAATTGGTCGTCGACCTCGGGATTGGCGAGTTCGAGGATGATCGTGTCGGCCTGCACGGCGGCGCCGGGCTTGACCACGATGCGCTCGACGTGGGCCGCGGTCTCGGCGGCGATCCAGCGGATCTCCTTCGGCACCAGCGTGCCGGGGCCGCGCACCTCGCGCAGCAGTTCGCCGCGCTTGACCGTGTCGATCAGGACGCTGCTGCGTTCGATCGAAGGCAGGGCCGGGCCGAGCTTGGCGAGGCCGACGCCGGCGGCGGCGAGGAGGATGACGACGGCGGCGGCGATGAGGAGCTGGCGGCGCTGCTTGCGCTTCTTGAGTTCGGGGCGGGCGATATCCATGCGCAAGATAGAGCAGGGAGTGTGCCAGCGCGCAAAGGCATGCGGATCAGCCCGCCGCGCAGTCATCCATTTGTCGTCATTCCCGCGAAAGCGGGAATCCAAGTGCTTGTTTTCAATGGATGCCCGCTTTCGCGGGCATGACGTCGAACCGTTCGGCGATGTTCGTACTGCCCGGCGGGCGAGTGTCCGCAATCGGACGCTTGCGCGATCGGAATCGTTCAGTGCCGAAGTCGTCGTGCACAGCGCGCCGACTGACCATGGGAGCGGCCTCAGTCGCGATCTTCAGCCGCAGCGCCATCGCGACTGAAGTCGCTCCCACAAAGCGGCGAGCGCATCGGCGTGGATCGCTTCAGTGGAAGCGGCTCAGCCGCGATGCCCGACGTGCCTAGAACGGCAAGTCGACCGCCGCGCAGAGGTAGTCGATCATCGGTGCGACGCGCTTGAACGTGTCGACGACGTAGGGCAGCAGTTCGGCCGAGGTTGCCAGGCTGTCGGGGAAGCCCTGCCCGGCGGCGAAGTTCTTGCGCTTGATGTCCTCGATCAGCTCGTGCGCGGGATCGAAGCCGCGTGGCGGACGGCTGAGGCTTTCGCCCCAGAATTCGAAGCGCTCGCGGAACGCCCTGCCGTGGACCGCCTTCTTCCAGGCGGCGGGATTGTCGGCGAGGAAGTCGCGGATCTTCTTCAGCGTCGCCGGTTCCGGGTGCCAGATGCCGCCGCCGGCGAAGCAGTCGCGCGGCTGGATGTGCATGTAGAACGAGGGCGCTTCGATCTCGCGGCGGCGCTCGTGGCCGAAGCGCGCGCCGGCCCAGGTCTTGTAGGGCGTCTTGTCGTTGGCGAAGCGCGTGTCGCGGTGGATGCGGAACAGCGAGCCGCCCTGCGCGCGCGCATCGGCGCGGTAGTGTGGGCTGATCTTGCCGAGCGGCGCGGCCAGATCGGCGATCAGGCGCAGGTAGGGTTGGCGCAGCGCATCTTCGTAGCGCGCCTTGTTGTCGGCGAACCATTGCCGGTTGTTGTTCGCGGCGAGGTCGCGCAGGAACTTGAAGGTGGCTGGAGTGAAATAGGCCGTCGTCATCGATCGCGCCGCTGCCGGGAAACGCGGAATTATCCACGTTCCGCCGCTTCGGCGCGCGCGGCGCCGTCAACCTTCGACCACCACGTAGACCAGGGTCTGGTTCAGCAGCTGGTAGGCGACTTCGCCGAACGTCATCGGCCCGAGCATCTTCTCCACGCGCTTGCCTTCCAGCTCGCAGTACAGGTAGTTGAGCACGCAATTGCAGGCGAACGAGACGGCGCCGACGCGCTGCGGCAGCGCCGCGCGGAATGCCTGGACGTAGTCCGGCAGCGCATTGGCGAAGCGATATTCGACGTCGGTGAAGACCGGCGCGTAGAAGTCGACGCGCTTGCTCTGCGCATCGATGCCCTTGATCGCCACGTTGATGCTGGCGCCGCAGTAGTCGGCGACCAGCGGCAGGCGCACATCGAGTTTGCGTTCGAGCGCGTACTCGGCAAAGTTGTGCGGACGGCCCTCGATCAGGCAATTCTCGACGCTGAAGCCGTTGTCGAGGAAGCGGATGCGGTCGCCGTCGCCCTGCGAGAACAAGTTGATGATGTCGATGTGCGCGTACTTCGATTCCGGCAGCGGCACGTGCATGACCATCGCGCCGTCGTCGAACGCGCGCCCGTCGGTGCCGTCGAACACCATCGGCTTGGCGCGGCCGAGGTCGTCGAGATGGATGCCGGCGACCCAGCCGGCCAGCGGCTTCATGTACATCTCTTCGTAGTTGGGCGCATTGCGCGCGAAACTCGAATGCGTCTCGGTGAAAGCCGGGATGACGATCAGCGTGTAGCCGTTCGCCGGCGCGTCGACGCATACGCGCGACAGCGCGGCGAGGTCGTAGTGGCGGATCGCCGGCTGCAGGCCGTGCGTCGCCACTTCGGTGACGAACACGCGGTCTCGCGCGGTCTCGCCGCCGAGCTGGCCCATGAAGTAGGGGATCGTGCCGCCGATCCAACGGCCGTTCGGCAGCGCGCGCAGCAGGCGCTCGTCGCCGGACAGCATCAGCGTGCGTCCGGCGCGGATCAGTGCGGCGGCGGTCTCGGGTTTGACCAGGTGGCCGGCCGAAGGCTTCCGCG
>Ga0207712_10002046_pt1 | contig 13235 bp, 12 predicted proteins | sample KBSS44metaG_FD_184402 | JGI IMG/M metagenome (GOLD analysis project Ga0207712, IMG submission 184402) | Switchgrass rhizosphere microbial communities from Kellogg Biological Station, Michigan, USA - KBS S4-4 metaG (SPAdes) (version 2) | ecosystem: Host-associated > Plants > Roots > Rhizosphere... | reverse complement strand
CTAGCAGCCGTCAGCCGTTAGCCGTTAGCCGTCAGCCGTCAGCCGTTAGCCGTTAGCCGTCAGCCATTAGCCGGTACCTATTGGCTGTTAGCGGTCAACTCTTTGAGACTGGAGTTCAGTCCTCGGTACTCAGCTTGGCTTGATCGCGTTCCCCGTAGCCTGAAGAGGCGATATGGGTGTCGTTCCCCTCACCGATGTCTCTCGTCGGCCCACGCGTTTCCCGGTTGCAACGGCATCGATCATCCTGGTCAACATTGGGAGTTGCCGTGATGTCCCGCCTGCCGATCGAGTGGCTGTTGTAGGCAAGCGAATCAGTGCAGAGACTTCTCCCCGTACGAGGCACAGCAGACTACTTTAGGATGACTTGAGAAACTCGGTATTCGGTACCCGTTACTGGGTACTGTAAACCAGTCCTTTCCCCATCATTACTGAACTGAGCGAGTCCCCCATGCCCCGCACCACCACTGCAACCGAGCGCACGACCCGCGTGACCCGCAGGTCGACTGAAATCGAGGACGGCCCGAGCCGTCTCTATTCCACCAAGAACGATCTGCCCCAGGCGAGCCGGGTACAGGTCATCGAGCTGTTGAACCAGCGCCTGGCCGACAGCATCGACCTGCAGACCCAATGCAAGCAGGCTCACTGGAACGTGAAGGGTCCCGCGTTCATCGCGCTGCACAAACTGTTCGACGAGATCAACGAGGATGTCGAGGAGTACGTCGATCTGATTGCCGAGCGCATCGTCCAGCTGGGCGGAATCGCGGAGGGAACCGTGGGTGTGGTGACGGGACGCACCAGCCTGGTGGACTACCCGCTGGTGCTCTCGAAGGGCGCCGAGCATGTGGCGGCGTTGTCGGACGCGCTTGCCGCATTCGGGCGGACCGTACGGGTCGGGATCGAGGAGATGAACGAGCTGGAGGACGCGGGCAGCGCGGATATCCTGACCGAGATCTCCCGCGGTGTCGACAAGTGGTTGTGGTTCGTCGAGGCGCACCAGCAGGGCGGGTGAGACCGACAGGTTCTGCGGTGGCGTTACGGCGGCATGACTGAATTCAGCATCGCGGTCGAGATCGCAGCCCCCCCGGAGCGGGTGTGGGCGGTCCTCGCCGACCTGGAACGCTGGCCCGAGTGGACGGCCAGTGTCACGAGCGTCGAGCTGCTCGAGCCCGGTCCGCTCGCGGTGGGGACGCGGGCGCGGGTGATTCAACCCAAGCTGAAGCCAGCGGTCTGGGAAGTAACCCAGGCGAAGGCTGGGCGCGGCTTCACCTGGGTCACTCGCCATCCCGGCCTTCTCGTCACCGGCCTCCACCAGCTGGAGCCGATCGAGAAGGGCACCCTCGCCACCCTCGCCGTCCGCTTCTCCGGTCTACTCGGCCCCCTCGTTGGCTGGTTCACCCGCACCCTCAACCACCGCTATCTGGCGTTCGAGGCGGATGGGCTGAGGAAGCGGAGTACGCTGTAGGAGGGGCATCGGCGGATTCGACCAAAAGCATACCGCGGATCACGCGGAACACACGGAACACGCGGATAGTTGTTGAGGTACTCTAAGATGAGGCCTACCCCGCTCTCGCCTGCTCCACATTGACGTTCGAGAACACCTCAAAATCATTTTCGCGTGTTTCGCTTGGTCCGCGTCTTCGGCGATAAGTAGTTAACCTGACCTCGGAAGTACCACAACATCATTCCGCGTTCTTCCGCGTAATCCGCGTGCTCCGCGGTAGGCTTTTCAATCGCTGCTCCCACCTGAACACGTCGGTAACAACCTGAACCCTTGACGTCTCACGGATGAAGCTGCATTTCAAATCCGTAGGCTCCTCCCCGGTTCCTGATCATCGAGGTCATTTCTTGCGCACTCTCACCGATGCGGATGGCGTAGTCTGGACCGTCATCGAGGATGAAGTGCTCGGCGGCCAGCCGATGCAGCAGCACGCCGCCGTCTTCACCGCCACTGACGGCAGACGGCGCTGGGTGCCGATGGCGCGCGGTGGACTCAAGAATCTGCAGGACGCCGAACTTCGTTCCCTCCTCATGACGGCGCCTGGGACGCAGGCGGAGCGGTAGCCGTCAGCCGTCAGTAGTCAGAAATCAAGCGACACCTCATCCCGAGTCGCAGCACCTCATCCCGAGCTGATGCGAGGGATCTAGTCTCCTTGCCTATGTGCCAGGGTCAGGAAAGTAGGTCCCTCACTTCGTTCGGGATGAGGTGCTTCTCACGGTTGATTCGCGAGTTTCGGGCGGTAAGGGCAGGAGAAGTCGAGGAATTACCGCTTCTCGATCGCCTTCTTCAGCAACGCCACCTGTCCTAGATGATACGCATCGTGCTGCAGCAATCCCTGCATCATCGCCGCATACGACACCCCGGTCCCGGCCGCCGGATCCCGCACCGGCCCCACCATGTCCTCCAGCTTTTTCTCCGGGGTCCGGAATAGCTGCTCCCGCAACTCGGCGTGGGCTGTTTCCAATTCATCGAGCGCCTGCCACCAGTTGCCTTCGGTGGGATCGGGGACCGGCGGCCAGTCGCCGTCGTCAGGCTCATGCGGATTGCCCTGCTCCAGCCGGCGCTTCACCTCGCGCACCCAGCTCGTCATGTGGAGGATGATCTCCCAGATCGAGTGCGCGTTGGGAATCGGCCGCGCCGAGGCCTGCTGCGAAGTGAGCCCTTCGACGACTTGGGTGATGGGAGGTCCGTACCAGGGATCGCCGGACTGGGTGGCCTGGATCTGCGTCGCGTAAAACGATGTTTCGGACATGGCAGCGGGAGACGGGAGACGGGAGACAGTAGACGGGAAATTCCACTTAGGCCAAATCTAAGCGCTTTTCCCGTCTTCCGTCTCCTTCTACTCAACCGTCCCCGTCATTATCCCACGCCTTATCCCCGCCGCCTTCGCACTCGCGTTCGGGTCCGCCTCCAGGTGGGTCTCGATGTTCTCGACCAACCGGACCTTGCCGTTCAAGGTCATGGTCGAGTCTCCCCGCTTGATCACGAAGGGAATCGGGAGGCTGTCCTTGCCGGTATACATCTGCCGGTAGGCGGGACCGAAGTCATTGGTGGTGATCTTGAGATCGCCGATCGAAAGAAGGACGTCTCCAAGCTTGAGGCCCGCTCCTTCCGCAGCACTTCCGGGGACAATCTGGGTCACCCTGGCTCCGCCGCTCGCGGAATCGGGATCGGTGCTGACGCCGAGCCGTGGGACCTGAGTCGTGTCGCTACGGAGGCGGAGACCGGCGAGCGGGAGAATGCTGTCCCAGGGATACGGTTCTCGGCCATCGACGTACTGCGCGTTGAACTGCTTGAAGTCCTTCCCGCCTGCCGCCTTGCTGACTGCTGCCCACCAGTCGGTACCGGTGAAGCCTTTGCCGACCTTGTAGGTCGAGCGGTAGACGCTCCGCATCACATCGTCGAGCGAGCGCTTGTTGTCGCTCGCGTCGCGGATCAGGATGTCGAGCATGAAGCCGGCGAGAGAGCCCTTGGGATAGTAGATGTAGCCGGTCCCGTCGGTGGGATGGATCCAGGTGGAGAGCGAGGCATCCTCGAGTGCCACCGGCACGGTCTGCTGGACGTTCGCGATCTTGTTGCCGGTCTCCTCGAAGAACGCGGCTGAATCCACGATCCCGCTGCGGACCAGGGTGAGATCGGCGTAGTAGTCGGTGATCCCTTCGCTCACCCAGAGCCACACGGTGGGCTGCGCCTGGTCATAGCGGTAGGGCACCATCTCCGACGGCCGCATCCGCTTCACATTCCACGAATGGAACATCTCGTGGGCAGTGATCGAGGGCAGAATCGGCGTGCCGATCAGCTGCGGAGTGTAGACCCCGACGTGCGAGTTCTGGTGTTCGAGCGCCGACCCGCCCGGGAAATCGGGCGAGAAGATCATCATGACGTTGTAGGTGTCCCACTGCGTCTCCTGGAACACCGCGCCCTCGGTGGGGATCATGCGCTTGATGTCATTCCAGGTGGAGTCGCGCGCCGGACCGAACAGGGTTCCCACGGGATAGGTCGCGAGTCGCGCCATCTTGCCGTCCACCATGTTGCTGTCGTACTCGAATTTCCCGACGAAGAACGGCATGTCCACCAGGTCGTGATAATTCTTCTCGCCGTAGGTTCCGGCTTCACTCCCTCGATGCATGCCGGTCGCGACCAGCCAGTCCGACTCGGTATGAATGCGCACGGTTGCGGGGAAGGTGAGGCTGCGGCCTTCGGGGTACATGAAGACGTTGGTGCCGTTGAACAGAAGGAAGTCGGGTCGAGTCCATGCCATCGCGTTGTCGAGCGTGTCGGCCTGGAAATCGAAGGCGACGGTGATCGACTTGGCACCCGCGGCGCGGATCCGCCAGGTGTCGTAGTCGAGCTTGTCCCAGCCCAGATCCTTACCCTCGGACGTGGGTGAGAAGTTCGATACCCAGCGGGCGAAGTTGGTCACCTCGTAGGCGCCCGGCGTCCAGCTGGGCAGCGAGAGCAGGACATCCCCCGGGCCGGTGACGCCGAACTGCATCGAAACCTTGAGCGAGCGGTTCTTCGCCGTGGCCGTATCGAACGTGACGTCGTAAGTGACGTGGGAGATGGGGGCCGAAACGGAAGCCTTCGAAGCCTGGGCCGCGAGCGGGGTTGTGAGCGCCAGGCCGGCGATCGTCAGGACGGGTACAGCCTTCAGCATGGGTGATCCGGGTTGGAGACGACGGAAAGACGTGCGGAAGGGGGAAATGGTTGCAATGGGGAGTAGCCGTCAGCCGTCAGCGATTAGCCCTTAGCCGTTAGCCACCTCATCCCGAGAGCCTGCCCCGAGCAGCGCGAGGGGAGCGAAGCGACGAGGGACCTAGTCTCCGTGCCTTCGCGCCAAGGCTCGGATAGAAGGTCCCGCGCTGCGCTGGGGATGAGGTGCTTCTGAACTACGCTGCCTTCTGCTGCTCCTCCACCCCCACCACCTTCAGCTCTCCCTCCCAGCGCGCCATGATAGCGGTCGCAAGGCAGTTGCCGACGAGATTGATCATGGTCCGCGCCATGTCCATGAACTCGTCCACGCCGAGGATCACGGCCACGCCTTCGAGCGGAAGTCCGAAGGCGACCAGCGTGCCCGAGAGCACCACCAGTGACGCGCGGGGGACCGCAGCGATGCCTTTGCTGGTGATCATGAGGCTCAGCATCATGAACAGCTGCTGGCCTATCGAGAGGTGAACGCCAGCGGCCTGGGCCACGAAGATCGAGGCGACGCCGAGGTAGAGTGTCGAGCCGTCGAGGTTGAAGGAGTAGCCGGTGGGCATGACGAAGGCGACGATCCGCTTCGGCACGCCGAAGTCGATCATCCGCTGCATCGCCATCGGCAGTGCCGCGTCCGAGGAGGTGGTGGTGAACGCGATGACTGCGGGATCCTTCACCGCCCGGAGGAACTGGCGGATTGGAATCCGGGCGATGAGCGCCGCGGGCAGGAGCGCCACCAGCGCGAAAACGATCAGCGCCCCGTAGAGCGTCCCCACCAGCATTCCCAGGTTCTTGAGCACCTGAATGCCGCTATGGCTAACGGTCACCGCCATCGCAGCACCGATGCCGATCGGGGCGTAGCGCATTACGATGCCCACGAACTTGAACATCGTCTCCATCAAACCCTCGAAGAACCCGAGCACCGCCTCCTTGGGCTTGCCCTTGACCTGGGTCAGCGCAATGGAGAAGAGGGTACACCAGAAGACGATCTGCAGGACTTCATTGGTGGCTGCCGCCTCCGCCAAACTTCTGGGGACCACGTGTTCCAGGAATCCATTCAGCGTAGTCGGAGCTGGAGCCGGGACCGGGGCGTTGGGGTCGGGTGGGGCCAGCCTTACCCCCACCCCGGGCTTCGTGATGTTCACGGCGATGAGCCCGATGGCGAGCGCCACCGTGGTCATCAGCCAGAAATAGGAGATGGATTTGAGGGCGAGCCGGCCGATCCGCTTCAGGTCATCGCCGTGGCCCGCGATGCCGATCACCAACGTCGCGAAGATGATCGGTACCACGACCGACTTGATCATCCTCAGGAAGATGTTGGACCACGGTTTGAGGCTCGCCCCAAACTCGGGGAACAGCCAGCCGATCAGGATGCCGGTGACTGTCCCGATGATGATCCACCACGTAAGCGAGATCTTGCGCAGGGTCGCCCACATGGTTTTCAGCGAGCCCCCGCCAATGCTCCCATTTTCGCCTCGATCCCCGCGAGCAGCGATGCGTAGGACGCGGCGAAGCTCGCGACGCCCTCGACTTCGAGCGTCTGCGTGATGGTGTCGAGGTCAATGCCGAGTTTCTTGAGTGCGGCAAGCTGGGCCGGAGCGGCACGCTGGCCCGCGGCCATACGCAGCTCGGGCTCGCCGTGATCCCGGTAGGCGGCGAAGGTCGCGGGCGGCAGGGTGTTCACCGTCTGCTCCGCGATCAGCGCTTCGACGTAGTAAATGTCGGGGAGACGCGGATCCTTGGTGCTGGTCGAGGCCCAGAGCGGCCGCTGCACCCGGGCACCTTTCTCCGCGAGCGCCTTCCAGCGCTTGCCGGCGAAGGTTTCCTGGAAGGCCGAGTATGCGGCACAGGCGTTGGCGATCGCGGCGGTCGAGCGGAGCGATTGGGCATTCGACGCGGGATTCTTCTCCAGCAGCGGATCCACCTTGCCGTCGAGGCGGCTGACGAAGAAGCTCGCCACGGATGCGATCCCCTCAATCGGAAGATCCTGCGCCGCCCGGCGCTCGAGCCCGGCCATGAAAGCGTCCATCACCTCGCGGTAGCGGGCGACCGAGAAGAGCAGGGTGACGTTCACGTTGATGCCCTGGGCCAGACATTCGGTGATCGCGGGCAGGCCTTCCCTGGTGCCCGGAATCTTGATCATCGCGTTCCCCCGCCCGATCCGCTCCCAGAGCCGTTCGGCCTCCGCAATGGTCCCCGCCGTGTCCCGTGCCAAGGTCGGTGAGACCTCGAGCGACACCAGTCCGTCGTGTCCCCTCTGGGCCCGATGCACTGGGGCGAAGACGTCGCACGCGGCGCGCACGTCGCCCACGGCCAGCCCCTCGAACACCTGGGCCGGCGTCTTGCCCTCGGCGCCGAGTACCCGGATATCGCCGTCGTAGACCTCGCTCCCCGACACCGCCTTCTCGAAGATGGTCGGGTTGGTTGTCATCCCGCGGAGACCATCCTGCTCGATCAGGCGCGCCAGCTCACCCGAGGTGACGAGGTCGCGGGTGATGTAGTCGTACCAGGGGCTTTGCCCGAGGTTGTTGAGGATATTGAGAGGGTTGGCGGATGTAGGTGTCATTAGGGTCCAGGAAATTGGTAATTGAAAATTGGAAATTGATAATTGAAGAGCAGTTCAATTTTCAATTACCAATTTTCAATTTGCAATCAGCTTCATCACTGTATCCACTATCCGGTCGGCCGTAAACCCAAACTCCTTGAACAACACCTCCGCCGGGGCCGAAGCACCGAAGTGATCCAGTCCGATCGCGACACCCCGGTCTCCCACCCAGCGGCTCCAGCCAAACGTCGCGGCTGCTTCGACTGAGACTCTGGCAGTCACCGAACTGGGGAGTACCGATTCACGATACGCCTCCGGCTGCGCTTCGAACAGCTCCCAGGAGGGTAGCGAAACCAATCGCACCTTTTTCCCTTCGCTCTGCAGGCGCTCCACCGCGGAGAGGGCGGGGTGCACTTCGCTGCCAGTGGCGATCACGATGGCTTCAGGAGTCCCTTTGCAATCGAGTAGCACATAGCCGCCGCGTCGAGCTCCTTCGGCGGGTGCCAGTTTCGTGCGGTCCAGCACCGCCAGCTTCTGCCGGGTCAGTGCGAGGACAGTGGGCCCATCATTCTTCTCGATCGCCGATCGCCACGCCTCGACCGTTTCCGAGGCATCGGCCGGGCGGATCACGGTCATGTTGGGTGTCGCTCGCAGTATGGCAAGATGCTCGACCGGCTGGTGCGTCGGCCCGTCCTCACCCAATCCAATCGAGTCGTGGGTGCCGATGAAGATCACCGGCAATTTCATAAGCGCCGCGAGACGGAGCGAGGGACGGCAGTAGTCGCTGAAGATGAGGAAGGTGGTGCCGAAGGGACGGATTCCTCCATGGGCCGCCATTCCATTCAGGCTCGAAACCATGGCGTGCTCGCGAACACCCCAATGGATGTTCCGGCCCACCGCCGTCGCGCTGAAGCTGCCCCCGTTCTTGATCTCGGACCCGGTGCTCTCGGCGAGATCCGCAGATCCACCGATCAGGTTTCCCAGCTTTCCGGCGAGAACGTTCAGCGTCTTAGCCGAGGCCTGCCGGGTAGCGAGCTTTCCATCCGCGGGGGTGAAGGTGGGGAGACCGTCGGCCCAGTTCTTCGGCAACCGTCCCGCCTGCCAATCGGCGAACTCCAACGCCAGGTCGGGGAACTCGCGGCGATAGCGATCCCAGAGCTCCTGCCATTCGCCGTACCCCTTGCGGCCCTTTTCGAGACACCGAGCACGCCACTGCGCCGCTTCGGGCGCCACAACAAACTTCTCCTGCTCCGGCCATCCCAGAATCGCCTTGGTCTTCGCCACCTCTTCGGCGCCGAGCGGAGAACCGTGGGCTGCAGCCGTGTCCCGCTTGGTGGGCGCCGGATCGCCGATGTGAGTCCGCAGGATGATGAGCGAGGGCCGGGTGGTTTCCGCGGCGGCAGTGTCGAGCGCCCGCGCGATGGCGTCGAGATCGTTGCCGTCTCCCACATGCTGCACCTGCCAGCCGTAAGCTTCGAAACGGAGCCCGACATCTTCGCTGAAGGCGAGACTGGTGGATCCGTCGATCGTGATGTGATTGTCGTCGTAGATCAGCTTGAGATTGCCCAGCCGCAGGTGACCCGCAAGCGATGCAGCCTCGCTGGCGACGCCTTCCATCATGTCGCCATCGCTGACCATGGCCCAAACACGGTGCTTCACCAGTTCGAAGCCCGGCCGGTTGAAATGATTGGTCAGGAACCGCTCGGCGATCGCCATCCCCACCGAATTCCCGACGCCCTGGCCCAGCGGACCGGTCGTAGTCTCGATGCCGACGGTGTGTCCCCGCTCCGGATGGCCTGGAGTTTTTGAGCCGAATTGCCGGAAGTGGCGGATATCATCGAGGCTGAGATCGTAGCCCGAGAGATGGAGCAAGCCGTAGATCAGCATCGAAGCGTGCCCGCACGAGAGCACGAAACGATCGCGATCCTCCCACTGGGGATGGGCCGGGTCGAATCGCAGCATCCGGTCCCACAACTGGTAGCCCGCAGGCGCCAGGGCCATCGGCGTGCCAGGATGGCCCGATTGGGCCTGTTCCACCGCGTCCATCGCGAGGACGCGAAGGCTGTTGATGGTCCGCCAGGCGGAGTCGGGAGAGGTGGTCAGCTGATCGGTCTCGGGGAGTGTGGCGGGCGCGGTCAGAGCGGTCTCCAGTGGAGGCGCAGAGAAGATAGTAGTGGAAGGCCGTTCAGTCACCCGGCAGAATTGTCCATCCTTGCCTGCCTAAACATTTGACGTTCGTCCCGTCGGCCTGCACCTTCTCCGGCCATGACGGTCAACCGGAACTATGAGATCAAGGAAGTCGCCGAGCTCACGGGCCTGGCTCCCGCCCGGCTCCGGGCCTGGGAGCGGCGCTACAAGGTGGTGAGACCTCGCCGCCTGGAGAATCGGTACCGGGTCTACACCTCGGAGCAGGTGGCATTGCTGCGCGCGCTCGCCCGGCTGATCGCGGGGGGAGACCGAATCGGTGAACTGATGCAGGAACCGGTCGAGTCCGTGCTGAGCCGGGCGGAAGGCTCGGTGAATGACGGCTCTCCCCTGCCGGGCATGCTGGACGCGCTTCGCCATTTCGACCGCGAGCGGCTGGCCGCTCTGTTGGAAGAAGAGCATCGGAACCGGCCGCTCGAGAGTTTCGTACGCGAGGTGATTCTGCCGTTGGCCGAGTTGATCGGCGATCAATGGGCGCTGGGCAAAATTTCCGTCGCGGTAGAACACCTGGCGAGCGATGTGGTGATCACGACCCTCAAGCGGGAGCTGGAGCTCGAACGCGGCAAGGGACCGGTCCTGCTCGCGGCCTGCCTTCAGGGCGAGCGTCACGAGTGGGGCTTGCTCTGTCACCTTGTGCTTCTCGCGCGTGCCGGCTGGAGAGTCCGCTACCTGGGCGCGGACCTGCCGCTGCATGACCTGGTGGATGCGTCGTGGACCGTCCATCCCGCCTGTCTCGCGATCAGCGCCTCGGATCCCGCCAACGTCGAGGCGCGGCTCCCCGATCTGCGCCGGCTGCCGAGGCTGGTGGCGCCGGGGTTGGTCATTGTGATGGGGGGACAGGGCGCCGATGCGTTGGGCGCGCGGCTGAGGCGCTATGGGCTCAGAGTAGGGGATAGCGCGGTGCCGCCGGTGAGGTAGCCCCCATAGGTGTCAGCGCAGTCATTGCGAGCCCGCGTAGCGGGCGAAGCAATCCCCGTGGGTGTCATCGGAGTCCCTCACCAATCCTCGGACAGATCCCGCCACCCAGGATTCACAGATTCAATCAGCGCGACCTTTCTGGACCGTGGTCCCGCCTTAATCTGTTTCTCTCGAGCAATTGCTAATCTCGCCCCTCCGAACAACTCGTAGTACACGAGCTTGTGAGCTTGGTAATGATAGGTGAAGGCTGGTCCTGAGCCGCCGCGGTGCTCCAACAATCTGCGTTGGAGATTGTTGGTTATCCCGGTGTAGAGGACGGTATGGTGCTTGTTCGTCAGGATGTATACAGCGTAGGACTGCGACCTTGAGCCCATGTGTGCAGGGTAGTCGCCACGGCTCAACTGACCCTCAAGGCAGGGGTGGCACGTTCGGGCGCAGAGGACTCCGCGGCCATGTACGGGGATTGCTTCGGCGGCTCAGCCGCCTCGCAATGACTCCGCCAACACTTAGGGGGATTGCTTCGGGTCCTGCAGGCCCTCGCAATGACGGGGCTCCGCCCGTTCTCCCCTTCATCCATTCTACCGTGTATCTTCTCCCCCGAACCCGTCCCACTGATGTCTGGAGCTGTTACCGTGTCTGACGAACCCGATTACCTGAAAGCGCTTCGCAAGAGTCGCGAGCAGAGAAAGCCCGGCGCCGGCGCGGCCGAGGCTTCCGCCACAGGCAAGAACGCGCCCTCTCCGGCCGAGCGTGAGGCCACCCGCTGGGCTCGTGAAATAGGAGGCCGCGATGTGCGGCTGGGTCCCACGCTTCGAGGGGCCAAGATCGCCATCCTGGTCCAGCCGATCACGCCTTTCGGTACTCCAGCGGTATCTCTGGAGGGGCTGCCCGACCGCGAAGCATTAGCCGAGCGGGTGAAGGCGGCACAGGGCGCGGGAGAAAATGTGCTGGGCGTCTTCGAGCTGACTACCGGCCGGCCGCTCACCGTCGAGACGGTCGAGGGCAAAGTGAACTTCGTGCCCGGCAAGCCGCGCACGATCATGAAGGCCGAGAGCCCGGAACGGATGATCCGCAAGGCAGCCGCCGAGGCAGCGCTGCTGGCCAAGACGCGGAAGCCCGATGAGGGACGAGGCGGAGGTCGGGGGCGACGGTAGGAGTCACAGGCCTTAAGCCAGTCGGTCCAGCAAAAAGCCGTAAGCCAGAAGCCGGAAGCCATAGGCAAAGCGCCTGTTGCTAAAAGCTTAAGGCTTACGGCTTAATGCTTGCGACTTGGATACCCCGGTCCTTTCCGAGATTCGTATCACATGAGCACAAAGAAGCGCTTCACCAAGCGGACCATCTTCCTCCTCGCCTTAGCGGCGCTGGTCCTGATTGGTCTGTTCTGGGACGGGAGTCCACTGGGCTCTCTGGTGCTGAGGCAGGCGGTGAAGGCGAAGTTCTCTTCAGTTCGCTCAGTGACTCCGGCCGAACTGGTGGCGTGGAGGGCGGATCCCAACCGGCCGCCGGCGCTCATGGTTGATGCCAGGCCCGAGGCCGAGTTCACGATGAGCCACATAGACGGGGCGGTCTGGATCGATCCCGCAGCCCCCGATCTCTCCGTCGTCGCGAACGTCCCCAAGGGCAATCCAGTCGTGGTCTACGACGCCGCAGGCACCACGGCTGCCGCGATGGCTCAGGCGCTTCAGGGGGTGGGCTATGCCCGAGTCTCGTACCTGGAGGGTGGCGTCTTCGCCTGGGCCAACAGCGGTCAGCAGTTGGTGGATGCCGGAGGACCTGCGGAGGCGGTCTATCTGGTCAACTGGAAGTGGGGCCGGCTGCTCAAGTCCCGCTACCATCCTTGAGGTCGGTCTGGCCGGGCTCTTGCTCAGAGCACCCAAGTGTGCGGGCCGGCTAACCCTGTTGTCCGAATGGGGTTGTGGGTCTGGGGAGAAGGCGAAGCCGCGGGGAATTGGGAGCGGGGACCTCGGCGGGATACCGTTTCGGGGCCCGACTCGTTACATTAAGTCCGTTCCTGCGGCCACTTTAGGCCGCCTGATCATAACCTGAACAGAAAAAGTAGATAAAGTTTTGACGGATCTCCACCACGTGCCACGTAACTCCCGCAAACGTTCCTCTTCGAATTCGCATCGTCCGGCTCGCAATCTTGGCCGTCGCTCCATGGATAGCCACCGTCAGTGGCTGATCCAGCAGTACGGATCGATCTGTGCCTATTGCGGCAGTGAAATCGCCGAAGACAGAACTACCCTCGACCACGTTTACCCCCGCAGAGGCCAGACAGCCTACGACCGGCCCGACAACCTGGTCCTCGCCTGCCGCCCCTGCAACGCAGCCAAAGCCGACGTCCCCTTCATCTCCTTCATCGCGCAGCGCCGGTCCCGCGGAGTCTTCCTGCTCCACTACGGGGACCATCTGTCCGATTTGGTGAAGGACATGATCCGCCAGGCCAGCGAGCGCGCGTTCCTGCCCTCGAACCGGCCCCGGTTTGTGGAGCACACGAACGGGAATGGGAACGGCAACGGGTCGGCAGCGACGATCTGAAATAGCGGGAACAGGGAAGGAAGTGACGCTCAGGATTACCTCATCCCGAGCGAAGCGAGGGACCTACCATCCTGACCTTGGCGCCAAGGTAAGGAGATTAGGTCCCTCGTCGCTTCCTCCCCTCGCTGCGCTCGGGGCGGGCCCTCGGGATGAGGTGTTACGTTTGGCCCCCGTTCCCCGTTCCCCGTTCCCGCTGTTAACTCAGTCGTCGCGGCTCACCCCAGCGCTTCCTCCACAATCCGCTTCTGCTCCGCCGCGTGCGCCGCAGGGTACCCTTCGGCCGGACTCGCCCGTTCCGGGCGACCCACGTAACGGAGCGGGATTCCGGGCTTG
>Ga0207712_10002045_pt1 | contig 13239 bp, 12 predicted proteins | sample KBSS44metaG_FD_184402 | JGI IMG/M metagenome (GOLD analysis project Ga0207712, IMG submission 184402) | Switchgrass rhizosphere microbial communities from Kellogg Biological Station, Michigan, USA - KBS S4-4 metaG (SPAdes) (version 2) | ecosystem: Host-associated > Plants > Roots > Rhizosphere... | reverse complement strand
CTGCCAGTGTTAGTATCAATAGTTTCCCAGCAAACATTCTCTTCGCCTCGAATTTTCTCATCGTCGTATAATTAAAATACTTGGAGGAGCTGTTGCCTAAAGATAACGAAAACATTCCCTTCCTTGGACCAGTCGAGCCTTCGGAGCCGCTCGGTTTCCCCGCAGAGCAAATGATTCGTTGCGAGGAGTGCTTGAGAGCTAATCCACCTACGCGAGTAAGTTGTCTTTATTGTGTCGCTCCGTTGCCATTGACAGAATCTTCCGCGCGCTTGCGAAAACCGGTCCTGCGCCAGCCTGAGAAACACCAGTTAGGTTACAACAACATTCTGTTGCCGGCGGAAGGGGTGGCGACGGAAGTCATTAATGATGCAGCGGCCCTCGTGAAACTCTCGGCGGAGAATGTCCAGCACCTATTATCGCAAAACGTACCGCTGCCGGTGGCTCGGACTGCGAGTCGTGAAGAGGCTGAGCTGGTTACACTGAGGTTGCGAGATCTCGGTTTAAAGTGTGTGACTATCGGCGATGAAGAGCTTGGCTTGTCTAATCTCGTAAAGCGCGTTAGAGCGATGAGTTTTGACGACGAGCGCGTTGTGATCTATCACTCGGGCACGGAAGAGACGGATATCTCGTGGTCGGATGTGATCTTGATCTTGACGGCGCGATTGATCGAAACAACGATCGAGATCAAAGAGCGCATGACGCGTAAGAAGGAGAACGAGATTCTTGATACGAATGAGTTTTTTCGAGATGAGGCGGTGATTGATTTTTACACCTCGACGCATTCGTTCACGTGGCGTGTGGGCGCAACCGGGTTTGATTTCTCGTGTCTCGGGAGTGAGAAGGCGCTCGTTACGAATGAAAATATCAGCCGCTTGCAGAAAGTCATTGTTGCGAAAGCGGTGAACGCGCAGTTTGATGATTCGTACCAGCGCGTGCGAAATCTTCTCGAGCTTGCGTGGGGCACGCAACCGGAAACGCAATCGAGTGGTTGGCGACGTGAGCGGCCAGGGAAGTTGAGTGTTGGAGTGGCGACGACGAAGAGTAACGAAAGCCAGTTCACGCGCTACTCCCGCTTGCGGCGTTACTTTAAATTGAGTGCTGACAACTAGACTAAATCCTGTAAAACATTTCCATGACATCCAGACAGCAAAGAGGTCCGCAGGATCTAATCTATGGTCCAAATGCAGTGCTCGAAGCGCTGCGGGCGGGCAAACGTCAGATCGAGACGATCACGATCCTTGAGAGCGCTCGTCCGGATCGTCTGAAGTCGCTTATCGATCTCGCGCGCGAGAAGGGCGTGCCTGTTCATCGAGTGCCGCGGCTCGATATCGATCGTTCAATTGGCGACGTGCGACACCAGGGCGTCGTGGCGCGCATCGCGGCGGCGCGTTATGCGGACGCGGACGACCTGTTGGATCAGCTCGAAACAAAGATCGGGACCGACGATCCGCCGCTAGTGCTCGGACTCGATGGAGTCGAAGATCCACGCAACATGGGATCGATCCTGCGCACCGCAGAGTGTTCGGGCGCTCACGGAATCTTCATTGCCGAGCGGCGCGCCGTCGGTCTGACGAGCGTCGTCGCGAAAGTCGCTGCGGGCGCGCTCGAGTATGTTCCGGTGTCGCGAGTGACGAACCTCTCGCGATTGATAGAGCAGTTGAAAGAACGTAACATCTGGGTGGTTGGGGCCGCGGCTGAAGCAACACAGTTGTACACGGATTGGGATTGGCGATTGCCCGCCGCAATCTTTCTCGGAAGCGAAGGACACGGCCTGCACCGGTTGGTCAGAGAACACTGCGATACCCTCGTGCGTATACCTGTCTCGGGCAAGTTGGAATCGTTGAATGTCTCGGTTGCGGCAGGCGTGCTGCTGTACGAGGCGAGACGCCAGCGAACACTCAATCTGAAAGGCGAAAAATAGATGTTCTGTCCTAAATGCGCTACCCAGAACCTCGACGGCGCGAGTTTTTGTCGTAGTTGCGGAGCGAATATCAGCCTCGTGCCGCAGGCTCTTTCGGGTCAGCTCATGCAGCCACCTGTTCCTGAAGTTCAAGAAGGCTGCCGGACGAGGCGTGGCCGGGAACTCACGCTCGAACAGCCGTTCAAAAACGTCTTCATGGGCATTGCATTTGTCATCATCTCGATTGTGCTATCGAGAACCATTGGGCAGGGCTGGTGGTTTTGGATGTTGTTGCCGGCGTTTATGATGATGGCCAAGGGGGTCGCGCAGTACATCCAGTTGCAGGAATATGCGAAGAAAGCTTCACTCGCACCGCCGCCGATGGGTAGAGCTTTTGTGGAGCCACCGCGACCGCAGGAAGGATTGAGGGCTCCGGTTTCGAGTGTCACCGAGGGCACTACGCGTCATTTAAATCACGAACGGAAGTAGCTTAAAAAATTTTCACGCAAAGGCGCAAAGATCGCAAAGACGCAAAGGCGCGCCCGAAACATTTGACCCGCCTTTGCGTCTTTGCGATCTTTGCGTCTTTGCGTGAGAGATTTCTTCTGTGACTCAAAAACATCTAGCCCGTGTTTGCGTTCCCGTGTGTGAGAAGGATCTCGACGCGCTGCGGAGTGCGTATGAGTTGGCTGACTGGATTGAACTGCGTCTCGATTGTTTCGATAAGGTTCCGGATAACCTCGAAGAGATAAAGCGACCTTTAATCCTTACCTTTCGCCCCTCAGAGCAAGGTGGGTATCGCGAATTAACTCGCGAAGCGCGGCTGCGTTTCTGGTCTTCAGCCCCAACAAGCGAATCAGTCTGGTGGGACATTGAAGAAGATCTGGCCCATGATCTCGCTCCTGACTGGTCGCGCGTCATCATCTCGCATCACGACTTCTCAGGCGTTCCCAGAGATCTCGAACAAATCTACGAGCGTTTGACCCACACGCCCGCCGCAGTCATCAAGATTGCCGTGCAGGCTAACGACATCCTCGACTGCCTCCCCGTTTTTCAGCTTCTCGATCGCGCGCGCAGCGAGGGAAGGGAAATCATCGCCATCGCGATGGGCAACGCCGGCATCGCAACGCGCGTGCTTGGCCCATCACGCGGCTCATTTCTCACCTACGGCGCACTCGATGATGCGCGCACAACCGCGCCCGGCCAGGTGAACGCTCGGAAGCTCCGCTCGCTTTACCACATCGACACGATCGATGACGAAACGATGATCTGCGGACTGGTGGGCCTGCCGGTGATGCACTCCGTCTCGCCTCGCATTCACAACACTGCTTTTTTACAAGAAAACTTGAACGGAGTTTATCTTCCATTCGAGGTCCAGGACGCCGTCCAGTTCTTCAAACGCATGGTCCACCCGCGGACACGTGAGCTAAACTGGAACCTGCGCGGACTGAGCATCACTGCGCCACACAAACAAATGGTGATGGAATGCCTCGACCGGATCGAGCCAGACGCGAAAGAGATCGGCGCCGTCAACACAGTGGTAGTCGAAGGTGATCGATTGCTGGGCTACAACACCGACGCCGCGGGCTTCATCGATCCGTTGCTCAGGCAATTCACGACTCTGCGTGACGCGAAGGTTGCGATCATCGGCGCTGGCGGCGCCGCACGTGCAGCCATCTGGGCACTGCAGCGACAAAAAGCAAATGTAACGCTGTTTGCGCGTAATGTTCCGAAGGCCCAGTCGCTTGCTGACTTGTTCAGAATTTCATGTGTGTCGTTGAACAACGCATCATTCGCCGGGTTTGATCTCGTAATCAACACGACGCCAGTGGGCTCCGGAGCGTACATCGATCAATCTCCGGTAACGCGTCAACAATTATCAGGCAGCCGGTGCGTCTACGATCTCATCTACAATCCTCGAGAGACCTTACTTCTTCGCGAAGCTCATGAAGCTGGATGCGAAACGCTTGGCGGCCTCGAAATGCTCGTTGCGCAGGCTGGATTGCAGTTTGAATTGTGGACAGGAAGGAAATTTAGCCACGGATTTTTGCAGATGAACACGGATTTTTTGTATTAAGGCCCGACTGCATCGTAATCAGTCCTGTTGGTCACAAAGTTCTCCCCTTCCGGTGTTAGTTAGTCATATAACTTGGGATTGCTCGGCGTCAGCATGCTCAGTACCTCCCGCGTCCCGCGCCGTAAACCCAATGAGTGAGCCTGTAATGGATGATTCAGAATCGATGCTGTCCAAGCGGTGGGTGCGTTATGGACTGATCTGGGGAGTGTGGACGATCGTCACACTCTTCTATACCTCCCAAGCCTACGTGATGTCCTCCGTGAGTGCGCAGCCAAGGCGCTTCGGCTACGGCCGTGAATTACTTGGGCAGGCATCAGCTGGTTACCTTTGGGCGCTTGTTACGCCGCTCGTTCTCTGGTTGTCCCGCCGGTATTGCCTTCAACGCCATAATTGGTTGCGCCGCGCGGCCTTTCACTTTGTCTTTAGTGTAGCCTTAAGCGCTGTCTTACTCGCGCTTCATTATCTGGCCCTCATGGTGATCTTCGAACGCACGAGCTATATCACGGCGTTCCTGACCTTTAGATTTGTTTACATCAACCTCGAAAAATTCCTGCTGGTTTACTGGACGATCCTGCTGATGAGTCACGCGTTCAGTTATTACAACAGCTATCGCAAAGGCGAGTTGAAAGCCTCCGAGCTTCGCACGCAGCTTGTGCAGTCGCAGTTGGAAGCGTTGAAGATGCAGGTGCACCCGCATTTTCTCTTCAACACACTACACTCGATCTCGGCGTTGCTAAGCAAAGACACGGAAGCCGCCCGCAAGATGATCACGCGGCTCGGCGACTTCCTCAGGCTGACGCTCGAGAATTCCGGATCGATGGAAGTGACCTTGCAGCAGGAGATCGAGTTTCTCAACGGCTATCTCGAAATCGAGCGTATTCGTTTTCAGGATCGACTCACTACTGACATTCGCGTCGATCCGGATGTCTTGGACGTGCGCGTTCCGAACCTGATTCTTCAGCCGATTGTCGAGAACGCGATGCGCCACGCGATCGGAAACTCGACGTCGGGCCGGGTTGAGGTTACTGCGGCCCCGCGGAACGGCGTCGTGCGTATTGAAGTGAAAGACAACGGCCCCGGCATCGATACGGAAAGAATTCTCGAATCGCGTCGCGGCAAAGGATTGGGATTGGCAAACACACAGGCGAGGCTTGCCGGACTCTACGGCGCTGAGGCGCGATTCGAGATGCTGAACAATCCGACCGGAGGCCTCGTCGTCGCCCTCGAAATCCCGCGGCGGCTTAACAATTCTTAACAACTCCGGGTATTTCGTTCGAGATCTCGCCACCCGTGTCCACTTTCTCGTGGATCCAAAAAATTATTTCCTCCCGGTATCTCAACAACGAAACTTGGCATCAAAATCCATCGTACCCAGCCGATGAGCGCCACAAGTGTTTTGACAGTGGTGTTCATTCACTGAGTGAACCTTACTCACCCGTTCATTGCGTTATTCACGTTTCGTTTCGATAGGAGGCATAGTGACGAACGCAAGGAATATTCGCGCGTTGGTCGTCGATGATGAACCACTCGCTCGCGATATGATTCGCGAGATGTTGGCCGAGGATTCGGAAGTCGAGATAGTTGCGGAGTGTGTGAATGGTCGTGAGGCAGTTGACGCGATCAAGTCGCAAAGGCCGGACCTCGTCTTCCTGGACATTCAAATGCCCGAGCTGGGCGGCTTCGAGGTGCTCGAGTCGCTCGACCCGCAGTCGACACCGTACGTCATCTTCGTGACGGCTTACGATCAGTATGCCGTGCGCGCCTTCGAGGTCCATGCTTTCGATTACCTCCTCAAGCCTTTCGACCACGAGCGGTTCGACGCCGCCTGGCAACGAGTCAAGGACCAAATCAAACTCGATCAGACTGGGGAACGAGACCGGCATATTCTCGCCTTACTAGAAGAACTGAAAACTGGACCGCGCCATCTGGAGCGACTCGTGATCAAAAACGGCGGTCGCGTCTTCTTCCTCAACGTGCAGGACGTGCATTGCATTGAGTCGGAAGGAAACTACGTCCGCGTCTACGACAATCAGAAAGGCTATCTCCTGCGCGAGACGATCAGTAGTTTGGAAGAACAACTCGACCCGCGTCAGTTCCGAAGGATTCATCGTTCCGCGATCGTGAAGATCGATCGGATCAAAGAGATGCAGCCCTGGTTCCACGGCGAATACCGCATCATCATGGAAAACGGGAAAGAGCTCACCCTCAGCCGTAACTACCGCGCAAACTTCCAGGGCGCCGTCGGCAACACTATTTAGCCGCAAGTCTCTGCGAGCCGCAGAGCTTATTTTCAACTCGTTGTGATTTTTTACGGCTTTTTGCGGTTATATACCGCTCCATCCCAAAAATTAGCCGTTCCGTCACAGAACGGAATTTTTCCGTGATACCTCTAGTTATATTTATGTCCGCAGCCGCACCAAAGACTCCCCAAGTCAGCCCAGGCGGTGAGCGGTTGCTGCCGCAAAATTTCTCGGAGGAAATATGACAAGCGAATCAATCTTAGGGTTGGAAGAAAACAGGAACGAGTCGATTGAACAGGCCCCCAAAGACTCAACCGATGTGCGACTAAACACATTACGCGAAACGGTTCTACAACTTTTGGATGAAGTTGAATCGCTGGCCATCTCAAGGCCGGTGGACATCAAGCGTGGCGCGCGCTTTTCGGACGAGGTCCGGCAGTTTGAAGTGAGTCTCATTCGCACAGCGCTCGGCCGCACTTCCGGCAGCCAGACGCGCGCCGCGAAGCTGCTGGGACTTAAGCCCACGACGCTGAACGCAAAGATCAAGCGCTACGGCATCATGGCGTAAGTCACGTCCGGTGATTGTTCACTGCTATACTGAGAGCGGTGGACGATCGTTACAGCAGACAGATTCTCTTCAGTGGAATTGGCGAAGAAGGCCAGCGACGGCTGTTGGCCGCGCGAGTACTGATAGTCGGTTGCGGTGCGCTGGGTTCGGCCCATGCTGAAGCGTTGGCGCGTGCGGGTGTGGGCCACCTGCGCATCGTAGATCGGGACTTCGTCGAGCCTTCAAATCTCCAGCGGCAGACGATGTTCACGGAGAGTGACGCCGAGAAGCGTCTGCCGAAAGCCATCGCCGCCGCGAATCACCTGCGCGAAATCAACTCCGAAATCGAAGTCGAGCCTCACATCATCGACGTCAATTATTCGACTGTCGAGCGTCTTGTCGAGACGTGTGACGTTGTTCTTGACGGCACCGACAATTTCTCCACGCGTTACCTCATCAACGATACTTCAGTGAAGCACGACATCAACTGGATCTACGGCGCGGCGGTCGGGTCGTATGGCGTCACGATGACCATTCGGCCGCATCAAACCGCCTGCTTGCGTTGTGTATTCGAAGAAGCTCCGCCCGCCGCCAGTGCTCCGACCTGCGACACGTCGGGAGTGATCATGCCCATCATCAACATCGTTTCGGCAGTGCAGGTTTCTGAAGCGCTCAAATTGATCACCGGACAGATCGACGCGCTGCACGGATCGTTGATGCAGTTTGACGTGTGGGAAAACGATTGGAGACGAATCGGGACCAGCAAACGTCGCGAGGATTGTCCGGCGTGTGGTCTTGCGCTTTACGAGACGTTGTCACGCGCAGACGAAGGCGCCGCCGTGCTTTGTGGCCGCGATGCGATCCAAATCTCGCCGTCTCAGCCCACACGCATCAACTTCCCGGCACTCGCCGAAAGACTGCGACGCGCCGGTGAAGTGAAGTTCAATGACTATCTCCTGCGCTTTAAGACCGGGAACTTCGAGCTCACCGTTTTTCAGGATGCGCGCTCGATCATTCGCGGCACAGACGAAATCGCCACCGCTCGCTCGCTTTACGCCAAGTACATAGGAACCTGAGCTACAGATGACCATTAAACGACTAACCACCCTCGCAATCTTATTCACCTTTTTTGTTTTACCCGTAGAAGCCGGTCAACCGGTTGTTTGGGAAACAAGCGGCCGAACAGAGTTGCTGCGAGGCGACTCGCGCGGCGTTTCGATCACCGACACCGGCGTGTTGATGCTGGCGCCGAAACTCAATGAGGTTTTCAACACGCAGCAAACGTATGTGTGGTCCAGTGCTGTCGACAGTCAGGGCAATGTCTATCTCGGCACCGGACACGACGGCAAGATATTTAAAGTTTCGAGCGCGGGCAGTGGCTCGCTGCTTTACGACGCCGCGGAGCTAGATGTGACTGCGCTCGCGATTGCGCGTGATGGGGCGATCTACGCGGGCACGTCGCCTGACGGCAAGGTCTATCGGATTACCCCTGACGGCAAGGCTGATGTTTATTTCGATCCGGGCGACAAGTACATCTGGTCGCTGGCGGTGATGACTGACGGCTCACTCGCTGTCGGAACGGGTGACAGCGGCAAGCTTTATCGCGTGCGAGCGGCTGGCGCGACTCCGGAATCGTCTCTACTCGTCAGTACAAATCAAACGCACGTCATCTCACTTGCCGTAACACCGCAAGGCGATCTGATTGCTGGTACTGACTCGGGCGGACTCGTCTTGCGAGTCTCACCTGAAGGCAAGACATTCGCACTCTTCGACACGCAACTGCGCGAGATCCACGCGCTTGCGCCGGCGGCGGATGGATCGATCTACGCTCTCGCGCTCAGTGACGCGGCTGCGACGGCGCGATCGCCTTCAACACCGGCGGTTGCGCAACCGCAAACAACCGAAGGCGGCGGTACGCCAACTACGTCCGTCACCATCACAGCGATCGACGAGACTGGCGCGCCGATTCAAGGTCAGACGGGCCAGACGCGCAGTCGCAGCGACGTTTCAACCGCGCGCAGTGCGGTGTTTCGCATACTGCCTGACGGCGCGACTGACGTCGTGTGGAGCTCACCGACCGTAACTGCTTTTGCGATTGCGCCCGCATTGCAACCGGGCAGTGTCTTGATCGGCACAGCCGACAAAGGCCGCATCTACTCAGTCACGAATGACGGTCGCGACACGCTTCTGTTGCAGTCGCCGGAAGGACAGATCTCGTCGCTGCTTGTCAGAAACGATCAAATCTACGCGGCCTCGAGTAACCAGGGAAAACTGTTTCGCTTCGGCAACGAGCTCGTGACCGAAGGAACGTTTGAATCGCCAGTTAGAGATGCAAAGCTGACGGCGTCGTGGGGCCGTGTCTGGTGGCGCGGCACAGGCGCAGTTGAAGTGCAAACGCGCAGTGGCAATGGTGAGCGTCCCGATGCAACGTGGAGTGACTGGAGCACTGCGTATCGCAATCCGGACGGGAATCAGATCTCGAGCCCGCGTGCTCGTTTTATACAGTGGCGTGCGACTGTGCGTGCTTCGAGTTCAGCAGGCGCGCCGTCGTCGGTTGAAGATGTGAGTGTTGCTTACCTGCCGCGCAACGTCGCGCCTGAGGTGTTGTCGATCACGGCGTTGCCGATCGGAGTGGGTTTGCAGCAGTTGCCGATTGTGACTGACCCGAACGTTGAGTCGTCAGGGTTGGATCCGTCGGTGTTTGGTCCAGTGGCCCAGGTGCCGCCGCGACGCTTCTATCAACGCGGTGCGCGGTCGTTTCAGTGGCAGGCTGAAGATCGAAATTCCGACACGCTCGAGTATGCGATCTACTACCGTGCATTGAATGAGCAGACGTTCCGGCTGTTGAAAGACAAGCTGCGCGACAACTTCTATACGATCGACGGCGCGACGCTCGCCGATGGGCGTTACGTCATTAAAGTCGTCGTGACGGATGCGCCTGATAATCCGCCCGGGCAGAAGCTCACGGGCGAGCGTTTGAGTGAACCGGTCGACATCGACAACACGCCTCCGGTGGTCAAAGCCATGGGCCAACCACAGTTGAAGGGCGACTCGGTGCATGTAGTCTTTTCGGTTGATGATGCGACGGGCAAAGTGAAGAAGGCGGACGCGAGTATTGACGGCGCTGCGTGGTTGCCCGTGTTTCCGGATGATGGCATCGCGGACAGCGGCCACGAAGTTTATTCAATCGATTTCAGCGCCCTCGCTCCGGGTGAGCACACGATCTCGCTGCGGACTTTTGACACGAGCGGCAACATCGGCACACTCAGCGTCACTGTTCGTCGTTAACTTTGTGCCTTTTTGCGGCTTACCTCGCACGATAAGGTGCGGCTCAATTCGAAACCGTGCGATTTTCTGCGCGTTTTGTTAGACTTTTCGTCCGAGAATACGTGGCGCCTGTCTTGCTGCCTCCTGGTCAGCGCATCTCTTTCTCCCTCCTGCGCAGGAACTTGGCATGAGGAGAAAAGGCAGAAAATGATTAAGTTACTGCGAGAACTATTACTGATGATTGCGATGCTCGGCATGGTGTCTGCCGGGGCAGTTGCGCAGCGCAAAGACCAGGATAAACGGCCCCCGAAAGAACCAGCGAAGGTCATCACCAACGACCGGAAAGACCAGCGGCCACCGCGACAGAATCCCAATCAACCACCTCCCAAGCGAGATAAACGCGAGAGGCCGGATTAAGCAAAAAAGCCCCACGGAGACAGAAAGGCACAAGAGCAAATAGCTTTTGTGCCTTTGCTTTTTTGTGACCACTCGTCTTTCTGATACTGTAGGTCCTCACTCGATGACACGACCATCTCGCGTAAAAGTAGTTCTAGCGTTCGCTGCGGTTTATATACTCTGGGGCTCAACCTACCTCGCGATCCGCCTTGCAATCGACACTCTGCCGCCGTTCCTGATGACGGGCACGCGATTTACTCTCGCGGGGCTGATTCTCCTCACCTGGGCAGTGCTTAAAGGTGAGCGGTTTATTCCGCCGCTCCACCTGTGGCGTCGTGCGTTTGTGATTGGTGGTCTCCTGTTGCTTGGTGGAAATGGCGGCGTAGTCTGGTCGGAGAGATACGTCGCCACGAGTTTGGCGGCGTTGCTGGTATCGACGGAGCCTTTGTGGGTAGTGGTTCTCAATTGGGCAATTAGTCGCCAGCGTCCGAATTGGAAAGTGTTACTCGGGGTGCTGATCGGTCTCGTTGGTGTCGCAATGCTTGTTGGTGATGGGCTGAGAAGTAATGGACATTCAAAGTTTAGTCTGATCGCTGGCGGTGTGGTGTTGATGGCGTCGTTCTCGTGGGCGGCGGGATCGGTCTACTCGAATCGACGGCCGTTCCATGTATCGACATTGATGGCCTCGGGAATGCAGATGCTTTCTGGCGGTGTTTTGCTATTGCTCCTGGCTGTGGTCACGGGCGACCCGATGCGCCTGAACCTCGCGAATGCATCGTGGACTTCGATTGGTGCGTTCTTCTACCTGCTCGTATTTGGATCGCTTGTTGGGTTCACTGCCTACAGTTGGTTGCTGAACAACGTGGCGCCCGCACGCGCGGCGACTTATGCGTACGTGAATCCGGTAGTGGCGGTGTTTTTAGGCTGGATGATCGCCAGTGAACCACTCACGAAGCAAATGTTAACCGCCGCCGCTGTAATCATCGGCTCGGTAATCCTGATCACAACCTTCGGACGCGAACACACCCCCACCGCCGCCCTCGCCCTCCACGACTCCGAATGCCCGACGCCACCGTGTGCGTAATTCGGTGATGTGTTGGACATGATTTCAGGATTAACAAAATTTACAGGATTTGTTTCAAGGTGGCGGCGAGGAGGAGCGAGGGGGTGTTGGGTGTGAGGCGATGGCCGTCTTCGATGTCCCAGATGGCGGAGAGGATTGATTGGGCGTAGGACCAGCCGAGCGCGCGCGAATAGTCGAGGCGAAGCGCGGTGGTTAGCTTTTCGAGGCGGCGGTTTATCGTGACGGGATTTGCAAAGACGTCAGGCAATTCGATCGGATTGCGAAGTAGTGCGTTGAGCTCGTATTCGAGTTCACCAATAACACCCTTTGGATCGATCGCGACCCAACCACGCTGATTATCAAAAAGGACATTGTAATGTTGAAGATCTCCATGGAGCAGCATCGTATGACGCTGTGATGAGGCGAGCTCGTCGTACATGTCACGGGCTTCCTCGACCACTTCGCGTCGAATCTGTTCGCCACCGCTTTGCAGGTAACGATCGAAAGCGCGTCCCCAGTCGATAACCGTTGGACAACCAATCGGCGCTTCATGATTCGCCAGCTCCGCGATTACTTCCGCCAGGATGTTTGTTGCTTCAGGGTCTCTGCCATGCTTTACGAGATTCACTAACTGTTCACCGGGTTCGAGGCGTTCAAGCAGGACGGCGTTGAGCTCGGACTCATAAACTCTAACCGCTCCCTCTCCGCCATATGCCTTCAGCACCTCGCCCGAATGCGACTCGTCGCAATCATCCTTAGTTATTTTGAGCACCACACGCACGCCGCCGCGCACACCAAAACCGATTAGCGACGTCGACGTTTCACGAATCTCGTCGAGCGTAACGTTAAATTCAACAGCTTTGGCTTGCAAATCATGCATGATTGATCTTTGCTGGTTCGACAGGAAACAGGTTATGTTCGGCAAGCATGACTCGTTTCGAGCAGCTCGACAAGCAAATCGCGCGGTTGAGGCGCAGAGGGGAATTTCTCAACCAGATCAGTCGGAAGTATTGGAACGCGCGGAGAGTTATCTTTGTTGCCGGCGCGTTGCTAGCCCTCGCGTTTTGTAATTTTGCCGGGAGCAGGGTGGCGTGGTTTGTCGCTGCGCTACTCGCAATTCTGTTCGCGATCGTCACGATCTTTCACACGAGAGTTCGCGACAGCCTCACACGAAACTCACTGCTGATCGAGATCAAACAAGTCCAGATCGCTCGGATCAACCTGGACTGGGATCGCATTCCAGCTGCGGATACGGATCTTCCCATTGCGGGCCATCCATTCGAGAGCGATCTCGATATCACGGGCGAACGATCGCTGCATCGCCTGCTCGACTGCGCCGTCACTAAAGAGGGAAGTGAGCGACTGAAGTCGTGGCTACTCAATCCTCGTCCCAATGCCGGGGCGATGCAGCACCGGCAAAAACTCGTGCGAGAGTTAAAGGGCCATTCTTTATTCCGTGACAAGCTGCAATTGCTTTCGGCGTTTGCACGGATCAGCTCCGCTGGTCCAGCGCGCTCACGCCACTGGAACTCGAAAGTACTCGTCGACTGGATCGAACAAAGCGGACCGAAGAAGTCTTTGCTGCCGACGCTCATACTTCTCACGAGTCTCGCAGTCCTGAATCTCATCTGCGTGTGGCTCTGGCTCGACGAGCTGATCCCGCGCATCTGGCCGCTCGTGTTTCTGATCTACGTTGCAGCGACGCTCCTGAGCCAGTCGAAGATTGCGACCGCCTGGAACGAACTACAA
>Ga0207712_10002044_pt1 | contig 13241 bp, 14 predicted proteins | sample KBSS44metaG_FD_184402 | JGI IMG/M metagenome (GOLD analysis project Ga0207712, IMG submission 184402) | Switchgrass rhizosphere microbial communities from Kellogg Biological Station, Michigan, USA - KBS S4-4 metaG (SPAdes) (version 2) | ecosystem: Host-associated > Plants > Roots > Rhizosphere... | reverse complement strand
CTTTCCAACGCACCACACCTCCGAAAGCGCCAGAGGACTGGCGCAGTCCAAGACCTCGCGGACTTCCGACGACGCTGGCTCGTTCCTCGGCCTCATGCCGCGCCTTTTTGGCGTTCGGACTCTCCTCACGTCGGCTGCTACGACGATGTACGCGTCGCCGCACCGGACATCTCGCCTGCGCACAGGGTTTCGAATCTTTTTACACTCCTTTGACAATCACGTCGTCCAATGTCGTCACGATCCAGATATGAGACTACTCGTGCTCTTTTCCGTATGCCTGTTCGGGTGGCGGGCGTTTGCCGCCAGTGAGAAACTCATCATCCACGAGTGGGGCACGTTCACCTCCTTGCAGGACGAAGCGGGCCGAACACTCGACGGCATCAACACTGAGGACGAGCCATTGCCCAGGTTCACGCATGATATCGATCACCTGCTCGTGCTGAAGAAGAACAATCTGCCCGCCCGGTTTTATCAGGGTGCGCCCGCGTCGCTCCCTCATGTGACCATGCGGCTGGAAACGCCCGTCCTCTATTTTTATCCGCCTGCGGGGAGCACGCTGCTGAACTGGGTCGTCGAGGTAGGCGAGACGAGCGCGCCGGTGTTGTCGAAGGTCAGCGCCAGCGGTGCGGGGGGTATGGTCGACGTACTGCCGTCCGAGCTCGCCTCCTGATCGCCGATGAACAGATGCGCGTCCCAGGTGCTGGTCGTGACCGGCGGCGTCGCGGTCGCATCCGGCACGCCGGTGCGCACATAATAAAGCGTCGCCTGCTGCGGATTGCCCGAGCTGTCATAGACCGTGGTCGCGGTCGAATAATTGTAGCTGTTCGAATCGAAGCGATCGAACTTGTAGGGATTGGTCGTCGAATAATTGACCCGGTTCACGGGCAGGTCGGCGTTGCTGGGCAAGGTCGCGCCAAGCTGGATCGCGCTGGTCGCGACCGGCGAACCGGAGGTCTGCGGGATCTGCAGGTTCGTCGCCGACGAAATGCCGCTGGCGCTGAGGATGCCCGAGCTGTCGACCGGCAGCACCTGAACCCTGGCACCGTTGCTGTCGACCATATAGCGGTCGCCATCGAGGCTGAACGCGCCGTTGCGGGTGTAGCTGAGCTGCGAACCGCTCTTGGTGACGAAGAAGCCCTGGCCGGAAATGGCGAGATCGAGCGCGCGGTCCGAGGTCTGGAAACCGCCCTGCGTGAACTGCTGGCTGATCTCCTTCAGGCGCGTGCCCTGACCGGCAACCGTGCCCGATTGGAGCGGCGAGGCCGAGATCAGATCGCCGAATTCGGCGCGGCTCTTCTTGAAGCCGATCGAGCCGACGTTGGCGATATTGTTCGAGATGACCGCCAGATCGGACTGCGCGCCCTTGAGGCCGGAGAGGGAGGTGTAGAAGGACATGGGATTGCTCCTGCGATTGGGCGTTGATTAGGAAAGCTGGAGGATATCGGCCGGATCGATCGAACCGAGGCCGGTGATGAGCTGGGTGGTACCGGTCGCGGGCGACTTGACCGACTGGATCTCATTCCAGGTCGAATTGGTGGGGCTCAGGCTCTTGCCATTGGTGCCGTTCGCGGTGACGATCACCTGCAGCGCGCCATCCTTGGTGAGATTACCCGAGGCGTCCTTGCCGTCCCACGCCCAGGACACGTCGCCCTGGCCCTTGGCGCCGAGATCCTGGGAATAGACGGTCTGGCCACTGGAATTGACGAGGTTGAGCGTGACGTCCTTCGCATCCGAGGGCAGGCTGATCTGGCCGGCATAAGCGCCGTTGGTAGCCTGGGTCGCGACATTGCCGCTGATGAGCGCGGCGCGGCCGATCCAGCCCGAGGCGTCGCCAAAGCGCGAGGCATTGACGCCGGTCAGCATCGACTTGAGCGACTGGTTCATCTCGGTGATGCCCGCGACCTGGCTGAAGGTCGCCATCTGCTGCGTCATCGTATTGGTGTCGGTCGGCGCGGTCGGATCCTGCGTCTTGAGCTGCGCGGTGAGCAGCTTCAGGAAGCCCGACTGGTCGATCGTCTGCTTCGACTTGGAGGCCGTAGCCGCCGCCGTCGCTGCTGAATTGGACAGCGAGTCCAGATAGGAATTTCCGGTGGATACAGTCATTTTTCGAGCCTCAGCGTATCGAGGGTGAGGGATTTGGCGGTCTGGAGGACCTGCACGTTGTTCTGATACTGACGCGCGGTCTCCATCATCTCGACCATCTCCGCGGCCTGATCGACGCCGGCGTCCCAGACGTCGCCATTCTTGTCGGCGAGCGGGTTGCCGGGATCGTGACGCTTGGTGGGATCGGTCTGCGACGCGACCACCTGGCTGACCTGCACGGTGGAGAGGCCCTGGCCGCCGTCGACCGTCTTGAACACCGGCTTCAACGCGCGGAATGCGCCTTCCTTGGTGGTCGAGACCGAATTGGCATTGGCGAGGTTCGATGCGGTCGTGTTGAGCCGCACCAGCTGCGCCGCCATGGCCCGGCCGGAAATATCGAAGACGGACATCGTCATGGCTTATTCCCCCTTCAGCGCGGTCATCAGGGTGGAGACGCGACCCTGGAGGAACGAGAGTGTCGTCTTGTACTGGACGGCATTCTCCGCGAACAAAGTCTGCTCGGTCGACAGTTCGACGGTGTTGCCATCGAGCGAGGTTTCGAGCGGCACGCGATAGCCGGCGGCCTGATTGGCAGCGGTGTCGACCGACGTGCCCGACTGAGCGGCCGCGAGCGCCTTCTGGAAATCGAAGTCGCGCGCCTTGTAATTGGGGGTCGCGGCATTCGCGATGTTCGACGCCAGCAGCGACATGCGCTGCGAACGAAGCTTCAGTGCGTCGCCGCTTAGCCCGAAGAGCGGATCATTATTCGCCATGTCGCCCTTCCTTTTCTTCCTAAAGTTTCCCGTGCCGCTGTCGTGAACTGTGTTGGACGGCGGCGTCGCCAGCATCGTTGCAAAGGGTGTGCCAATTTGCTGGCGGCACTCCAAGGAACCGTGCCGGCAAAGGCTGTCAGGGCGAGAACGGCAAGATTTTGCCGGGGGCGGCAAATTTTTGCCGGTGTTTGGGCTGGGAGCAGTTGAGCGTGGAGTTTTTCGCGCAGGTAGGACGGCTTCTGGACCCGGCAGCGCTGGTGATCGTGTTCGGTGGGGCATCGATCGCGGCGCTGCTCCGCGGCGGACGCGCGGCCTTCGGGCCTGCGTTCGCCGCGCTGCGCCCCTTCTTCGCCGCCAATCCCGAAGCCGATGCGCTGGCCGCGATCGTTGCCGTGGGCAAGGTCGAGAAGATCGCCGAAACCAGGGGCATCGTCTGCGCCGACCGCGTATCCACCGCAGGGCGCTTCCTGCGCGAGGCCATGCGCAAGCTTTCCGAGGCCCAGAACAGTGACGCCTTCGAACGCTGGGCGAAGGAGACGCTCGATGCGCGAGCGCGCCGTCATGCCGCCAACGTCACCTTCTGGCGCGATCTGGCCGATGCCGCGCCTGCCATGGGCATGTGCGCGACCGTACTGGGGCTGGTGCGGATGTTCGCGCATATGACCGACCCCGCTTTAATCGGCGCGCCGATGGCGACCGCGCTCGTCGCGACGCTCTGGGGCATCCTGCTTGCCAATCTGATCGCGGGACCGGTCGCAGACCGGCTCGAGCGCCTGTCGGAAGCCGAATTGGTCTGGCAGCGGCGCACGCTCGACCATTTCTGCGCGCTCGCACGCGCCGAGCTCGACCATGCGCGTGGGCTGCGCCGCACGCTTGAAAAGAGCCTTGGCGAGAAGAGCTTTGGCGAGCGGAGCTACGGCACGTGAAAATGCGTGCCGGGCGCCAGCGTTGGGCGCTGAGCTTTGCGGACCTGTGCCTGCTGTTGCTTGGCTTTTTCGTGCTGTTGCAGGCGAAGCCGGACGCCAATCATCTCTCCGCCGGTCTGCGTGCCGCCTTCGGCGCGCGCGCAGACGCCGCGCTGGAGGAGAATGCCAACGCCTGGTTCGAGCCGGGCGAAGCCATAATGACGCCGCAAGCCCATAAGATCCTTGACGATTTCGCCCATAGCGCGGGCGGCGGGAGGCTGATCGTCAGCAGCCGCGGGACCGAGCCCAAGGCCGCCCGCTTCGACGGATGGGAATTGGCGGCCGCGCGCACCGCAGCGGTAGCGCGCGAGCTCGCCAAGGGGGGAGTCGCACAGGACAAGGTCGCGGTGGCGATCGATCCTGCGACTGGCGGCGGGCAGGTGATCCAGATCACGCGGAATTGAGATTTTTGATCAGGCCGTTCATGTCGAGTAGGGTTCAAGCCTGTCGAGAACCCGTATCGAGACGCGGCAGTCCCTCGATACGGCCATCTCGACAAGCTCGATGGCCACTCGGGGCGAACGGAAAATATTCGCGCTCATTTTTCTGGCACGGCTTTTGCAGAAATATGGGCATGGTTAAGCCCGCTCTCCCTCTGTTGGCCCTGCTCGTCGCCGCTCCGGCGATGACCGCGACGCCTCAGTTCCAGAATATCGACGCCCTCGAAGCGCGGCTGATCAACGCGCTCGGCGCGGGGATCGGTGAGCCGGGTGGTCCAGCCGCGCCGATCGACCGCCGTCTGAAGCTCGCAGCCTGCCCGGCCACCGTGCAGATCGATCCGCCCGCCATGGGCGCGATCGCGCTGCGCTGCGCGCCGCTCAACTGGCGGATTCGCGTGCCGATCGCGCGCCTGGGCAACGCCCGGAACGCCGCCATGGGCAGCGAGATGGGCGCAAAAGCCGATCCGGTCGTCCGTCGGGGCGATCCGGTAGACCTCACCGCCGAATCCAATGGTTTCAGCGTCAGCGTTTCGGCCATCGCGCAGGAGGATGGGGCAGCCGGAAGCCGTATCCGAGTCAAGGCGGACGGGAAAAATAGCCCTATTTTCGCGGAGGTTATCGAGGCCGGACGCGTGAGATTACCAGGATTTAAATAATTGGCGATTGTGCCGTTATTCCAATCAGGCGATGGTTCTGGTTGGGTGAGTGTGATGCGGAAGGATGCGACAATGATCAATGCAGTCGGACCGACCGGCGTCGCTCGCACGATGGGTGTGCGGAGCGAAGGCGTGGCGAAGAACACGCCCGTCGCCAAGGTCGATTCCACCGACGCGCACGCGTCCGGCGCGATCACCACGCCTGCCGCCGAGCTGGCCGCACAGGGCGCGCCGATCGATAGCGCCAAAGTGGCGTCGATCCGCGAGGCGATCGCCAACGGCACCTACAAGATCAATGCGAAGGCGATCGCCAATCGCATGATCGAACTCGACCTGCCCACCAAGTGAGCGAGGCCGCTCTCCAGCAGCTGAGCGATGCCCAGGCCACGTTGATCGCGGCCCTGAACGCACGCGACATCGACGCGATCGATGCCGCCAATGCCGCAGTCGCGACCGCGGTCGAAGACGTGCGCAAGGTGGACGGCTGGCGCGACCGCCCCGGTTTGCGCGACGATCTGATCCACATTCTCAAGAGCGCGGAAGCGGCGCGCGGGCAGGTCAACGCGCTTGCCGACCAGAACCGCCGCAACCTGGACAAGCTGATCAGTCTGGCGGGCACGCCCCGCGCGACCGCCTATGGACGCAGCGGCAAACTGAGCTGAGCCAACCCATTATAGAGAGCGAACGAGAGAGCCGGCCGGAAAGCCGGCTTTTTTTGTTATGGGCTTCCCAGGAAGGCGATTGCCGAACGCGCGGGCCTGGATTGTTTCGCTGCGCTCGCAATGACGGGTGTCCAGCCATGTCGTCATAGCGAGGAGCGTAGCGACGCAATCCAGGCCGGCGCCTGGAAATCGCGCGCCCTCCAAAACACACCAATTCTGGCACGTCTCTTGCTTATTTACCTGCGCAAGTAAGAGGTAGAAATGGCGACCAAAGCGATTAGCCGCAAGCTGTGGATCGGTTCGTTGAGGGGGGCAATCCTTCCCCTGGCGACGCTGATGCTCGTCGGCCTGATGATCGTTCCCGTGCCGAGCATCGTGCTCGACATCGGGTTCATCACCAATATCCTGATCAGTCTCGCGGTGCTGATGGTCGCGTTGAACGCCGAGAAGCCGCTCGACTTCTCCGCTTTCCCGACCGTCCTTCTCTTCGCCACCCTTTTGCGCCTGTCGCTCAATGTCGCCTCAACCCGCGTGGTGCTGGTCAACGGCCATACCGGCGCTTCGGCGGCCGGCCACGTGATCGAGGCGTTCGGCCACTTCCTGATCGGCGGCGACTATGCGGTCGGCCTGTTCGTGTTCGGCATCCTGATGATCATCAACATGGTGGTGATCACCAAGGGCGCCGGGCGCGTCTCCGAAGTGTCGGCCCGCTTCACCCTGGACGCCCTCCCCGGCAAGCAGATGTCGATCGACTCCGACTTGAGCTCCGGCCTGATCACGCCGGAGGATGCCAAGGCACGCCGGGTCGAACTCGCGACCGAAGCCGATTTCTACGGATCGATGGACGGTGCGTCCAAGTTCGTGAAGGGCGACGCCGCGGCCGGCGTGTTGATCCTGGTCATCAACATCATCGGCGGCCTGATCCTGGGCGTGTTCAGCCACAAGATGGCGGTCGGCGAGGCCGCGTCCAATTATATCCAGCTGGCGATCGGCGATGCGCTGGTGGCGCAGGTCCCGGCGCTGATCCTCTCGATCGCGGCAGCAGCGATCGTCACCCGCGTCAAATCCGACCAGGATCTGTCCAGCCAGATCACCAGCCAGTTCGGCATGGCCAAGGCCTGGCCGCCGGTGGCGGGCATCCTCGGCTTCCTCGGTGTGTTGCCGGGTATGCCGCATTTCATCATCCTCCCAGCGGCGGGCGTCGCCGGCACGATCGCGTGGAAGCTCAAGAAATCGAAGGACGCGGCCGCGGTCGCGGCGGCGATCCCCCTCCCCGCCCCGGTGGTCAATCCGAGCCAGATCCAGTGGGACGAGGTTTCGGACGGCGCCGCGCTCAGTCTTGAGCTGGGTTATGGCCTGGTCGGGCTGGTCGATGAGCGCAAGGGCGCGCCTTTGATGGCGCGCATCACAGGCATTCGCCGCCAGCTGAGCCGCGAACTGGGTTTCGTCGTGCCGCTGGTGCGCGTGCGCGACAATCTTTCGCTGGGGCCGAATTCCTACCGCATCACCGTCGCGGGCGTGGTCGTTGGCGAGGATGAATGCTGGCCTGACGATCTGCTCGCGCTCGATTCCGGCGAACTGATCGCCACGGTCGAAGGACGCGTGACCAAGGATCCGAGTTTCGGCCTCGATGCAGTGTGGATCCGGCCCGAGCAACGCAACGATGCGGTCGTGGCCGGCTATACCGTGGTCGATGGCGCGACCGTGGTCGCGACGCACCTCAACCAGTTGATCGCCAATTCGGCGGCCGACCTGTTCGGGATGGACGAGGCGCAGAAGCTGCTGGACGCGCTCAAGGAAAGCTCGCCGCAGCTGGTCGCGGGCCTGACCCCCGTACCGCTCACCCTCGCCCAGCTTGCCGCAGCCTGCCGATCGCTGCTGGCGGAGGGCGTGCCGCTCAAGGATTTCCGCCGCGTGGCGGAGGCGATGATCGACGCATCGCGCGAGGGCACCGATCCGGTGCAGCTCAACGAAGCGGTGCGGCAGCGTATCGGCGCGTTGATCGTTCAGACGATCGTGCCAGTTCGTATGCCGCTTCCCGTCGTCACGTTCGACGCCGAGCTCGAGGGTTTGCTCGCGCAGGCGGTGCGGGTTGGCCCCAATGCCGCGCATCCGTTCGAGCCGGCGCTCGCGCAGCGGATCATCGCGGCGGTGAATCAGGCGGCGCAGCCCCTGCTGAGCACCGCAACGCGCTTCGCTCTGGTGACCTCGCCGCTGGCGCGTCGCGCGGTGGCAAGACTTCTTAAACCACATTTGCCTGAAACTCCGATCATGTCCTTCCTCGAGATTCCCGACGGCAAGGCGGTCGAAGTGATGGCGATCGTCGGCAGCAACAGCACCAGTGCGGCGCCGACACTGCCGGCCGGCCGGGAGATGGCGGCATGAGCCTCGCGCAACAAGCCGCGCCTCCCGAAGGCGCCATGACCTATCAGCGCCGGCCCTCGCGGCCGGATCCGGCAGCGCTCGCGCGCCAGCATATGCCGCTGGTGCGCAAGATCGCCTGGCATGTCCATGGCCGCGTCTCGAGCGCGCTCGACGTCGAGGATCTGGTGCAGATCGGCATGGTCGCTTTGGTCGAGGCCGCCAACGGCTACGAGGATCGCGGCCACGCTTTCTCGACCTATGCGTCGATGCGGATCCGCGGTGCGATGATCGATCATCTGCGTCGCCATGCCACCATCTGCCGCTCGGCGATGGCCAAGCGAAAGGCGATGAACGAGGCGACCGCCAAGTTCGAATCGCAATGGGGCCGGTCCCCGAGCGAAGCCGAGCTGGCGAAGGCGATGGGCTTCGAACCCGGCGAATTCCGCGAAATGGCGGATTCGGCGATCGCGGTGCGCCAGGAATCGCTCGACGAGGTCTATTCGGACCAGTCGATCTGGTTCGCGGATGTCGAGGAACGCGTCGACCAGACGCTTGAGCGCGAAGAATTGGCGCGCGCGCTGGCGGAGCATATCTCCGAGCTGCCGGAGCGCGAGGCGATGGTGCTTCAGCTCTATTTCGTCGAGGAGATGAATCTCGACGAAATCGGCCAGACGCTCGGCGTCGGCGCCGCGCGCGTCTGCCAGATCAAGAAGGCTGCGCTCGACCGGCTGCGCAAATCGCTCGCGGAGTGGAACGACTGATAAACCCGATTACGGCAAGGGCCGCCTGAGGCCGGCCTCCACCGGGGCGGGTGGGTTACTGACGTTCCGCCAGCTTGCGCTCCCATGCCAATGCGTCGGCAACGATCTGCTTGAGGTCGTCGCGTTGTGGCCGCCAGGCGAGCGTCGAGAGGATTTTCCGATTGTCGGCAACCAGCGCGTCCGGATCGCCGGCGCGGCGCGCTTCCATCCGGCGTTCGATCGTCCGGTTGGTGACGCGATCGACCGTATCGAGCACCTCCAGCACGGAATAGCCGCGCCCATAGCCGCAATTCATCGTCAGGCTTTCGCCCGCATGCCCGATGAGATGCTCGAGCGCGTGGACATGCGCGTCAGCCAGATCGCTGACATGGATATAGTCGCGCACGCCGGTGCCGTCGGGCGTCGCATAATCGGTACCATAGACCGACACCGCATCGCGCTTGCCGATCGCGGCTTCGACAGCAATCTTGATCAGGTGCGTCGCGCCCGCGGTTGACTGGCCCGACCGGCCGAGCGGATCGGCGCCCGCGACGTTGAAATAGCGCAGCGCGCAATAGTTGATCGGATGCGCGGCGGCCGTGTCCTTGAGCATGATCTCGGTCATCAGCTTGGACATGCCGTATGGGTTGATCGGCTGCCTGGGCGCCTCCTCCCGGATCGGCACCGCATCCGGGATGCCATAGGTGGCGGCGGTCGACGAGAAGATGAAATGCTTCACGCCGCCGGTTACCGCAGCCTCGATCAGCGCGCGGCTCGCGACCGTGTTGTTGCGATAATATTTGAGCGGGTCGGCAACCGATTCCGGCACCACCACCGATCCCGCGAAATGCATGATCGCGCCGACCTGATGCTCGGCGATCACCGCTGTCATGGTTTCGACCTGGGCGATGTCGGCCCGCACGAAGGCGGCCGCGTCGGGCACCGCCCAGCGGAAGCCCGTCACGAGATTATCGACCACCACCACCGGCCATCCCGCGTCGAGCAAAGCGAGGACCGCGTGGCTGCCGATATAGCCGGCGCCGCCGGTGACGAGGATCGTGAAGGGCTTGGGGTCGGTCATGCGCTGCCCATGCCTCAGCCGCGGGGCAAGACACAAGCGTGGGAGCGATCATCGCTAAGACAGAATTAACCAACCCTGCTTAGGAATGAGGAAGATCGCGGGGCGTGCGCCCTGCGGTGGCGAGGACAGAGACGATGATCCCCAAGCTTATCCATTTCATCTGGGTCGGTGATGAAACCAAGTGTCCCACCAACTGCATGGACACCTGGCGGGCGCACCATCCGGATTGGGATTTCAAGCTCTGGGGCAATGCCGAACTGAACGCGCTGCCTTGGGTCAATCGCCGCCACATGACCGAAATGTACGGCCGGGAGCTCAACGGCGTCGCCGACATGATGCGCTGGGAAATCCTGCACGCAAATGGCGGGATCGTTGTGGACGCGGACAGTATCTGCCTGCGCCCGCTCGACGATCACCTGCTGGAATGCGAAGCCTTCGCCTGCTGGGAGAATGAGATCGCGCGGCCCGGTTTGATCGCTGCAGGCTATTTCGGTTGCGAGGCGGGCAATCCGTTCGTCAAGCAGATCATCGAGGACATCCTGGCCGAAGAGTCGGTCACGCACGAAATGGCGTGGAAGACGGTCGGCCCGCTACGGCTGACGCAGAGCCATCGCAAATATGGCTATTCCAAGCTGCGTATCTATCCGAGCCATTATTTCATCCCGCAGCATTTCAGCGGCGCGACCTATGACGGCGACGACCCCGTTTATGCGCACCAGCTATGGGGCTCCACGCGGCAATCCTACGACGAGATCCACAAACAGGATTTCGGCGCGATCAGCGCCCCCGCGCCAGCGGCGCCCGCACCACGCGAAACTGCGCAGGAAGCGCCCCGGCCAACACCGCAGCCAGCCCCGCAGCCCGCACCCCAGGCAGCGACCGCGCCGGCCTCGGGTTCCAAGCTGGAGGCGCTCCATGACCCCTATTTCGTCCAGCGCGTCCCGATCAGCAGCGAGATCGCACAGCTCAACCGATACGACGTCCTGCGCACCATGTGCCAGGGCAAGCGGGTGCTCCATGTCGGCTGCGCCGACTGGCCGATCACCGATCCGAAGACGTCACTGCACCTGATGCTCGAATCCGTCTGCGCGAAGCTGGACGGGGTCGATCCGCACGTCGAGGCGCTCGAACAGCTTGCGCCCTACACCAGGGGCCGCCTCTTCTCGTCGCTGACGGAAGTGACCGATTCCTACGACGTGGTGCTGGTTCCGGAGGTGATGGAACATGTCGCCAACGTGGCCGAATTCCTCGACCAGCTCTACGCGGTCGATGCGGGCATGTTCCTGATCTCGGTCCCCGACGCCTTCCAATGCCGCAGCCGTCATTTCGACTATGTGGCCGACAGCCAGACGTTCGTCGAAGTGGTCCATCCCGATCACAATGTCTGGTACACGCCCTACACCTTCGCCAATACGATCCGGAAATATAGCAGCTTCAACATTGAACAGATGTGGTTCTTCAACCGCATCTCGCTGCTCGCCTTGCTGTCCAAGAGCCAGCTGCGCATGGCCGCCTGACGGCCGCGCCCGCTGGACATCGAATTGGTGTGAAATTGTCGGTCGACCAGACACTCCGAAAGGCGCGTGGCCTGTCCCGAAATGGGGACATGGCCGCAGCGGAAATTCTCTATCGCGAGGTGCTCGCGCGCTTTCCCGGCAACAAGACGGCGGCGGCGGAGCTTCAGGCCTTGTCGTCGCCCGCCGCGGACAATCCGCCGGAAGCGGAGCTCGATCGGCTGGTGGTACTTTTCGGAGCGCAAAAGTGGGACGAGGCTTTGCGCCATGCGGACCATCTGCTCACGCATTATCCCCGGGGTGAGGTTCTGCATAACATTGTCGGCGCCATTCATGCGGGCATGGGGCGCCTTGAGGAAGCTGTGGCACATTACGACCAGGCGATCGCGCTCGCGCCCGACTATATCGAGGCGCTCAACAATCGCGGCAATGCGCTGTTCGGGCTGAAGCGGCTGGAGCAGGCGCTGGCGAGTTTCGACGAGGCGATCCGGCTCAAGCCGGACTATGCCGACCCCCATATCAATCGCGGCATCACGCTCGGAAAGCTCAAGCGCAGCGAGGACGCGCTGGCGGCGCTCAACGCCGGGATCCGGCTCGATCGCGGCCAGGCCGAAGCCTATAACAATCGCGGCAATCTCTTCCTGCGGCAGCATCGCCTGCCGGACGCGCTCGCCGATTACGACATGGCGATCCGGCTGCGGCCGACTTATGCCGAAGCCTTCCTCAACCGCGGCAACGCGCTGAAGATGCTGGCGCGGCCCGAAGAGGCCGTCGCCAGTTACGACCGGGCCATCGCGATCACACCGACGCTCGTCGAAGCATATAATAATCGTGGCACCGCGCTGCGCGCGCTGAAGCGCTTTGAAGACGCACTTGCCAGCTATCGCGAGGCGGTCCGGCTGAAGCCCGGATTTGCGCCGGCTTATGGCGAGCTGCTGCACATCGAGGCGCATCTGTGCCTGTGGCCCGAAGAAGAGCGCGACCAGTCGATATTGGATCGCGGCGTCCAGGATGATGTGATCCCGCCATTCTATATGCTGGAATTCGCCGATGATCCCGCGCGGCAGCTGAACTTCGCGAGGGCATGGGCCGAGGAGAAATTCGGCGGGATCCGCCCCGCTGTCTTCAACCGGGCCGATCGGGGCGAAAGAATCCGCATCGGCTATTTCTCCGCCGACTTTCACGGCCATGCGACCATGTATCTGATGGCGCGCCTGTTCGAGCTTCACGACAAGACGCGGTTCGAAATCCACGCTTTCTCTTATGGCGCCAAGGCTCAGGACGAGATGCGCGCCCGCCTGCTGGGCGCGGTCGATGCGTTCCATGACGTGGCCGACCTCGACGATCGCGAAATTGCCAGACTGGCCAACGCGCACGGGATCGACATCGCAGTCGACCTCAAGGGGTATACCGAGGACGGTCGCCCGGGAATCTTCGCGCATCGCGCCGCGCCGGTTCAGGTGAGCTATCTCGGCTATCCGGGCACGACGGGCACCGATTTCATGGATTATATGATCGCGGATGCGATCACGATCCCGGACGAGCAGCGGAAATATTATTCCGAGCAAATCCTCTATCTGCCGCACAGCTATCAGGTGAATGACGACCGGCGCCGGATATCCGAAGACGCGATAGTGCGGGCGGATATGGGCCTGCCGGACGACGGCTTCGTGTTCTGCTGCTTCAACAACAATTACAAAACCTCGCCCGCCGAATTCGACATCTGGATGCGCTTGCTGCAACAGGTCGACGGCAGCGTGCTGTGGTTGCTGCGCGACAGTGAAATCGCCGCGGCCAATCTGCGGCGGGAGGCGGAAAAGCGGGGCGTCGATCCCAGCCGGATTGTGTTCGCAGATCGGGCGCCCCTGCCCGTCCATCTGGCGCGGCACCGTTGCGCGGACCTGTTCCTCGATACGTTCAAGGTGAATGCGCACACCACGGCGAGCGATGCGTTATGGGTGGGG
>Ga0207712_10002038_pt1 | contig 13255 bp, 15 predicted proteins | sample KBSS44metaG_FD_184402 | JGI IMG/M metagenome (GOLD analysis project Ga0207712, IMG submission 184402) | Switchgrass rhizosphere microbial communities from Kellogg Biological Station, Michigan, USA - KBS S4-4 metaG (SPAdes) (version 2) | ecosystem: Host-associated > Plants > Roots > Rhizosphere... | reverse complement strand
ATTATTTCGTAGGAGATTTTTTTAACAGAATTAAACCTTTTGAAGCTTGTATCCATTATGATATTGTGCAAATAAATATTGCTGATTCAATTTTTCATTTGTCAATTGTTCTTTGGTTTTATCCCATTCAATTTTTTCTTTACATCGGAATGCAATATTTCCTAATTGGCAAACGGTGGCAATATGTGCACCGGTACTTACAGGACAATTCAGATCATCTTGCTTTCCTGATTTGATCGCAGCAACAAAATTTTCCCAATGTTTTTCCAAACCATTATCTGTTGGTTTTTTTCTCTCGACCTTAACCTTATCCTTGCTTCTGTTTTCTTCTATCACTTCCCATCCACCACGATCCAATTCCAGTGTTCCATTATTACCAATAAATGCAATGCCATGATCTTTTCCAAACAAGCCATTATCAATTCCCATCGCATGATCCCAGATCAAATTGAATTTATCAAACTCGTATAAGGCGCCCATCGTATCCGGGGTTTCCTGGTAGAGATCGGGATAAGCAAAGTTTCCCCCTAATGCCGAAACAGTTTTTGGAACATCTGCATTCATTCCAAATATTGCATAGTCCATTAAATGAACGCCCCAATCTGTCATCAAACCACCTGCATAATCCCAAAACCAACGGAAGTTGAAATGAAAACGACTTGCATTGAATTTTCTTTTTTGTGCAGGACCAAGCCACATTGTATAATCAACACCCGCTGGCGGATCTGAATCAGGAACTTTTTCAGCAGGCTTCATCCATCCCTGGTAGCACCAGACTTTTACAGTTCTTATATTTCCCAATTGTCCTGTTCTTATGAAATCAACCGCATCTCTGAAATGCTGCTGGCTTCTTTGCCATTGACCAGCTTGTACAATTTTATTATATCTTTTTTGAGCAGCAACCATTGCCCTGCATTCTTCAATTGAATTTCCAACTGGCTTCTCAACATAAACATGTTTACCGGCTTCAACTGCTTCCATCATTATCAACGCATGCCAATGATCCGGTGTGCCGATGATGACCGCATCAATATCTTTTCGTTCCAATAACTTTCGGTAATCACCATAAGTTTTCACTTTCGTTGTATCTACATTCATTTTTGCAAGGTCAGTCATTCGTTTATCCAATACATTCTTATCAACATCACAAAGCGCCACAACATTTACTCCGGGAATTTTTATTGCAGCACTAAGATCACTCCATCCCATGCCATTGATACCAATAGTGCCAATGTTCAATTGATCACCTGGCATTATCTTACTTTTAAAAATGCTAAATGGTTGTTTCTCGAAAGAGGATAGTAATGTGCCACCGGCAAAAAGCGTTGCGGATGTTTGTAAAAAACGACGACGATCAGACATAAGAAATGTTTTAAAGATGTTTGTTGAAGTTAGTATATAATTTTAAATATTATCTTGTCATTCTTACAGCAAAAGATGTTTTCAATTTCATGGTCCACATATCAAACAATTTTATTCAGCTGGATCATTTTAGCGGTCATTGCATTCCTTGTGTTATTAAAGATCACGGCACCTTATGGTCGTCATACCACTTTAAAATGCGGACCGCTTATTTCTAATAAATGGGGATGGATGATAATGGAGTTACCGGTACTGATCATTTTATATCTATTGATCTTTCCCGACATCATATTATTTTCTTTTCCTTATTTAATAATGATAGGATTATTCAGTCTTCATTATATCAATCGTATTTTCATTTTCCCCTTTCGGTTACATACAAAAGGCAAGAAGATGCCGATCACTATTATGGGTTCAGCGATCTTCTTCAATATCATGAATGGTTTTTCCTTCGGTTATTACTTTACTCATTTCGCCAGTTATACAAATGAGTGGCTTGGCGACCCACGATTTATAGGGGGGATCGTTTTGTTTTTTATTGGATTAACTATTAACTGGAAAGCGGATAACATTTTGATCAACTTACGCAAACCAGGAGAAATCGATTATAAGATCCCCGAAGGTTGGTTATTTAATAAAGTAAGCTGCGCAAATTTATTTGGTGAACTAATTGAATGGTTTGGCTTTGCCATTCTTTGCTGGAATCTTCCGGCAATTACTTTTTTTATCTGGACAGCAGCAAATCTTATTCCCCGGGCATTAGCACATCATAATTGGTATAAAGAAAAATTTGTTGATTATCCTGCAAACCGGAAAGCAATTATTCCCTACGTTCTTTAGAATACATCAAACAAAACGTTTTGCATTTAAAAATTCCATTGGAAGATTTGATTTGCCTTCTATTGCAAGATCAGCAAGAATTTCTCCGACCACAGAAGCGAATTTAAAACCATGACCACTAAAACCACAGGCTATTGAAACGTTTTCTTCGTAACCCGGTAATTTGTCAATGATAAAATTTTCATCGGGGGAATTTCCGTACAAACAAATTTTGGTATGCAAAACGGAATCAAATACGCCTGGCAAATACTTATCTAAACAATATTTTATGTTTTTAAGATCATCTTCTGTTGTTTGCCTGTTCACGTTATCAGGGTCCACAACCTGCGCAGGAAAATGATGTGCCAGTTTTAACCCCGCCGGTTCGCCAAACTTCTTTGTATCTAATAATGGAAATCCATAAAAGCATCCATGTTTATCAGCGTCACCGATCATCCAGCATGGAAAATTGTTTAATGTAAACTGGTTATCATTTTTGGTTTTTATCCATGCGATAAATTGTCTTGTCACTTTTATTTTACTTGAAAAGCCGGGGATCATTTTGCCCGCCCATGCTCCGGAGGTAATGATGAGTTTATTGCAATAATAAGTATGCCTGTCTGTTTTAACCATTATGCCAACTCCTTCTTTTTTCCATTCTATCACTTTTTCATTAGTGTTTATGGACACTCCAATTTTTTTTGCTTGTGCTGCATAAAGCCTGATCGATCTTTCAGGAGGAAGAAACCCTGCATCAGGCTCAAATAATATTTCGAAGTCATTTGGAAAACTGAATTGAGGAAAACGATGCGAAGCATCGGCAATATTCAACTGTTCCATTTCAATATTGTATAATGATGCAGATAGCTTTACTCCTTTTATCATTTCATTGGTTGAAATGCCTGCATACAACAATCCAGTTTTATAATAAAGCTGCTCTCCTGTTTCTCTTTCGATCTGTTCCCAATTCTTGTAAGCTCTTTCCAGTAGCGGAACATAATCGGGATGTTCAAAATATGCTTTGCGGATAATGCGACTCTGCCCTGCGTGAGAACCATACTCATGAGAGATATCAAATTGTTCAAGACCTAACACTTTGTAGCCCCGCTTTGATAAATAATAACAAGTGGCTGATCCCATAGAACCAACACCAATAACTATTACATCGAAAGAAGTGATCTCCGTCATTGAATGAAAATAAAAAGTTACAACTATAGGCGGAAAAATAATTATCTTTTGAATTTATTATCACCACCTTTTCGAAGAAGTCATCATCCACCCCGAAAACTCCCTTTTTTATTTATGCAACCAAATATTATTTAATGGAAGTACATGCACATGCTCATACGGCAAGAAAAAAATGGACACATTACCTCTGGGAGTTTTTAATGCTATTCCTTGCTGTGTTCTGTGGATTTTTAGCAGAAAACTTCAGGGAGGAGCAAGTAGAACATCATCGTGAAAAGCAATATATGTATTCAATGCTCCAGGATCTGAGAGTAGACATAACAGAAATCGATTCAAATCTTTTACTCGGCCTGCAAGTTGCCATAGCCCTAGACAGTGTGATCTATATTTTAAATGAAGAAGATCCTGTTAAAAATGTAAAAAGGCTATATGAAAAATTTCCAATAGCTGGCAGGATCGTTCAGGCAGGTTTCACGGACAGAACATCCTCGCAACTTAAAAGTTCGGGAAGTTTAAGATTGGTGAGAAATGCTGATCTCTCCGATTCGATCAGTAGCTATTGGGCAAAGGTCGTGGAGGATGAAAAAATTGCATCATTAATGTTTGAAGTGCAAGGGAAGGCCGGTGATATTGCCTCACAGGTCTTCAGCATGAAGTATTATGGCAAACGAGACCCGAATAATCCTTTAACGAAGACAATGGCGGTCCGCTATGATGCAAAGCTTCTTGATGATAATCCAAAACTAATCGCACAATTCGTCAACCGGATAACCCCTCGTCTTGGAATACTATACAACTATCTTAATAACCTGAGGGAAACAAAAATGATGGCTTTACGCCTGATCGAATTCATCAAAAAAGAATACCATTTGAAATAATCTTTTATGGAAGTACATGCCCATACACATACAGAAAGAAAAAAATGGACACATTATTTCTGGGAGTTCTTAATGTTGTTTCTTGCTGTGTTCTGTGGATTTCTAACAGAAAACTTCAGGGAGGGGCAAGTAGAGCATCATCGTGAAAAAGAATATATGGCATCATTGTTAAGCGATCTGTCTGCGGATACAGCTACACTTACTAATGGCATTCCGCTAAAACTTAGGAGGATCGGCGCAATTGATTCGGTATTCATATTTTTTAACGAACATCCCGGCGCAAAAACAATTTCAGGACAACTTTTCAGGACAATAAGAAGAACAAATTTTGATGCCAGGTTCATTCGTAATGTCATTACTATTAACCAACTGAAAAATGCAGGAGGAATGCGGTTAGTTCGTAACAAACAAATTGCGGATTCAATTTCCTCCTATGACCAGCGTTGTGAAGTGACAATTTTATATAATGATTTCTATATCGAAAATTCACTGGTTGGTAACCGGCAGTTTGAAAAACTATTTAATGCCGCAGATCTGTTGTCTTTATACATTACCAATAAAAGTGGGGCGATCATAGCCAATATTCCGGATTCACTTACCATAAGAATTAATATAACGGATCTGAATGAACAATTAAACTTTATGATGCTAGAAAAAGCTTATGCACGGCAGGAAATAGACAGGTATATTGAAATTAAAGAAAGAGCAGTAAGACTGATGGAGTTGATCAGAAAAGAATATCATTTGAAATAAATATTTTATGGAAGTACATGCACATTCACATTCTCATGGAAAGAAAAACTGGAAAGCATATTTCTGGGAGTTTATCATGATGTTCTTCGCCGTCTTCGCCGGTTTCCTGGCCGAGTATCAACTCGAGCATAAGATCGAAAAAGAAAGGGCTGAGAAATTTTTGCAAAGCATGCTGCTGGATGTACGAACCAATATCAGCAATCTTGATTCGCTTTTGAAACAAGATCACATCATTATTGCTAATCATGATGCATTAGTGAATTGGTTGTTGCAAGATAGCGCCACAATAAACAGGGCCGCTTTTGCTAAAAGCCTGGGTGCTGTTTGGGTGAGAAATTTTTTGGTTCGCAAGGAAACGTATGAGCAAATGAGATCATCCGGTTCATTAAGGTATATAGGAAATATAGAGTTCCTTAAAAAAATGATGGACTATGAACGGATCACCAACTTTGCGCAATACCGCAACCAGGAGTTTGAAAAAAAATATTATACGGAGCTGTTTATTCCTGCTCTTTATAAAAGTTATGATCTTGCCTGCCAGCTAAATCTTGATACAAGCAATCACTCTGATCCTGTTAAAATGGAAAAACTAGCTAACCATCATGATGTGCTAACCGGAAATGATGCGGCTGTTTTTCGTCATGATATGGGAGCTGCTCTTACACTGCGGCTGGAAAGATTAAGAAGAAGCCTGGATGCATTCAGAGATGCAAGAGAATCTTGTGCGGAAATGGAAATTTTAATAAATAAACAATTAGGCCCGCATTAAATATTTATTATGGAAGTACATAGCCACACCCACACCGAAAGAAAAAAATGGACGCATTATCTATGGGAATTTTTAATGTTGTTCCTTGCAGTGTTCTGTGGATTCCTTGCTGAGTACAAACTGGAACATGTAATAGAACACCAGCGGGAAAAAGAATATGCCAATGCTTTATATGAAGAGCTGTTAGCGGACTCTGTTTCTTTTTCCAATAAACTAAATGCCCGTTTAGAAAAAGAAAAGGATTGTGATTATCTGTGGGCTTATATAAAGGATAGCTCGTTAACTGATCTTCCCAAAGCATTTTATCCGGCGTATACAACAGTGTTTTATCTTATCAACAGCTATGCTTTTGAACCAAAAGACGGAGTGCTTAGTCAACTGAAAAGTTCAGGCTCACTCAGGTATTTTAAGAGCACGGCCTTGCAAAAACTATTTGGTGATATTAGTGTCTGCATTAGTAACGTTCGCTACAGGAACGAGCAGGAATACCAATTCTTTGCCAATCCTATAAAACCGTTCATGCTGAAGCATTATGATTTTAAATGGCCCGATGAACTGAGAAAGAGAGACCAAAACGCTTATTATTTGGATCTTATCCGTGAATACAGAAAAGGCGATACTGTTATAAAAGCAAAAATATTGAACCTGGCTTCTTTTGATAGGGGTGAGGCAGCGAATATGATCATGTTTTATAAAACAATGATGTCTTCAAGCCGGTCCCTGCAAATGAGTGATTATATTAAAACCAACGGCAGGCTATTAAGTGAGTTACGTAAAAACTATAACCTGAAATAAAATATGGAAGTACACCACCACTCACACTCTTCACGAAAAAAATGGACACATTATTTCTGGGAATTCATTATGTTATTCCTCGCTGTGTTCTGTGGTTTCCTGGCGGAGAATTTACGGGAACATAAAATTGAAAATGACAAGGAGACACAATTTATGCAGTCACTGGTACGGGACATAAAAAAAGATATTTTACAAGGTGACAGTTTGCATATACAAAATTTAAGATCACAAAAGGTATGCGACAGCTTATTAGTTCTATTGTCCGGCAAGGAAATTAATAATAATTCATACCCCGTTTATTCATTGTGGCATTCAGTAAACGGCTTCACAGATTTCATTCCCAATGATGGAACGATTCAGCAATTAAAAAATAGCGGCGGTTTGCGCCTGGTAAGAAAGCAGGATGTAGTGGATCGGCTGATGGATTATAACAAAGTTCTTGAGTTAATAAAAATACATCAGTCAGCGATGAATACGTATCTATTTCAGCAGTCAAGAAAAACAGAATTGTTTGATGTTGTCCGTTTAGCAAATGAAAATGACAGAGTAAATATTCCTCTTCTAAGCAATGAAAAAAAATTATTAGGCTGGAGCTATGAATATGTCAACGGCTGGAAGGGCCTGCTTGATGCATTAAATTTCTATGTTGAAGAAGCAAAATACAGAGGAAAGGATTTGCTGCAATCAATCAATAATGAATATCATCTGAAATAATCTTATGGAAGTACATGCACACACTCATACTGCAAGAAAAAAATGGACACATTATTTCTGGGAATTCATCATGTTGTTCCTCGCCGTGTTCTGTGGCTTTTTAGCAGAATATCAATTGGAACATATGATAGAAAAAGACAGGGCAAAAGAATTGGCGAAAAGTTTTTATGAAGAATTAAAAAATGATTCAGCTGTTGTGGCTCAAAAAGTTCAGATCCGGTTAAAGGCGGAAAACGCCTTATCACACCTGGCAAAATATTTTAAGGATAGCAGCCTGAACAATCTATCCAAAACTTTTACCCTGAATTTTTTATATGGGATATATTTCAGAACACCATCCCTTTTTGAACCAAGTACTGTGGTATTGGAGCAATTAAAGAACTCCGGCTCACTGCGTTATTTTAAAAATGAAGAATTGCAAAAGCTAGTTGGCCAGTTGTCGGTAGCAATTCACAACATCAATGACAGGCAGGAATTGGAATTCCAGGTAAGAATGCAATACCTCAACCCGATCATTCTTCGTCATTATGATTACGATTTTGAAGAACAATTAACACAGAACCAAACACTGGATGTTTTTACAGCAACTACTATCTACGAAAACAATAATGAAATGATCCCGTTTCATTTTAAATCACCTGCAAAATTTGATAAAGAGGAAGCGATAAACCTTATGGGCTTTTATGGCAGGGCCGGATTGGGTGCAACCCGCAGGGTACATTACAAAAAATATATTGACGTGAATGCTGAATTATTGAAAGTATTACGAAAAGAATACTATCTGAAATAAAATTATTTATGGAAGTACATGCCCACACACATACTGCAAGAAAAAAATGGACGCATTATCTCTGGGAATTTTTAATGTTGTTCCTTGCAGTGTTCTGTGGGTTTTTGGCAGAAAATATTCGTGAACATAAAGTAGAACAGCAAAGAGCAAAGGAATTTGCAAGATCATTAGTGCAGGATCTGCAAAATGATACCACCGCTATTAGGGTTCAGAAAAAATCAGGCAGGATATTTATTGCCATTGCGAATAGCTTGTTAACCATTAGTAAAACAAGGTTAGAAGGCCGGAACGCTGCAGAATTTTCTTTTTATACCCGGTTTATGTATTGGACGGTTCCTCTTTCCTGGAATCGGTCAACATTTCAACAAATTAAAAATTCGGGCGGCCTTAGATATTTTAAGGATTACCAATTATTGGAAAAGCTGATGAAATATGATGCCCTGGTAAATGAAATTGAAGGAGAATTCAACAATCATCAGACAAGAGGTAACATGTTATTGAAGCCGATAAATGAAATTCTTGAGCCCGGGTTTCACCATGATATATCAAAGTATCGATTATTGTCGCTGGATACAATGTCCAAACAGACCAGGGAAAATTGCTTTGCTGTTAAAACAGAATCTTTGGAAAAAAAAAGAGAGGAGATCAGGGCGATGCTGAATATGATCGTTGTCCAGCAAAGAAATATCAGCTTTAATGAAGGCCGATTGCAGAGTGCTGAAGAACTGGCTATTGAATTGATAAGTGATCTTAAAAAAGAATATCACCTGGAATAACAGGAATGAATAATTAAAATTGAGAATTAATAATTATGGAAGTGCATGCCCACACACATACTGCAAGAAAAAAATGGACACATTATCTCTGGGAGTTTCTCATGTTGTTCTTTGCAGTATTCGCCGGATTTCTGGCAGAAAATCAAAGAGAACATTTTGTTGAACATCAACGTGAAAAACAGTACATCAATTCTTTGATCAATGATATAAAAGTGGATACCGCGAGGCTAAACAGTCTTATTGAAAGCAGGAATATACGTGAAACGAAATTGGATTCGCTAATGTTATTATTGAATAGCGAAAATGCAAGCCAATACACAAGAGATATTTATTACCTGGCAACCACTATTCCCAGGATTACCCTTTTTCAGTTTACTCCTAACGACGGGACCATGCAGCAGCTAAAGAATTCAGGTGGTTTACGGTTGATAAGGAACTATACTCTAACCGATAATATAATTAACTATGATGCGGCGATCAGAACATTATTGAGATTAGATGACCAGGAACAGGTCATCGTTAATATTCAAAGGGAAATAGCACCAAAGATTCTTAATGGAATTGATTTGGGAAAATTTTCGGATGAGAATAATATTCCAGTGAGGATCGATCACAGTCCCGCCCTGATGCCAAATTATAAAGTTTCATTAAATGAGTTTAACTACAGAATGGTCTCGCTGAAAAATGTGAACAAGGGATACAGAAGGGAAGCAAGAAAATTATTACAACAGGCAACAAATCTTTTATACACATTAAAAGAAAAGTATCGGATAAAATAAATTTTTTATGGAAGTACATGCACACACACATACCGAAAGAAAAAAATGGACCCATTATCTATGGGAATTTTTAATGTTATTCCTTGCTGTGTTCTGTGGTTTTTTAGCAGAGTATCAACTGGAGCATACGATCGAACATCAGCGGGAAAAACAATACATAAGATCTTTGATCGCCGATTTGAAAAGCGATCAGGAAACTTTATCTAAACATATTTTACACCTGCAAACAGGTCTTTTAAGGATGGATAGTGTGATCACCATTTTAAACACACCTAAGTCGATCGGTGATAATACCGGGAAGCTATATTACCTGGCAAGGGTTGGGCCGCGATTAAACCCTTTATCAACCAGCAACAGAACTTTTGAGCAACTAAAAAACTCAGGCAATTTTCGGCTTATCAGGGACATAAGCACTTCCAATAAGATCATGGACTATTATGAAAAGTTTCCATTGATAAGGTTATTGGAATCGGTTAATGAAACTGAATTCAATGAGTATAAAAAAATAGCTGCAAAAATTTTTGACCCTGCTGTGTTTTTAAAAATGGAGGGTAGTAATTCAGAGATCAACAGAACAACTGAAAACCCTTCTTTAAGGACTATTGATAATGAATTATTACAGGAGCTCTCAGTTTTTTCGGTCTATATGCATGGCACAAAAAAAGGAATATTGAACGTTGATGAAGAATTAAAAATTGCCGGAGTTGAATTAATGGAATATTTACAAAAAGAGTATCACCTGTCCGAAGGGGCTCCTTTGGAGAAATAAATTTTTTATGGAAGTACATGCCCACACTCATACTGCGAGAAAAAAATGGACACATTATCTTTGGGAATTTTTAATGTTATTTCTCGCCGTGTTCTGTGGTTTTTTGGCAGAGAATTTCAGAGAACATCAAATTGAAAAAGACAGGGGGAAGCAGTATATCATTTCGTTGTATGAAGATCTTAAAAATGATACTGCACGGTTAAATCAATTACTGGTTTATGATGATGATAAAATTGCGGGATTGAACAGCATGTATATTTGCTACGATACTGTATTAAAGAACCTGAGTTCAACAGCCTGCATGGGGATTTTAATAAAACACTCCCGGAGTAACAGGGGGTTTGTATTGACAGATAGAACCATACAACAACTAGCCAATGCCGGCGGGTATCGTTTGTTAAGTAAACAGGATGCAGATAGCATTATTGTTTATGAAAATCTATATAAAGGATACCTGGATTTTCAAAGTACAGTTTTCCAGCAATCGCAGGATAATGTAAGGAACACATTGAATCAAATGGCGAATTTTAAAGTGATAGCGCCACACCAACTTACTACAGCTACGTTGATAGCTGATACTGCAAATAGTAAATTGAGTGGACCCTTGTTATTTACAGAAGACAGAGTTTTGGTTAACAAGTGGTTTAATGAGTTAGCCATGTATTTAAGAACAACCAATGGTCAGCGAAACAGCATAACACAGCTAAAGAGTAAAGCGATCAGCCTCATTCGATATTATAAGAATAAATATCACCTTGAATAAATAATTATGGAAGTACATACACATTCACATACGGAAAGAAAAAAATGGACCCATTACCTATGGGAATTTTTTATGTTATTCCTGGCTGTATTCTGTGGATTTTTGGCAGAGAACCAAAGGGAACATTTTGTAGAAAAGAAAAAGGAACAGGATTATATTAAACTACTTATTGAAGATCTGCAAGCTGATACTGCTATCCTCCATCGAAAGGTCCCCGAGATGAAGCAATTTGTAAAGGGATTAGATACTTTAATTTCAGAAACATACTCTTATCTCGAAGGAAAAGCAGACACCCGGTTAATGTATTATACCTATCATCATTATGTAAGAAATTGGATCAATGTAGTTCTTTCGCAAAGGGCGATCAATCAATTAAAGAACTCCGGCAATATGCGACTGATCCGTGATAAACATGCAGCTGAATTAATTATGGAAGGAGAAGTTTTCTTCCAGGAATTCGAGGATAGAACAAAAATGTACAAGCAACGGCAGGAAGACCCATCAGGGTTCGGGTTTAAAATTTTTGATTTCAGGGAATATCAAAAGGCAAATACTAATGCCGATAGTAGTTATAATCACAGAGAAGATGGGTTTCTGAAATTAAATTATCAACCAGCTTTAAACTTTACAGAACCGGTTTATCTGAAAGAATTTGCTGCAAGGGTAGGTTATTATCGTAATACACTTGATAATTATATCTCGGTACTTCAAACTCTGATTGGTGGTATAGAAGGAGCCATCAATGAATTGAAAAAGGATTATAAACTCTAATACGAAATTAAATTATGGAAGTACATCATCACCCTAACGTTGAAAAGAAAAAATTAAAAGAATATTTTTTAGAGTTTTTAATGATATTCCTTGCAGTAACGTTGGGTTTTTTTGCAGAAACGATCCGGGAAAGCATCACGGAACATGAAAGGGCAAAAGAATTTGCCGCTTCCATGGTTAAAGACCTGGATGCTGATACCGCGCAGCTAAATTCATATAGAACCTATTTTAGTTCTTCAGCAAATAATGTGGATACATTGCTGCAACTTTTTTCAGCTGCTGATCCTGAAAATATTCCCTCCGGCAAATTATACTGGTATGGATTGTTTGGAGGTGCGCATAGATATTTTGTTCCCAACGATGCTACCATCCAGCAAATGAAAAGCTCAGGTTCGCTTCGGTATTTTAAAAGAACTATTGCCACAGATGTTGCTAAATACGACCGTTTTTGTCGTTTGATCCAGTCCAATGAAGAAATGCAGCAGAATATATACACAGAAGTAAGAAAGATCAGGGCAATGATATTTAATTTCAGGTATAATGATATTGCAAATAAGATCTTCCAGGGTAACAAGTCAGAGCTCGACTATAGAAGTGTCGATTCTTTTATGAGAACAGATCCGCCTTTATTGAGTCGCGACAAAACATTATTCAATCAATATGTGGAACTGGTTCGCTCAAGGTTTTTAAGAGCTAATATCAGCTATGCAGATTCAGCACTGAAGCAGCATCCCTATTGCTAAGTGAATTAGAAAAAGAATATCAAATAAAGTAAAAATTATGGAAGTGCATGCACATACTCATACTGAAAGAAAAAAATTTACTCACTATTTCTGGGAGTTTCTTATGTTGTTCCTCGCTGTGTTCTGTGGTTTCCTTGCCGAGTATCAATTGGAGCATATAATAGAAAAACAAAAAGCCAGGCAATATATTTCTTCATTTTTGCAAGATCTTGAAATCGATAACTCTCAGTTTGATCAGCTAATTCCTGCATTCATTGAAAAGGATCAATTACTGGACACCCTGCTTCAGAAGATCCGGGGGGTCAATCCTTCAACAGGCGCCAATGGTATATACAAATATTACCGGCAACCTTTTACCTATCCCGATTTTATTTACACCGATAGAACTATCCAGCAATTAAAGAATTCGGGCGGCATGCGGCTGATCGCTGATAAAGGGACCAGTGACAGTATTACGGGTTATGACGCGTCGATAAGGTTACTGAATATTGGCATTACCGAAGGTGTAAAAGACCTGCGTGTACCGATGATGTTATCTTCTTTTAAGTTATTTGATCTTTCCTGTTGCCCTAAACTTGGAACAGCC
>Ga0207712_10002032_pt1 | contig 13277 bp, 4 predicted proteins | sample KBSS44metaG_FD_184402 | JGI IMG/M metagenome (GOLD analysis project Ga0207712, IMG submission 184402) | Switchgrass rhizosphere microbial communities from Kellogg Biological Station, Michigan, USA - KBS S4-4 metaG (SPAdes) (version 2) | ecosystem: Host-associated > Plants > Roots > Rhizosphere >... | reverse complement strand
GCGCGCAACGACACGTCGGTTACTACCTGATCGACGCCGGCTTAAACCAACTCGAGACGAAGTTTCGTTATCAACCACGGACGGTGGAGCGACTTCGCCGGTTCCTCCTGCGACACTGCACGGCAACCTATCTCGGTACGCTAACCGTCATGACGCTCCTGATCATGACGACGTTGGTTTTCTTCATGTCACGATATGGAGCCGGTTGGCCGTTTCCGATTGTGACCGCCTTGCTGGCGCTCATCCCAGCGAGCGATCTAGCAATCACGGTGCTCAACTGGGATCTCACGCACTTCTTTCCGCCACGTCTGCTGCCGCGGATGAACACGTCTGACGGCATTCCAGACGACGCAGCCACATTCGTCGTCGTTCCAACGATCTTCCTGAACGATTCGCAGGTGCACGAGCTCGTCGAACGACTCGAGGTCCACTATCTCGCAAATCAGGACCAACACATCTATTTCGCTTTGCTGAGCGACTTCCCCGATGCCGACGCAGAAGAAACACCAGCGGATTCAAATCTTCTCGCGATTGCACAAAGCGGCATCGACGCTCTGACTCGCAACCACGGCAACGAGCGCTTTCACCTCTTCCACAGAAAACGACAATGGAACGCAGGCGAGCACAAATGGATGGGCTGGGAACGCAAACGCGGCAAGCTGGAAGAGTTCAACCTTTTGCTTCGCGGCGCGCAGGACACGAGCTTCGTCGTTCGCACCGCTAACGACGCCCTGCTCAAGTCGATTCGCTACGTGATCACGCTCGACTCCGACACGCAGCTTCCACGTGACGTCGCACGCAAGCTCGTTGGCGCGGCGATTCACCCGCTCAATCAACCACAGATCGACAGGGCCACGAATCGCGTCACACGCGGCTACGGCATCTTGCAGCCACGCGTCAGCATCGCTCTCGCAAGCGCATCACGCTCGAAGTTTGTTCAGGTCTTCTCCGGCTACACGGGTATCGATCCCTACACGACCGCAGTGTCAGACGTTTACCAGGACTTCTTCGGCGAAGGTAACTTCACTGGCAAAGGCCTGTATGACGTCGATGCATTTCAAACGACGCTCGTGAACCGCGTGCCGCCGAATGCTCTTCTCAGTCACGATCTTTTCGAGAGTTTATTTGCGCGCGCCGCTCTCACAACAGACATCGAGCTGCTCGACGACTATCCGGCGTCTTACGAAGCTTACGCGAAGCGCTCGCATCGCTGGGTCCGCGGTGATTGGCAGATTACTCGCTGGCTGTTTCCGACGGCGCCGGATGGTAACCGCGAAAAAGTCCGCAACACCCTCTCGCTAATCTCGCGCTGGAAGATTCTCGACAATCTTCGTCGCAGCCTCGTCGCTCCGGCGTTGTTTCTGTGGCTCGTTGCTTCGTGCGCGTTGTTTCCCGGCTCGGCGTTGCTTTGGTCGCTCTTCGTTTTTCTCGTCATTGCGTTCCCCGTTTACCTGCACGTGACGACGGGCCTCGCAATGCACCCGCGCGGCATTCCCTGGACCAGCCATTTCTGGAGCCGCTGGGGCGACTTCCGCACCAACACCGCACAGATCGCGCTCTCGTTCGTGTTCCTGCCACACCAGGCATGGTTGATGTGCGACGCAATCGTGCGCGCCGTCTATCGCCAGCTAATCTCGCGAAGGAAGTTGCTCGAATGGGTTTCGGCCGCCGAAGCAGAAAAATCTCTGCGAAACGATTTGCTGTCGTTCGTTCGCTTCATGTTGCCGGCTTTGATACTGACGATTGCCGCGCTCGGGCTCACGCTGGGTTGTAAACCTCGCGCACTGCCGGAGATCAGCACGCTCTTCGTCATCTGGATGCTTTCGCCACTGATCGCTTACCTCGTGAGCAAGCCGCGACCAGCAGAGCGAAAGCTTTTGAACGCAGAAGACAAAGCGTTTGCACGACTGATCGCGCGTCGCACCTGGCGCTTCTTTGAAACCTTCGTGGGCGCTGAAGATAATTGGCTGCCACCCGACAACTACCAGGAAGATCCAACACCTGTCGTCGCGCATCGCACGTCGCCGACAAACATGGGCTTGTTGCTACTCGGCAATCATTCGGCGCGCGATCTCGGTTATCTCGGCGCGCTCGAATTACTCGAACGACAGGAGCTTACGTTTGCGACGTTAGAGAAACTCGGCCGGATGCACGGTCACTTCTTCAACTGGTACGACACTAAAACTCTCGAGCCACTCCTGCCGCAATACATCTCGACGGTCGACAGCGGTAACCTCGCGGGACATCTCATCGGAGTCAAACAAGCCTGTATCGAGTTTCCGGAAACGCGCCTCTTTGACGCGCGCGTAATCGAAGGACTGACTGACACGATCAACGCCATCGACGCAGAAGCGAGCGCGCTAGGCAGCTTCCGGCAACGCACTGACGTCGTGACGGTGAGACAGTTGCACGACGAGATCGCGGCATGTCGTGAACTGTTGCAAGCCGAGCCCGGCGAGGTTCTTTCATCATGGATGGCGCTCTTTGATTCACTCGGACGCCGTGCTTCTGAAATCGAAGACATCGTGAACGCGCTCGTCCACGAGCATGGCGAGATCAGCTTCAAGGAGCTGCGCTGGTGGGTTGGCGCACTGCAACACCAGGTCAAATCATTGCGCAGAGACGCGGAATCGCTGACGAGCTGGGGCCGCTCGCTGTCTTCGGTCGAAGAGGAAATAAACGACGCCGAGTGGTCAACAGTCTTACAGCAGGTGCCGACACTCGCCGAAATACCACAGCTTTGCGATAAAGCCCTGGTCCAACTTGCGGCGAGGCATGATAATGCTTCACCGGCCGCTTCCAAACTCACAAAAGCGCTCGAGCAATCGGCCGGCGCTTCGTCAGACATGCTGTCGCGTCTGAGTCGACTCGCTCGCCGTTGCGATGAGATCGTCGAGCAGATGGACTTCTCGTTTCTCTTCGACGTCGAGCGCAAACTCTTCACCATCGGCTATAACGTTACCGCATCACGCGCAGACGAGTCTTATTACGATCTGCTCGCCTCGGAAGCACGTCTCGCAAGCTTCGTGGGCATCGCCAAAGGCGACGTGCCGCAACAACACTGGTTCCGCATGGGCCGCGCGCTCACGAAAGTCGACGGCGGACGCGCGTTGATCTCATGGACCGGCACGATGTTCGAATACCTGATGCCGCTCCTTGTCATGCGCAACTACCAGGCGACGTTACTGGCGGAAACCTATCGAACTGTAGTCGAGCGACAGATCGAATACGGCGAAGAGCGTGGCGTGCCATGGGGAATCTCGGAAGCGGCGTACAACGTGCGCGATCTGCATTTCAATTATCAATATGGACCGTTCGGCGTTCCCGGTCTCGGTCTCAAGCGTGGACTGATCGAAGATCTCGTCGTCGCTCCTTACGCCACGATGCTGGCCCTCGACATCGATCCGGAGGCCGCGATAGATAACCTGCGCCGGCTACACAGAGAAGGCGCACTCGGACCATACGGCTTTTACGAGTCGATCGACTACACGGCCGAGCGACTGCCGGAAAACCAGAAGTCGGTGCTCATTCGCGCGTTCATGACGCACCATCAGGGCATGAGCCTGGTATCGCTTGCGAACGCTCTTGACGAAGATCTGGGCGCGAAACGTTTTCACTCCGATCCGGCGGTGCAGGCGACCGAGCTGCTGCTGCAAGAGCGAATACCTGTCGGCGTGCCTGCGGCTCATCCACGCTCCGAAGAGGTCCTGACCGGACGAGTAGCGCAAGCCATGCCGGGCATGATCACGCGCGTTTACGAATCCGCGGACCTCGATACACCACGCACGCAGTTGCTTTCGAACGGCAGTTACAACGTCATGCTCACGACTGCCGGCTCGGGCTATTCACAGTGCGAAGACAACGGAGTGACGCGCTGGCGTGAAGACGTAACATGCGACAATTGGGGCGCGTTTATTTACCTGCGCGACGTGCGCAGCGGCGCTGTCTGGTCGGCAGGTCATCAACCAGTACGACGCAAGCCGCAGTCGTATCACGTCGCGTTTTCAGAAGACAAAGCTGACTTCCGGCGCGTTGATTCAGGAATCGCGACACGCATGGAAGTCGTGGTTTCGGCAGAAGACAACGCGGAAGTGCGTCGCATCTCGCTCACAAATTATTCGTCGCGAACCCGTGAGATCGAACTTACCAGCTACGCGGAGATCGTCTTAGCGAGTCCGAATGCCGACACAGCACACCAGGCGTTCAGCAATCTATTCATCGAAACGGAATTCGTGCCCGGCGAGAACGCGATCCTCGCCCACCGGCGCCAACGATCTTCAGACGAGCAACCGATCTGGGGCGTGCACGTCGTCGTTGCAGCCGAAGGTGAACAGGTCGGCGCGGTCCAATACGAAACGGATCGCGGACGTTTTCTCGGCCGCGGGCGCACAGCCGGCAATCCGATCGCGGTAATGGAAGACCGTCCGCTCTCAAACACGACGGGCGCCGTGCTCGATCCGGTTTTCAGTTTGCGACGGCGCGTGAGAATTCCTCCGAATCAAACGGTCCGTTGCTCGTTCAGCACCGCCGTCGCGCACTCGCGTGAAGATGCCCTCGCGCTCGCGGACAAGTATCACGATCCAAACATCTTCGAGCGCGAGCTTCGTCTTGCCTGGACCAAGGCGCAGGTCGAGATGAGCCACCTGAAGATCGATGCGGAAGAAGCGCACCTGTTTCAGCGTCTCGCGGCGCGCATCGTCTATTCGGATCCGTCGTTGCGGCCGACACCGCACGTGCTCGCGCTCAACACGAAAGCGCAGTCGAGCCTGTGGGCTTACGGCATCAGTGGCGACCTGCCGATCGTTGTCGTTCGCATCAATAAAGCCGACGACATGCGAACCGTGAAGAAGCTCGTGCGCGGTCACGAGTACCTGCACTACAAAGGCCTGCGAGTCGATCTCGTGATACTGAACGACACGCCGACCGACTATCTTCAGCTACTGCACGGCGATCTCGACACGACGATTCGCACAAGCGGCTTGCAAGCGTTACAGGACAAACCCGGCGGAGTTTACCTCCGTCGCTCGGATCATATGCCTGAGGCTGATCGCATTCTGCTTCATGCTGTGGCGCGCGTTGTGATCGTTGCGGAGCGCGGGTCGTTCGAGGATCAGATCGAGCGTCCGCGAGTTGGAGAGCCGCTGCCGCCGCCGCTGGTGCCGCGTGTTCCTTCACAAACGTATCCAGAACCGACGGTGCCGCAGCCCGACCTATCATTCTTCAACGGCCTCGGCGGTTTCCACCAGGGCGGGCGTGAATACGTCACCGTTCTCGGTGCGGAACAGTGGACACCCGCGCCATGGTCCAATGTGATTGGCAACAGTGTCGACTTCGGCTTCCTGATCACTGAAACTGGCGGAGGCTGCACGTGGTCGATCAATAGTCGCGAGAATCGTCTGACGCCGTGGTCCAACGACGTAGTCAGCGATCCGCCGGGTGAAGTCGTCTACCTGCGCGATGAAGACTCAGGCAGCGTCTGGTCGGCGACGCCCCTGCCGATCCGCGACCGCGAGCCGTACATCGTCAGGCACGGACAGGGCTACAGCGTCTTTGAGCACACGAGCCACGGGATTTCGCAGGAGCTACTCGTCTTCGCTCCGCTCGATGCGCCTGTGAAGATCTCTTTGTTGCGTTTGCGAAATCGAACTGCTCGTAAACGACGAATAACAGTCACTAACTACAACGAGCTGGTGCTCGGCGTTTCGCGAGCTTCGTCAGCGCCATACGTCATCACCGAGATAGATGCTGACAACTCGACCATCTTTGCGAGAAACCCTTTCAACAACGAGTTCGCGGAGCGGGTTGCGTTCGCCGCGACGAATGAAAGGATGTTGGGCGCGACGTGCGATCGGAAGGAGTTCATCGGCCGGAACAGCTCACTCGAGAGTCCCGCCGCGCTGCGACGCTTGAATCTGGCCGGAAGAGACGGCGCCGGCCTCGATCCATGCGCCGCGATCCAGACAAGTATCGATCTGGCGCCAAACGAAGCGCGCGAAGTCATTTTCCTGCTCGGCGAAGCGGAGTCGAAAGAGGCAGCACAATCCGTCGTCACTGCTTTTCGTCAGCCCAGTCACGTCAACGCTGCATTCGAACACGTGCTGTCGCATTGGGACAAGTTGCTCGGAACGATCGAAGTGCACACGCCAGACGCGGCGCTGGACACGATGCTCAACCGCTGGCTGCTGTACCAGTCTCTCTCGTGTCGCGTTTGGGCGCGCACGGCGTTCTATCAATCAGGCGGCGCTTTCGGGTTCCGCGATCAGTTGCAGGATGTGATGGCGCTCGTCTATAGCAGTCCTGACGTCACGCGCAAACAGATCGTGATGGCGGCTCAACACCAGTTCAAAGAAGGCGACGTGCAACACTGGTGGCATCCGCCGAGTGGTCGCGGCGTGCGCACACGCATCTCAGACGACCTGTTGTGGCTGCCCTTTGTGACTGCGTTCTACATCAATGTTACGGGAGACGAATCCGTACTGGAGGAGGTTGTGCCCTTCCTCGAACAACCCTTGCTCAATCCCGATCAGCAGGAGAACTACATAGAGCCGCAGGTCTCAGAGGAAACAGCGCCTATCTACGAACACTGCGCGCGCGCAATCGATCGCAGCCTGGCCGTCGGTCAGCACGGACTGCCGTTGATGGGCGCTGGAGATTGGAACGACGGCATGAACCGGGTCGGCATGGGCGGCAAGGGCGAGAGCGTGTGGCTCGGTTGGTTTCTCTACACGACGTTAGCTACTTTCACACCACACGTCGATGCGCGCAAAGAGAAGGCGCGCAGCGATCGCTATCGCGAACATCTCGAGAATCTCCGCAAGTCGCTCGAGGAAAAAGCGTGGGACGGCGACTGGTACCGCCGCGCATATTTCGACGACGGCACGCCGTTGGGCTCGGCGCGAAACGAAGAGTGTCGCATCGATTCGATCGCGCAGTCGTGGGCCGTGATTTCAGGAGCGTCGGATCCGTATCGCATGGGCCGTGCGATGGCTGCGGTCGAGGAGTATTTGATCCGGCGTGGTGATGGACTCGTGATTCTCTTCACGCCGCCGTTCGACAAGGGCAGTCTCGATCCGGGTTATATAAAAGGATACGTGCCGGGCGTGCGCGAGAACGGCGGGCAGTATACGCACGCGGCTATCTGGACCATGATCGCGTATTCGATGCTCGGCGACGGCGAGCGCGCCGGTGAGTTGTTCTCGTTACTGAATCCCATCAATCACTCGTCAACGCGCGCGGGCCTGCACAAGTACAAAGTCGAGCCTTACGTTGCGGTGGGTGATGTTTACGCGGTGCCGCCGCACACCGGTCGTGGTGGTTGGACGTGGTACACGGGATCGGCCGGATGGATGTATCGCGCCGGACTGGAGTCAATGCTCGGATTCAAGTTGCAAAAGGATCGACTCGAGATCGATCCCTGTGTGCCGCGCTGGTGGCGCGACTTCGAGATCGTCTACCGCCGCGGACGAGCTGTTTACCGGATCAAAGTCGAGAACCCGTTGGGTGTGAGTCGTGGTGTGGTGAGCGTCGAGGTTGATGGTGTAGCGCAGAACGTTATCCAACTAATTGACGACGAAAATACGCACAATGTTCGGATCGTGATGGGCGAGCAGGCTAAAACCGAAGAAACAAGCGAACCGGCCCAACAAGCTCAAGCTTAACATCTTGTAAATCCTGAAAAAGATTTACAAGAAGGCGAATTACACGGCTGCCATGTCGGCTTCGCTGATGTCGAAGTTTGCGGAAACCTTCTGCACGTCGTCGTGGTCTTCGAGAGCTTCCATCAGCTTCAACATCTGGCGCGCGTCGGAGCCTTCGAGCTTTATGTAGTTTTGCGGCATAAACTCAACCTCCGCGACTTGCGGCTCGATGCCCGCGCCTTTCACCGCCGCCTGCACTCCTTCGAACGCTTCCGGCGACGTGATGATCTCGAAATTGTCTTCGTCATCGCGCAGATCGTCTGCGCCGGCTTCAATCACGAGATCGAAAAGCTCTTCCTCTGACTTATCAGACTTGCTGATAACGATGTAACCCTTCTTCTCAAACATCCAACCCACTGAGCCACTCTCACCGAGGTTGCCGCCATTCTTCGAAAACAGGTGGCGAATTTCCGCGACCGTGCGATTGCGATTATCAGTCATCGACTGAATGAGCAGCGCCACGCCGCCCGGACCATAACCTTCGTACGTGATCTCTTCGTAATTGACGCCTTCTTCTTCGCCGGTGCCGCGGCGAATCGCGCGATCGATCGTGTCGTTGGGCATGTTTCCGGCCTTGGCGTCGAGAATCGCTTTGCGCAGGCGCGCGTTGGCGTCGGGGTCACCGCCGCCGGTGCGCGCCGCGACAGTGATTTCTTTAATAAACTTCGTGAACAGTTTGCCGCGCTTGGCATCGAGCGCGCCTTTCTTGTGCTTAATACTGTGCCATTTCGAATGTCCGGACATTGTGTTTCAGATCCTTCTGGAGTTTGTGGGTCGGACGGGCAATATATCACAAGAAAGGTTGTCTCCCGCAAAGGCGCAAAGGCGCAAAGCAAACCTCGCTAGTTAGCTTCACGTCTTCCTTTGCGGCTTTGCGCCTTTGCGGGAGAAATTACTTCAACTGTTCGTACTCTCTCCGCGCTTCGACCAGCACCGGCAAGTCGTGATCGGCGTCTTTCCACAACGCAAAGAAATCCTGGTACGCCTTGCGCGCGCCCGCCGTGTCGCCTTTGATCGCGAGGGCGCGACCGAGACCGAGGTGGGCGAGAACGTGCGTGCACGAAAAAATATCAATTCCCCGCTGGTCTATCACTTTCTTAAACTCCGCGGCCGCCTCGTTGCCCATCCGCTGCTTGAGGTATAAGTTTCCACGCGCGAAGGTTGTTCCGAGTCCGAGAACCATCCCACCTTCATACCCTCGGATCGACTCGAACAACTTAATCGCCTGACTGACATTACCGCGGCTCTCTTCAATGCCGGCAGTCACAATGGGCGGCACCATCGAATTCATAACCGTGTTCTTCGGATACGCGGTGCGTGCTTCATCGAGCAGCTTTTGCGCCTGGTCACGATCGTCGCAAGCCGCATAGATCGCGGCTCCATTCGCGAGATTCATTTGACCACGCAGTAGCTCCAGAGCGGCCTTTGCGTTGGCTTTCGCCTGATCACACTTGCCGATATACATCAGATCATTCGCCAACCCCATCAACACGCTCGACGCATTCTCCGTAAGGTTCTGCTGCTTCAACATCTCGACTGCGCGCTTTCGCAATTCTTCTGACTGCTTCAGCTTGCCCGAGTACAACGCGGCCAAACTCAGAAGCCCGGTGAATTGCCCTTCCTCAGGCTTGCCTTTGGCCCAATTCGCCTCGCGCTCCATCGCCGCCTGATCCTGTCGAAGAAAAGCAAACTGATAGTTCTTGAAGTGCGCCGTAAACGAGTCGGGATTGATCTTCTGTGACTCTCGTTCCGCCTGCTCTGCTTCATCAAAGCGGCCCAGGCTCAGGAAGCTATCCACGAGATTGTCATGCCCGCTGATGTTATTCGGACTCAGCCGCACTGCTTCGAGCGCTTCCGGCAATGCCTCCTCGTTTCGTCCGATCATCCTGTAGCTCAGCGAAAGATTGTTATGCGGGATAAAGTCGTTTGGATAAAGACGCGCCCACGTCTTGAGCGTTTCGATCGTCTGATCGATCTCGCCCGTGATGTATGAGTAATACTTCTCTTCAATGTAGAGTCGCTCGCGCTCGCTGACTCGATCGCGAAGATCGTAAGCCTTCTGCACGTATTCTTTCGCGGTTTCGAGTTGTTCGTCGTTTACGTACTGAACGCCGATGCGCGCGTAGGCCATCGCGAAGTTTGGATCGAGGTCGACCGCGCGCTTATAGAAAGTCAAAGCTTCACGCGACCTTCCTTTCGCACGCTCGTCGTTGGCCATCGTATAAGCCTTCAGGGCTTCGAGCGACGACGTGGTGGCCTGCTCGATATTCACGTCGTACTTCTGCATCGAGCTCAGCGATTCTCCGAGTTTCTTGCGCAGATTCATTGCCGCCGTAGAGAGTGACGCGAGCACCCTCTCTTTACTCTCGGCCTCGATCTGCTCGCGCGCGATCGGATCGCCGGAGCGCGGGTTCACGGCCTCAAGGGTGATCACGTAATGACTGCCGAGACCCACGATCGCTCCGGTCAACATCGCCTTGATTCCCTGTCGCTCGCAGATCTCGCGACCGACATCGCGCGTGATGCGATCGTCGGGCGACCGGCCCATGAACCGTAGGGTCTCGCGCACGCGATCATCGGGAAACAGATTTAAGAACGGCGTTTGTCCGAGGTTCACGGCGAGTGCTTGTTTCAACGTGCCGTCAAAAACCGGCTCACCCGTGGTGTTGACGAAGTCAGTCAGTAGAACCGTGTCGCGCTCGGTCATCAGCGGATGCGAATTGCGTTTGTAGAAATAGAACGCGGAAGCGCTCACGACGATGAGAACGAGCGCGATCAAAGCCGCCGCGAGTTTGTTTCGTTTTATTCCGGTGACGATGTACTCGGCGCTCGAAACGTGACTGATCGTTTTCTCGGCGGTCGGTACCGGCTGTTGGGCAATCGTCGTCGGCGCGCCGGGGAAATCGCTGATCTTCGAGCGCGTGAAACTAACCGGCGCGGCGGATCTTTCCAGCTCCGTTTGAAATTCGAGACGCTGCTTGAGCCGTTTCAAATCTGTGATGAGCTCTTTGATTGTTTGATACCGCTCGTCGCGATCCTTACGCAGCGCCTTCATCACGATCCAATCGAGCTCGGCAGGCACATCAGGTGCGAAGCGTGCGAGTGGCGGCGGCTCCTTCTGCGTGATCGCGACGATCACGTCTGTTGACGTCTCGCCTTCGAACGGAGTGCGGCCCGCGATCAGTTCGTAGATCACGACGCCGAGACTCCAGATGTCGCTACGTGCATCGACGGGTTTTCCGCGCGCCTGCTCCGGCGACATGTAGTGCGAAGTGCCCATCACGACGCCGGCGTCTGTGTGTACCAGCACTCTCGTCGCTGCTTCGCCATCGGATGGGCTGCGATCGACAGTTTCCGTGAGTTTCGCGAGGCCGAAGTCCAACACCTTCACGTAGCCGTTGCGACGCACCATGACGTTGTCGGGCTTGATATCGCGATGAACGATGCCGGCCGCGTGTGCTTCTTCGAGCGCGCTCGCGACCTGGACCGCGATATCCAGAATCGTGTGAGTCTCGAGTTGCGAGGCAGCCATCTTGCGGCGCAGCGTAACGCCGTCGATGTATTCGGTGGCGATGTAATGCCTGCCTTCGTCGATTCCCATCTCGTGAATCGTGAGAATGTTTGGATGGTTCAGGTTCGACGCGGCTGAAGCTTCCTGTTCGAAACGATGCAGACGATCTTTGTTGGTGGTGAATTCCTCGCTCAGGATCTTGATCGCGATTTTGCGACCGAGCTTCATGTCCTCGGCAAGATAGACCTCACCCATTCCGCCCGCGCCGAGCTTCTCGAGTATTCGATAATGCGAGACCTTATCAGGTTCCATTTGCGTCTTTTGTGGCTAAAAACTCCGATACGGTCCACTCAACAGCGTTCCCGCCACCGCCTGTTGAAAGAGCCACAGAATCAAAATCGCAACGAGCGGAGAAATATCAATCCAACCGAGTGGCGGGATCGCCCGTCGCAGTGGTCCCAGCAGCGGCTCAGTCACGTTAACCAGAAAACGCATCACACGGTTCGTGTAGCTGACCATCCCCCACGAGAAGATAATGCGAATGGTAATGAACAGAATGTAAATCGAGATTAAGCCGCTAATAATAAAACCGATCAGGCGGAACACGGCTCCGCTTCGAGCGCTTACGATAACTCCTGCCAGTGTCGATGCTACGGTCACAACCAACTGAGACACGAACAAACCCAGCAGGATCGTGATCAAAATCACAACAAGCGGCGCAAACTTCGCATCAACACCAAACCCGCGCAATCCGCCCCGCACCGGAATCACTAATCCATCGCTGAGTCGTCGCACAGTACGCGACGCCCACCCGAATGGATTTAAATCCATTCCATCGGCGATCAATCTCAGGATCATCAGCGCGATGACGACGACGATCAAGACATTAATGCCGTTGCTAATAAACCAGACTATTCGATCAAAGATGAGCATGTTTTCAATGTCTCGGACCACGTTCGCCGAAGATGGCCGTGCCGACGCGAACCATCGTGGCGCCCTCCTCGATTGCTACTTCAAAATCGTTAGTCATACCCATCGACAGCTCGCCCCTCCCACTCGCAAATGCGCCGCGAGCCGCAAGCTCGTCTCTCAACTGTCGTAATCGACGAAAGTAAGGACGGCTTTGTTCCGGGTCGTCGAAAAACGGCGGCAGCGTCATCAGCCCTGTAAACTCCAGGCGACTCAATGGTCCAAGACCCTCAACCAAATGGGTTAGTTCTGATTCGTCGATACCCGATTTGGTTTCTTCGTGCCCGAGGTCGACCTGGATCAATACTGCCAACTTCTCCCTTCCCTCATCGCCGCAGACGCGATCCAAACGCTGCGCTAAATCGAGAGAATCTAACGAGTGGATGACGTCAAAAAGGTTCACCGCACGCCGGGCTTTATTGGCCTGGAGGTGTCCGACGAGATGCCACTGAGCGGCATCGCGCCCCAGTTCCACGATTTTTCCCTCAGCCTCCTGGACGCGATTTTCTCCAATATCCGCTGCTCCGAATTCGATCACTCTCTTTATAACAGAAGCCGGATGGGTCTTGCTGATGGCGATGAGAGTGACCTCTTCAGGAGGGCGGCCACAGCTTTTTGCAGTTGCTCTAATGCGAGCGCGAATGGCCGCAAGTCTCGCTGCTAGTTGATCTTGCGCCGGGTAGACAGGTGTCATAGGGAAGCTCAGCAGATTGTTTGTTACACAATCATAATAACCCAAACAGCAAAAGGTCACAGAAGCGGCGCCGGAATTGATGCTACGGTAAAACCTGTTGCGGCCCCAGTCCCCTCATAGGCCAGTAATATTACGGAGGAACTTTCATGAAGTTTTGGACATCTAAAACCGCGTTAGGAATTTTGGTAGTGGGTCTGGTGCTTCTCTTCGGTGCGTCGTCTGATGCAATGGGCCAGGGACGTGGCCGGAGAGGTTCACATTTCGATAAGAAGTGCGAAAAGTTTGTTAACTGTCATGACGCCCGTGACGGGCGCTTGGATGGTCGGGGACCCAATCGTCGAACGGAATTCAATAACGACTTCAGACGTTACCGCAGACATCGCGACCGCGACTTCGACCGTGTTAG
>Ga0207712_10002031_pt1 | contig 13281 bp, 7 predicted proteins | sample KBSS44metaG_FD_184402 | JGI IMG/M metagenome (GOLD analysis project Ga0207712, IMG submission 184402) | Switchgrass rhizosphere microbial communities from Kellogg Biological Station, Michigan, USA - KBS S4-4 metaG (SPAdes) (version 2) | ecosystem: Host-associated > Plants > Roots > Rhizosphere >... | reverse complement strand
CAGCAGCGGCAAACAGATCCCATTAGTCTCAGAGAAGTTGAATAGATCTTTTGGCGGGATCGGTGGTGCTGGCGGCACTGGTGGCGGCGGCGGATCCATTCTGAAAGCGAGGGTGGTGGCCGTTTGCTTTCTTGTACCCAGAAAATATTTGTCTTTGTAAGCCTTCAGCGTCGTATCCAGCTCTCCAAGAATCTTTGTAAAAGTGTCGCTGGGAAGCGGCGCGTTGAATCCGCCACCACCAAGAAGACCGTCGCGCTTTTCTTCAAGCTCAAGAATGCGATCATAGATCACCTTTGCTTGTTCGAAATCAGTCACTCGCTGCCGCGCTGTATCAAGTTCCGTTAGGATTGCCAAATTAGTCACTCTTGCAGGACTAGGTGGCATGGCCGCAACCGTGGTTCGAGTAGTAGTTTCCCTATCACGTTGTCGTTTTTCTAGCGGAATGGCAGCGTTGGGTGACAAGGCGATCCCTAAACTAGTCGACAGTGCGTCGAGGGCCGCTTCTGCGGCTTCACGTCTCGCCAGCTCCCTGCCATAACACGCATCCTGAGCGGGAGTAAGCTTGGCCCGGAAGTCCTGAATCTTTTGCTCGTCGACTCCTCCGCTCAGGTGGGCAGGACCAACAGCGGCTTTGGCTGCGATGCCGACCACGTCTTTGATAGTGCTAGTCAACACATCTAAGCTCTGGTTTTCTGACTCCGCCACTCCCTTGACGAACACACCACTCTCGGTAAGCGCCATTTCCAGGTTGCGTGTTTCAAACTTTCCACCCTGTGTCTTTATTAAATAGACTTCCCCAGGGTCTGCTACTGAGAGCTTGTCAAACTTCACGGTGGTCGGATCCAGCTCGAAGGACGTAGTGTTATTTAGGAGTGTCTCTTTCGGGAAAAAACAGGGAGCAAATTCCTTGTATAAACCCTCCCTGGTTTGGGTCTTCACAACCGCCACTTCCACTCTGACGATCGTTCGCGGCAGCGAATAGAAAACTCCGTGCATGTTTTGCTGGTTGCGAACCTTATCGGTAATTTTAGACGTCTCGATCTTACTTTCGAAGCACGCCGTCATTGTCAGCGCGGCAAACAGCAATCCGAGAAAAAGGCCTGGTCTCTTGAAATTAGTTATACGCATGTTCCTGTTTCCTTTCGGGTGTCAAACGATCTGTAAAGCTGCGGCCGCATCAACGAGCCCATGTCCGGTCGCGCCATCGGTTCCGGCAGTCGCCGCGAGCGCCACACCTTCATTACTCAGTGGATTCGCTCTGCCTTGCGAACAATCTCTTGCGCTTGCCATCAGGGTCTGTTTCAACTCATGAGGCCTGAGCGATGGATTCTTCTGTTTAAGTAGCGCACATACGCCCGCGACTTGCGGCGCAGCGGCCGACGTGCCCGAGAAAACTCCCCATCCGTCCGACTTCTGCGTTTGATCTCCATTCGGAAAAGGCTGGCCCGTCGCAAGCTTGCCATCCAACTCACAACCTGGCTGGACCGGCAGCATGATGTAAATCCCGCCGGGCGCTAAACCACTCAGACCACAGACGTCGGGTACTTGTCTTCCGGGATAAGGCTTGCTCACGTAAGCACTGGCAAAATCAGACGCAAACAGTTGTTTGTTAGGATTGACAAAAATGCCTCCCACCGAGATCACATCGGGATGCATCCCGGGAAATCCGACGTGACCGTTACCCGCCGCACAAACAACACAAATTCCCATCGCGACCGCGTGTGCGACAGCCATTTCCAGCGCCTTAAATTCATTGGGAATGCCGGGAAGATGCTTACGATTCTGCAACGCGAGATCGAAAGCCCAGCTACAAATGATGATGTGAGGCTGCAGAGAGACGGCGGCGTTAAAAGCGGCAGTGGAATCGTTTCCCTGCTTGATCATTCCGAAAGTAATTCCGGGCGCGGTCGCAAAAACGTTGGCCGCGTGGGCGGTGCCGTGACCGATGTCATCTTGATTCACGCCAACAGCGCCGGGACCCAGCATCACCGTAGCCTTGTAACCGTGACTTATATAGAACTGGTGATTGAAAAAGCCGCTGTCGATCATCACGACCTTGATGCCCTTACCGTTGAATCCCTGATGATGGACTTCACTGGCTCGCGTCAGCATCGCGACGTGTCCGGGTACTTCCAGATGAAAGTAGTTGACCGTGGGCGGCAGCGCGGATTCGAGATATATGCTTGGGCGCTGCACGTACGCTCGTTCGATTAGTCCCTTTAACTCGACCGGAACATCCCAGGACGCCCCTTCCCGTGGCGCGTAGTAAGCCTTCTCGCGAACCGGCCTCGAGCTCTGAACACGATGAATACTGCGCACCTCCAACTCGGTACCGAAAGTCTTCGTAAATAATGACGGCGGTCCTTCGATGGAAATGCTGTAGGGACTAATAGCGACTATTTTGAAGCCCAAGTCAGCAAGCCGAGCGGCGGCCTTATCCTGAGTAGCTTTGCTGGGCCGGAAGTTTTCTATATTGGAAGCGGCGATTTGTTCCGGTGTTGAAATTACGGATGGCCCGTCAGGCGAGGTCGCTAACAAGACCTGCACGCTGACATTTTCCGGAGGCGGAATCGCCGACCTGGTTGGCTTGCGTGGCAACGCCACACTGAGATGGAGCGACTCTCGTTTACTTGAGCGAGGGCGCTGCCCGGATTTTTTCGCAGTAGTTTTTTTCTTCGCCATTTGTGGGTAATGGGCTAAAGGAAAAAAACATTTCTGAGGGTCCGACTTCATTCCCGCTCGCGAAATAGGTTGAGCACTAATCTCATAAAGATTAAAGAGCAAGGCACGAAAGTCCCCCACTTAATTGTCCTAATAACTTGTTGACTATGAGGAGGGCTAAATGAATTACGACTGTAAAACGAAGAAAGAGTCTGAATGGCTGGTTATGGTTTACCTCGCCGGAGACAATAACCTCAGCGCGTTTTCAATTGGGTTCCTACAGGAGCTCGAGGCCGTCAAACACAACAAGAATGTGCGGGTGGTGGCGGCCTTTGACTCCACCGCACCGTGGCCCAAAGGCGCGCGGTACGTGGAAATCAATCGTGGCGACTTTCAGCCTCACCCGTGCGGAAAAATGGATTGGCCGTTACACAACGATCTCGTATATCCAGGTCATGCAGTTGTCAGTCCTGATTTCTGCGAAAAAACAAAACAGCCTACACTTCCCGACGAACCAATCGCCAAAGAAGCCCTGGCTCGATTCTTCACCTGGGTAAACCACTGTTATACAGCGAAGCACTACATGCTGATCTTGTTTGGTCACGGAACGTTAGTCGCCGGTAATACTTTTCTGGCTGACACCACTCCGCCGAGCTACATTCGGCTCAGTGAATTCTCTCGGATTCTCAGGTACAACTTCGGCAAAAAGCTCGACATTTTGGCCTGCGATAACTGTGTGATGAATGGCATAGAAACCGCCGTCGAGTTCTACGGACGCATCGACTTTATGATTGGTTCTCAGAGTTTGGCGCTCGCGAACGGTTGGCCTATCCGAAAGATCATCGAGGAAGTCGGAGACGGTCACACTCGCAGATACGACGCGAAAAAGATTGCCGAGAAGGTGTTACGCGCCTGCGCCAAGAACGTTCTCGACTTTGCACTCATGGAACGCTCCTCTGAACAGGCCATCGTGGACGTCAGGCAGTTCGGAAGATACAACAAAATGGTTACGGCAGTCAGAGGGTTGTCAGCAAAACTCCAGGAAGGGTTGCGATTCAGACGCGGCGCCAAGGGTCAGGAGCTGATTTATCCAGTCGTCAGAGACGTTGTCAGGCTGGCGAGATTGGAAGCGCAGAGTTACTGGAGCGAGACGTTTGTCGATCTCTACGACTTTGCGGCCCTTTTGATCGAACGGTGTAATCAGTTCATTGACACCATAAACGGAATGGTCAACAGTCTGACGCCGTTTCTTCCGTCGTATCTCGACAAGTACAACCACATGACCGTCAAAGATGTTGTGGGTCCGTGGCCGCTTATCCGGATCCTGCGGGACATTGCCTATTGGTGTAAGCGAATCATTGATTGTTTCCGCAACGATGAGATTGTTCCCCATGCTTACTACGTATGTCCGCAGCTTCAGTATTCCCATGGGATCTCGATTTATTTCCCGTGGACCTTACCGGAGGGACCAATCACCTTCGAACCCAAATCTTACCGGAACTGTGAGCCGACAAACTACAACTTGAAGACACCTTTCGAGGAATATACGACGTACCGGTTCGCACAACCTCCATACGGCGATTGGCAATGTTTTCTCAAGGCCTTTTTCCGCGCCACGCTAAGAAATGTTCGGGTGTGTGAATACGAATACAAACCGGATCGCCGAATATTCTTTGAAAAGGATGGTCGACCTGACCTGGAGCGGATCACGGTCGCGATCGATCTTCAAAAGTCAGGTTCAGATACCGGCGAACCCGATGATTGCGAATGCCCGCAGATAAAGAACTACCCGCGTCGATTCTATCTATCACCGGCCGATTGTGAGCGGCGCATGAGTGTGTATGGACTGACTAAAGACGATCGACCGACCGAGAATAAAGTCTCAGATTGTACCGGGAGGGTCTCTTATCTCGGTTGGAACATTAGAGGGTTGCTGGCAGAAGTAATAGGACTGCCACCGCTAACGCCGCCAACCCGTAGCCATTCGACTTCCTCGAAAAAGCAATAGAAATACTTTGCCGTTTCTTCCCATTGTGATTGAAACGAACGCCCAGACCAGGAGAACTACAATGAAAGAAAACGGCAAACCTCCGATTAGTTACCGCACGTGGGATCACAATGGCAATGGAAAGAAACCGCCGAAGTGGACCATTTTGGTCTACCTCGGCGGTGACAATAATCTCACCTCAGATTGCATCACCGTGTTACAGCAACTCGAAGCCGTGAAATACAATGAAGATGTGTGTGTTCTAGCCTGCTTCGATTCCAACACACCCTGGCCTAAAGGATCTCGTTATCTCGCGATAAATTGCCGCTGGGGTAAGAAAGATAACGGCATAGATTGGCAGATTCACAATGACCTCATTCCGCCGGGTCATCGAAATCATGAGTTTATACCGCCTGATTTCTGTGACTCCGCAATTCCTCCAAAAGGACGCGAGATGAAGCGGACGGACGTTGCTGAAGGATTGAGGCGGTTTTTGCACTGGGCAATAAAGCACCACAAAGACTCAGAGCATTACATGCTCGTCCTCTTCGGACATGGGCCCCTCGTTGCCAATCAAACATTTCTGATGAGAGAGAACCCGCGGAGCTCGCTGAAGTTGAATGAGCTTCGAGAGGTGCTCAGCGAACACTTTGGACCCAAGCACAAGCGCAAACTGGACATTCTGGCTTGTCAGAATTGTGTGATGAATGGCATTGAAACAGCCTACGAAGTGCGAGATCAGGTCGATCTGATGATTGGTTCTCAGGGCCTGGTGCTCGCGTCAGGGTGGCCTTACGACAAAATCATTACCACTGTCGTCGAGAATGCTAAAGAAACTCCTGCCAAGATCGGCGTTCACTTGCTCAAGGCATGCGCTCGTCACATGCTCGATTTCACTGTTATGGATCGCTCGTCAGAGCAATCTGTGTGCAACCTCAACGCCATGCAAGAGCGCGAGCAAATGACACCCGCCGTGAGAAGTTTGGTGCGCGCGCTTAAGGAAGGACTGTCTTTCGACAAAGATGCGCCCGAGCCGGGAGTATTGATGTATCCGGTAATCTGTGATGCAGTTAAACTCGCGCGACTGGAAGCACAGACTTACTGGGGCGAAACGTTTGTCGATCTTTACGACTTCTGTGAACGTCTGCTCAAGAAGTGTAATGAAGCGGTTGTCACACACAACGATCTGGTTGAGCAGCTCAAGCTTCAATTGCAACCGCAAATGAAAGAAGGATTTCAACCGCGGTTGCGAAACACTAAGCTCTTGAAGCAGCTAAGAAAGATCATCGGTTGCTGTATCGGTGTGATAGACGAAATCAAAAATATCGTGCCGGCGTCGTATTACATCGGCTCCGACCTCCAGTATTCGCATGGTGTCTCTGTGTTCTTTCCTTGGACCAGCCCAGGCGAGCCTTTCACGTTTGTGAAAGTCAAGCGCGATTACGTGTTGAAACCGGTCTTTGAAACTTATCGTCATTACACATTTGCGAGGGAGACTCACTGGCCCGATTTTCTGCAAGCGTTTTTTAGAGCCACGATAAGAAAAGTGCGGCGGGCAGATCGCGACTTTTGCCTGCGCGATCCAACAGACAACCTCTCATTGGGATTCATTGAGGAAAGTATTCATCCTTTGTCTGAGGTGCTTACGAGTGACTTGCAGAAGTCTGGTTCTGATACTGGTTTCGTCGATCTCGACGTGTGGAGCAACATCAAAAACTACCCGCGCCGAAACTATTTGTCTCCGGCTGACTGCCGCCGCAAAATCTTGACGGATGGCCGTCAAATGGTTGGAGTTGAAACCCAGTTTCCAGACCCGGAGTCACCACCGGTGTCGTATCTTGGCTGGAACATCTCCGAATTCGTGGCCAACCTGATTCGCAAACCGGCGCATAGTAACGGATACGCGCTGCCCACACCCAGCAGAAGGAAAACCGTGAGCAAACAAACATGAGAGCTTTTCAAAGTCAGGAATCCTGGACCGGGTCAGTACCATCTGACTCGGTCCAAGTCTGACTACTGACTTTTGAGTCAAAGCGGCTTTGCCCGAAAGTCTGATTTCTCTGTGCAACCTCTGCGTACTCTGTGTCTCTGTGGTTGTTTTCCTAGACAATCTTCAACCACAGAGGCACAGAGTACGCCGAGGTTGCACATAGAAGAGCATGTTCGACGACTTTCGTGCAAAGCCAGTCAAAGCCTTATGAAACCATTCCCTTTAATCATTGGCTGCCTGCTTCTGTTGACCATCCCTTTTTGCTGGGCGACTTTAGCGCAACCCATCGAAAGCCTCGTGACTGTTCAATCCCGAAGGGATGCTCTGTCAAGATTACTCGCACAGAAAGAACAATTCGCCGGCGCCGCAGATCAGATCTCACTTGTAAAAGTGAACAATCAGATCGTTGAGGTGCAGCTTAAGTTAGCCGAGCCCGATTCCGCTCTAGCGGTTGCGAATGAATCGCTAAAGACTGCCCGGCAATTCGCCGGCACGGAGAACGCAAGCTTACTCGTCGATACGCTGGTAGTTTCCGGGCGCACTTACATACGACGCAGTGAGTACGAAGAGGCCATGCGTCAGTTAAATGAAGCGCGTGAGCTGAGTGGCCAGTTGAAATATCGCGACGGTGAAGCGCAAAGCCTCTTCCAGATCGCAGTAGCGCAGTTTGAGCTCGGCGAATTTCCCAAAACAGAAGAGGCAATCAACAGTGCGTTACAAATTTGGCGGGAGCACCCTAATCAGCGTGGCGAAGCCCAGGCGCGCACGACGCTGGGCGAGCTTTACATCGTGCTGGACCGGCCCGAGAACGCCACTGCAGAGCTAAAAAACTCTGAAGCCAGTTGGCGCTCTTTAGGCGACGCGGCGGAGCTCGTAAACAATCTTCTCGATCAGAATCTCCTCGCTATCAGACAAGGGCAGTGGCAAACAGCACTTACGCTGCTCAACGAAGCTCAGGGGCTGCTTGTCGAAAAAGAAGCTGAACCTTACCTGGCGGGGAAAGTTGCGATGAGCATGGGCGATGTTTATGAGGCTTACGGGCAATTAGAGACATCGCTTGCTTACTACCGCGAGGCGTTAACATTTTACAGAGACTTCGCGCGCGAAATACGCGCGGCGATCGACGCCGGCAATCAGGTAGCTCGGTTGCAAGCTCGCCGCGGTGATTATGAAGGAGCAAGAAAACAGATCGAAGAAGCACTGGCCGCTTCCGTCGGTATTGGTAACAACCTGAACATCGGTTTGAGCCATGAGACTTTCGGAAGGGTTTGGCTGGAAGCCGGCTCTTACGAGTCCGCACGCACGGAGTTCTTATCCGCGATCAACTATTTCACTACAAGCAAAGCTCTGCGCCCGGCAGCGCGCGCTCAGAGCTATCTCGGACAAACTGAATACCTGCTCGGGAATTTCACTGCTGCTTCGAAGGCTTACGAAAAAGCATTAACCTTCTTCGAATCCATAGTCGACTATACGAACGAAGCCGCCCTGCGTTATGGACTCGGAAAGCTCGCCTTACAACAACGACGATTTGACGAAGCTGAAAAGCAACTCAAACGCTCGATCGAGTTGACGAAACAGCTACGCGAGAATGCCGCCAGTAAAGATCTCAGAAGCTCGTTTCTCGCATCCGTTCATGGACGCTACGAAGCTTACGTAGAACTGTTGATGACGCGGTTTGCCGGCACTGGTAATCGAGATCTTGAGATACAGGCATTCGAAGCCAGTGAATCGGGTCGAGCGCTTGCTTTGCTTGACTCGCTTCGCAGCCGGCAAAAAGAGATCAGGCGCCCGAGTGATCCATTGCTTCTGATCGAGGAGGAAGAGTTACAGAAACGAGAGCAACAGCTACGCGACTCACTCGCAGAACTGGTCAGCCGCGGCGCCCCTGAACAGGATCGACAAAAAATCAATACTGACCTGACCGACGTTCGTTCACGCTACGAAACGCTCCAGGCACGCATGAACACGAATGCAAAGTTTACGAATCTTCTCTGGCCCGAACCTGATTACAAAAAGATCAAAGATCAATTAATCGACTCCAATACGACTCTACTGGAATACTCGCTTGGCGATACAAACAGTTTCGCATGGATCGTTACGCAAAACGGACTAACAAGCCGGAAACTCGAAGACAAGCGCATCATCGAGACCGCCGTTAATCAGTTACTCGCTCTCCTGCAAAAACCCTCGATTGATTCCAGCGACGAAGTTCGACTGCAAAATGCGGTAAATGACGTCAGTCGATTAGTTCTGGAGCCAGTCTCCGATCAACTTCGAACTCCCCGCCTGATCGTCATTGCTGACGGCGGTCTGCAACGCGTTCCGTTTCAAGTATTGAAAGCGTTCCGGAGCGCCACCGAACCGCTCGTCGCGCAGTTTGAGATCGTTGATGCGCCTTCAGCGTCGGCACTTGCAAGCGTTCGTCAGGAGAGAATGCACCGGCAACCAGGCACAAAGATGGTGGTGGGTTTTGGCGATGCGATATTCGCCGAGGATCCTTCAAAGCCAATACCAGCGGATACAAAATCCACCAGGGCTGATGAGACCCGCAATCTTGCGACACTGCCGACACTCTTCAACGCCAAACGTGAGTTGCGCGCAATCGAAGATCTCGCGGGGAACGAATCGGCGTTTTACACGAAGTATGCCGCCACGCGTGACAACTTTCTCAACGTGAACTTTAGCCAGTTTCGAATCGTGCACGTGGTTACACACGGCATCTTGAACGACGTAGAGCCACAACTATCGGGTCTTTACCTGACTCGGGTGGATTCGAACAATCATCCGCTGGCGGGATTCATCGGACTGACGGACATCTACAAAATGAATACCTCTGTCGATCTTGTCGTGCTCAGTGCGTGTCAGACTGCGCTCGGTAAAGAACTTCGGGGCGAAGGGTTGATTGGCCTGACGCGTGGATTCATGTACGCGGGAGCCGCGAGCGTGGTCGCAACTTTATGGCAAGTAGACGACGCGGCCTCCGCTGAGCTGATGAAGTATTTCTATACCTACCTTTTGCGAGACGGCATGACGCCGCCGGCAGCTCTGCGTGCAGCTCAGAACCAGATCCGCTCGCAGCCAAAATGGAAATCTCCTTACTACTGGGCGGGCTTCACCATTCAGGGTGATTATGATCTGAATTTCAAGTCGCCGGATCGAGCCACTGGCAGGGTACAAAAGCTCGTGATAATTCTGGCTGTAAGTGTGATGGTGATAGCTGGAGGGTTGTGGTACCTGCGCCGTCGCCACCGTCAATTAACATCGAAGCGATAATTGCCTGGGATTGCTTCTTCGGTACCGTCAGTTTTTAACGCGGTCAACTCCAATGCGTATTCTCCGTGCGGCAGATCCGCTGCGAGTATCAAAACTGTAACAACATTCTCTTTATGGTCCACGACCTTCACTTGTTTTCTATCGATCTGATTATCGAGTACGGCTTGAAAACGTGTGCCCTGCGGGAAAGATTTGGGCAGCGTCAGCGCAGCCCTTAATTCGCCGGCGTCAGGAGGGAGATTTAGTTTGTAAGGTAAAGCACTGCCGCCGCTGCTACGGCTGAGTTGTGTATTTGTTAACGCAACTGTGATTGTCGTTTGCGATTGCTGACGAGAACGTATCCAAAGCCCTGCAACACCGAGCACCACCACAACAGACGCCAGCGCTACTGCCCAGTGTGGCTTTCTCCAGAATGCTGCGAGTTTTTCAAAGAATGACGGCTGTGGTTGAGATTCAACCGGTTGAGGACGTTTCAAACAGCTTATCGCGACGGCCAGGACGTGTCGTTGACGGCCTTCTGTTGATGCGAGGTAGTTGTGCTCAAACCATTGCCGGTCGTTTTGATTCAACTCTCCGGCGCAATATTCTTCGATGAGCTCGCCTTTTGAAACCTCCAGCTCTTCAAAGAGATCGTCTTCGACCATTAGACGCTCTTCGAGCTTCGTCAGCTCCTCATCGCTCAGGCGTCCGAGAAGATAGTCTCTTACTCTTTCTTGATCATGGTTACTAAGCACCATTCGGAACAACTACTTTCCGGCCGTCGGGGAGACCTTTCATTAAATATGTCTTCCGACGCCAAAGCGTTTCACTGGTTCAGCAAGTGACTCAAACACTGCTCAATACAAGGGCGTAACCGTGAATGGATATGACACACCCGTATTCTAAGGGCGTTAATTGAAATTCCCAATTCCCGCGCAATTTGTCTTCTCACCTGGATCTTTTCCTGCTTGTTTTTCTCGTGATACCTGAGCACCAGTTGTCGTTCATCCTCGGTCACTTTCTCCTCTAAACAAAGATCGAGGCAGCTACACCTACGCTCGATTTCGTCCATGTCGGGCGCCGGAGGCGGCGTAGGGGGAGGTGCTTTCGGGGGTTGCAGGGCGAGCTTTTTAGCTACGCCATAAAAATAAAGGGCTGGGTCGCCACGATAATTCTCGATGAGCCAATCGATTTTCGACACTACTACGTCGACAGTTTCATCCGCCAGATCTTCCGCATTGTAACGGCCACGGCAGGAAAAAATCCTGATCAATCGGAGACGAATTCTTTCGTGCTTCAAGCCGGCTGTTTCCGGATCGGGATCAAGCCATCGCCATAGCTTCTCGAAAGCTTCCTGAGTTGGCCCTCGTTTATCCATCTATGCTGATTAGTGTTTCCTGGTAGAACTGCGAAGAACACGGCCGACCACAGAATGCATAAGTAGTTAAAACCGTGGGATAACCGGGCAGCGAGAGTAGCCGCAGAGTATGAACTTTAACAATCGATGTCAAACTGGGGCGGCGTGGGGGCGCTCGTTCAATTGAAGTACGCCGAAGGCGTTGGCTAATTCCAGCCCAAGGTTCGAGCTTGCGAGAACCTTGGGTACGAAGTCTAAAAAGAGCGTTGAACCCTGAAGGGGTTCGCCAACCGTGGACCCTTTCAGGGTTAGAAAGCCTTTGATGTGCTGGTCGCGGTTGCGTGTAGGGTCAGATAAGGCAAGTCGCGGTAGCGAAGATGTTGCCCGGGGCTTTCGATAAAGAGCAGATACACGCCTGTTTCGGGAACGTTGATGGTGAGCTCGTAGAGGCCGTCGCCGAATGAGTGCGCGATCTGGCGTTGCTGGCCATATACCCGGCGAAAGAAAAACGAGTACGCGTGCTTTCAGGATGCCGGCGCACAAGGTGATTAGAAAGAACGAGACACACTTCAGCAGAGTCTTTTCGGATTTCATGTTGTCCCCCGTGGATGGTCTATTTCGTTTGAGTACTCGGCGGGTGTGATAGGTGCAAGAGTTATACCTGTAGAATTATTAGAGACTCACAAGAAGGGTGTTGCGTGGCGTGTCACGGATTTTCGCCTCGTGTCACACCACGTGTCACCTTCGTTAAAGCCCTGCGAATTTGACCTGGGGTTTTAAGCCTGCGAAGCAGGTGGCAGCATAAAGCCTGGGGCGCCAGCCCCAGGATCACGAAATAAAATAATATTGAGCCCGCGAAGCGGGCGACAGCCGTAGGGTTTAGAAGCTGTCGCCCGCTTCGCGGGCTCAAACGTTTATTCAATCTGTGATCCTGGGGCTGGCGCCCCAGGCTTTATGCTTACGCCCGCTTCGCGGGCTTATCAACCCAGGTAAACAGGCATCTCCGCGATCTCATCGAGGAGCAACGTGCCGCCCGCTGTCGCTTCGATTGGCCCACGGCGATCGTTGTGCGCGCCAGTAAATGCGCCTTTGCGATAACCAAACAGCTCCGACTCGATCAACGTGCTCGGGATCGCGGCGCAGTTGATCCGAATGAACGGTCGCGCGGCTCGTTCGCTACAGACGTGCAACGCCGTCGCGATCAATTCTTTACCGGTGCCTGATTCGCCTTCGATCAAAACCGAAGCGTCAGACGGCGCGGCGGTGCGTATGATCGTGCGAACCTGGCGCAGTTTCGGATTATTGCCGATGATTCCGAAGTCTTCGCATTCATCAACTACACGTATGCAGGATGCTGAAGTTGCGGCAATTTGGTCATGACGGCATTAATCTGCCGCTCCAATTACGGTGGCCGAGTGTTTTGAGTCTCGCTTTGACAGTGAAGGAATAAGCATCGGCACAGACTGTCGATACTTTTCGTAAGTTTCGCCGTGTTCGCGGATGAGGTCGCGCTCTTCGAATTGGATCGCGAGCAGGATGTAGGCTGTTGTCGCAATCGAAAACAGCAAGTGCGCGGCGGTCATCACGGGCGTCATCCAAAACGCGAACAGCCAACCGACGTAGAGTGGGTGTCGCACGATCTTGTATGGTCCGGGAGTCGTAAACGTCAAACCGCCTTGCGGCTGACCCAGCAAATTCCGCCAAACCTGACGCAGCCCAAACAAGTCGAAATGGTTGATCAGGAAGGTAGAAAAGAGAACCAGTCCCCAGCCAAACGCAAACAAACTGCGCAACACGAATCGTCCAGCCGGATCTTCAACTGACCAGACCACGCCGCCGAGTGGCCGCCACAACACAAACAACAAAATCAACGCGACACTCGAGAAGAGCACGTAAGTCGAGCGCTCGATTGGCTTCGGCACAAGGCGCGTCCACCATTCTTTGAACCACTTGCGCGCCATCACGCTGTGTTGCACGGCGAAAAGCGTGAGCAGCGCGGCGTCAATCGCGAAACTGATGGCGAGCGGGCCGGTC
>Ga0207712_10002030_pt1 | contig 13283 bp, 12 predicted proteins | sample KBSS44metaG_FD_184402 | JGI IMG/M metagenome (GOLD analysis project Ga0207712, IMG submission 184402) | Switchgrass rhizosphere microbial communities from Kellogg Biological Station, Michigan, USA - KBS S4-4 metaG (SPAdes) (version 2) | ecosystem: Host-associated > Plants > Roots > Rhizosphere... | reverse complement strand
GGCGGTATTGCACAACTGAGCCGTGTTCCAGCAGCGTTGTTCATCGTCGATATCGGTCATGAGCATATCGCATTAGCAGAAGCAAAGCGTCTTGGTGTTGGTACATTTGGTGTTGTTGATACTAACTGTGATCCAAACAAAGTTGATTTTGCTATTCCTGCAAATGATGATGCAACAAAATCGATCGCAATCATTACTCAATATATCACTGCTGCAATTGCAGAAGGATTAGCTGAACGCCAGGCTGCGAAAGATGAGGAAACAGATGATGCATCTCTTACAGATGAGAATCAAAAGAAAGCTGGAAGCACAAGCTGAAGCAGGCGGTGGTGGCAAACCTCGTGGTGGTGGTCAACCAAGACGTCGTACGCCAAGCAGCCCAAAGAGAACAAGTAACAGGTAAGATGTTGATGTAGGAAGTATGATGTAGGAAGTATGATGTAGTCAACATTAATACTACTATCATCTTCCGTTGCGTCGCACTCTTATACGTTCAGTTCTTTATTCAGCAGGTAAACCGAAATTGACTGTATCAATTTCAAAATTTTAAATTTCAAATTTTAAATTATTATGTCAACCGTAACAATAAGTGCACAGGATATAAATAAGTTGCGCCAAATGACCGGCGCCGGCATGATGGATTGCCGTAAAGCTTTAACAGAAACCAATGGCGACTTTGAAGCTGCTATTGACTGGTTAAGAAAACAAGGTCAGAAAGTTGCTGCAAAACGCAGTGACCGTGAAGCAAAAGAAGGTGTAGTGATTGCAAAAACAACAGACGATCATAAAACAGGTATTGTTGTTTGCGTAAGCTGCGAAACTGATTTCGTTTCAAAGAATGCGGACTTCGTTGCATTTGCGCAAAGCATTGTTGATGCTGCTATCGGGCATAATGTAAAAAGCCTTGATGAACTGATGAGTGCAAAAGCTCCGCACACAACGGTAGCTGAAATGGTAAATGATAAACTCGCAGCGATCGGTGAAAAGATTGGTGTTACAAAGTTTGAAAGAATAGATGCGGACTATGTTGCTTCCTATATTCACGGAGCGTATCGCATCGGGGTATTGGTTGGTTTAAATAAAGATGCAGCTGAAGCTGGTAAAGATATTGCCATGCAAATTGCAGCATTGAATCCAGTTGCCGTTGATGCAGCATCAGTTCCTGCTGAAGTTATTGCCCGTGAAAAATCGATCATTGTTGAATTGATGAAACAAGACCCAAAGATGGCTGGTAAGCCTGATGAAATGCTTGCTAAAATTGCCGAAGGTAAAATGGGAGCTTTCTTCAAAGAGCAAACTTTAACTGCACAAGCTTTTGTAAAAGATGGCAGCAAAACAGTTGCTGATTACCTGAAAGAAAATGGTGATGTAAAAGTGACAGAGTTTAAAAGAGTTGCTTTAGGATAATTACAAATAAAATATTTTATGTTTAAAAGCTCTGGAATCTTCTGGAGCTTTTTGTTTCAAACACATGCATGAGAATTTCAGTTCTTTAATATATAATGCCTGAGCTAATAAACTATTTTAACCCATGCTCGGGTTCCGATCAAACTAGAATTCAATGTACAATGTTCTGCAAATAGAAATGGGTCGCCGAATACATTAGGCACTATGATATAGTAGTAAGAATCTGTGCAAACCCCCCATTCGACGTTATTGGATTCGTGTAGGCTCCAGTAAAAAAATAATGTTATCATCTTTTTTTATAGCCTTGCAGCCGCTTCCTTGTAGTACATTTCTAAAATCTCACCCTAACTGATGCCTTGGTTCCATAAAGCCAACCATCAAATGTGAATACCCTTAAATCCGACCCCCAATAAATCTCATAGAAGTACCAGTTTCCTCCGTAGGTCTTAGTTACAGGTATCCACTCAGATGAATTTTCCAATCTAACTGCGACCTCTCTTATCCTGGTTGTATCACAAAATAAATCAGGCCGCTTGGGTATTGTCAAACGAGGCTCATCAGGAGGAACATCATTTGGCTCAAACCCCCAAGTAAGACCAGTAAATGTGATTTCCTGAATCTGAATATCCGGAACAACAGTTATCTCTGTTGTATCAGCGGAAGTAGCACCCCTGTTATCAATTACCTGCAATATAAACCGGTATGTACCTAAACTGATATTTGTGAGAAAGGTAACAGGTGTATTTGGGCTAACAATAGTACTTTGGTTAGGTCCTGATAGCTGCGTCCATAAACACGTAGTGATGGAACCATTTGTATCGAATGCGACGCCATTGAGGGCAGCTTTATTACATCCCAGTGGTATCATGGCATCGGCGCCTGCATTGACGAAAGGAAGTTTATTAGGTTGTGGAAGAATAGGGGAAAGGGGCAATTCCTGGTTGTCTTTTCTGCAGGACAAAAAAATGAGGACTATGAAAAATAAAACAGCCATTCCTGGTTTTAAATGTGATTTCATATTTTCTTAGTTAATAAATAAAATTACGTTCAAGTCAAGGCTGAAATTTCTTGTTTCGTCGGGCAATGATGATCAGATGACAGACAACTTTGTTTATAAAGTAATCACCAATTGCCGTCGACAAAATTCATTTGGGCAGGAAGTAAAACAATGATGGAAGTCCCATCGCTAAAACGGCAGGCAGGAGTTGCGTTCTCATGATTCTAATTTTTAAATTGAAAAGGCTAGTATTATGACAGCTAATGACCAATACTTCGAAGCCAATAAAGATCTCTGGAATTAGCGAACTGCTGTACGTAAAGATTCTGGTGATGTGAAAGTGACAGAGTTTAAGAGAGTTGCTTTAGGGTAAGATCAAATACAATATTTTATATATAAAAGCTCCGGATTTTTCCGGAGCTTTTTGTTTCAACCTTCTGGTTAGCAAAAATTGATCATATTTTTTAAAACTCAAGTTTTCATACATGCTCCGATCCAATCCCATTTACAACCCTTTCATGATCGTACATTTTAAATATATCCATGGTGAATACGCCATAGAATAACATCTTTAATATCTAGTGTCCATAAGTTTCAACCTGTGTATAGGTCACGCCGTTTTCTACAAATGTTGACTGGAATTTTAAAGTAGTCTCCGTTAATTCTAACAATGTGTATACATCATTGCCATCCCAGATCAGTTTGGTTTCATTATCACCAAAGCGCCATGTAACAGACCATGTTTGTGGATCTGATGCATCACATTTAGTAGCTCCTTCATTTGTTACCACCATTCCATTTGTCTGATATGTCTCAAAATTGTCCTTCTCACAAGGGAACATTGTATTCAAATTATTTGTATCGAAAACTCCATTCGCATTCCAATCGTAAGCGGGATCGCTGATAAGGGCAGTGCGTTTCCATGATCCTTTGGTAATGAGTTCTGTTTTTGTTTTAGTGGTATTTGCATTATCATCCTTATCTTTTTTGCAGGAAAAAGCAATTGTGCTTATTATCAAGAGCAGTAAACTTGCCAGTTTTATTTTGAGTTTCATTTTTAATTGGTTAAATGGTAAATAATAACAATTTTGTTGCGTTCTTAAAAAATGGGAAATAATTAATTCTACTGTAAAGAATGAGTTCCTATCCATTCGCCTACACTTTTACCCAATGCCTCACCATCGTCAACTGCTTTGCGGAAATGGTATCCTACATATATTCTCGATAATGAATTTTCCCTTGCTGCTTGTGATAAACTTCCATAGTTTCTTGCATTACCAGGCAGTGAAGAACTTTCAAAAGAAAAATTGAAATCATCTTTATCAAAAAAATGTTTCATCACTTCCGCAGCTGCGCCACCTGCTGCTGCATGTGCAGATGGGTGATCAGCAATCGGTGGCACCGGGAATACCAACACTTGCCAATTGGGATCGCCAACTGTATTTGAATTACCATCGTTATCTCCATTTAGAATTGCTGAATGCGGCCGCCAGAAAAAATGGATCATCTTAGCCTTTAGACAGGCAATGTATGCATCTGCGATACTCATTTGTAGGAGTGCAAACAACCTGGCTGTTTTCCATGCATCTAAATTTTTTTCTGCGATGATAGCTTTTGCTGCTTTATTCCATCCAAAAGCTGAGCTCTCTACCCAAAACCTTGCAATGTTTTCCTGTTCCTGTGTACGTCCGCCTATTCCGGTACAGGTAGCACAACCTAAACTTTTTACTTCGTTGTAATCAGCGGCATACTCATCGCTATTTAAAGGATAAGGAGCAGGAACTTCAAATTGTGTACTGTTTTGAATACCGAATGTTTTCAGATCACCCCAGCCCGGTGAATCATAAAAGCCACTTATTGCAAATGGCGGAGCAGAGCGATACTCTCCCGGTAATGTACCTTGTGTTATTGCGAACTGTGCGCTGGCGCTTCCATCATTTGTGCGATTTTGAATAATTGCTTGTGCCGCTGCAGCACCCAATGCAATTCCTTTTGTTTTTGCTTCTCCATCTGGAATTAAATTCAAACATTGTACAAGTAAGTTATGTATGGAATCCTGTATCACTTGAGGGGTATTATTCGCAGGAGGATTTAGTTTACCAAAGAAATAAGAGATAACATCATGTGCCGCTTTTGCAACAGCTGCATCGGGATCAGCATCTTTATCTCTTGCATTTAATGCATAGGTGCTAAACTTCGGTATGATATTATTCAATGCGTCATGTACCGCAATATTCACCATTGCATAATAATGGCTTTCGCGAAATGGTGGAATTCGTGGTGCAGCTTGCAGTTGCAGTGTTCTTACTACAACATAAGTAGCAGCATCATTCCAGCGCAATAACATTTCAGGGCTTACATTTCCTCTTCCCTCACCATTGTTATCAAACCGGGAGCTTGTTGCAATTTCTTCATTAACTGAATTAGTTGTTTCTTTCTTACAGCCGAAAATAAAAAACGTAATAAGTAACATCAGTAACAATATGTTCCTGTTGTAACCCTTGCAGCTAGATTGATGACTAGTCATAAAATAAAATTTTGATATTAATAAATTGTTTATGACCAAAAATAGTTTTGCATTTCACCGAAAATTTTTTATTTCGGCAAGCAAGGAGAATGAGATAGCAGAAACCGTTAATGAAAACTCATAACCATTAACCGTCGACGAACTGCATTTGCAGAAAAAGAAGCAACACTTGTCTAAAAGTCTTTATTAAAAAGTTATTAGTTATACCGATTAAGTAATTTTAGTTGAGTAACGAGAGTATATGAACTTCTACGATTTTATATTTTCTGATCAACGTAAATACCGGTTTCGCCGCCATCTTCTTTTCTGGATCACCTGGTGTCTCTATTTTGCATTGACGTATTTGGTTCCTTTTTCCTGGGTTCCTGCCTGGGATTTAAACGGTCAAATGCCACAGATTGAAAAGTATGGAATAGTCATTTCCTGTCTCCGGATCCTTATGAATAGTTCCCTGATGACAGTAGTGCACATAGCTCTTGTTTACGGGATAATTTATTATTTTTTACCTCAGTATCTCTCCAAAAACAAAAACCGGATCGGTATAACAGCTTTGTTGATCTTGTTTGTTATCATCATCGCTTGTTTTAATTATTTAAATTTCCTGATGACTTTTGCAATAAGTACGCGGATGGGAGGGTTTACAAAAATGCCAGACATGAATTTTATCATACCAATCTGGATGAGGCAAATCGTATTCAATTATCCAACCATAGTCGGGTTTGCGGTCGCCATCAAACTTTTGAAACGCTGGTACCTGAAACAAAAAGAAACTGAACAATTAGTTCGCGAAAAAATAAATGCGGAACTACAATTATTAAAAGCACAGGTTCATCCTCATTTCCTGTTTAACACACTGAATAATATTTATTCTTTTATATTAAATGGCTCTGATAAAGCACCGGAGATGATCAAAAAACTTTCCAGCCTCCTTCATTATATTTTAAATGACTGCAACCGGCAACGAGTACCATTAGATAAGGAACTTTCCATGATACAGGACTACATAACGTTGGAACAAATTCGCTATGGCGATAGATTGAACCTGAGTTTGCAGATACAAGGATCTGCAAAAGAGAAAATGATTAGTCCGCTCCTGCTGATACCGTTCGTAGAGAATAGTTTTAAACATGGTACCAGTCGTATGCTTACACACCCATGGGTAAGACTCGACATTCAGATCGAAAAAGATTTTCTTGAATTCAGGTTGAGCAATAACAAGCCCGAACATAATAATGAATTGACCGGTAAAAAAGGCATCGGTCTTAATAATGTAAAAAAAAGGTTACAGTTGCTATACCCTGAAACCCATTCATTGAATATTATTGAAACTGAAATGAGCTATGATGTTTTTATGAAAATTACTTTGAATTCACAAGAAGATAAATCAAAAGAGGATTCTGTCCTTCATATAAAAGAGGCTTATGAGTTGGCATAACTTTATTTTTTCTGACCAACCAGGTATACGTATCAGGCGCCATTTGATTTTTTGGATGCTCTGGTGGGTATATTTTGCTGCTACCTATTATTATTATGTGCAAGTAGGTCTGCAGAAGATCGCCTTTGGTAATTTAAGCGGCATTCTTTTCCTGAAAACATTTCTTTTAATAGTTGTTCACATACTTTCTTGTTATGCATTTATTTATTTTTTGCTACCTCGTTATTTGGTAAAGGCAAAATATCTTTCTCTGGCAGTAGGTACTACTTTTTTAATTATTTTCTTGTTGGCGGCCGGTTATTTAATTCACTCACAGGTATTTCCTTATATAGACCTGGTATTTCATTATAATCCTCCGGCAAGTAATAGTACTCTTTGGTGGACAAGCATTAACTCAGTTTTATTAAGTGCACCGAAAATAATTGCTGCAGCTACTGCAATTAAGCTGGTAAAACGCTGGTACATGAAACAAAAAGAAAAGGAAAAAGTTGAAAAAGAAAAATTAATAACCGATCTGCAATTGCTGAAAGCACAAATACGGCCTGGTTTTCTTTTTAGCTCTCTTGATCATATTTATACTTATGCCAAAAGTAAGTCTCCTGAAGCGCAGGAACTCCTGCTAAAATTTTCCGATCTGCTTAGTTATCTTTTATATGAATGTGATGATCCCAAGGTATCCCTCGACAAAGAATTAACCATGATGAAAGAATATATGTTCATGGAAAAAATAAGATTTGGCAAAACGTTGGAAATGGAAATTGTAGTAAAAGGAAATGCAGGAAATAAAAAGATCGCACCTCTCATTTTACTTCCATTTATTGAGAATAGTTTCAGACAATGTGATAGCCATACAGAACAATCATGGATAAATCTTGAATTGAGTATTGAAGACAATATGCTTACAATGAAACTGATGAATGGCGTGGATATTGAAAAAACTCAACAAGAAGTTTTTCCAGGTGAGATCATCAATGTGCAGAAAAGATTGCAGTTGTTGTACGCCCGCAACCATGAACTAAAAATGTATGCTGAACAGGAAATATGCATGACTTTTTTAAAGATCAACCTGAGTGAAAAATTTGACTTGCATTCGACAATGTCATCAATAACTTTCAATAACCACGAATCAAATTCCCTGTATGCCATTAATTAAAAAAATAAAATGTCTTGTTATTGATGATGAACAACCTGCAAGGGAAATTCTTCAAAAACATATTGAAGGAGTTGAATCTCTCGAATTGGCCGGCTCATGCAACAATGCGGTAGAAGCTCTTTCTTTTTTACAATCAAATACTGTTGACCTCCTCTTCCTTGATATACAGATGCCACATATTCTTGGAACCAATTTTATAAGAACATTAAAAAACCCGCCTAAGGTTATTTTTACAACTGCCTACAGAAAATATGCGGTGGAAGGATTTGAATTAGATGCCGTGGACTTTCTTCTTAAACCGATCGGGTTTGACAGGTTTTTAAAAGCCGTGAACAAAATATTTCAACTAAACCTTCAAAGCAATTTACCGGAGTTAGAAAAACCTGAAAACAGTAAAGAGTCAGCACAGCCTTTTTTGTATTTCCGGTCAGATCGTAAAATGGTGAAAGTTTTATTTAATGATATTTTATACATAGAAGGGTTAAGAGACTACATTAAGATCTTTACAACTACAAAAACAATTGTTACCAAACACCTGCTTGCTTCATTGCAAGAGATGCTTCCGGCAGATGCTTTTTTGCGTATTCACCGTTCTTACATTGTCTCGATCAATAAGATCGATTCCTATAAGACTGATATTATTGAGATCGCAAAAAAAGAATTGCCTATCGGCCGCTTGTATAAACATGATGTAAATAAGTTATTGAATACATCTTCATTTCAAGCCGATATAAAAAAGAATTCGAAAGATCTTAATAATTCAAAATAAAAAGTGAAACAATTAAACTGCTTATATATGAAACCGTTTATTCTTTTATTATTCGTAGTCGTTGCGCCAACGAATTGGGCATTGTCGCAAGGCTGTGTTGCCATTCGGAATGTCGGAGGCATTAGCCCTGATCTTCTATTTGAAAATATACAACCAAACGATAAACTGATCTTTAGTGTGACCAACCGGTATTTTGAAGCCTCAACTTCTTTAAAAGCGACTAATTTTTTTTCAGATACATTAGTGACTAATCGCATTTACACCCTGAACATTTCGGTAATAAAATTACTCAGCAAAGGATGGTCATTTGCTTTAAATGTGCCGATTGCGGCAAACTCACGTAATAATGGAGCCGATCATAAAGGTGTGCTGAGCTATCCAAAGTACACCACTCATGCTTTTGGATTAGGAGATCTCCGGTTTGTAGTATATAAGTGGTTCCTTGATCCATCCATAAATAAAAAAGGGAATATCCAGGGTGGCCTGGGATTAAAAATACCTACCGGTGATTTCAGATACCAGGATTATTTTTATAGAAAAGATGACAGCACTGTATTTGCGCCTGTTGACCAGGCCATTCAATTAGGAGACGGTGGTACTGGAATTACAGCGGAGCTCAATGCTTTTTATTCTTTTACGAGGAACATTAATATATATTTCCAGGGATTTTATCTTATTAATCCCAGGGAACAAAATGGAGTTTCTAATCTCAAAGGAAGAAATCCTACACCATTACAAATTAAAAACAACACTACAGTAATGAGTGTTCCGGATCAATATAGTTTACGTGGTGGTGCAAGCTTTGAATTTCAAAAAATTGTTTTGACGGCCGGGCTACGTTATGAGAAAGTACCAGAGAACGATCTGATAGGTGGAACCAAAGGTTTTCGAAGAGCGGCTACAATTGCATCGGTTGAACCTGGGCTAACTTATAAAATGAAAAGTACGTTGGCATTTGTTTATATAGGAATACCATATTACAGAAACATCAAGCAAAACATACAGAATGATATGACACCCGCAGGTTTTGCAGATTGGGTGGCATCTTTTGGGGTACAGTTTAAATTGTGATCCTATTTCTTCGTGTTTAAGACAAAGTATCTTTTAATTCGATTAATGCTTTTTGTCGAAAAATTCTTAAGCTGTACTAAGTTTGCTTTTCATGGCAAACAATAATCAATACTTCGATGCTAATAAATTACTATGGAACCAGCGAACTGCAGTGCATAAAGATTCAGCATTTTATGACCTTAAGGGATTTAGAGCAGGTGCAAATGTTCTTACTCCAATTGAATTGAATGAAATTGGTGATGTGTATGGAAAATCATTACTGCATTTGCAATGTCATTTTGGAATGGATACGATGAGCTTTAGTCGTATGGGTGCAAAGTGTATTGGAATTGATCTAAGTGATGATGCTATTAAGCTTGCAAGAGAAATTAATGAGGAACTTAAGCTTGATGCAAAATTTGTTTGTTGTAATGTGTACGAAACTTCAGAGTACGTAAAAGAACAATTCGATGTTGTTTTTACTTCTTACGGAACAATTGGTTGGTTGCCCGATCTCGACCCATGGGCAAAAGTGATTGTTGAAAGATTAAAACCAGGTGGCTTTTTTTATATGGCCGAGTTTCATCCTGTCGTTTGGATGTTTGACGAGGAGTTTACACATATAAAATATTATTATGATAATCGTGAGTTGATAGTAACAGAGAACGAAGGAACTTATACAGATCGCAATGCCGATATCAAAGGCAAGGAATACAGTTGGAACCACAGTATTAGTGAAGTACTGAATGCGCTGATCAATGCGGGATTAAAAATTGAATTTTTTAATGAGCATATGTACTCGCCATATCTTTGTTTTAGAAATATAATAGAAACAGAAAAAGGCAAATGGCATATTAAAGGAATGGAAGGAAAGATACCAATGGTGTATTCCTTAAGAGCAAAAAAATAAAATAAGAAAAACGGCAACAAAATTTTGTTACCGTTTTTCTTAGAAAGAAGGTCCTTTCTTATGCATACATCCCAAACTATTCCAACTCCAATTGATTTTCATTAATGTATAGTTTTTGATTTGCTTTTTCATTTTGATTAAATGTTTGCGATGAAAAATAATTTTATTGTATCCTTATTACTTTGTATGAGCAGGTAAAAGGAAAAGCAGATGAATCGGCGGGATTGGATTTAATCCAGCCTGATGCTGACCCCTTAATATAGCCACCTACCGGCCCATTCTCAGTAACATTTGCCAGAGGGTTGTTAGTAGGATAAACCGTACCATAGTTTGTGCCGTTTATCACCGCCAAAAGGATGAAAGGATAACTGCCTACCGAATGAGAACTATTGTTAACAATTTTACCTTTGAAATATAGGGGCCAGTTTCCTCCCCGTAGGATAGTAGCATCATGAAATGCATCATATGGTTCCCAATATTGAGCATCAATTCCATCAGAATCAGAAGGCGACCATGAATAATTAATCCCATTTAATGTAAGCCTGATATACTGGCTGGTATCTACAATATTTCCCGGATTCCACGATGAAAAATGGCTGACAGTGCTGATATAATTGCTGCCTTGTTTTTCGGCAATACCATCCTGTTTCCATGCGCCTTTGGTATCATCAAAATACCAAAGAGGAACATAAAGAGGAGCTTTGCCTTGCAATGCTGTAGGCAAGGTAATAATGGCCTTTTTGCCTGCTGCTAATTGCAACTTATTACCGGAGTTACCATCCATCTCCACTATTACAACACCGAATGATTGAAGTGCTCCCTGCGGATTATTAGCGCCGGCTGCTTTCAAATCTCCGGGAGTGTAGGCGCTGAAATTGGGATCTGAAGGATCTAAATAATATGCTGACACGGAAACATTTCCCGTATAAGCATTACCGTTAGATGCAGTAACAAATCCCGGGCTGAAATTAATGGAACCACCTCCGGGAAGAGTAATATCGCCGCCGGATGAGGCAGCAAATGTTCCCAAAACTGTTTTGGGTATCAGTTGAATTTTTACATTGCTGGCAGCGTTGCTACTTGATACAATTTTTTTTGAACCTTCAAAAAATCCACCTTTAGTGACTGTCACCATTACAGTATCTGAGTTGAACTGCACTTTGGTGAGGGTGAATTTGCCGCTTGCATCTGTGGTTGCAGTCGCCGATCCGCCAGTAACGGTTGCGTTGCTGACCGGGGAATTATTCAAATCGCTTATAACGCCCTGAACAGTACCAGAACCATTACCATCCCCTGGATTCGGTTGACTATTTTTATTGCAGGCTGATAAAATAATTATTACTATAATAATTATTACAGCGGTATTTTTTGAATAAAGCTTTTTCATTTTAGGTTGCTTTAAATTTGTTGGAGGTATTTTAGCAAGAAGATAAACTTTTTTTTCAAGAATTTTTGTACCTGTTTCTGTATTGCGTTCTAAAAAATAAATACCCGGCCCGTTACTGGTACATTGAATGTTTGCATCAGTTGATTTTTCATTTTTTCATTTTTAAAAGTGGTTATCTAGTTACTGATAGTTTTATTATTACTGAATATTTCCGCATTCATTCTTAGTAAAAAATTTTGCACATTGCTGCCTATTTCTTTACTAAAAAAATAGAGTATGCTTCGGATTTCTTTGAAACATCACCCAGAATTAGGGGATTGCCATTCTTCCAGTATTTTGCAACGCCACCTTCAAAACCTGCAACGTATACATCAGTTCCTGATACAACGATGGATTTTGCCTCAGCCCATTTTGAACCATCAGTCAGATTAACCGGCATTCCGTTTTTCCAGTATTTAGCAATTGGGTTGCGGCGGTACACAGTATATCCATCACTATAGTTGATGGCATTACCATCCCACTGCGTTCCTGCTACATAAACATCACTTCCTGAAACAGCGATGGAATTTGCTTCTGCACCTGTTGAACCATCGGTCAGATTCACCAGGTTTCCGTTTTTCCAGTATTTGGCAACGCCACTGACATCAGCGCCGTTTACATAAACTATATCACTGCCGGCAACATAAACATCAGTTCCTGAAACAGCGATGGATGTTGTATAGGTATCTTTTGAACCATCAGTCAGTTTTACCAGGTTTCCGTTTTTCCAATATTCAGCAATTACATTTGACCATCCCCCTACAGGCGATAGTTGTTCCTGCTGAGCACCCGATACGTACACATCATTTCCTGAAACTGCTATTGACGTGGCTGTAGCTAATATGTTCAGATTTGGGGGACTATATGCAGGTGTGAGTGCTATTCGGTTTTCGTTTTTCCAATAGGTTGCTTCGGCACGGGGGCCCCAACCCGCCATAAAGACATCATTATTTGAAACTGCGAGGGAGTATAGTTCGTAAGTATCATATAAGTTCATTGAGCCATGATCCGCAGGTATACCGTTTTTCCAGAACACTCCATATGGCAATTGTCCCCTGGTATATGAGAACAATGTCCCAAACCCTACCACATACACATTATTTCCTGAAACAGCAATGGCACTAGCCCTGCCTGAGTTTCTATCATTTGTAATAGAATTATCAAAATGCAATTGCACCGGGCTGCCATTTTTCCAGTATGTAGGATGCTCATCACTTGATGAATAAGGATTAAACACAGGATAAGGATCATTAGCAAAATCAGATGTATATCCCGCCACATAAACATCCACCTCTGCTGGACTTGCATCAGTCTGAGGTAATTCCTTTTGACAGGAACAAAAACACAACACAAAAATGATTATGAAATAGTTTTTTTTCATTTTGTTTTTGGTTTTACTATCGAATATTTATTTATTTAATTACCGAAAGTTTTTTTGTTTCAGAATAACTGCCTGTATTTAACCTCAATAAATAAATGCCTGAAGACATGGCATTTCCATTCCCATCATTGACATTCCATGTTAATTGATGATTGCCTGCCTGCATGTTTTTATTGGCAAGTGTTGTTATTAATCTTCCTGATAAATCAAAAATTTGGATGGATACAT
>Ga0207712_10002028_pt1 | contig 13290 bp, 7 predicted proteins | sample KBSS44metaG_FD_184402 | JGI IMG/M metagenome (GOLD analysis project Ga0207712, IMG submission 184402) | Switchgrass rhizosphere microbial communities from Kellogg Biological Station, Michigan, USA - KBS S4-4 metaG (SPAdes) (version 2) | ecosystem: Host-associated > Plants > Roots > Rhizosphere >... | reverse complement strand
CAAACCGTGCGGATGCGCATGCGGCGCGAGTGAGTCATGGGCCTGCGCGGGCATGCGGACGGCGGACAGAAGCGCGATGAGCTTTTTCATCGGATCACCTGGCCGAATCGGTATGGAGCGGAGCGATCGAGATTCCTGGAGCCTGGCTCCCGTCCCTAGCGGAGTTCTCGACCACCACCTCACTGATCTGAATGACCGGCGTCACGTTAGTGAAGTTCCGGATGTCAGCGTCAATCTCCTGGGCATACGGCCCAAACGACGACTGGTACTCGCCGATCGAGTCACACAACAGGTGACACATGGCGACATATGCGCCGGGCTTTCCATCCCTACCTGCAAGCCCCTTGTCGATAGCGTAGTACTTCAAGGCCGCACCCATCCTGCTCTTAATGAGGGGGAGATGCTTCATGCGGTAATAATCATGGTCGAACCGCGCACCCGGTTTGTTGGGATAGATTACGCTAACCTTGATCATCGTTCCTCCTGCAGATCGTCGTATGGCAGTTACCGTGCAGCGCTTCGCTCAACTCGGCTGCGTCTCGCGTCATCCATTAGTTACGCTGGTGGGACCTGCGCGCGTGAGTGAAGACTGCCAAAGAACTGCAAATCGATGCGAACCCGGGGGCAACGACGCCAGTGCGCCGGGACGGTTCTGCGATTGATCGTCACACGGGCATGCCCGCACCGCAGGCTTCGTGCAGCCCGCTTGCGGCTGCGGCCTCACCGCCAATCACCGCGATTGCCTGCGCCTGCTTTACCGCACGGCGCGTCGGGTGATTGGCAACACTGGTGCGCGCTAATTCGAGCGCACGCCGGCGATCGTTGCCGCTGCCGGCGTAGAACTCTGCGGCATGATCCGCGAAGGCAAGCAGATGTCTCCCCAGGAGCTGATCAAAGCCGGACCGTGCGGCATCGAGCTGTCTCTCGCCTTCTTCGAACCTGCCTTGCGCAATCAGCACATCGGCAAGGCGCCAATTGACCTCCGGATCGCGGCTCGAAAGCGCCGGCAAGAGCAGCGCCTCCGCGTCGCCCATGCGGTCTTGGCTCGCGTAGATCTCCGCCAGGTGCACACGCGCCTTCACATAGCCCGGCAAGTAATCGATCGCGCGACGATACCAGATCGCGGCAAGAGCCGGATCCGGCACAGCCGCGAGTTCTCCCCACAGCATGCCTAGTTGAAAGCAGACCCACGCCAGCGGAAACGGCGAAACGTCATCGTACGAGAACAACGCCCGCCGATAAACAGTGTCCGCCTCGGCGAAGCGTTCGAGGTCGGCAAGCAGGGCGCCGAGAGGTACGAGGTCTTCAAGCCGGCCGCTCGCCTTGGCGAACCCGCGGCGAGCCGCGAGTACCGCATCGAGCTCCACGCCACAGGCCTGATCGATCGCCAACGCCTGGCGCTCGATCGCCTCGCGGGGCGCGCCTGTCCGCGCGGCGCGCGCCAGGTAGCCGCGGGCATCGTCGAAGCGATGCGCTGCCGATGCGACCTCGGCTTGAACAAGGGGCGCACGAGACGAGTCGTCCGCGCGCGCGAATTTCGAGGCGAGCAAATCCAGACGGTCGAGCACGTCCAGATCGCCCAAAAATTGCGATGCCAGACGCTCGCTATCAACAATCTCTTCCGCTACTCCCGGCAGCCGCGGGTCTTGCGCGAAACGAGCCCATGCCCCACGGCAAGCGCTCTCCAGGTTGATTGCGGCGATCTCCCCGTCGGTCGCGGCTGGACCGGGGTGCTCAACCTCCGCGACTGAGGTCATTTCGCCACTCCGAAACGCGGCTTCAGACTTTCGAGGCCAGTCTTGAACAGTGTCGACACCCTGACCTTCATGGCCCTGTCGGTCGCGTTGGCTGCCAGGAATTGCGCGCGCCAATCGACGACGGAGCCGCTGCCCTTCGGCTTCACCTCGAGTGTGCTGGTGTAATGGGAGACGGCCATTCCGGCGATGTTCGAGTAGCGGAGAAACCGCTTCGCCTCGTCGACCGCCTCAAGCCGTTCGACAATTTGCTGGCCGTCGAGCGTCAGGATGGTGCGGAGCTGACCGATGCCTGCGCCGGTCAAGCTAACTCTTGCGTTCAGAGGATGCCAGGCGCCGCCGAACTGTCCGATCAGCGACCACACGTCGTCGGGCGTCGCCGCGAGCTCAACGGATTCGCTGACGGTCTGCAGTTCCGTGTTCGGCGTCGCGAAGTACGGGAAAACGTTCATGCCAGGCTTCGTCGCCCCGGTCGCACCGCCCAGAAGGAACTCGCGATCGTTATTGACGAGCCAGGTAAGCAGGATGTCGATCGAATTCGCGTCGACCGTGCGTCCTCCTCCCGTCTGGTAAGGGCGGCCGGAGAGCGTGCTCTTCTCTATCTCGAGGTGGCTTTTGTCGTTGATCGGCTTGGCCACGTCGAACAGCAGAAAATCGTCGAGCAAGACATTCGCGGTGGCGGCAATCGCTTCTGGCATCCAATCGGCCTTGCCGTCGAGCATGTCCCAGGTGGCGATGCTGTCCTTCAGACGTTGCAGGAACAGGGGCTGGAGCACCTTCGAGATGGCGAACGGCGTCTGCTGATTCCACAGGTCGCGCAAATCGGTGATCTCCGACATCGCCGGATTGTTGAGGCGCATGTTTGTCTGCTCGGGGCGTCCGATCCAGTCGATGCGGGAGATTGCAGGACCGAGGAGGCCCCGCTTCTGCGGGGGAACCGTCTCGGCGATGGCGCCGAACAACGAGCCTTTTGCGGGATCAAGCACGCGACGCGTATCGCACTCGACAACAATGCAGAGCACATTGGTGTGCTGCAGCAGATTTGGAAGCTTCTTGAGTATGGCGATGTCCCAGGCGAGGTAGAAAGGGTCGGAGCGCAGCCCTGCGAACACGCGAACATCACCCTCCGGCGTCGACGTCCCGTTCTCTTCGTTCACAGTGAGCGACAGCTCGCGACCATCAGGCAGTTTGCAAACGCCGCGCTGAATCGCTTTCCCAGCAGCGTCGTGCTTGAGGGTCTCGAAGCGAAAGCTGAAGCGGATCTCGTCGTCTGCTGGCTGAAACTTCGCGTTGTTACCAACGCCCGCAACGGTCATATGGCGAACGGCGATCGCGTAGTCGATGATATTCGAGAACATCGCATCTTCGCCGGCTGAAGGAAAAACATCCATGGCCAGGACGGTGCGTGCCGGGTTTTCCGGACTGGTGAACGCGAAGAGATCGGTGATGTCGGCCGCAGGGTCGCCGATCGACCGTGGACCGTCAACGTGATCGGACATCGTCAGCCTCCTTCATCGGCCCAGGTTTGAGATCCATCGCAGCGCGCGCAGTCCCGGCATGAAGGCGTATTCGCCACCACGGACGGCAACGAAGCTTGGCAACCCGTGCAGGCGCCGTCGAACCGGAACTCGTGGGATGGTGAAGACGCCGTCGCCCTCGTTGTTGCCGATCAGCGGATCCTGCTCGGTTCCGTGGCTGATGAAGTTGCCGTCGGTCACCCACTGCGACTGAATGAACTCGAACTGCCGATGCAGATGCGCGCCGATCAACAGGAAGACGCCACCGCGCTCGGCGCCGTCATCCTCGAGCACGCCCTCCGGCAAGGGTGGCCCGTAGTTGGTGCCGCGGCGCAGGAAATGGTGAAGATTGACGGCGACAACGTCGTCTTTCAGGGCATCGCGCGGATTGACACGACGAATGTGCGCGCTGAACGGGCACTTCAATCCCTTCATGTCGTCCGCGTAGCCGAAATCGTTGTTGCGATTACCGTCCGCGCCCAGCGCGGGATCGTCGCGGTCCGGCGCCAGCACCAGGGGCGCGCCGCTGCGCCATCGGCCCACCATTTTTGCAGCAATCAGCTCCTCTTCCTCCGGCGACGAGGCCTGGTCCCGCAGGTATCGACGAAACGCGGCAACATCCATGTGGAATTTGCGGATCGCGACGAAAGTGCCGTTGCGGCGCAGCTCCACCGGAATCGGGACATCGGCGGTTTCCCCGCGCTCATCCGGATAACCCATGACGAACTCGCCGGCCTTGATCGATGCTTCCGTGCCGGCTCCCGCTGGACTGCTTCCTTCGACGTGAGGATTGTGCAGCCCATCCTTGAAGCCGAACGGATTACGTCCATCCGGCAGTTCACCGAACTGCATGCGGTACACGACCGAGATCTGCTGTAGGTCGGCATGGCTCTTACGCGCGAGGTCCAGGACCTTCTGCAGGTCTCGTTCGCTTTTGGCGTATATCGCCAAGGCGACGTGCGCCTCCGCCGTGCCGAACGGATGTTCCCAATTGGCCGGCGCGTTGGCACCGAAATCATGCAGGGTCTCGGCGCGCGCCGCCATGCCCTGTCGGAACTCGATCGGAAAACTGTCAAGGGAGGCCTGTGGCACGCCCAACGCCTTCAGCCCCTCGAAAGTGAAGGAAATTCCCAGCCAGCCGGGTAATGATGGCACCCACCATTCGTCGGCCGGCGCAACGTGAGGAAGCATGCGGCGCAGCATCTCCCGCCCTTGCGCGGCATCGCCGATGCGGAGAATGACGTACTCTCCGCAGTATGGGCTTGGGCGCGGGCGCAGCACAGTTGCCTGTATGTCGCTTGTTTCGAGCGCCGGCGAGTGCGTCGAAACCGTGTCGCCGACAGGTTTCTCGATGGAAAACATGCGAGCATCCTTATCTTGGGGGCCGGGTCCATTCCGGACCGGCCCCCCAACAATCGCTGAGCGTCGGTTATCCAATCTTGTCGAGGAATTCTTCAGCCGCCTTGCCGATGCGCTTCAGCCGTCGAATGTCCCGCACCGTCAGATCCGGATGGGCGACGTACCAGTTTTCTGCCGGGATCTGGTACTTAGCGATCCAGTCTTTCACCGACGGGTCGCGAAACCCCGGAAACTCCTCGAGTTCGGAGAACAGCATATCCAGCTCGTCGGGAATCTTCGTTGCAAACTCGTCGAGATAGGTGTCCCACGAATCGCCATCGTAGGCGGTGGCGAAGAGCAGTTTCGTGTCATTGTCCAGGAACACAAAACGCTGATCGTGGACGGTGGCTACCTTCTCCGTGCCGAAGTTGGCTCCCATCACCTGCAGCAGGGCGCGAAGTCGCTTCGCTCCGCCCGGCACGAACTTAAAGATCAGGGTCAGCTCCGAGACCTTACCCTGACGAAGGCCGACCCGGCCGGCGCTCTCATTAGATCGCAATCCCTTTGCTAACTTCTCCCTGAGCGCTGGGATCGAGTTCTCCAGCGCGGTTTTCCCCACCGGCGAGTCGGCGTAAAGCTGCCGGAGCTCCTGAATCTTCTGGTCGACGGTCTGGTCCTGTTGCGGTCTGCTCAGTGTTTGCGTTGCCATATCAGTTCTCCTTTTCATGTGTTTGGTTTGGTGTTGCGGTTCGCTCAACCAATCTTGTCGAGGAATTCTTCAGCGGCCTTGCCAACGCGCTTCACGCGGTGGACGTCCCGTACCGTCAGATCCGGATGGGCGACGTACCAGCCTTCGGCAGGGATCTGATGATTGGCGATAAAGTCTTTCACCTTCGCGTTGTGGATTCCCGGCCAGCCTTCAAAGCACGAAAAGAGGACGTCCATTTCGTTGGGAATCTTCGCCACGAAGTCTTCGATGTAGATATCCCAGTCGCCGTCGTAGGCCGTGGCGAAGAGCAGCTTGGTGTCGTTGTCCAGAAACACGAAACGCATGTCGTGGACGGTACCAACCCGGTCCGTATCGTCGAAGTTTCCGTTCCGCAACTGTAGCAAGGCGCGCAGTCGCGCGGCGCCACCTGGTGCGAACGGAGCGATCACGGTCAACTCCGAGACCGTGCCCTGACGCACGCCGGTCCGGCCTGCGCTTTCCATCCGTGATCGCGGCTGCGCCGCCGTCGATGCCAGGTCCTTGAGCGTGTTCTCCAGCGCCGTTTTGGCAAACTCCGGCGCGTCGGCGTAAAGCTGCCGCAGCTGCTGGATCTTGTCTTCGACGGTCTGTTTTTGTTTCGGCGTCGTCAATGTTTGAGTTGCCATGGCTGTATTCTCCTTTCGATGCTGTTCGACCCGCGCGTTCCGGAAATACTGTTGGCCTAACCGGCTGATCAGCGCACGCGGCTACGGTGTGCGTTGCCATCGTGGGATTTCTTGTCCGCGATGGGCTTCTAATTGCCCCGCATGCGTTCCGGACGCCAGTGAAGCCCGGCAAATCGCGCCAAATTGCTGCAAGTGAGAAAGCGAGTCGGCTGACATTTCTTCGCCGATCGGATACGATTTCTGTTGGCCGGAAGGAGGCCGCGCCATGGCGCACGTCAAGCTGGGCTAGTCGGGCTCAATTTCGAGTCCAAATGCCGGAGGCTCTCAAATGGTGCTGCATTCGCCGAACGTTGCGTACGCGGACAGCGAATCTCAGGCCTTGTGGGAGGACGGCGAACGCACCTTTCGCCGTGGCTGGCGACTGGACGATGAAGGCAAGCGGCGCGCCGTGCTGCTCGTTGTTCCTGCCGTCGACCACCCGACCCGCGCAAGCCTCGATCGCCTCACGCACGAATATGAGCTAAAGGACGAGCTCGATAGGGCGTGGGCGGTGCGCCCGCTGGACCTCGTACGCGACGTCGGCCGAACCATGCTGGTGCTCGAAGATGAGGGCGGTGAGCCGATCGACCGGCTGCTCGGCGTTCCGATGGAGGTGGAACACTTCCTGCGCCTCGCCATCGCTATTTCCTTTGCTCTTGGCAGAGTTCACCAGCGTGGGCTCGTCCATAAGGACATCAAGCCGGCCAACATCCTGCTCAACGACGCAACCGGCGAGGTGCGGTTGACCGGGTTCGGCATCGCCTCGCGCTTCGCGCGCGAGCGCCAGGCGCCTCAGCCTCCCGAAATGATCGCCGGGACGCTGGCCTACATGGCCCCCGAGCAGACTGGACGGATGAATCGGTCCGTCGATTCCCGCAGCGACCTCTACGCGCTCGGCGTCACTTTCTACCGAATGCTCACCGGTGTCTTGCCGTTCACGGCCGCGGAGCCGGTGGAATGGGTGCATAGTCATCTCGCCAGACGGCCAGAGCCGCCTGCGGAGCGGTCGAAGGAAGTTCCCGGCGTCATCTCGGCGATCGTGATGAAGTTGCTCGCGAAGAGGGCTGAAGACCGCTATCAGACGACGGGCGGCCTGGAAAACGACCTCCGCAGCTGTCAAGCCCAATGGAACGCACAGGGCCGGATTGAGGAGTTTCCACTCGGCGAACGCGACATACCTGACCGGCTGCTGATTCCCGAAAAACTCTACGGGCGGCGGCGTGATGTTGACACCTTGCTCGCCTCCTTCGATCGCGTCGCCAACGGTGGTCCACCAGAATTGGTGCTGGTCTCGGGCTACTCCGGTGCGGGCAAGTCATCGGTCGTCAATGAGCTCCAGCCGATGCTGGTACCGCCCCGCGGCCTGTTTGCCTCGGGCAAATTCGACCAGCTCAAACGCGACATTCCCTACGCAACACTGGCGCAGGCCTTTCAGAGCCTGATCCGGCCGCTGCTCGGCAAAAGTGATGCCGACCTCGCGCCATGGCGTGTCACTTTGCGGGAGACGCTGGGGTCCAACGCAGGGCTGATGGTGGATCTTGTTCCTGAACTGAAGCACCTCATTGGAGAGCCGTCGCCAGTTGTTGAGCTTCCGCCGCAAGACGCACCACGGCGCTTCCAGGCCGTGTTTCGGCAGTTCCTGGGGGTGTTCGCCCGGACTGAACATCCCCTGGCGCTCTTCCTCGATGACTTGCAATGGCTCGACGCCGCGACGCTCGACCTTCTGGAAGACCTGCTGAGCCGGTCCGATCTCCGCAATCTGCTGCTCATCGGCGCCTTCCGCGACAACGAAGTGAATGCGGGGCATCCACTCATGTGCAAGCTGGAGGCGATGCGCGCGACTGGAAGGGTCCGGGATATCAAGCTGGCGCCGTTGACGACCAATGACATCGGAAATCTTGTTGCAGATACACTTCGCTGCGACGCAGAGCAGGTTGATCCGCTCGCAGCCTTGGTGCATGCGAAGACGGACGGCAATCCGTTCTTCGTGATCCAGTTTCTTCACGTGCTCGTCGATGAAGGTCTCCTGGCCTTCGATCAAGAGCGGGGGCGATGGTCCTGGGAAATGACCGGCATCCACGCCAAGAGATACACAGACAACGTGGTGGAGCTCCTGGCTGGAAAGTTGACGCGGTTGCCCATCCGCACACAGGAAGCGTTGCGACAACTGGCTTGCCTCGGCCATGTCACAGACGTCGCGATCCTCTCGCTCGTTCTTGAAATGCCCGAGGATCAGGTGCACGCCGCTCTGGTGGAAGCTCTGCACCAGCAATTGATCGACCGTGTCGCACGCTCTTACAAGTTCGCTCACGATCGGGTGCAGGAGGCGGCCTACGCACTGAATCCGGAAACGTCGCGCGCTGAGGCGCATTTGAAAATCGGCCGGCTGCTCGTGGAGCACACGCCACTGCAAAGGCGCGACGAGGCGATCTTCGAAATCGTCAACCAGCTAAACCGCGGCGCGTCGCTGATCACGTCGCCGGACGAACGCGTGCAATTCGCAGAACTGAACCTGATCGCTGGCAAGCGCGCCAAGGCTTCATCGGCCTACAGTTCCGCCCTGACCTATCTCACGGCCGGCACGGCGCTGCTGCCGGAAGACGCGTGGGAACACCGGCAGGAGTTGATTTTTGAGCTGGAGTTGCACTCCGCCGACTGCGACATCTGTTCGGGCGCACTGCAGGCCGCCGAGAGGCGTCTGGCGGCGCTCGCAACGCGTGCTTCCGGCACGGTGCAGCGATGCGCCGTCGCACGCCGTCGCGTGGATCTGTTCACAATGCTCGGAGATGGCGATCGCGCGGTCGCCGTCGGCCTGGAGTGCTTGCGGCATGTGGGGATTGATTGGCCGGCGCACCCTACCGAGGCGGAAGCACTCGCCGAGTATGAGCGGATTTGGTCCACGCTCGGAAGCCGCTCTATCGAGGATATTGCCGAGCTGCCGATGATGGACGACGATCCGGAGTCGCTCGCAACGCTCGACCTACTCGCCGTCCTGACGCTACCCTCCCAATACGACGACGAGAATCTGCACACCCTCAATCTCAGCAAAGCGGTCAATCTATGCCTGGAGCGCGGGAACAGCGCAGCTGCACCGGTGAGCTATGCCTCGATGGCAGTGATTGCCGGCGCCCGCTTCGGCCATCACGAGGAAGGCTACCGGCTTGGAAAGATGGCCTGCAATCTGATCGAGCGACATGGGCTGACGCACTTCGGAGGAGGACGGACCTATTTCAACCTAGCGGTTTTGATCCCTTGGACGCGACCGCTTAGGGACGCTATCGATCCAGCGCGGCGCGCCTTCAGGTTGGCGAGAGATCAAGGCCAACCGAACTTCGCAGTGCGCGCTTGCCGCACTGTGACCTCCATTCTTCTTGCCTCGGGCCACCCACTCGATCAACTGGAGCGGGAGGCCGAGCAGGGACTAGAGTTCATCCGCCCGTTCGGATCCTTTCTCGACCGGATGTCCGCGCCGCTCGCTCTCATCCGAACTCTGCGCGGAAAGACCGCAAAGTTCGGCTCACTCGACGATGGGGAGTTCACAGAGCGCTCGTTCGAGCAGCGCATAACAAATAAGCCGACTCATGCCTTCTTGGAAGGCCACTACTGGGTCCGAAAGCTCCAGGCGCGTTTCTTCGCTGGTGATTTTGAATCGGCCGTCCACGCGGCACAAAAAGCCGAGAGATGGTACGAGGCCTCCGCCGCGCTGGTGTTATACCTGACCGAGATGGTGGACTTTCACTTCTATGCCGCGGTGTCGCGCGCGGCCCAGTGCGAGCCCTCGGGTCCCGATAAATACGCCAAGCATCGAGATGCACTTCAACGTCACGAGCAACAGCTTCGGGGTTGGGCGGCGAACTGTCCGCAGAATTACGAAAGCCGTGCCGCGTTGGTCGGCGCCGAGATTGCTCGTATCGAGGGGCGCCCGCTCGACGCCATGGACCTTTACGAGCGCGCCATCGCGTCGGCACGCGCAAACGGCTTTGTCCACGACGAGGCGATCGCCTACGAGCTGTCTGCGCGCTTCTACGCGACGCGCGGTTTCGAGGAGGTCGCGCATCTCTATGTGGGAAACGCACGGCGGGCCTATTTTCGATGGGGAGCCGACGGAAAGGTGCTGCAGCTCGGTCGGCTCCATCCGCAGCTGAGGCAGGACGAGCGCGCGGTGGATCCGACGGGGACGATCGAAGCACCGGTCGAACAGTTCGATTTCGCGACGGTAATCGAGGTTTCGCAAGCACTATCCGGTGAGATGATTGTGGAAAAGCTTGTCGACAGGTTTATGCGAGCGGCGATCGAGCACGCCGGCGCGGATCGCGCCCTCTTGATTGCCGTGCGAGGTGAGGAGCTGCGAACTTCCGCAGAAGCATCCGTCGGCGGAAATGAGGTAGCTGTGCAAGTGTGGCAACATCCCGCGCGCGATGCAGTCGCACTGCCTGATTCACTGATTCTTTACTCAATACGTACGCGGGATGCCGTGATTCTCGACGACGCAATGTCTCATAATCAGTTTTCTGACGATCTTTACCTCGTGAAATATCACGTCCGTTCCGTTCTTTGTTTACCATTGATCAATCAGGGAAAGCTCATCGGCATACTCTATCTTGAGAATAATCTGGTACCGAACGTTTTTACGCGTGACCGCGTCAGCCTGTTGAAGATGCTCGCGTCGCAAGCGGCGATCTCGCTCGAGAATACGGGGCTATATCGCGATCTCGCAGATCGGGAAGCGAAGATCAGGCGTTTGGTCGACGCCAACATCATCGGCATCTTCGTTGCCGACCTAGAGGGCCGGATCGTCGAGGCCAATGATGCGTTTCTCCGGATCCTGGGATACGACCGGGTGGACCTCGTTGGGGGACGTGTGCGCTGGACCGACCTCAGTCCGCCGGAATGGCGCGAGCGCGACATGCGCACCCAGGCGGAGCTAAACTCGACCGGAATCGTTCAGCCATTCGAGAAGGAGTATTTGCGGAAAGACGGCAGTCGCGTTCCCGTGCTGATCGGCGCGGCGTTGTTCAAAATGGGCGGCAATGAGGGCGTCGCGTTCGTGCTCGACCTGACAGAGCGCAAGCGCGCAGAGAACGCAATGCGCGAGAGCGAAGAGAGGTTCCGCGACTACGCCGAAACCGCGTCCGACTGGCTTTGGGAGATGGGGCCAGACCACAAATTGACGATGCTAAGCCCGAATGCATTCGGCTCCAGCCCTTCGGCTCGACTGGGCACCGCAGCTTGGGAGCGCGCTCTCGACCTTGAAACTGAACCGGCGAAGTGGCGGGCGATCCGGGCCACCATGGATTCGCACGAGCCGTTCCGTGACTTCGTCTATCTCGCCGCTGGCTACGACGGTTCCCCGATGTATGTGAGGGCCAGTGGCAAGCCCGTATTTGACACCGACGGCAAATTCCTCGGCTATCGCGGCACCGGTACGGACGCGACAGCGATCATTCGCGCGCAGAAGGCGTTGCTTGAAAGTGAGCAACGTTTGCGCTCGGCCATTGACGGAATACCGGGTCTCGTTGGAGTTTTGGCCCCGAACGGTGAAATCGAGGCCGTCAATCGACAAATTGTCGAGTATTGCGGGCAGCCACTGGAGGAGTTGAGGAACTCGGGAACAAACGGAATCGTGCATCCTGAAGACCTTCCCCACGTTGCCGAGGTCTTCATGCAATCGATCGCTTCCGGGAATCCCTACCGGATCGAACAGCGCCTGCGGCGCTTCGACGGCGAGTATCGCTGGTTTGATAACCGCGGCATTCCCGTTCGCGACGAGTCCGGGCGTATTGTCCGATGGTATGTTTTGTTGACGGACATTGAGGATCGCACCGAGGCGCTGGCGCGATTGCAGCAGATGCAGTCAGATTTCGCCCGCATGAACCGCGTGAGCATGATGGGAGAGTTGGCGGCCTCGCTCTCTCACGAGATCGCGCAACCGATCGCCAGCGCACGCAACAACGCTCGGGCGGCCCAGAATTTCCTGGGAATGCAGCCGCCGGACCTGGGCGAGGTAAGGGAAGCGCTTTCCTGTGTCGTTGCGGACGCAGATCGATCCGGAGCGATCATCGATCGCATCCGGGAGCAAATCAAGAAGGCCCCGCCGCGAAAAGAGTGTTTTGATCTCAAAGCGGCAATCGACGAAGTGATCGTATTGGCGCGAAGCGCGACCCTCAGGAATGGCGTTTCGGTCCAGATCCGGCTTGCGGAGGGATTACTTCCGGTTCTGGGGGATCGCGTTCAGTTGCAACAGGTCTTGCTGAATCTGATCCTGAATGCGGCTGAAGCAATGAGTTCGATAGAGGAGGGGATGAGAGAGCTGTTGATCAGCACTGAGCAGGACCAGGCAGGCGTCCTGGTTGCCGTGCACGATTCCGGGCCGGGCATCGATCCGGCGCATCTCGATCGGGTCTTTGACGCCTTCTACACCACCAAGTCCAGCGGAACGGGGATGGGGCTATCGATCTGCCGGTCAATCATCCACGCTCATGGCGGCGAGTTGTGGGCGGAAGCGAACGCTCCGCGCGGCGCCGTATTTCAGTTTACTTTACCCGGTGCCGGCGCACAGCACGTCAGCGGTTCCAAAGCGTTCGACGCTCCGTAGCGAGAGGACACCGATGATCGGACGTGATCCAAGAGGCGCCGAGACGTGGCTCTTGAGCCTGCCGCCGACACGTCGGCAGACGCGATGGGTGATCGCCATCGCCGTATGTCAAAGCGCGGCGCTCGCGCTCCTCGCCCCGTTCGCAAGTATTCCGCTTGCGCAGATCAATGGATTCGTTCCCACGGTCGGAGGCATCATATTCGTAACCGACCTGGTCACCGCGGTGTTGCTGTTCTCGCAGTTCGCGACCCACCGCCGGCGCGCCCTCCTCGTCCTCGCCTGCGGCTATCTCCTCTCGGCGCTGATGGTTATGGCGTACACGGTCACGTTTCCGGGTGCATTTTCTCCGACCGGGTTGCTTGGTGCCGGCCTTCAGACCACGGCGTGGCTCTATTGGTCTTGGCACTTGCCTTTCGCCTTGGTGCTGCTGGGCTACGGATTGATAAAGGACGAAAAATCCGAGTCGGGCCCGGCTCAAGCGTCATCGCTCGCCGTGATTGTCCGAAGCGTCGCGCTCGTTGTTGTGCTCGCCGGCGGGCTGATCCTTCTCACGACCGCCGGCCACGACTACCTGCCGGTGTTGTTCGCGGGGACGATTAGCAGGGTCAGGCCGTTGCCGACGCAGGGGATAGCGCCGATCACGATGCTGGTGTGCGTGAGTGCGCTCGCGGCC
>Ga0207712_10002025_pt1 | contig 13300 bp, 13 predicted proteins | sample KBSS44metaG_FD_184402 | JGI IMG/M metagenome (GOLD analysis project Ga0207712, IMG submission 184402) | Switchgrass rhizosphere microbial communities from Kellogg Biological Station, Michigan, USA - KBS S4-4 metaG (SPAdes) (version 2) | ecosystem: Host-associated > Plants > Roots > Rhizosphere... | reverse complement strand
GCAGCTGATTCTCGCCGAGGAGAGCGGGATCACCGCGGTCGCCGATCCCCTGGGCGGCAGCTGGTACGTCGAGAAGCTGACCCGCGAGCTCGAGGAGAAAGCCTGGGCTCTGATCCAGGAAGTCGAAGAACATGGCGGGATGACCAAAGCGGTCGCCGAAGGGCTGCCCAAGCACCGGATCGAGGAAGCCGCCGCGGCACGCGCGGCCAAAGTCGACACCGGCGAGACGGTGATCGTCGGGGTCAACCGGTATCGCCTTGCGGAAGAGGAGGAGCATGACATCCTCGAGGTCGACAACGCCAGGGTGCGCGCCGGCCAGATCGCGCGCATCGAGAAGGTCCGCGCGGGCCGAGACGACGCGAAGGCGCGAGCGGCGCTCGATGCGCTGGAGGCCGGCGCTCGGGGTGACGGGAATTTGCTCGCGCTGAGCGTCGAAGCGGCACGGGTTCGCTGCACTCTTGGCGAGATTTCGGATGCGCTGGAGCGGGCGTTCGGCCGCTACGGCACGGTGCCCGAGCCGGTGCGCGGGATTTACGGCAAGGCGCGCAACGACGGGCGGTGGAAACAGGCCGAAGAAGGCACGCGGTTGGTCGCCGAGCGGCTTGGCCGCAAGCCCAGGATCATGGTCGCGAAGATGGGCCAGGACGGGCACGACCGCGGCGCGAACCTCGTCTCCTCCGCCTTCACCGATCTCGGCTTCGAAGTGATTCCTGGACCTCTGTTCCAGACCCCGCGCGAAACCGCGCAAATGGCGGTCGAGCATGACGTCGACGTGGTCGGCGCGAGCTCGCTCGCCGCGGGCCATCGTACGCTCATCCCGGAGATGATCGAGGCGCTGAAAGACATGGGCCGCGCCGACATCAAGGTGGTGGCGGGCGGGGTCATCCCGCCACAGGATTATGCGATGCTCCGCGCCGCGGGTTGCCAAGCGATCTTCGGCCCCGGCACCAACCTCGCCGACGCCGCCGACGAGGTGCTGCGCCTGCTCGGCCACAACCGCCCGCCGCTGGATGAGGCGGCGGAGTGATCAAAAACCTGCCGCTAAAGATCGCAACCCTCGGGTTTGCATGTACAACATTCGGACTTGTACCTCTGATATTTGCCGCACGTTTCTCGTGGTCGATGGCGGATTTCGATTGCGTCGGGACTTACTGGGAATGCCATCGCGGCGTGGCGCAAAGGTTGTCGGTGCTCCTTGGCGTTCCACTGTTCGGATGGGCGACCTACTTGTGGCTGCTTATCCGGGCGTGGAAGAAGGCTTGATGTTCAAGAAGATCCTGATCGCCAATCGCGGGGAGATTGCGTGCCGGGTGATCCGCACTGCTCGGCGCATGGGGATCAAGACCGTCGCGGTCTATTCCGACGCCGACGCCCGCGCGCCGCATGTGAAAATGGCCGATGAAAGCGTGCGGCTTGGCCCGCCGCCCGCATCGGAGAGCTACCTCAAGGCCGAGCTGATCATCGACGCCTGCAAGGCGACGGGGGCCGAGGCGGTGCACCCGGGCTATGGCTTCCTGTCCGAGCGCGAGAGTTTCGCCAAGGTGCTCGAGAAAGCGAAGATCGCCTTCATCGGGCCGCCGCCCAAGGCCATCGCCGCGATGGGCGACAAGATCGAATCCAAGAAGCTTGCGCAAAGAGCGGGCGTCAACGTCGTCCCCGGCTATCTCGGCGACATCGCGACCACTGCGGAGGCGGTGAAGATCGCCAAGGACATCGGCTTTCCGGTGATGATGAAGGCCTCGGCCGGCGGTGGCGGCAAGGGCATGCGCCTCGCCTATTCTGAAAAGGACGTGCGCGAGGGCTTCGAAGCCACGAAGCGCGAGGGTCTCAATAGCTTCGGCGACGACCGGGTGTTCATCGAGAAATTCATCGAGCAGCCGCGGCACATCGAGATCCAGCTGCTCGGCGACAAGCACGGCAATGTCCTCTACCTCGGCGAGCGCGAATGCTCGATCCAGCGCCGCCACCAGAAGGTGGTCGAGGAAGCGCCGTCGCCGTTCGTCACGACGGAGATGCGCAAGGCGATGGGCGAGCAGGCGGTCGCGCTGGCCAAGGCGGTGGGATATTACAGCGCCGGCACGGTCGAGCTGATCGTCTCGGGCGCGGACCCGACCGGAAAGAGCTTCTACTTCCTGGAGATGAACACCCGGCTGCAGGTCGAGCATCCGGTGACCGAGGAAGTGACCGGGCTGGACCTCGTCGAGCAGATGATCCGCGTGGCGGCGGGCGAGAAGCTCGCGTTCACGCAGGACGATGTGAAGCTCGACGGCTGGGCGGTCGAAACGCGAGTCTATGCCGAAGACCCCTATCGGCACTTCCTGCCCAGCACGGGGCGGTTGGTGCGCTATTGGCCGCCGAAGCAGAGCGAGACTGTCATTGCGAGGAGCTTAGCGACGAAGCAATCCAGCGGCGCCAAGTCTGGATTGCTTCGCTCCGCTCGCAATGACGAGGTGCGCGTCCGCGTCGACGATGGCGTCGCCGACGGCGGTGAGGTTAGCATCTTCTACGACCCGATGATCGCCAAGCTGGTCACCTGGGCGCCGACGCGCGAGGCGGCGATCGGCGCGCAGGTGGCTGCGCTCGACCAGTTCGTGATCGACGGCATCAGCGACAATGTCGATTTCCTTTCCGCGCTGATGCAGCACCCGCGCTTCCACTCGGGCGACATCACCACGGGCTTCATTGCCGAGGAATATCCGGAAGGCTTCTCGGGCGCGCCGGCGGGCGAGCAGCTAATTAGCGACCTCGCGGTAATTGCGGGCATGGTCGCGGTCATCACCGATGAACGCGCGGCGGAGATCGATGGCCAGCTCGGCCCGCCGATCGAAGTTCCGTGCGAGCGCGTGGTGAAAATTTCGGGCGAGCAGCATTTGGTACGAATCAAGCCCTACACCGGCGGCACGCTGGCCGTTCTCGATGGGGGAGACATTGTCGACATTATCGGCCGCTGGGCGCCCGGACAGCGCCTGCTGACCGTAGTCGTGGATGGCCGTCGGCGCATCGTCCAGGTGCGCCGCGTCGGCCGGGGCTGGGAGCTGCAGACGCGGGGCGCGAGCCACAAGGTGCAGGTGCTCGCGCCGCACGTCGCCAACCTCGCGAAACACATGATCGACAAGCCGCCGCCCGACCTGTCGCGGCTGCTGCTGGCGCCGATGCCAGGTCTCCTCACCAAGCTCGACGTCGCGGTGGGCGACAAGGTCGAGCCCGGCCAGCCGGTCGCGGTGATGGAAGCGATGAAGATGGAGAATATTCTCCGAGCGCCCAAGGCGGCGAGGGTCAAGGCGACTCCCGCCAAGGCGGGCGACAGCCTCGCGGTCGATCAAATCATCGTGGAGTTTGAGTGAGCGCGGATGATGAACCAGGCGGAGCTTCGCCAGCGGCTGATACCCATTCTCAACGCTGAAGAGTCCGAAGACTGGGACGTGGTCGAGCGCCTAAGCGACGAGCTCAATCGCGAGCTTCTCGACGCGCGTTTCAATGTCCCTGAAATCGTTGATCACTATCTCGACGATGCCGATGTCCGCATCAAAGACAGCCGATACGCGGAGGGTCAGCGCGCTAAGGTCCGCCAATTTGTCGAGACCGGCGAACATACGGAGGGCACGACTGTTCCGTTGTGGTCTTGCGCATTGGTTGCGGCGCTGTTCTTTGCCGCTGTTATTTGGCTCGTGAGGTAATCCTCAACTCGCTCCTCCTCAGTTTGCCCGTCGCGGTCTTCGGCAGCGCCTCTACGAACGCAATCTCGCGCGGATATTTGTAGGGCGCGATCTCAGCCTTCGCGTGGGCTTGCAGCTCATCGACGAGCGCGTCAGAGCCTTCGGTACCCTCCGCGAGCACCACGAACGCCTTCACTTTCTGTCCGCGTTCGGGGCAGGGCACCCCGATCACCGCGCACTCGGCGACCGCGGGGTGCGACAGAAGCGCATTCTCCACTTCGGGAGCGCCGATATTGTAGCCCGAGCTGACGATCATGTCGTCGCTACGGGCGAGGTACCAGAAGTAACCGTCACCATCGCAGCGGTAGGTGTCGCCGGTCACGTTCCAGCCGTGCTGGACGTAGTCGCGCTGGCGCGGGTCATCGAGGTAGCGGCAGCCGGTCGGCCCCTTGACCGCGAGGCGGCCGACACCTTCGGCGACTTCGCCGCCGTCGGGGTCGAGCAAAGTCGCGGCATATCCCGGCACCGCCTTGCCGGTTGAGCCGGGCTTGATGTCGTCGCCGGCTGCGGAGACGAAGATATGCATCATCTCGGTCGAGCCGATCCCGTCGGTGATCGCGATCCCCGTGCGCTCCTTCCACGCGCGCCAAGTCGCCTCGGGCAGATGCTCACCGGCGGAGATGCAATAGCGGAGGGTCTTGAGCGCGGTGTCGAGCATGGGCTGTGAGAGCAACGCCTTATAGGCCGTGGGCGCCGTGCCGAGGTGGGTGACACCGTGCTTGACGATCGCGTCCAGCAAGACGTTTGGCTGCTCGATCGTCGCGCTCGCCGCTCCGAAGCGCAGAGGGAACATCGGCGTGATGCCGAGGCCGAAGGTGAACGCCATGGGCGCGCTGGTGAGGAAGACGTCGCCGGGCTTCGGATCGACGAGATGCTTCGCGAACGTGTCGCACGGCGCGAGCACGTCGCGGTGGAATTGGACGCAGCCCTTGGGCACGCCGGTCGTACCGCTGGTGAAGGCGATGATGCACGGGTCGTCGCGGCCGGTGTCGGCGGGCGGCAGCGGCTGCAGCGATGCGGTGCGCGTCTCGAGCTCGCCCTTTCCGTAATCGCCGTCATATTTGATGATGTGCCTGACGCTGTGGGTCTGGTCGGCGGCCTGGCGGAAATCTCCGATGAAGCGGCTGTCGACGATGGCGTGGGAGATCGCCGCGCGCTCGATCACGGTCGCAATCTCGCCCGGGCGCAGCAAAGGCATGGTCGCGACCACCACCCCGCCCGCCTTCAGCACCCCAAGCCACGCCGCGAACATCGTCATCGTGTTCGGCCCGCGGAGCAGCACGCGGTTGCCGGGAACGAGGCCGTGCTCGTCGACCAGCAGCCGAGCGATGCGCCCGCTGAAATCGTCGAGCTCGGCATAGGTCCAGCGGCCATGGTCGTTGACGACCGCCAGGGCGCCCGGCGTACCGCCCTTCAGCAGCTCCGCCGCGGCGTTCAGCCGCTCGGGATATTGCAGCTCGGGAAGGTCGAAGCGGAACTCGGGCAACAGCTCCGGCGGCGGCAGTCGGTCTTTGACGAAGCTGTCGTACGTCATTCCGGAACGACGGCAGTCGCCTCGATCTCGACCTTGGCTTCGGGCTCGACCAGGCGAACGACTTCGACGAGGGCCATGGCCGGGTAATGATTCCCCATGATCTCGTGCCAGGCGATGCCGATGTCCTTGAGGCTCGCGCGATAGTCGTCGATCGAGGTCACGTAGCAGGTTAGGCGCGCGATGTTCGCGGGCTCCGCGCCGTCGCAGGCGAGGATCGCGACGATGTTGCGCAAGGCCTGCGCGAACTGGCCGGCGAGCGTGGTCTCGGCGAAGCGCTCTTCCTCGTTCCAGCCCACGACCCCGGCGGTGAAGACCATCCGCCCCCTCGCGGCCATGGCGTTGGAATAGCCCTTGGGCCTCGGCCAGCCGGGCGGGCAAAGCCGCTTCATGCCCGACGCTCCTTGAGCAAATCGCGCGCGATGATCTGGCGCTGCACCTCGCTCGCGCCTTCGTATATCCGCAGGGCGCGGATATCGCGGTACAGCTCCTCGACCTTGACGCCCCGCGTGACGCCCGCGCCGCCGTGCATCTGCACCGCGGCATCGATCACCTGTTGCGCGGCCTCGGTCGCGTGCAGCTTGGCCATTGCGGCTGCTCGGCGGTGGTCGGTTCCTCCGATGTCCTGCTGCCACGCCGCGCGGTAGATCAGCAGGGCCGAGGCATCGATCAGAAGCGCCATGTCGGCGAGCTTTTCCTGAGTCACCGCATTGTCGGCGAGCGTGCCGCTGCCGAGACGGCGGTTCGTGGCGAACTTCAGCGCTTCGTGGAGCGCACGGCGCGCAAAGCCGAGCGCGGCCGCTCCGACCGTCACCCGGAACAGGTTGAGCGTTTCCATTCCGATGCGGAAGCCTTCACCCGGCTCGCCGATGATCGCGTCCGCCGGGATTCGGACATTGTCGTACTTGATGCGTCCGAGCGGGTGCGGGGCGATGACCTGAATGCGTTCGGTAACTTCGACCGCTTCCGCCGGGACGATGAAGGCGCTGAGGCCCTTCGCGCCTTCGCCTTCGCCGGTCCTGGCGAACGTCACGTAGAAATCGGCGATCCCGCCGTTGGATATGTAGGTCTTCTCGCCGACCAGCACCCATTCGTTGCCGTCGCGCATGGCCGAGGTCGACATGTTGGCCGCGTCCGATCCGCATTCGGGCTCGGTCATTGCGAAGGCGGCGATCGCCTTGCCGGATGCAACGCGAGGCAACCACTCACGCTTCTGCTCGACCGTTCCGAACAAAGAGATCGCGCCCGAGCCCAGCCCCTGCATGGCGAACGCGAAATCGACGAGGCCATGCCAGCGCGCGAAGGTCTCGCGGCAGAGGGCGAGGCTGCGTACGTCGGGCCGAGTCTTGCCGTCGGAGACGGCGAGCTTGAGGAAGCCGGCCTTGCCGAGCTCGGCGACCGTCGCCCGGCAGGCATAGTCCGCATCGCCGGGTTCGGCGTCGTGGATGACGGCCTCGCACCAGGCTTCGAGGTCGCGCGCCAACTCGCGGTGGCGCTCCTCGAAGAAGGGCCAGCTAAGATCAGTCACCGCGGAACACCGGTTGGTGCTTGGCGGAAAAGGCCTGATAGGCGCGCTTGAAATCGTTGGTCTGCATCAGTGCCGCCTGCGCCTCTGCCTCCATGTCTAGCGCGGTCTCGATCGAGACGTGCCATTCGGCGTCGAGCTGGCGTTTGGTGACTCCGTGCGCGAGGGTTGGGCCGCTTGCCAGCTCGCGCGCGAGGGCTTGCGCGTCGCCTTGGACGTCGTTGCTGAGCCGGTTCCAGAAACCCCATGCAAGGCCTTCCTCGGCAGCCAGGTTGCGGCCGGTGAAGAGCAGCTCCGCCGCGCGGCCGTGGCCGATGATCCGGGGCAGTATTGCGCAGGCGCCCATGTCCGCGCCCGACAGTCCCACGCGAGTGAAGAGGAAGGCGGTCTTCACGTTCGGTGACGCCAGCCGAATGTCGCTCGCCATTGCCAGAATCGCCCCCGCGCCGGCGCAGACGCCTTCGACAGCGGCGATGATCGGCTGCGGACAGGCGCGCATCGCCCGGACCAGGTCGCCGGTCATACGGGTGAAGTCCAGGAGGCCGCTTTCGTCCATTTTCGTAAGCGGCCCGATGATTTCATGCACATCGCCGCCCGAGCAGAAATTCCCGCCCGCGCCGGTCATTACGACGACCTTAACGTCGCTCGTGTGGGCCAGCTCGCGGAACGTGTCGCGAAGCTCGGCATAGCTCTCGAACGTCAACGGATTCTTGCGCTCGGGCCGGTTGAGCGTGACGGTCGCGACTCCATCGGCGAATGACCACAGGAAATGCTCAGGCTCGAGCGTTTTCGGGTCGAGGCTCACGCCGACGTTCCTCCGTCGATCGTCACCGCGGCACCGTTGATGTCGCGGCTCTGCGGCAGGCACAGGGTCAGGATCATGGTCGCGATGCCGTCCGGATCGACCAGCCGCCCGCTGGCATTCATGTTTACGATCGCCGACCGCGAATCATCCTCGCTGCGACCGGTAATCGCCGAAACGCGCGCGATCGACTGGTCGGTCATCGGCGTATCGACATAGCCCGGGCATACCGCGTTCACGGTGAGGTTGGTCTTGGCATATTCGGCGGCGAGCGAGCGCGCGAGGCCGAGGAGGCCGTGCTTCGAGGCCGCGTAATGCGCTGCGTAGGGCACTCCGCGCAGGCTTGCGACCGAGGCGACGAAGACGAGGCGGCCATTCTCGCTCTTGAGGAGGTCGGGCAGCGCCGCCTGGGCGCAATCGAACGCCGCCGTGAGGTTGGTCGCGATGATCCGGTCCCAGCTCTCGCGGGTCATCTTGTGGAAAGGCGCACTCTCGGCGATTCCGGCGTTGACGACCAGGAGCTCGATCGGGCCGTTCAGGGTGCGCGCCTCCTCGAAGGCCTTGGCGATCTGGCCGGGCTGGGTAACGTCGCACGAAACCGCATAACCACCGATCCGCTCCGCGGTTTGCTGGAGGGGCTCCATCCGCCGGCCGAGCAGAGTCACCTTGGCTCCGGCGGCGTGGAGGTGCGCTGCGGCCGAGGCGCCGATACCCGTGCCTCCGCCGGTGACCAGGGCATGCCGGCCCTCGAGCCAGTTGTTCTCAGCCACGGCTCTCCCCTTTCACTTCGCCATTGGCCGAACGGCAATGAGGTGGCAAGGCGCACGCCATGAAGCTCGCTATCCTTGAGACCGGCCGCCCGCCGGGCGACCTCGCCGACTGGTTCGGCGACTATCCGGCGATGTTCGAACGGCTGCTGGGTGACGGCTTTGAGGTCGAGAAGTTCGACGTCCAGGCGGGACGGTTTCCCGAGCCTGCATCGCACGATGCCATCCTGATCACCGGCTCGCCCGCCGGAGTCTATGACGGCTTCTCCTGGATAAAGCCGCTGTCCGATTTCATTCGCGCCGCAGGGGACCGCAAGATGGTTGGCGTCTGCTTTGGTCACCAGATCATGGCCGAGGCGCTCGGCGGGCTTGTCGTGAAGTCGGACAAGGGCTGGGGCGCCGGACTCCACAATTATTCGATCGTTCGCCGCGAGCCCTGGCTGGATGGAGCCGAGGGCATCTTGGTCCCGGCCTCGCACCAGGACCAGGTCGTCATCCAGCCTCCGAATACCGAGATCGTCGCGGCCTCGGACTTCACGCCCTACGCCGCTCTCGCGTGGCAGGACCGGCCGGCGATCTCCTTCCAATTCCATCCGGAATTCGATCCGGCATTCGCCAAGGCGCTGATCGAGAAGCGCTACGACGTCGTGCCCAACCCGGACGCCGCGATCGCATCCTTGGACGCGCCCAACGACAATCATCGCGTTGGCGGTTGGATACGCCGCTTCCTCAAGGCATAGGCAGCCCGCAACTCAAGGGGGACGACTCATGAAAACCCGCGCCGCCGTCGCTTTCGCCGCCAAGCAGCCGCTCGAAATCGTCGAGGTCGATCTCGACGGCCCGAAGGACGGCGAAGTCCTGGTCGAAATCATGGCGACGGGCATTTGTCATACCGACGCTTACACGCTCGACGGGCTCGATTCCGAAGGGATCTTCCCCTCGATCCTCGGACACGAGGGGGCCGGAATTGTGCGCGAGGTCGGGCCTGGGGTCACTTCGGTCAAGCCGGGCGACCACGTCATTCCTTTGTACACGCCCGAATGCGGCAAGTGTAAGTCGTGCCTCTCCGGCAAGACCAATCTCTGCACCGCGATCCGCGCGACGCAGGGCAAGGGCGTGATGCCCGACGGCACGAGCCGCTTCAGCTACAAGGGTGAGACCATTTTCCACTACATGGGCTGCTCGACCTTCTCGAACTTCACGGTGCTTCCGGAGATCGCGGTGGCGAAGATCCGAGAGGACGCTCCGTTTCAGACCAGCTGCTACATCGGCTGCGGGGTCACCACCGGGGTCGGGGCGGTGATCAACACCGCCAAGGTCGAGCCCGGCGCCAACGTGGTCGTCTTCGGCCTTGGCGGGATCGGGCTCAACGTGATCCAGGGCGCGAAGCTGGTCGGCGCGAACAAGATCGTCGGGGTCGACATCAACCCGGGCAAAGAGGAGTGGGGCCGCAAGTTCGGAATGACCGACTTCATCGACGCCCGGAACAAGGACCGCGCGGCGATCATCGGCGAGGTGCTGAAGATCACCGACGGCGGCGCCGACTATAGCTTCGACTGCACCGGCAACACGGAGGTGATGCGCACGGCGCTCGAATGCTGCCACCGCGGCTGGGGTACCAGCATCATCATCGGTGTCGCCGAGTCGGGCAAGGAGATCGCGACCCGGCCGTTCCAGCTGGTGACTGGGCGCAATTGGCGCGGCACCGCGTTCGGCGGCGCCAAGGGCCGCACCGACGTTCCCAAGATCGTCGACTGGTACATGGACGGGAAGATCGCGATCGACCCGATGATCACGCACGTCCTGAAGCTCGAGGATATCAACAAAGGTTTCGACCTGATGCACGCGGGCGAAAGCATACGGTCGGTGGTGGTCTACTAATGCCGGACAAGGTCAACATCGCCGAGAAGCTGGGAAGCTTCTCCGATCATTGGGCGCCGCGGATCGTTGCCCGCTACAACGACAATGAAGTGCGGCTGGTGAAGGTCGAAGGCGAATTCATCTGGCACAAGCATGACGAGACCGACGAGCTGTTCCTGATCCTTGAAGGCGAGTTCGACCTGGACTTTCGCGACCGCACCGTGACTCTGAAGCCCGGTGAGCTGATTGTGGTCCCGAAGGGCACAGAGCACCGGCCGGCCGCGCGGCGCGGCGAGGTCAAGCTGTTGTTGATGGATCCCAAGGACATGCCCAACACGGGCGATCCGGCAACCGCCACGATTGCGGTCGAGATATGAGGAGCAAATAATGTTCAGCCATGTGATGGTCGGATCGAACGACGTCGATCGTTCGAAGCGCTTCTACGATGCTTTGTTCGGCAAGGAGGCCAAGCGGGACGAAAAGGGCCGGCTCGCCTATCGCCGGAACGGCGCGGTGTTCATGGTCTCCAGGCCGATCGACGGCAACGCTGCCTGCCATTCGAACGGCGGCACGATCGGGTTCAACTTCGACACTCCGGAGGAGGTCGACGCCTGGCACGCCGCGGGTTGCGCGGCAGGTGGCAAGAGCTGCGAAGACCCGCCCGGCTACCGCGAGGGTGAGTTCGGCCGGCTTTATCTCGCTTATTTGCGCGATCCTGACGACCACAAGCTCTGCGCGCTGCACCGGCCGCCGCAGTAAGCATGGAGGTCGTTTCCGAAAGCAAATCGCACGGCGGGCGGCAGCTTGTCGTGAAGCACGAATCCGCGGCCTGCCGGTGCGAGATGACGTTTTCGGTCTTCCTTCCGCCGCAGGCGGAGCGAGGTGGCAAGCTACCGGTCGTCTGGTACCTGTCGGGCCTCACCTGCACGCATGCCAACGTCACCGAGAAGGGCGAGTATCGTGCCGCATGCGCCGAGCTCGGCCTGATCTTTGTTGCGCCCGACACCAGCCCGCGTGGCGAGGGCATTGCCGACGCCGAGGAATGGGATTTCGGCAAGGGCGCGGGCTTCTATGTCGATGCCGCACAGGAACCTTGGGCTCTGCACTATCGCATGTGGACCTACGTGACCGAGGAGCTTCCCTCGCTAGTGGCTGCCGAATTTCCGGCGGACATGGATCGCCAGTCGATCACCGGCCATTCGATGGGGGGACACGGCGCGCTGACCGTCGCGCTCAACCACCCCGAACGCTTTCGAAGCGTTTCGGCCTTCGCTCCGATCGTCGCTCCGTCGCAGGTGCCGTGGGGGCAGAAGGCGCTCGCCGGCTATCTGGGCGAAGACCGCTCGGAATGGCGCAAGCATGACGCGGTCGCATTGATTGAGGGCGGCACGCGCGTCGAAGAAATCCTCGTCGATGTCGGCGATGCGGACCCGTTTATCGAAAAGGAGTTGCGGCCCGAGCTGCTGGAACGAGCGTGCGCTGATGCGGGCATCGCGCTGAAGCTGCGCATCCAGCCGGGGTACGACCATAGCTATTATTTCATCTCGACCTTCATGGATGAGCATTTGCGCTGGCACTCGGAGCGTCTGCGAAAGGGATAGGTCATGAGAACCAGCCGCCGCGACTTCATTCAGCTTGCGGCGGCGATGGGCGCCTCGCTCGCCTGGACGGGCCCCGCGAGCGCTTCCCGGACGAAGTGGCAGGAGCGGCGCGACCTTTACCCGGAGGGTGTAGCGTCGGGCGATCCCGACCCCACCAGCGTGATCCTCTGGACCCGGCGCCCGTTCGCTGAGGGCGAGCGGCACGTTCTCACGGTCGAAGTCGCACAAGACGAAGCTTTCCGGCGCGTGGTCGCACAGGCTCCGGCGCCCGTTTCCGCGGCCTCAGATTGGACGAGTCGAGTGCTCGTCGGCGGCCTAAAGCCAGCGCGAACCTATTGGTATCGTTTCACTGATTCGGAGGGGAACGGCAGCCGCATCGGCCGAACCATCACTGCACCGGCTGCGAACGATCCACGCCCGGTCAATTTCGCTTTCGTCAGCTGCCAGAGCGTCAACGAGGGCAAGCTCAACGGCTACCGGCGGATGATCTTCGAGGATGAGCGAGCCGCGCCCGAGGAGCAGCTTGGGTTCGTCCTGCACCTCGGCGACTTCATCTACGAGGTCGTCGAATATCCCGACGAGATCAAAACCCGTTACGACCGCACCATCTACGAAGTGTGCCGGATCCCCGACGGCGGAGTCACGGGCAAGTTCCACTATCCGCTGACCGTCGAAGGCTATCGCGCCGTTTACAAGGGTTATCTCGCCGACCCCGACCTGCAAGATGCGCGGGCGCGCTGGCCGTTCGTCAGTATGTGGGATAATCACGAATTCTCGTGGCAGGGCTGGCAAAGCATCCAGCAGGCGGGCGGCGCGCCGCGACCGGGGCAGACGATCAAGGTCGCCGCCAATCAGGCCTGGTTCGAATATCTGCCGGCCCGGGTCAAAGCTCCGAGCGGATCGCTCGACACCTTCGGCACCGTCCCGGTGAAGGACGTGAAAATCGAGAAATGGGACGAGAACGGCCTTGGCGACGAGCCGAATAACATCGCCGCGATCAACAGCCTGATCGCCTATCGCGCGATCCGTTACGGGAAACACCTCGACCTCCTGATCACCGATCAGCACAGCTTCCACGGGCCCGATCCCTTCAGCGACGATTCGCTCGGCAAGCTCGGCGACTGGGGCGACTACAACGGGATGTTCCCGGACGACGCGATGCAGATCCTCGATGGCGGGCGCGCGTTCAACAATGGCAATCCGCCGGCCGAAATCCGCTTCCAGGACGCCAGCATTCCCAACCCGCAGAAGAATGCGCCGCCGCAGACGATCCTCGGCGCTACGCAGAAGGCCTGGTTCAAGGACCAATTGAAGCGCGCGACGGCGACCTGGAAAATCTGGGGCAATTCGCTGGGGTGCCTCGATTGGCGCGCCGATCCCGAGAACCTGCCCACCGGCCTCACCAAGAAGCCGTGGCCGAAGGGCAGCTTCGCCAATCTTGGTGGCGGCGATCATGGTAGTGCGTGGGTCGAACGCAGCGAGATTTACGACGTAGTTC